>Ga0209988_10000017_pt1 | contig 76110 bp, 69 predicted proteins | sample N075metaG_FD_183115 | JGI IMG/M metagenome (GOLD analysis project Ga0209988, IMG submission 183115) | Deep subsurface microbial communities from Kermadec Trench to uncover new lineages of life (NeLLi) - N075 metaG (SPAdes) (version 2) | ecosystem: Environmental > Aquatic > Marine > Ocean trench... | reverse complement strand
CACCACAGCGATCCATTTTTCCGATCTTTTTCGTTACATAGAACCACTAAGTGCCTCAAAAGATCGAAAAACTGGCCCGGCTGTGCCACTTTCTCGCTACGGATATTTCTACCGCGCAGACTCCTAGCAGTCTGTTGAAAAATCCATCCACGGCTTTTTCAACAGGCTACTAGTTCATCATTTCAAGCAGTCGCTGTCCGACTACTTCGCGGCGCCAGCCAGTAAAAACACGGGACTCGCAATTCCCGAGCATTGCGCTGGCCAGCTCTTTTCGTGGCGCTACAATTTCTGCAGCAATGCCCAACTCCGCGGATTTTCTCGCCACCTCCTCCTGCATGGCCCTTAGCTGCGCCTTTTGCTTTTCGCCGGGTCTTGCGGGTGGCACATAACCGTCGTCGCATTCGTCTGCCTGGGCGAGAACGGCCAGCAATTCGGTCGCTGATCGACGGGCTGTCGCAGCGGGCATTCCGCTAACCGCGGCCAGCGTCGCTTTGTCGCCAGGATTTGATATGGCCAGATCCAGTAGTACGGCATCTTTCATTATCCATTGTCTTGGTCGATTACTGCGCGCTGCACGCTGCTCGCGCCAAACGGCGAGGCAAGCCGCGGCGCCGCGGGCACGGCCGGTAAGTTTTCGTGCGCCTTTGAGCCGGTCGAATGAGGCTGAGGGACTGTCTTCATAGAGTGATGGGTCGAGTAATCGCGCCGAGTCCTCGCGAACCCATTCGAGACGACCGAGTTCGGCGAGCCTGTCTGACATTTTGTCACAGGCACCCAAAAGGAATTCGACATCCTCTGCTGCGTACTCGATCATCTCCGCAGATAACGGACGACGCGTCCAATCAGCCCGGGTATGGCTTTTCGCCAGTTCCTTGCCAAACAATTCCTTGACGAGTGTTGCATAGCCGATTTGCGGCGCATAGCCGAGCAGTCCGGCTGCGATTTGAGTGTCGAAGATATCCGTCGGCATGCATCCGGAAGTTTGATAAAAAACCTCGATGTCCTGTCTGCCGGAATGCAATACCCACGCACAGCCGTTCAAAGCCTGCCAGAAATTCTGCAGGTCGGATCCGGTCAACGGGTCAGCACAGTATATTTTCGTGGGCGTCGCAATTTGAATCAGGCAAAGTTGCGCATAAAATGTTTTTTCACGCATGAACTCGGTATCGATAGCGATTCGATTGAGCTGGACCAGTACGGCAGTCAGTTCTTCGTCTTTTCCGGGATCTGTGATTTCAGTTTCTAACATTTTTCCAGTATGCCGATGCTTCGGTTTGCAAGACTATCATGCGATGATTCGACTCAGGTTATTAAACAAGATTTATTGTGCTGACTCTTTTTAAAACATATCTCGATATGCTTGCGCTACGCAGAGGCCCCGATGCCATACCACATTCGTGGATTATTCTCTTCATGGCAGTCGGCTTGCTTTTGTTTTCGTCCTTCTGTGCCGTCGTACTCATCGATGGTGTACGCGACCAGGACCATCTCCTGACGTTTTCCGGGTACTTCCTGGGACTGCTGTTTTATGCTGCTGTGCTGGTTGCGACCGGTTTCACCAGTCGCGTGCTGCAAACGATATCAGCAATCGTCGCATGTGGTGCTCTTATCACACTGCTCTATGTTGCTGCGTATCTGATCTTGCAGGCGTTGCTCAGTGAAGCACTCGCGAATCTGGTGGGCATATTGATAATGTTCTGGACCGTCCCGGTCGAGGGCCATCTGATCGCGAAGTCAATTGAGCAACATGCGTTCGTCGGTATAACCATTGCGATCATGGCGCTCATTTTGCAGCTAGGGTTTCAGTCAGTATTTGCCGGCAGCGGTTGAGGTAAAGTAAAAGCCATGCATATTCACATTCTTGGAATTTGCGGCACCTTTATGGCCGGTGTCGCTGCGCTGGCAAAGGCGGCAGGGCACAGGGTCACTGGCAGTGACGAAAATGTCTATCCGCCGATGAGTACCCAGCTGGAACGACTTGATATTGAATTGATCGAGGGCTTTGACCCCGCACAGCTGGAGCCCGCACCTGACTGTGTTGTGATTGGCAATGCGTTGAGTCGAGGTAATGCGGCCGTCGAAGCCGTGTTGAACAGTGGTATTCCCTATACCTCGGGTCCGCAGTGGCTGGCTGAAAACGTGTTGAGGAAAAGGCACGTGATGGCTGTAGCGGGAACTCACGGCAAGACCACGACGGCAAGCATGCTGGCCTGGATCCTGGAAGATACTGGTCATTCTCCCGGCTTCCTGATCGGCGGCATGCCGGTGAATTTTGACCTCTCTGCGAGACTGGGTGCTGCGCCGTTTTTCGTTATCGAGGCAGACGAATACGACACGGCGTTTTTCGACAAGCGCGCCAAATTCGTCCATTACGGACCCAGGACGCTGGTACTGAATAATCTCGAGTTCGATCATGCAGACATTTATTCCGATCTCGATGCCATCTTGTGGCAATTCCATCAATTGATGCGCGTTGTGCCGGCAGACGGTCGTGTCATTGTGAATGGCGGCGATGCAAATCTTCGCGCAGTCATTGATTTGGGTTGCTGGACGCCTCGTGAGACATTCGGTATCGAGGGTGGCAACGATTGGTCGGCAGAATTCCTTGACGCCGCGGAGCGGCAAATCCGAATAGCACACGGCAGCGATGCGACTGGAGAGGGCTTTTGGAAACTCGGTGGCAGCTACAACCTCGAAAATGCGCTGGCCGCTGTCGCCGCCTCGCATTGTGCGGGAGTGTCAGTCTCGCAGGCGGTGGACGCGCTGTCCCGATTCAATGGCGTGAAACGGCGCATGGAAAGAACGGCGACTGTCAGCGATATTGCGATCTATGACGATTTTGCCCACCACCCGACCGCAATACGTCGAACGATTGAGGGCGTTAAAAAACGCTATCCTGGCCAGCGAGTTGTTATCGCGCTCGAACCCCGTTCCAACACCATGAAAATGGGCGTGCATAACGAGACGCTCGCCGATGCGCTGGGTGGGGCTGATCTAATAGAATTATATCGCCCGACCGATTTCGGGCCGGAATTCGATTCGGCGCTGGAGCCATTAGGCGATCGTCTCCAATTTTACGATGACTACGATGCACTGGTATCCGGTATTGCCGCGAAACTTAAGGCGGGCGACCAGTTGGTATTCATGAGTAATGGCGGGTTTGGAGCTGTGCGCCAAAAGCTTACTATGTTGTTGAACAGCAGGCGTTGAGTTGAAATTGCCCCAATCCCGCAAAGAGAGCCAGTTTGAGTGGGCTGAAGTCTTACACTGAGCTCTCACCGAGTCTCCAGCCGTAGAAGGTCAGTGAAACAGTCGCAAATACCACTTTTTCCACTGCATACCGTTCTATATCCTGGCGGACCTCTGCCGCTGAGAATTTTCGAATCGCGTTACCTGGACATGATTAGCCGCTGCCTCAAGACGGACACGCCTTTCGGTGTCCTGCTCATTCGCAATGGCCGCGAGGCTGGCAGAGCAACCACTCATGAAGTTGGCACGCTCGCCAGGATCGTGGACTGGTATCAGGGTAGTGATGGTTTGCTCGGCATTACAGCGCTCGGCGAAGCGAGGTTTCGCCTCTTGTCGAGCGACCGCCAGGAGGACGGACTTGGCATCGGTGAGATTGAGATCATCGACGACAAAAGCAGTTCGCCATTACCGCAGGAATTCAAAGAAATAGCAGAAATTCTCGCCACAATTCTCGGCGGTCTCGGTAGATTGTATGACTTTCTGGATGATCAATACGACGATGCTTCCTGGGTCGGCTATCGATTCGCCGAAATATTGCCAATCGAGCCGCTCAAGAAGCAATGGTGTCTCGAAACGAACGACCCAATCGCGCGTTTGCGCGTCGTCGCCAGGGCACTCAAGAAAGTAGGCGGTGTCCCGGATCAGGGTTGACGATTACTGGCAGCCTGTTGAAAAACATTTTTTAACAGGCTGCTAAAGTGACGCAAACACCTCGTCGGCGGCAGCCAGGGTTGTTTCGATCTCATCTTTTCCGTGCGCCGACGAAACGAAACCAGCTTCGAATGCGGACGGCGCCAGGTAGATATTCCTGTCCAGCATGCCGTGAAAGAATTTCTTGAAGCGCTCAATGTTTGCGTTCGTAACCTGTGCAAAACTTCGTACCGGTCCCTCATCACAAAACAGGACGCCAAACATTCCACCGATGTATTCGGTCTGCAGCGGTACATTGTGTCGCGCCGCTATCTCTGAGAATCCTTGGACAAGCTGGCTCGTGGTCGTCGAGAGTGCAGTGTAGAAATCCGTCGCTTCCAACTCGTTGAGCGTAGCGAGACCAGCAGCCATCGCGAGCGGGTTACCGGACAGAGTACCGGCCTGATATACAGGGCCTTCCGGTGCAAGGTGCGCCATAATGTCGGCACGACCGCCGAACGCTGCGGCAGGGAGTCCGCCGCCCACAATTTTTCCCAGTGTGGTCAGGTCGGGAGTGATGTCGTATAGAGCTTGTGCGCCACCTTTCGCAACGCGAAAACCTGTCATCACTTCGTCGAAAATCATGATCGCACCGGCGTTCCTGCAATTCTGCTCGATAGCCTCCAGAAAGCCCGGCACTGGCAGCACCATGTTCATGTTTCCTGCGATAGGCTCCACGATGACGCATGCGATTTGTTCGTCAAGTTGAGAAAAAGCCTGTTTGACGGCTTCTATATTGTTGAATTCAAGTGTGATGGTGCTTTCCGCCAGTGCCGCGGGAACGCCAGGCGAACTGGGAACACCCAGGGTCAATGCGCCGGAACCGGCCTTGATCAGAAGCGAGTCCGAATGACCGTGATAACAGCCCTCAAATTTTATGATTTTGTCTCGACCGGTAAAGCCCCGGGCGAGACGAATTGCGCTCATTGTGGCTTCGGTTCCGGAACTCACCATACGAACCCGCTCAATCGAGGGCACGAATTCGCAAATCTTTTTCGCAAGCTTTGTTTCGAGAACACAGGGTGCGCCGAAGCTTAGCCCCGCCTGCGCAGTCTCAACGACCGCCTTGATTACCGCCGGGTGCGAGTGACCCAGGATCATCGGCCCCCACGAGCCGACGTAGTCGATCATGTGCCGACCGTCTTCTGTTTCCAGCCATGCACCATCTGCACTGCGAAAGAAAACCGGCTCCCCACCCACTCCGGCAAAGGCCCTGACGGGCGAATTTACGCCGCCCGCGATAACACTGCTTGCTTCCGAAAATAAACTCATATATTTGCTCCACGGCAGAGGCGAATGCTACAGAATCCTGACGGCAAAAGCGCCACAGCATTCTAGCCCGGACTATTCATGAATACGCTCGCGCCCTTGCTTGATCATTGTTTACTCACGATATTTTCCTCCCTCGGGAATACACACGGTATTCCGCTCGGTCGGAAAACCTCGTGAGTAAACAATGCTCTGCCCAATCATCGCGACGATTCATGAATAGTCCGGGCTAGGAATTGACAGAGGCGCGGATTCGGCAGAAGGTCAGGGAATGAAAGCTTATCTTTGTCTTGTCTGTGGAAATACCTACAACGAGGAAAATGGAGATCTGGAATCAGGTATCGAGCCAGATACTCGTTGGGACGACGTAACCGCGAATTGGCGGTGTCCCGACTGCGGCGCAGGGAAGGAAGATTTCAAACGAGTCGAGATTTAGCCTCTTCAAAAACCATGCGTTTGACAGGCAGCTAACGGTACATGGACGCACCGATATTCTCTGTGGCGGTAAGCCATCGAAAATGTGAGCTATTCGAAAATCACGTTTTTCAACAGACGACCAGTCCGGATATCGAGAAGTTCGGGCTGGTGATGAGTATGCATCAATTCTGCTGCATTTGTGCCGGATCGTAGCCGCGTTCACGAAGCAATGTTGGCAAACCGTCGTCACCGATAAGATGCAAGGCACCGACGATGACCAAATAGTCCCGGTCGTCTTGCAGCATTTCTACAATTTTCTCTATCCAGTCCCTGTTGCGAGTCACAACCAGCGCGTCATACAGCTCCGGATACGCCTGCATTTCTTCCAGCATGCTTGTTTTCAGGAAAGCGATGTCACCATTACGCCACGCGGTGATGAGTTCATCCATCGTATTTTCCAGGTCCGCACTTTCCCTCAATGTTTGCATCAGTAATGTGCGTTGAGCATCGAGAGACATGCTGTCCAGAAATCCGAGTTGTTGATCGATGCTCTCAAGTCCGAGTATCTCCTTGTTGTCTGCGACGGCTTTGTTCATCAGGTGGCTTTCGATGCCATAAATCGGGTTAAACCCGATGCGCAGGAGCATCAGTTGTTCGACGTTGATGGCGGCGAGCCAGGGTTCTGTGCCGGACAGCATGGCCAAAGGAATTCTTATCTTCTCGGCAATGCGTTCCGCCTCGGCATAGAGTTCTGCGCCCATTAAATCACTCAAGGTGTCATCACTCTTGATCATGCCCAATTCGTTGATCAGCGTTTGCGTGGCAATTGGGTCGAGATCATCCATGTCCAGTTCCATGACCAGCAAGTCTGCTGCTTCATACGCCGCATAGATTGCGTCGGGAATCGGGTGGTCTTTCTCACGCAACAAATGCACCGAGCCAAGCAGATATATCCGATTCGTGTCACCGTCGACCTGCCACATTGGTAGTGGATGCCCGTCCGCAAATGAGATTGCGGCCGCCATGAACAGCAGCGCTGCGCTGATTGGTTTGTAAGTCACGAAGCGTCCTTCTTGAATGGCGTCTAATCTGCCAGCCAAATCAACTCTGACTCGATGGAGCCATCTGCGTGCAATTGAATGCGGCGATATGCGGGAGGGGTGTCATCAAGTGCGAACTCATCACTGCCAATCGTAAACTGTCGGCAAGTCGAGGGCGTGCCGATAATTGATATTGAGTCGTGCGCTCCATCGAATGCCTGATGAGCATGTCCGAATATGGCCGCCCTGACTTTGCCGGTTGTGGAAAGAGCGCCCAAAAACTCGGGCCCATTGGTCAGGCCGACTGTATCCAGCCATTTGCTACCCAATTGCAGTGGCGGGTGATGCAGGCAGACCAGCGTATGCTGCGCGCCTGAGTTGAGCACGGCCTCTGAGAGGCGTCGCATTTCCGCATCGCTTACCTCGCCGGCGGCACTTCCGCTGACGCAGCTATCAAGGCCAACGATAAGCCAGTTGCCGAACTCCAGCGTATCGCAATATCTGTACGGCAGGTCTGACAGAGCGTTACGCATCAGCTCACGTACATCGTGATTGCCCGGTACGCAAAAAACCGGCAAATTCAAAGGCTCGGTCAAAGCGCGAAATTGGTCGTACGCTGCGGCGCTGTCATCCTGAATAATGTCGCCGGTCATTGCCATGAAATCGGCAGGCCACTCGGATTTCCTGATATGAGCCATAACGTCGCCAAACGACGTATGCGTCACTGTACCGCGCAACCGCTCGCCCGGGTCAGCGAACAGGTGCGGGTCTGTAACGTGCAATACCCGAATCGGTGGTGGCGATGTTTGAATAGCGCCTGGACTCACTTTGAAAGATGTGTCGGTGCGCCGATGATAGCCGCTACGGAGATAGCAAGCCAATACTGTACATTTTGCAGGGCAGGGCCCCGGTGAAGGGGCCCTGGCTCCATGATTTGGCCGCCGGCTATAAAACGGTGATTTTCAACAGGCTAATCAGTAGCGGTAATGATCCGCTTTATATGGGCCATCCTGCGACACGCTGATGTAATCAGCTTGCTCGGGCGTCAATTCCGTGAGTTTCACACCGACCTTTTCAAGATGCAGCCGCGCGACCTTTTCGTCGAGATGCTTCGGCAGCACATAGACTTCCCGGGAATAATTGTCGCCGTTCTGCCATAACTCGATTTGCGCCAGCACCTGGTTGGTGAATGAATTCGACATGACGAAACTCGGGTGTCCGGTTGCGCAACCCAGGTTTATCAGACGGCCTTCGGCTAGCAAAATGATTCGTTTGCCATCCGGGAAAATGATGTGATCGACCTGCGGCTTGATGTTGTCCCATTCGAACTTGCGCAAGTAGGCAACGTCAATTTCATTATCGAAATGGCCGATGTTGCAGACGATTGTCTGGTCCTTCATGCGTTCCATTTGCGCGCCCGTTACTACGTGATAGTTACCGGTTGCTGTGACGACGATGTCCACTTGATCACATATTTCGTCAAACCTCACAACGCGATACCCCTCCATCGCCGCTTGCAGAGCACAAATAGGATCTATTTCCGTGATCCAGACTGTAGCGCCGAGGCCGCGGAGAGACTGTGCGGAGCCTTTGCCAACATCACCGTAGCCGCAGACGACGGCCACTTTGCCTGCCACCATGACGTCTGTTGCCCGCTTGATTCCATCGACGAGTGATTCCCGACATCCGTACAGATTATCGAATTTCGATTTGGTGACCGAGTCGTTGACGTTAAAGGCCGGGCACTGGAGGCTGCCTTCTTTTTGCATCTCATAGAGACGCTTGACCCCGGTCGTGGTTTCCTCCGAGAGTCCCTTGATCCCTTTCATGATCTCCGGGTACTTGTCGTGCAACAGCTGGGTCAAATCGCCGCCATCGTCGAGAATCATGTTGGGTTGCCAGCCACCCGGCCCGGTCAGCGTCTGCTCGACACACCACCAGTATTCCTCATCGGTTTCACCCTTCCAGGCAAAAACAGGCACTCCGGTTACGGCGATTGCCGCCGCCGCATGGTCCTGGGTGGAGAAAATGTTGCAAGATGACCAACGGACATCGGCACCGAGGGAAACCAGGGTTTCGATCAACACTGCTGTCTGAATTGTCATGTGCAGGCAGCCTACGAGGCGAACACCGTCCAGCGGCTTGTTGTCCGAAAACTCGCTACGCAAAGCCATCAGGCCTGGCATCTCCGTCTCGGCGATCGCGATTTCCTTGCGGCCCCAGGCGGCTAACGACATGTCAGCTACCTTGTAATCCTGCTCATCCACAGCAACGGCTTCGTTACTCATGCTTATCTCCTAAAATTCGAAAGTGGTTGGTGATTGTTATCAGGCGGCAGCAGCAGCCAATGCTTCGGCTTTGTCCGTGCGCTCCCAGGTCAGGTCAATGTCCGTACGGCCGAAGTGACCGTAGGCGGCCGTTTGCTTGTAAATAGGCCGGAGCAGGTCCAGTGACTTGATAATGCCATAGGGCCGCAGGTCGAAATTGTCGCGAATCAACTGGGTCAGTCGATCCTCGCTGATCTTGCCCGTGCCGAAAGTCTGTACACTGATCGAGGTCGGCTCGGCCACACCGATCGCGTAGGACACCTGAATCTCACAACGGTCCGCAAGTCCGGCAGCCACAATGTTCTTGGCGACGTAGCGGCAGGCGTAGGCGGCAGACCGATCCACTTTTGAGGGATCTTTGCCGGAAAATGCGCCGCCACCGTGACGCGCGGAGCCACCGTAAGTGTCTACAATTATTTTCCGCCCGGTGAGCCCACAATCACCCATCGGGCCGCCAATCTCGAAGCGACCGGTTGGATTGATGTGATATTGGGTCTTCTCGCTGAGGTATTCGGCGGGAAGAACTGGCTTGATGATTTCTTCCATGATGCCCTCGCGAATGTCGGCCATGCTTATATCCGCTTTGTGCTGGGATGACAACACCACAGCATCAATTGCGACGGGCTTGTCGTTTTCATAAATGAACGTGACCTGGCTTTTTGCATCCGGCCTCAGCCAGGGCAGCACACCCGCCTTGCGGACTTGTGCTTGTTTGCGCACGAGCTCGTGTGCAAGCGTGATCGGCGCTGGCATCAGGACTTCCGTCTCATTGGAGGCATAACCGAACATGATTCCCTGGTCTCCAGCACCCTGACTTTCAGGATCCCCGCGATCAACGCCCTGGGCGATGTCGGGTGACTGCTTGCCGAGTCCATTCAGGACGGCGCAAGAGGCACCATCGAATCCCATGTCCGAATCCGTATAACCAATTTCCATGACTGTCTGCCGAACGATTTCCTCGATGTCCACCCAGGCTGACGTTGTGACCTCACCGGCGACCATGACCATGCCGGTCTTGACGAGCGTCTCGCAAGCGACACGTGCGGAGATATCCTGCTCAAGAATTGCATCGAGAATCGCGTCCGAAATCTGGTCGGATATTTTATCTGGATGTCCCTCGGAGACCGATTCCGAGGTGAACAGGTAGGAATTGCTCATACGATGTCGTTTCCACAGCACGTTGGGATCCGGATTGTACCCTAAGCGCAAGGGCTCGCACCATCGGGAGCTCCGCAAAGTGGGTCGAGCCGATCCTGCCATCAGCCGAATCCCGGTTTTGGCGACGACACGAATTTTATGCTTGCGGCCTAGCGATGAAACAGGGAAAATGCGCGGCCCAAAGTGCTCTTCTTCGCAAGAGTCCAGTCATCTGCAAGACCGCATAGGCCAATACCAAATCTAATGTCATCAGAAATCAGTGGTACGACCGCAGCCAGCCGGCCGGCCCGGCGTGAACTCGCCAACGCAATTCGTGCACTTAGCATGGACGCCGTTCAGGCCGCCAACTCGGGACATCCAGGAATGCCAATGGGCATGGCGGATATTGCAGAGGTGCTGTGGAATGATTATGTGAAGCACAATCCCGCCAACCCGGAGTGGTTTGACCGCGATCGTTTCGTATTGTCGAACGGACACGGTTCGATGCTGTTGTACAGTGTCCTGCATCTGACGGGTTACCCGTTGACCATGGACGAGATCCGAAATTTCAGGCAACTCGGCAGCCGCACCGCAGGCCACCCCGAGCGAGAGGCCGAACTTGGAATCGAATCGACGACCGGTCCGCTTGGTCAGGGAATAGCGAATGCCGTTGGTATGGCTCTCGCCGAGAAGTCACTGGCCGCAACATTTAACCAGCCCGGTTTCGACATTGTGGATCACCGTACCTGGGTATTTACCGGCGACGGTTGCCTGATGGAAGGCATTTCTCACGAAGCCTGCTCACTGGCCGGCACGCTCAAGTTGGGTAAGTTGATTTGTCTTTACGACGACAACGGAATTTCGATCGATGGTGAGGTTGCGGGGTGGTTTACTGACGATACGGTGAAACGCTTCGAGGCATACGGCTGGCAGGTAATCGCGGACGTCGATGGCCACGACGGCAACGCGATCGCCGCCGCTATCGACGCGGCCCAGGGAGACACGGAGCGACCATCGCTGATTTGCTGCAAGACCGTAATCGGCTTCGGCTCGCCCGGCAAGCGTGGGACCGCTGGCTCGCATGGCGCGCCGCTGGGTGCAGATGAAATAGAAGCGACGCGTGCCGAACTTGGCTGGGACTCGCCACCCTTCGAAATTCCGGAGGCCATTCTTTCGGCCTGGGATGCGCGCGAACGCGGTGCTGATTGCGAAAAAGAGTGGACCGATCTCTACGCGAATTATCGAGTGACTCACCCCGAGCTTGCTGCCGAATTTGATCGCCGAATGCACGGCGAGCTTCCACAAGGCTGGCGCGAAATTGCGGAAAGTGCAATTGCGGAAGTGGATGCGGCTGCGGCCGACAAAGCGACGCGACAGGCATCGCTGATTGCACTGAACGCTTTTGCGCCGACGCTTCCTGAACTCATCGGCGGGTCTGCGGACCTGACGGGTTCGAATCTGACACGGCACGACGGATCGATCGACATAACTGGCGATGATGCTGCTGGAAATTACATCAATTTCGGCGTCCGTGAATTCGCGATGTCGGCAATCTGCAACGGCCTGGGTTTGCACGGTGGGCTGACGCCTTATTGCGGGACATTTCTCACGTTTTCAGACTACGCTCGCAACGCTTTGCGCATGGCTTCGCTGATGCGATTGCAGAATATTTTTGTGTATACGCACGACTCAATCGGGCTCGGGGAAGACGGGCCAACGCACCAACCTGTCGAGCACACAGCGAGTTTGCGTCTGATTCCTAACATGCGTGTCTGGCGACCGTGCGACACTGTTGAGACTGCCGTTGCCTGGCGATCAGCCATCGAATATCGCGATGGTCCGACCTGTCTCATCCTGTCCCGGCAAGGACTCCCTTTTCAATCACGTGATAAAAACCAGATCGAGAATATCGCGAAGGGCGCGTACATTCTTCGCGATGCTGGCGGAACTCCGGATATCATCTTCGTCGCGACCGGATCCGAGCTTGCATTGGCTGTCGAGGCTGCGGAGCGGCTAGGGGAGGAGGGCGTTGCAGCGCGTGTCGTGTCAATGCCGTCAACGAATGTATTCGATCTGCAAAGTGAGGAATATCGTGAAGAAGTTTTGCCAGGAAAGGTAACGGCGCGCGTGATCATTGAAGCAGGCGTAACTGCTGGTTGGTCGCGATTTGCAGGTTCAGCAGGTGCGATCATAGGCATGGATTGTTTCGGTCAATCGGCCCCTGCACCAAAACTCTTCGATTACTACGGATTTTCTGTCGATAACGTCGTCAGTGTTGCCAGACAGGTAATTTCAGCAAATTAAATTGAAACCCCGGGCATCGAGCGGGTTTCCACATTATCAGGAGAAAGAAATGACGATCAAGATTGGCATCAACGGGTATGGCCGCATCGGCCGCAACATGCTACGGGCCCTTTATGAAGGTGACAAACGCAGCGAACTCGAGATTGTTGCCGTCAACGATCTTGGTGACACCAATACAAACGCACATCTGACCCGCCGTGATACGGCCCACGGCCGATTCCCCGGCACGATCGAAGTTGATGGCGAGCACATGGTGGTCAATGGCGATCGCATAAAAGTGCTTGCAGAGCGCGATCCGTCAAAATTGCCGTGGGGCGATCTTGGCGTTGACATCGTGCTCGAATCGACAGGATTTTTCAACACGCGCGAAAAAGCATCCAAGCACATTGAGGGAGGCGCCAAAAAGGTCATCATTTCGGCCCCGGGTGGTGGCGATGTCGACGCAACAATCGTGTATGGCGTTAACCACCATATCCTCAAAAAAGAATTTACGGTTATTTCCAACGCCTCGTGCACAACCAACTGCCTGGCGCCACTGGTCAAGCCATTGCACGACAAGATTGGCGTAAAGCACGGCATCATGACCACCATTCATGCCTACACAAACGACCAGGTGCTTACAGATGTATTCCACAGCGATTTGCGTCGCGCCCGATCTGCAACGATGTCGCAGATCCCAACCAAGACAGGCGCTGCGGCTGCTGTGGGTCTGGTATTGCCAGAGCTCAACGGTCGTCTCGATGGTTTTTCCATGCGTGTGCCGACCATCAACGTATCTGCGGTTGATTTGACGTTCGTTGCCGAGCGCGACACCAGCATCGAAGAGATCAACAGCATCATGAAAGAAGCCAGTGAGGGATATCTGCAAGGCGTGCTGGCTTACAACGATGAACCACTGGTATCGGTTGACTTCAATCACGATCCAGCGTCGTCAATTTACGACGCAACATTGACCAAGGTCATGCAGGGGTCGCTCGTTAAGGTGATTTCCTGGTATGACAACGAGTGGGGCTTCTCGAACCGCATGCTGGACACGGCAATCGCTTTCGCAAACGCCGAGTAGGCGGGGGCACTTGGCAGGATGTCACTGATGTTCAGGGTGGCAGGTCGATGACAATGCTGCGCATGGTCGATCTGGATATCGACGGAAAACGCGTTCTTGTTCGGGAGGACCTGAACGTACCGCTGGCAAATGGGGTCATCACAAGTGATGCCCGGATCAAGGCGGCGCTGCCGACCATCCGGGCGGCGCTTGATGCCAATGCAGCAGTTCTGCTCATGTCGCATCTGGGCAGGCCGGTTGAAGGCAAGTTCGATCCACAATTCTCATTGCAGCCTGTCGCCGATCATCTGGCATCTTTATTGGGCATTGAAGTGCCCTTGATTCGGCATTGGATCGATGGCGTTGAGGTCGAGCCGGGCAAAGTTGTTCTGTTGGAAAATGTTCGCTTTCTCCCAGGGGAAAAAGCGAACAGCGAATCCTTGTCGCGACAAATGGCAGCATTGTGTGACGTTTTCGTTATGGATGCTTTTGGTACCGCGCACAGGGCGCAGGCCAGCACCTGCGGCGTCGCGGAGTTTGCGGCCGTAGCCTGTGCCGGCCCTTTGCTCTGCGCGGAACTCGAGGCTCTTGCCACGGCGCTAAAGGACCCGGCCCGGCCCGTCGTGGCAATCGTTGGTGGTTCCAAGGTTTCGAGCAAATTGACCGTCCTCGAATCATTGGCAAAAATTGTCGATGAATTGATTGTTGGTGGCGGCATCGCCAACACATTTATTGCGGCAGCCGGACACAATGTGGGTGGTTCGTTGTACGAGGCCGATATGCTTGAGATGGCTAAATCTCTCGCCGCCAATAACGACAATCGTGCAAATATTCCACTGCCCATGGATGTGGTAGTAGCGAGCGAATTTTCGGCGAGCGCTGCTGCCGTTACGAAACCAATTTCTGAGGTCGGTGATGCCGACCTGATTCTGGATATCGGTCCAGAGGCGGCGAAGAAATTTTCAGCAATTATCGCTGACGCAGGAACGATTATCTGGAATGGTCCCGTGGGCGTGTTTGAATTCGATCAATTCGGCGCAGGGACTCGCGAGCTGGCAAAAGCAATCGCCGCAAGTGATGCATTTTCAATTGCCGGCGGAGGTGATACGTTGGCAGCCATCGACAAGTACGGGGTCGCTGGCGGGATTTCCTACATTTCGACCGGTGGCGGTGCGTTTCTTGAATTTGTGGAAGGAAAGACATTGCCAGCCGTTGCCGTCCTGGAAGCGCGTTCTTGAATAGTCCCCGAGCCAGGAACGGCTAAGCGTTTGGCCAGGGGCCCGTGATAGCGAGTGTCAACCCCTCATCCTGGATATTGACGAACATGGTTTTGCCCTCTGGCGAGAAGCAAATGCCCGCCAGTTCTGACGAGGTGTAGCTGTTGTCAGCCAATTCGTAGAGTTCGCCAGTCGGTGTCAGGCCAATCAGGCCGTTATGGTCGGCTGTATCTTCGCAAATTATCAAATCGCCCCAGGGGCCCATGGTCAGATTGTCGGCATTGTGCAGCAGTTGATCTGCAGACGCTTCAACCAACAACCGAATGCGTCCGGGATGGTCTGCTTCTGTGGCACTGCCCTCTGCAGTGCTCATTCGATATTCGAAGACCTGCCCCAGCCGTTCAGGTCCGCCGATTGTCGCTGTCATGAACATACTTCCATCGGCGTAGCAAAGACCTTCGCCGCGGGCGAAAATCGCGGCACCGGCAGCGAAGCCTCTGAAGCGCAGATCGTGCGCGTCACTGTCGATATCGACCAGGTCAATCCAACCGGTCTCCAGCCATTCGCCCGCCCTGATCGCTTGTGGTTCGTCCCAATTACGCGTGTCGAATGATGGCTGTCCGGCTATTGCAAGGGCCTGCAGTTGTCCACCGCGGGCCAACTCGCCCGGTACCTTGGGTATATAGCGATAAAGCAGGCTTCGGTGCATGTCTTCAGTGAGATAAACGACGCCACTGGCCGGATTAACGACCGCCGCTTCATGCACGAATCGGCCCATGTCGCGCAGGGGAACCGGAATTGTGGCTTGTCTTGAATTCGCCGGCACTTCGAAGACATAACCATGACGTTTTTCGCGGTGCACTATTGATGTTCGCTCAAAATCAACACCTGGGTTACTGAATACTTCCTCACAACTGAGCCAACTCCCCCACGGGGTTGGGCCGCCGGCACAATTAATTTCAGTACCGGCGAGACTGAGGTGCCTGTGTAGCGTCGTACCGCTGCGCGGGTCGTAGACAATGGTCGTAGTGCCACCAAGGCCGGGTGTTTTCCCTGCACCCAGGTCGTAAATGGCATCAGGATTCATCTTGCCAAGACGCTCGTGCTCAAGGCCAAACGGACCGTTCTTTGCGTGCGCCGGGTGATTTTCGTGATTGCAGACAAGGATTATATTGCCATCGGGCCCCTCGAAAGCAGCCATGCCGTCAGCTCTTGCCGGCACCAGCAAGCCATCATCCATTTCATCTCCCCAACGGGAGATGATTTTGTAGGAAAAATTCTTTGGCAAATCCAAGATGCCGTTCGGGTCTCGCTCGAGTGCACCGAATCGAGTGGTGCTTCCGGACGTCACTGCCGCCCGTGCGGTCGTTGCGGCCAGTAAAAGGCCGTGAATAAATAGACGTCTGTTTATCAAGTGGGGGGACTCTGATCGATCGGGTACTGCCAGATTATCCCGATGGTAAATTAAATTCAGCGAAATTTCGACTTTAGTAATGCGTGTGTATGCAATAATCGCGGCCATGTTACGCAGAACGAAAATTGTCGCAACACTGGGGCCCGCTACCGACGATCCGGAAGTCTTGCGCGCGATGATTATCGCAGGACTCGATGTCGTGCGAATCAATTTTTCACACGGTAGTTCTGCCGATCAACGTAAGAGAGTCAACCTGGTGAGGCAGGTTGCCGCTGAGTGCGGGCGAGATATCGGCGTGATGGGTGATCTTCAGGGACCCAAAATACGAGTGAAGCGTTTTGCGAGCGGCAGCACCAAACTCGAAAACGGCGCGCGATTTTTCATCGATCCGTCACTCGGAGAAATGGATGGCGACAATGCGGGCGTTGGCGTCGCTTATGAGTATTTACACAAGGATCTGAAAGCGGGTGACACGCTGCTATTGAATGACGGCCAGATAACCCTGGCAGTCGAGAGCATTGAGGGCACGCGGGTGATTACAACGGTGGTCATTGGCGGCGTTCTTTCGGATCACAAAGGCATCAATCTCAAAGGCGGCGGATTATCGACTCCTGCCCTGACTGATAAGGACAGGGCCGATGTAAAACTGGCGGCCGATCTGGCTGTGGACTTTCTGGCTGTTTCTTTTGTAAAAAATGCCGATGATGTGAATGAAGCCCGCGAACTGCTCCGCGATGCAGGTGGGAGCGGTCAGGTGGTGGCCAAAATAGAGCGTACCGAGGCTATCGGATGCATCGATGAAATCATCGCTGCATCGGACGTCATCATGGTCGCGCGTGGAGATCTTGGCGTCGAAATGGGTTATGCAGAACTCACGGGAATGCAAAAACAGATAATTCGACAAACTCGCCGGCGCAACAAAGTAGTTATCACGGCGACGCAAATGATGGAGTCGATGATCAACAGTCCGATACCCACGCGCGCCGAGGTGTCCGATGTTGCAAACGCGGTAATGGATGGCACGGATGCCGTAATGTTGTCGGCAGAAACAGCCATTGGCCAGCACCCGGTCGCTGTAATCGCGGCAATGAGCGATGTTTGCAGGGGCGCGGAAAAACACCTGCTAGCGAGAACCAGGACCTCCCATCGGCTGGATGACCAGTTTAAGGAAGTGGACGAAGCCATCGCGATGGCCGTGATGTACACGGCCAATCACCTGGCGGTCAAGGCGATCATCGCGCTGACAGAATCCGGTTCAACGACGTTGTGGATGTCGCGTATTCGATCTGATATACCGATTTACGCATTTACGCCGCATGTGGCAACGAACCGCAGGGTCACCCTTTACCGCGGTGTTTACCCGGTCCTGTTCACCATTGAGCACCAGCAGGACCAGGCGCTTTACAATGACGTTTTCAAAACATTGCTATCGAAAAAAATGGTGGAAGTTGGTGACTTCGTTATTTTTACTCAGGGGGACCTGACAGGTATATCGGGCAGCACCAACTCGATGCGGATTATCGAGGTCATCGCACCCGACTGACATCTAGCCCGGGCTAGTGAGGATTCAACATTAAACGCTTATTTATGCGCCTGATTATCGGGTTGCTTGCACTGGTCGTTATTGCCACCGCGACTGTTTACATCGTATTAAATTCCAGTCTGCCAAAGCTGGATGGAACAATCGACATCCACGGCGTGCAAGCCGAGGTAACGATTGAGCGTGATTCGCAGGGCATCCCCACGATTACGGCCTCATCACGCAATGACCTGGCTTTTGCGACCGGCTATGTTCATGCTCAGGATCGCTTTTTTCAGATGGACCTGACACGCCGTCAGGCGGCCGGTGAATTATCAGAGTTGTTTGGCGCCATCGCGATATCTCTGGACAAGCGCAATCGATTCCACAGATTCCGTAGTCGCGCCCGGGTCGTCGCTGCCGCCCTGACTCCGGAAGAAAGGGCTTTCATGTCGACCTATGTCGAAGGCGTCAATGCCGGCTTGAACAGCCTGGGAGCAAGACCATTCGAATATTTTATCCTCGGCACCGAGCCGCGCGAGTGGAACATCGAAGACTCGATTCTCACGATATACGCGATGTTCATGGAATTGAATGACGATCGAGCTAGCCGAGATGTAAAACGAGGCTTCGTGCATCGCGTGTTGCCGCTCGATGTCTACGAGTGGATGTACCCGGATGGTTCGGCACTGGATGCTCCGCTTGTCGGCGAGCCGCGTGGACCAACAAGCATTCCCGGCGAGAGCAGCATAGACCTGAGGATGACAACCGTCGCGGATGCTGCCCGTCCAGCGGGTGAGGACGGGGAAGCGTTCGTGTCTGGCAGCAATAATTGGGCGCTGAGCGGTAATTTGACGTCAACGGGCCGTGCGATTGTCGCCAATGATATGCATTTGAAGATCACCGTGCCGAATATCTTCTACCGTGCCCGATTCGTCGTAACAGGCAACGATGAGAGGGATGTTAGTGGCGTAACACTGCCGGGAGCGCCGATCGTTGTCTCGGGAAGCAACGGTAAGATCGCATGGGGGTTTACGAACAGTTACGGAGACTGGTCTGACGCTATTCTTATTCAACCGGGCGATGAGCCCGGAACCTACCGGACACCAACCGGTACGAAAAGCATCGTTGAACATACCGAATCAATCAAGGTAAAAGGTGGTGAGTCAGAGGAATTGCTGGTTCGGGAAACAATATGGGGTCCCATCCTGGACAACGTTCGATATCCCGATGCGGAGATTGCAGTCAGCTGGATTGCGCACCACGCAAGGGCTGTGAACGTTGTCCAGGTCGAACTTGAGCAAGCCGCGTCTGTGGCCGAGGCGCTGGCGATAGCCAACCGCATGGGCATACCGCCACAGAATTTTGTCACTGGCGATTCCTCCGGGAATATTGGCTGGACTATCGCCGGGCAGATACCGCAAAGAAATGGCGCCGATGCACGGGTTCCGGACGATTGGAGCGATGGCGAAGGATGGGCTGGCTGGCTGCCAGCGCATGAATACCCGCAGGTCACCAACCCCGCCAGTGGCCGCATCTGGACTGCCAATTCGCGTGTCGTAGATGGTGCAGCGCTGAGAAAAATTGGTGATGGAGGATACGATCTCGGCGCAAGAGCCAGGCAAATTCGGGACCGCCTTTTCGAAAAAGATCGCTTCGTTCCGGCGGACATGCTGGCGATTCAGATTGATGATCGTGCACTTTTTCTCGCGCGTTGGCGGGAACTGCTTCTTGGTGTGCTCGACGACGAAGCCGTCCAGGACAGCGCAGGACGAGCCAAATATCGCGCCTTGGTTGAGAGCTGGACACCACGAGCATCCGGCGATTCGGCTGGCTATCGCCTGGTGCGGGCATTTCGTCTGGAAACACGGGCTAAGGTATTCAATATGCTGACGGTCGCGGTTCGGGATGCCTATGGAGATGATCTGGAACTCAGGATCAGCAATCAGTTTGAAGGGCCGCTTTGGCAACTTGTCAATGAGGAGCCTGCACACATGCTGGCCTCCAATTATAAGAGCTGGCGCGGTCTATTGTTGAGTGCCGTCGATCAGAATCTTGAATATTTTGCAGAAAACTGGAGTGACGGACTCGAAAATCGTACCTGGAGTGAGCGCAATACCGCAGCGATTCGTCACCCGCTGAGTCGCGCGCTACCCAAGTTATCGACATGGCTGGATATGCCCAGGGAGCCGCTCAGTGGGGATTCGAATATGCCGAAGGCGCAGAGCCCGGCGTTTGGCGCGTCTGAACGTTTCGCTGTGTCGCCAGGCGACGAAAAAAATGGCTATTTACATATGCCCGCCGGACAAAGCGGCCACCCCTTGTCCGATTACTATCGGCTTGGCCACGACGACTGGGTAAAGGGCCGCCCCAGTAGTTTCTTGCCAGGCGCGGCCGAACATCGACTGGTCATTGTGCCGGGCGCTTGAGGTGAGTCGAAAGGCACTAGCCCGGGCTAGCGCTTGTTTGCGTCATTCGCAGCGTTGATACTGACAACCGGTTTTTTCATTTCGGAATCAAGCATGACTGAGAAAAAATTCACGAGCACGAGCTCATATATCGCAACGGACGATCTCATGATGGCCGTCAATGCGGCGGTGACGCTGCAGCGGCCAATACTTATTAAAGGAGAGCCGGGTACGGGCAAGACGCAGCTTGCGATCGAAGTTGCCAAATCGCTGGGCAAACCTTTGCTGGAATGGCACATCAAATCGACCACGAAAGCGCAGCAAGGCCTTTATAATTACGACGCGGTGGCACGACTGCGTGATTCACAACTTGGTGACGAGCGCGTGCACGACATCGCGAACTACATTGTGCGGGGAACCGTCTGGGAGGCGTTTGATTCCGAGACGCAGCCAGTGCTGCTGATCGATGAGATCGATAAAGCCGACATTGAATTTCCAAATGACTTGTTGCAGGAACTCGATCGGATGGAATTTTTCGTGTACGAGACGAAGCAACTGGTTACCGCCAGACATCGCCCGATAATCATTATTACCAGCAACAATGAGAAGGAGCTCCCGGATGCATTCCTCAGGCGGTGTTTCTTTCACTACATCAAGTTTCCAGACAAGGAGACGATGCAAAAGATCATTGATGTTCATTTTCCCGGACTCAAAAAAGCACTACTCAAAGAAGCGCTGGAGGCCTTCTACAAAATTCGGGATGTGCCGGGGCTGAGGAAAAAACCGTCAACTTCAGAACTTCTGGACTGGATCAAGCTGTTATTGGCGGAAGACATTCCTCCGGAGGCGCTGCGAGAAAATGATTCAAGAAATGCGATCCCGCCGCTCTATGGTGCGTTGCTCAAGAACGAACAGGACGTGCATCTGTTCGAGAAACTCGTTTTTCTGGATCGGCGAACGCGACCGCAGTAGAAAATGCTCACAGATTTTTTCTTTCGGCTGCGCGACGGTGGTCTAAAACCCTCCATTACCGAACTATTGACCTTGTTCGACGCTATGAAGAATGGGCTGGCGGACAATAGCGTGGAGGAATTCTATTATCTTGCCAGAATGACCCTGGTAAAGGACGAGACACGGTTTGATCTGTTTGATCGAATATTCTCCGCCTATTTTCGCGGCAGCGAAGATGCTCTGGCAGATCTTGCGAACGAGTTGCCGGAGGACTGGCTACGGCGTCAGGCTGAATTGATGCTCAGCGACGAGGAACGTGCGCAAATAGAGGCAATGGGCGGCTTCGACGAACTCATGGAAGCTCTGCGGGAAAGGCTGAAGGAACAGGATGAACGCCACGAAGGAGGCAGCAAATGGATCGGCACGGCCGGGACTTCGCCATTCGGTGCTTATGGATACAATCCAGAGGGGGTCCGGATCGGGCAGCAGGGCTCGCGGCACCGCCGGGCGACCAAAGTCTGGGATAAGCGTGAGTTCAGGAATCTTGATAGCTCGGTCGAACTCGGCACGCGCAATATCAAGATCGCGTTGCGCCAGCTCAGAAAATTTGCCCGCGAAGGTGCGGCAGATCTGCTGGATCTGGACGATACGATTGACAAGACGGCGCGCAATGCCGGCTTCCTCGATCTTCGCATGATCCCAGAACGCCACAATGCAATAAAGGTTCTTCTCTGCCTGGATGTTGGCGGATCCATGGATGACCATGTGCGAATTTGCGAGGAGTTGTTTTCCGCTGCACGTAGCGAATTCAAGCATCTGGAATATTTTTACTTTCACAATTTCGTTTATGAGAGCATGTGGAAGGACAATAGTCGCAGACACAATGAGCGTATCGCGACCAGCGATATCACGCACAAATATGGGTCCGATTACAAGTTGGTTTTCGTCGGCGACGCGACGATGAGCCCCTATGAGATCGTATATCCGGGCGGCAGCGTTGAGCACTGGAATGAAGAACCTGGTGCAATATGGATCAAGCGAATGTTGCAGACCTATCCGAAATCAATCTGGCTGAATCCGGAACCAGAGGAACGCTGGGATTACACGCCGTCGATCAAGATGACCCAGGAGCTGATGGGCGATCGAATGTTTCCCCTCACCGTCAGTGGGCTCGCTGATGGAATCAAGAAACTGCATTAGTCGATCTCGGCCGGGCTAGGGTTGTTCTTGCGAATCCAATGGCTCAAGCGGAATGCCGGTCAATTCAGCCAGGTCTGCGAGAATTTCGGCAGAATGCGTAGCCGGGTCGACATCTTCATAGTGCTTGGCGATGTGACCTTGCGGGTCTATCAAAAACGTCTGCCGGTCTGCGATTGATATGACTCCGAGCCACTTCTTCTTGACTCCGTACGCTTGCGCTGTCGTTCCTTCCGTATCCGCGAGCAAAGGGAAAGGAAGATCGTATTTTTCCGCAAATTCCTTGTGTGACTCTTCGTCGTCAAGACTTACACCGATGACTTGAGCGCCCATGCGCCGAAACTTGAAGATGTCGTCGCGAAACTCACAGGCTTCCGTAGTACAACCCGGCGTATCGTCTTTGGGATAAAAATACAATGCCACCCACTCGTCACGGTAATCTTCGAGAGAGTGCACATCGCCGTTTTGATCCGGCAACTCAAATCCAGGTGCTGGATCGCCAATTGCGAAGTCACTTGCCAGGACTGGATGGCCAGGTCCCAGCAAAAGAATCGTTGCCAGAAAAAGGTAAAATATGCGTTTCATCGTGATTAACCAGTATCGGTAGGTTTGTGTAAAATCAGGGTCTCATTCGAGCCACGGTGCCTAGCGGCAGCATTACCGGAAACATAATACGCTTTCAACATGGAATTACACTCATCAAAACCCAAATCTGCACTGGTTCTGCCCGGTGGTGGAGCGCGTGGCGCCTTTCAAGTGGGAGTATTACAGGCAATTGCCGACATGCTACCTCGTGGAACCGTCAATCCCTTTGCGATTATTAGTGGCACCTCGGCGGGTGCGATCAACTCCATCGTGCTCGCCAGCAAGGCTCGCCGCTTCCGTGTCGCCATTGCCGAGCTGGACAGGGTCTGGAGCCATTTCCATTGCAATCAGGTCTTCAAAGCCGATAGCTGGACAATGTTCAAGAGCAGCGTGCACTGGCTTACGTTTCTCATAACAGGTGGGTTCCTGGTGAGTCCGCCGAGATCGTTGCTGGACAATGCACCGTTACGGGCCGTGCTGGCAAAAAACATTCGATTTCCACGTATTCAGGATGCTATCGACAGGGGCTATCTGGACGCTGTCGCGGTGACGGCGGCGGGCTACACCATGCCACGATCGACGTCGTTTTTTCAGGCTGTAGCCGCGAAAAAGGAATGGTCCAGAACACGCCGGATTGGTGTCAGACGTGTAATGAATCTCGACCATCTCATGGCGAGCATCGCCGTTCCCATGATTTTTCCGCCAGTATCGATTGAGGGTGAATATTTCGGCGATGGTGCGATGCGCCAGGCCACCCCCTTGAGTTCGGCAATTCATCTTGGCGCGGATCGGATACTCGTCATCGGCGTCCGTAATGAATCAACGGATCCGTCTTCCGAGTCGGCCGGGCCAGCGCCGTACCCGACGTTCGCGCACATCGCCGGTTACATGCTGGACACGTTGTTCATGGATGGTTTGTACTCTGATTTGGAACGAATGACCCGAATCAATCAGTTGATCGACTCTGTGCCCCCGGAACACCGAACCGGTGCGATGCAGCGCATGCGCCCCATCGATACGATGGTGGTTGTGCCGAGCAAGGATCTGCGCGAACTCGCGCTTGAACATCGTAATGAAATGCCGGCGCCGGTTCGGGCGCTGCTTCGTGGTGTCGGTGGCAGTTCAAGCAGCAGTTCGGGCCGGTTGCTGAGTTTCTTGCTGTTCGAGCAGGGATACACAAAAGCGTTGATTAAACTTGGTTATAGCGATGCGATGGCTGTAAAGGAGAAACTTCTCGATTTCGTTTCCGGGAACGACATACCCAGATTGTTTGCACCGAGTTGGGTGCAGAAAGATCTGCGGGTACCTTAAATTTGATCGCAGTTCGCTGGGCGACAACGAGCCTTGGTGTGGCAGCTGATTTACGCAGCTTGTTTCGGTTTATAGCAGAAAATAGGTGCCAAGACCCAAAAATGCCATGTAACCTATAACGTCGGTTACAGTCGTCAACACGACGCCGCCGGCGAGCGCCGGGTCAATATTCATACGCTTTAACATCAATGGAATGGTAAAACCTGCACCCGCTGCGGCAATGAGATTAATGGCCATGGCGCCAGCAATAATGGCACCGATTCGGTAATCGCCGAACCACAGATAAGCGCAAGTAGCGACTACGGCTGCCCATAGCATGCCGTTCAGAATGCCAACGAGCATTTCCTTGCGAAACAAACCTCTTATATTTCTTCGATCAATCTGGCCAAGCGCGATCGCCCGGGTCATTATGGTCAATGACTGAGTACCTGCAACACCGCCCATGCTCGGAACGACAGGCATTAATACTGCGAGCAGCACGAATTCACCCACTGTCACCTGAAAAATATCAACGACGAATGCAGCGAGAAAGGCCGTTGCGAGGTTGATTCCCAGCCACACTGAACGCCTTACCGCGCTTCTCGTTGCTGGTGCGAACATGTCGTAATCTTCATCCAGGCCGGCGGCACCCATTAAGGAGTGTTCTGCTTCCTCTCGGATGACATCCACAACGTCATCAACCGTGATGCGGCCAACGACACGATTATTCTCGTCTGTAACCGGGGCCGAGAGCAGATCGCGATTTTCGAATTCGCGTACCACTTGCTCTGAGGACGTTAGCGCGTGAATTGGATCAATATCGGTCGACATTACTTCCGCTACAGACAGGTCGCGATCCTGTGTCAGCAATCTTGTCAGCAACAAAGCACCCTGATATTCATTCGCGCGATTGACAACGAATATTGAATCAGTGCCGTCAGGAATATCACCCCGGGCATGCAAATACCGGATGACCACTTCGAGCGTGACGTCGGGACGGACAGTCACTATGTCGACGTTCATCAGGCCGCCAGCGCTGTCCTCGTCATAGGTAAGTACTTGGCGCAAACGATCATGATCCTGTTGATCGAGCGAGCGCAAGACTTCCTGAGTGAGCGTTTCCGGAAGATCGGCCAGCAGGTCTGCAAGATCGTCGAACTCCATGCCTTCGATCGCAGCAAGCAGCTCTTCCGTTTGCATGCCCTTGATCAGGCCCTCCCGAACTTCTTCACCAACCTCGACCAGGACGTCACCACCGAACTCTGGCGCCACCATTTCCCAGACAAAAGCACGTTCGCGCAGTGGCAACGCTTCAAGCAGGCGAGCGAGTTCGGTCGGACGGAGGTTGGCGATCAGCAAGCGTGCAGAACGCATTTGGCCGCCATCAAGGCTTTGCCTTAATTTCTCCAGGTTTGACTCTGTGTAGTGTTTCGCTTCCATGGACTTTGCTCCAGGGCGGTCGTTGCGAACTTTTGCGCGGATCCTGTCCTGCTGAGGTCGTAAGTTGGGGCAGAAGTGTAGCTGTCTTCGCTGGCAAGGGCACGCTTGCAGGTGCAAACACGGCTCTTGTTAGGTCTTTTGGTTGGCCGAGGTCGCTGATCAGGCCAGGAACGGGGCACCGGCTCACTCCACCGCGCAGACTCCTAGCCCGGAATTAAGCAGAGCTTGCCTGGGTCGAAGCGGCATTTTTCGGGTCGAGTTCTATGTGTCTCGTCAGAACTGGGTCGTGTGTCTTTTTCAGCCCTGCAGCCAGCTTCTCCGTCATGCGGACGGAACGATGTTGCCCACCGGTACAGCCGATACCAATGGTCAAATAGCCGCGATTGAAGCTGACATAGCGCGGAATCCAGGTGACAAGAAAAGCCAGGATGTCTTCATACATGCTCTGAAACAAATCATTGGTATCCAAAAATTCAGCTACGGACGCATCAAGACCTGTCAGTGGGCGCAAATCCGGCTGCCAATAGGGGTTTGGCAGGCATCGCAGGTCAAATACGAAATCTGCATCCGCCGGTATGCCGTTCTTGAATCCAAAAGACTCGATCAAAACCGACAAGGAATTCGTGTGGCGCCGGTCGACCCGGTCACGAATGATATCAGCCAACTCGTAAACGCTGCTGTGTGTCGTATCGATGATCAGGTCAGCTACATTGATGATTTGACCGAGTAACTGCCTTTCGCGTGCGATTGCGGTTCTCAATTCCTGGCCCTGATCTGACAAAGGGTGTCGCCGCCTGCTTTCGCTATACCGTCTTAATAACACGTCGTCGCTGGTCTTCAGAAACAGTACGTCCGTCAGAATTTTTTTCTTGCGAAGTTCTGTGATCACGCCGGGCAGCGACTCGATATCATGCTGCGGGCTCCGCGCATCGACGCCGACTGCTACGCGGGCAATCGGCTGATCGGACGGGCTGGTCAGTTCGTCAAGCAGTGATTCGAGAAGGGCAACCGGAAGATTATCGATGCAGTAATAGCCAAGATCTTCCAATACATGCAAGGCGACACTTTTCCCTGACCCGGACAGGCCACTGACGATGATAAGCCGCATCTCTTCTGGCATATCGTCTCCCTAGCCCGGACTATTCATGAATTCGCTCGCGCCCTTGCTTGATCCTTGTTTACTCACGATATTTTCCTCTCTCGGGAATACACACTGGTATTCCGCTCGGAAAGGAAAACCCCGTGAGTAAACAATGCTCTGCGCAATCATCGCGACGATTCATGAATAGTCCGGGCTAGGTCAGCATTCCTGGGGCATGCCAGGCATTTCTGACTGCGATCGCATCCCGGCTGTAATCAGTGCGTGGTACAGGTCTCTGCTGCTGCTTGTTGCACGCAAATTGTCGCGCAGAAATTCATCGGTGAGCAGGCCTGCAATGAAACGGGTATCGGCATAGTGGCTGTCATTCATGTCGGGAGGCACCATCAAACCAAAGATCAGATCAACAGGCTCGTCATCTGTCGAATCAAAATCAATTGGCGATGATAACTTGATCAAAGCACCGTAACTTTCATTGATGCCCTCGATGCGGCAATGTGGAAATGCCGTACCCTTGTCCATGCAGGTGCATCCCAGGCGTTCACGTTCGACGAGTTTGGAGAATATCTCCTCATTAGAAACTTCGGGCGTGGCGCTGGAAAGCAGTTCACTGAGAATTTCCAGGCAGTGTTTCTTGCTGCGCGCATGCGCGTTGCAAAGTACGCGATCCGGCTTGATGAGTTGGTCGAGTGTCATGAGCTGATGTAAGAAAGGCGGATTGGCCAGGGCATAGCCAATTGTGAAAAGGGCCCGCTAGCTGGCCCTTTCGCTAATTCAAATGTCTATCCAAATTGTCTCTTGTCTGCATCTCTGGCGTGGTGGTCGACTAATTTTTCTTTGTATTTTCTAACCTGGCGACCGAGTTTGTCTGCCAGAGCATCAATGGCAGCATACATATCTTCATCCGTCGCGTCTGCGTATATTTTGGCGCCATTTACGTTAACCGTAGCTTCTGCCTTTTGTCTTAGCTTTTCAACCGTAAGTATGCAATGTACGTCTGTAACCTGATCGAAGTGGCGTTCAATTTTTTCCAGCTTGCTCGTTACATATTGTCTAAGTGAGTCTGTTAAATCGATATGGTGACCCGTGACGTCTAATTGCATCATATTCTCCTGTTGTCTGTTATTTGGACAGTAATCGGGTCCTCTCGGCGTGTCTCGCGACGCACCACCTGATTGTCCATTCACTAATTACAGCGTCTAAAGCTAAGCCTCCTCCTGTTTGTTTGTCCTTTCCATACAGTCTATATCGCTGAGCGCATGTCCTATACGTTGTTTACCTAACGCGGTTTGCGGACCTTACGCTCACTTGACGACGAAATTTTCAATGCTTCACGGTACTTCGCTACGGTCCTTCTGGCAACCGTTATGCCGTCGGCGGCGAGCAATGCGGCTATCTTGCTGTCACTTAGTGGTTTCGCCGGGTTTTCAGCGCCAATTAACTTGCGAATTTTCGCCCGAACAGAGGTTGATGACTGCTCTTCGCCATCGACTGTCGACAGATGGCTGGAGAAAAAGTACTTGAATTCAAATACGCCGCGCGGCGTATGCATGTATTTGCTGGTTGTCACACGTGAAATCGTTGATTCATGCATGCCGATGGCCTCGGCAACGTCACGCAGAACCAATGGCTTCATGGCCTCGTCTCCGAGTTCAAGAAACTCGTGCTGACGCGACACGATGCAGGTCGCAACCTTCATAAGCGTTTCATTGCGAATTTCCAGGCTACGCACGAGCCAGCGCGCTTCCTGCAGCTGCAGGCGCAAAGCGGAGTGATCTCCATTGCCCCGCAGCAATTTCGCGTATTGCTGATTGACCGATAGTTTGGGTATGCCGGACGCGCTGATTTCGACCTGCCAGCGGTTATCGATTTTGCGAACGAACACATCCGGGACTACATATTCAGCCGCTGGTGGACTCACAGCAAGGCCGGGTTTCGGATGGCAGCCTCTTATTAGTGCCAGCGCATCTTCAAGTTCTTCATTGGACGCTCGGTGAGTACGACGCAATTCGGCGTGCTGCTGGTCCGCTACCAGGTCCAGGTGATCGCGCGCTATCGCAATGGCCAGATCTTGTCCAGGCGTGTCGGATGTAAGCTGGACAAGTTGCAACAGCAAGCATTCCGACAATGACCGGGCCCCTATGCCGATCGGATCCAGTCGCTGCACTTTTCTCAGAGCTTCGTCGATTTCCGCGCTCTCTACGGCGGCGTCCTTGTCAATGCTGTCCAGGATGTCGTCAAAACTGGCGGTCAAATAGCCGTCATCGTTTATGGCATCAATCAGTGCTTCGCCAATGACTGCTTCGCGCGGGCTAAAGTCCTCGAGTTCAAGCTGCCATAGCAAATGTTCGCGCAGCGTCTGCCCGCTCTGGTCGGCGTATTCATTAATAGGCCGCCCCTCGCCATTCCAGCCGCTATCGCGGCTGCGCTCCATGGCGGTAGCTTGCCAGTTTTCTTCCGCTTTGATGGTCTGTACTTCAGCGGTCGTTTCTGAAGTGGTTCTGGGAGCATCATCGGGCAGCTCCTCCATCTCAAGCATGATGTTTTCTTCGAGGGCTTCCTGGATTTGTGCGCTCAATTCCATAACCGGCAATTGCAACAAACGGATCGCTTGCTGTAATTGCGGCGTCATGGTCAATGACTGGCCGAGTTTTAGTTGCAATGACAGCTTCATAAACCCTGCTTACCCGATACGCGGACAAATATTTGTCGAGGAGGAATCAGAGTTTGAACTCCTGTCCGAGGTAGACTTCACGGACGTGCTGGTTTTCGAGAATCTCATCAGGCGTACCGGACGCAATCAATGTGCCTTCGTTGAGTATATAAGCTCTGCCGCAAATTCCGAGGGTTTCCCTCACATTATGATCAGTAATCAGGACGCCGATATCTCGATCGCTCAAGTGCCTGATTATGCGTTGAATATCCAGGACCGAGATCGGGTCAACACCTGCGAAGGGTTCGTCCAGCAAGACAAAGCGCGGCTTGGCCGCGAGCGCTCGCGCAATCTCGACACGGCGCCTTTCCCCGCCTGACAAGCTAATACCGAGGCTGGTGCGAACATGGCCGACGTGCAGTTCATCCAGGAGTAATTCCAGTTCTTCCTCGCGTCCGTTTCGGTCCAGGTCATCCCGGTTTTCCAGGATTGCAAGGACGTTTTGTTCGACCGTCAACTTTCGAAATATGGAGGCCTCCTGCGGCAGGTAGCCAAGACCCATGCTGGCGCGCCGATGCATCGGCAGCGGTGTGATGTCCTTGCCATCAAGTAATATACGTCCTTTGTCGGCAGCAATGAGGCCAACGATCATATAAAAAGCGGTCGTTTTTCCCGCTCCATTCGGCCCAAGCAGACCGACGACCTCACCGCTTGAGATCTCCAGGGATATGCCCTTGACAACATCACGAAATTTGTAGCGTTTTGAAATATTCTGAATACTGAGGATGCTCACTCCTTGTCGTCCTCAAGGCGCGAGTCGTCCAGGGCATTTTCATCGTTATCTGAGGTTGCTTGCGCATCTGTTTCCTCTGACTCGTTTTCCGCTGGACTTTCTGGCTCTTTGGTCGTCGCACGTGGCGTGTAGGTTATCTTGACGCGAGGCTCGCCCTCACCGGCAGACTGAGCGTTTATTCGCTGTTCCTCAATGTTGTAAACCAGGAAATTGCTGGAAATCTGGTTGCCACCTTCGGTGATTACTGCGTTACCGGAAAACTCAATGACACCCTTGGCAAAGTCGTATTCCAGTCGTTCTGCTTCTGCGTAGGTGATTTCGTCGCTCCCGGGGCGCCGCAGCCTGAAAGTTGCAGGAGAGCCAAGAATGATCGCCATATTCAATGCGTGTTCTCTAAAAATGAGGTCGGCTGAGTCACACTCGATATGACCGCCTTCGGTATCGATTATCACGTTACCGGAGAATTTCCAGACACTGTCCTCGAAATCCAGTTTGCTGGCGCGTCCTGAATCTGCCTGGATACCTATGTTTCCCTGAGTGAGTCTGAGCCCCTCAAACATCAGCATCGAGCTTTTGCCATCGTAATTTGTTGAATCTGCATCCAGCATGATCGGCAGACGAACGTCATTGACCTGAGCTACGCCGGGTATCGCAGCGAAAAACCCTGCCACCAGCAAGCATGAAGTCACATACCGGAGGCTAGCCCGAACATCGCAGCAAAGGATTTTCCTGAGGTTTGCCATTACGTTATTACTCCCCGCCATACATGTTCCATGCGAGTTCCGGGCTAGGGTACAAACTTGCCGCTGACATTCGATTTGAGTGTGATTTGGTTTTCCTGCAGCAATGCTAGCATGCCAGTCGCGGTCAGGCTCCGTGATCCAATTCGCACCTGTACGCGAAGATCGGTTTCTGCTCTGAACTGTTTCGGGTCCAGTTTGAGGTATTGGGTACGTATTTCGGTGATATTGCCCGAAAACCCCTCCGCACTCGTGGCTATGACATTTCCTCGCAGCTCGAGAAGTTCCAGATCACCGCTGATCGAGGCGGTATCTGCGGTAAGCTTCCAGGGAACTTTCGATCCGGCAGAGTATTTGATGCGAACATTTTGCAATTCGATCAAGTCATCGCTCAGTTGCTCGGCGAAATCTGCCTCTATCTCGTACAGCAGCTTGCCATTAATATCGGTTCCCAGTATGCGGGCGGTACGCAGATAAAACCCGCTTCGTACAGCCTCTGTCGAAGTTATCTCGACCTCGTCAGTACGTAGTGATTGTGCCAGATACAAACTGCCGACGGTGGCGGTGAGTAACAGGAAAGTTCCGATGATACCTCTTGCGGTCATCGTTCCTTATTCCGATCCTTGATTCAGGGATTGCAGGACAAGATCGCAAATCTCTCTTACTGCACCGAAACCACCCGATTTCGTTGTTGTGACGTCACAAACAGCTTTTACATCAACATGCGCGTTTGCGACGGCGAAGGATACGCCGCACTTTTGCAGCAGTTCGATATCCGGCAAATCGTCTCCGGCATAGGCGCATTGAGATGCAGGTATGTTGAGCTTTGCAAGCAGAGTCTCAAATGCAGCAACCTTATTCTTGCAGCCAAGAAAAACGTGCGCCACGCCCAACTCGGCCATGCGCAGTTCTACCGCAGCTGACTGACGACCGCTGATTACAGCCACCTCAATCCCGGCTTCAATGATGCGGCGAATGCCGTAACCATCCTGAGTATGGAACGCCTTGGTTTCCGTGCCATCGTCAGCAAGATAGAAACGCCCATCTGTGAAAACACCATCCACGTCGAACGCAATCAATTGAATACCGGCGAGCAAATTTTCCATCTCGTTTCCGGTCACATCACACCGGCACGAAAAAGGTCATGAATATTGAGCGCGCCAATGAGGCGGCCATCCGGGTCCGCGATCAACAATGCGGTGATCTTATGTTCCTCCATCAAGTGCACTGCTTCAGCAGCGAGGATATCCGCCGATGCTACTTTGCTGTTTTCATGCATGATATTTATCATCAAGGTATTGTGTACATCGATTTCCGAATCGAGTGCGCGGCGCAAATCGCCATCCGTAAAAATCCCCAAAATCTGCTGGTCTGGCCCAACAATCGCTGTCATGCCCAGCCCTTTTTGGCTCATTTCAATTAAGCCCTCGCTCAGCGTTGCATCAGCCTTGACTGCCGGTATGTCGTCGCCACTGTGCATGACATCGGAGACTCTCAACAGGAGCCGCTTACCCAGGCTTCCACTTGGATGGGACAACGCAAAATCTTCAGCAGTAAATCCGCGGCATTCCAGCAACGCCACAGCCAACGCATCCCCCATAGCAAGCGTCGCGGTAGTCGACGCCGTTGGCGTGAGATTCAACGGACAGGCTTCTTCGCTCACACTCACGTCAAGATGTACATCAGCCGCCTTCGCCAACGTAGATTGCGGCTTGCCCGTCATCGAAATCAGTTTGGCGCCAATGCGTTTTACCAATGGCAAAATCGTAACGACTTCCTGGGTTTCGCCGGAATACGATACCGCCAACAACAAATCCTGTCCCGTAATCATGCCCAGATCACCATGACTGGCTTCCCCCGGGTGCACGAAAAACGACGGCGTACCGGTGCTTGCCAGGGTAGCCGCGATCTTGCCACCGACGTGTCCGGATTTGCCCATGCCTGTCACTATCACTCGTCCGCTGACATCGAGACACAGAGCGCAAGCGGCTGGAAAGGAGGCATCAAGTCGCTCGGCCAGACTCTTTACAGCCCGAGATTCGATATCCAGGACGCGAGTTGCCAGAGCCAGCAATTGGTCAGTTGTCAGGCTTGTTGCCACATTGTCCCCAGAGACCGGATATCCATTAGTCGGGTTGTATCGGGCGAAGTGAGCAGTTTAAACGTTTTCGGCAACCACGTAGCCGATGTACGCAACAAATGCTGCCAGCAGCGCAACTCCTTCGAGTCGGTTCATCATGCTCTTGCCGTCATAATCGTAGGTCATCGCAAACAATACCAGCGTAAAGGCGACCATAACGAATATGTGCAACGACAACACGCTGGGTGCCAGGTCTGCCGGATGAATTGTCGCAGCTATGCCGATCACGGCGAGCAGGTTAAATATGTTGGAGCCAACAATATTGCCGATGGCCAATCCATATTCGCCTCTGAGCGCGCTGACCATCGATACGGTCAGTTCCGGAATGCTGGTCCCGATCGCTATGATCGTAATTCCGATTACGACATCAGAGACACCCAGTTCGCGAGCAACCTCACTTGCTCCGTCGACCAGCAGTTCGGCACCGCCGAGCAACAAAGCCAGGCCGACAACCAGCCAGAAAACGGCATTTCGAGTTTTCACATGCTTGGGAATTTCGGCGTCGTAGTCAGCTTGCATCGGATCGCTGGCCGATGAATGCGTGCCAAGTCGCGCGAGCCAGACCATCACAATGACCAGTCCGGTCAACAGCACCAGGCCGTCGATTCGACTTAGATGAGAGTCCAAAAACAAAGATACGGTTAATAGTGTTACGGCCAGCAGCGCCGGCATCTCTCTACGCAGCGTGGCGGACGACAACTCAATCGGCCTGATTATGGCGACGCAGCCAAGGACCAACCCTATGTTGGCTATGTTCGAGCCAATGGCGTTGCCGATGGCGAGATCCGGCTGTCCACGCAATGCCGCGTTCACAGAAACCATAATTTCCGGTGTGGAGGTAGCGAATGCCACAATTGTGAGACCAATCAACAGTGGTGGAACACCAAGGTTTCGCGCAAATGCGGATGCACCATGCACAAAGCGATCGGCGCCGTAAATCAGAAGCGCCAGACCGGCGACAATTAAAAAGACATTACCTAGCATAAGAACCAAATCATTTAGTGGCCGGTATCACTCCAGATTCGTGGCTGGACACTACCTGAATCCCGACCGGGATTGCCAATGATACACAATCGGGACAATCCGTTGGACACCAGGCAATTTTGTTACACTGCACGCAGGTTTGTAAACGCATAAATTGAAGGACATTGATGGATCCACAAGAAATTGCTCGCCTCATCGAAACCGGAATGCCGGGTGGGACAGTTCGTATCACGTCAGCCGACAACACGCATTACGAGGCTGTAATTATTTCGGATTTGTTTCTTGGCAAACGGCCGATTGCCCGACACCAGATGATCTACAAGTGTCTTGGCGACCTGATGGGCAACGAAATTCATGCCATGTCGATTCGTGCCCACACGCCCGACGAGTGGCAGGAACTCGTGTCGCCGGGCCAGACCTGAGATTTCATTGGACAAGCTGCTTATAAAAGGCGGAACCCGCCTCGAAGGCAACGTTACGATATCGGGCGCAAAGAATGCGGCGCTGCCTATTCTCGCTGGCGCGCTACTGGCATCGGACCCGGTTACTATTGCAAATGTACCGCAACTAAAAGACGTGGCGACCATGATTACCCTGCTGCAAAGCATGGGTGTCGAAGTCACATTAGATGACCAGATGAACGTGGAAGTGAACGCCGGCAATGTTTCCAATCGGCGTGCATCCTACGAACTTGTGAAGACCATGCGGGCTTCGATTCTGGTACTCGGGCCACTTGTCGCGCGGTTTGGCGAAGCGCTCGTTTCATTGCCCGGCGGTTGTGCCATCGGCGCCCGGCCTGTCAATCTTCACGTCGAGGGATTGCAGGCCATGGGTGCGAGTGTGTCGGTGGAAAACGGCTACATTCATGCTCGTGCGAAACGCCTTCAGGGCGCACATATCGTGTTCGATACCATCACCGTCACGGGCACTGAAAATCTCATTATGGCGGCCACGCTCGCGGACGGGGAAACAATCCTGGAGAATGCGGCGCGGGAACCAGAGGTAGCCAACCTGGCCGCGTTCCTGAACAGCATGGGCGCAAAAATAAGTGGTGCCGGAACCGGCACGATCGCGATCGAGGGTGTTGAAGCTTTAGGTGGAACGGAATTTACGGTGTTACCCGATCGAATCGAGTCCGGCACCTACCTCGTGGCTGCCGCGATGACCGGCGGATGTATCCGTCTGCGCAGGACCGATCCGCAATGCCTCGAAGCGGTTCTGATCAAGTTGCAGGAGGCGGGCGCTGAAATCGAGACGGGTGCCGACTGGATCAAGCTCGATATGCGGGGCAAACGGCCGCGCTCAGTGAACATCAAGACCTTGCCCTATCCGGCATTTCCGACCGATATGCAAGCCCAGTTTTGTGCGATGAACGCGTTGGCCGATGGAGTTGGCACGGTGATCGAAACGGTCTTTGAGAATCGATTTCAGCATGTACTTGAGTTGCAGCGCATGGGGGCGGACATACGCATTGAGGGCAACATGGCCATTTGTACCGGGGTCGAGAAGCTGACTGCGGCACCGGTCATGGCGACTGATCTTCGGGCATCAGCGAGCTTGGTGCTTGCCGGCCTGGCAGCGGAGGGCGAGACATTGGTTGACCGTATCTATCACATCGACCGAGGGTACGAGCGCATCGAGGAAAAACTGCACCAGCTGGGTGCGAATATTCGCCGCGCGCCAGCCTGACATAGCGCAGGCGCGGATATTGGGTCGGTTGCCGAGCCATGCAGCAATGGCTCGAACGCTCTATTCCAGAGGACGTTCACCGACGGTGAGCGTGGCGCGAAAACGCTGGCCGTCACGCCAGCCATTAATTTCGATCAACTCGTCGGGTTCCTGGCCCGCGACTATCAATAATGCCTGCTGACGGGAGCGTATGGCCTCCCCGTTAATCGAAAGAATGACGTCATCAGCGTGCAAGCCGGCTATGTCGGCGGGCCCGCGCTCGATAACTCGCGTCAGGCGGATGCCGATGTTCGGATCAAGACCGAGTCTCTCCGCTTCGGCGGTTGTCAGGTCATCGGTTTCCAGTCCGATCCAGCCGCGAATTACGCGGCCATTCTTCTTGATGGCGTCTACGACGCCGCGAACCAGATCGACCGGAATGGCGAAACTGATGCCCTCGGTGCCGGCGTCTTGCGCCAGGACCGCGGTGTTAATTCCGACAAGTTGTCCGAGGCTGTTGATCAGCGCGCCGCCCGAATTTCCCTCGTTGATGGCTGCATCCGTCTGAATGAAATTTTCGAATGTCGTGAGATGCAACAGGCCGCGGCCGGTTGCGCTGACGATTCCCTGTGTCACGGTTTTGGTTAAACCATAAGGATTTCCGATAGCGAGGACGACGTCGCCTATACGCAGTTGGTCGGATCGCCCAAGCGGTATGGAAGGCAGAATTCCCATATTCACTTTCAGGAGTGCCAGGTCTGTTTCGGCATCGTATCCAACCACCTCCGGACTGGCGACTCGGCCATCGGCAAGTTGTACCCGAATCTCGGCCGCACCGGCAATGACGTGGTAGTTGGTGACAAGGTAGCCCTCAGGATCGATTACAACAGCTGACCCCAGGCTGGTGTTAAGCCGAAACTGATCGGTATTCAGCGGCGAATTGCTGTTCGGGACCAGGCGTCGTGTGTAAATACTGGCGATTGCGGGTGCGCTCTTGTCGACAGCATCTGCGTAGCTGGCCGGCTGGCTCGATGTGGCAAGAACCGGTAGCAGCTCGGGACGAATCAGTACGACGACAAATGCGACCGCCAGTCCGACCACAACGGACTGTAGTAGAAACAATATTGTGGGCTTGATCTTAAACACGCCTCTCTCAATTATGCTTGCTGCGGCAAATAAATCGCATGCTTGCCTCTGATAAGGATATTTACCTATCACTGTCTAGCCAATAAGCAGATGGGCCGTGTATAATGCCTCGCTGGCTCAACACCTGCTTCCGCATGTTCATCCTGACGGGAAAGTGGTGCAGCTGCAAATCCACGAATTTTCGAACAAGTAACAAGTCGCCAGATACTAAAGGGGCCAGCGAAAGATTAATCAACGGAAGCTCAAATCAAGGTCGGGGTCATTCACGCCGTCCGAAGTTAGAGCGGCTGGGTACATCTTGGCTGGGTTCAAGTACATGGGCGATGTATGGAGTGACACATGACCGACGACGTTGATCACAAAAGACGTCATTTTCTGGCGGTTGCTACCGCTGTGACCGGAGGTGCTGGCATCGCGATGGTCGCTATTCCGTTTTTGGCATCGCTTAAGCCCAGCGCGCGCGCCCAGGCGCTCGGTGCACCGGTTGAAGTACCGATAGGCTCGCTGGAGCCCGGTGAAATGATTCGCGTGATCTGGCGCGGCCGATTGGTGTTCATTTTGCGGCGCGATGAAGAAATGCTGGCTCGTCTGAAAAAGACGTCCGATTTTCTTCGCGACCCCAATTCGGAGGTCATCGAACAACAACCGGCTTATGTGACCAATGAGTACCGCTCAGTGAAGCCGGAATATCTCGTTCTCGAAGGATCGTGCACGCATCTGGGTTGCGCGCCAATTGCCCAATTCGAGGTTGGTCCAGCCGAAGACTGGTTTGGCGGTTTCTATTGCCCTTGCCACGGTTCACGATTCGATTTCGCAGGCCGAGTATACAAAGGTGTGCCGGCGCCGACGAATCTTCGTGTGCCGCCACACAGATTTCTTCAAGATAACGTCATCCTGCTTGGCGTTGATCCCTCGGGAGCGGCGTAATGGCACGAATCGAGTCGGAAATCGGAGCGCCTCAGGGCGGCCTCATGAAATGGATTGACGATCGTTTTCCATTTACGAAAACGATGCAAAAGCATGTGACAGAGTACTACGCATCCAAGAATTTTAATTTCTGGTATGTATTCGGTGTTCTGTCGATGGTCGTGCTGGTCATACAGTTCGCTTCGGGAATATTCCTGACCATGAATTACAAGCCGGACGCTGCCCAGGCATTTGCGTCCGTTGAATACATAATGAGAGACGTCGAATGGGGCTGGTTGATTCGCTATATGCACTCAACGGGTGCTTCCTTCTTTTTCATAGTTGTTTTCCTGCATATGTTTCGCGCGATGCTCTATGGCTCGTACAGGGCGCCACGTGAATTAGTCTGGATCATCGGCATGATGATTTTCTTTGTCCTGATGGCGGAGGCGTTTGCAGGTTATTTGTTGCCCTGGGGCCAAATGTCCTATTGGGGTGCGCAGGTCATCATTTCCCTGTTTGGTGCTATCCCGTTCATAGGCGAGGCATTGGTCGAAATTATCCGCGGCGACTATTCAATTTCTGACATAACGCTGAATCGGTTTTTTGCCTTGCACGTGATCGTGCTGCCGCTCGCCCTCATTGTTTTGGTTTTTGTGCACATCGTCGCTTTACACGAAGTGGGTTCCAGTAATCCCGACGGCATCGAGATAAAGGACAAAAAGGGTCCCGATGGCATACCACTGGATGGCGTTGCATTTCACCCATACCACACGGCCAAAGACCTCGTTGCTATCGTCATTTTCCTGATGTTGTTTTCGGCCGTCATGTTTTTCGCGCCTGACATGGGCGGATACTTTCTTGAGTATGCGAATTTCGAACCCGCAAATATTACTTCAACACCTGAACATATCGCGCCGGTTTGGTATTTCACACCTTTCTACGCAATGTTACGCGCAGTTCCAAACAAGTTGTGGGGCGCTGTCCTGATGGCGGCAGCAGTAATGCTGCCCGTTTTCCTGCCGTGGCTCGATCGATCCAGGGTTAGTTCCATCCGCTATCGCGGCTGGATTTATAAGCTGGCGTTGACATTGTTCGTCATCAGCTTCATTTCTCTGGGGTGGCTGGGAGTTCAACCCGCAGAAGAAATCTATGTCCTCTGGGCCAGAATTTTCGCAGTCGTGTATTTCGCATTCTTCTTGCTAATGCCTTATTACACAACGATCGATAAGACCAAACCGGTGCCAGACAGAGTCGTCTATCATGGGTAAATTTGTCAAGATCACGATGTGTCTCGCTTTTGCAGGGATTCTGAGTGCCAATGCCTTTGCTGCCGGAAGTGGAGTTGGCCTGGATTCAGCGCGAAACGATCCGGATGACAAGGCTTCATTGCAGCGTGGCGCACGTAATTTCATGAACTATTGTTCCGGTTGCCACTCTGCAAAATATGTTCGCTACAACCGCATTTCAAGCGGCCTGGATCTCAGCGAAGCTCAGGTCATGGAAAATCTGATGTTCAATGCGGAGCGATCATTTGAGACAATTCAATCGTCGATGCCTATTGCAGATGCAATGCGCTGGTTTGGACAGGCGCCGCCGGATATGTCACTGATGGCCCGGTCTAAAGGCACAGATTACATTTACAACTTCCTGCGCGGCTTCTATCTGGATCCGGACAGTCCGACAGGCGTCGACAACCTGTATCTGGCGGGCACGAGCATGCCGCACGTGTTGTGGGAGTTACAGGGATTCCAGCGTGCGGTTTTCGTAGAAGGTGAGTCCAAAGCCGAAGGTGAAGTTTTCCAGGGATTTGATCATGCGACGACGGGCACAATGTCAGCTGATGAATTCGATGTGTTTGTCCGCGACACAGTCAATTTCCTTGAGTACATAAGCGAGCCCATACGAAGCACTCGGCGCGCTCTCGGCGTTTGGGTGCTTGCATTCCTTGCCTTTTTTCTGGTTTTGGCTTGGTTGCTTGAAAAAGAGATATGGAAAGACATACCCAAGTAAACCATTAGCTTCTACTGTCACGAATATTACCAACTAATCAATCCTTCCAAGGGGACTGCGCCATGGCTGTAATTGCCAATCGACGATCCGTTATGACTTTGTTTTCAAAGCCAACGTGTATCCACAGCCACCGCACAAGACTTGTGCTGGGCGAAAAAAATGTCAATATTGAAATAGCCAGTATTGACGGTCCGGATCTGCCTGAAGACCTGATGGATCTGAATCCCTACCACACCGTGCCAACGCTGGTTGACCGGGATCTGGTTTTGTACGATTCCCGCGTAATCATCGAGTACATCGACGAGCGCTTTCCGCACCCGCCACTCATGCCGGTTGATCCGGTAACGCGCGCGAAATTTCGCCTGGCATTGTTCCGCATTGAGTCCGACTGGTACCAGCTGGCAGAGCAATTTGATGCCGATGGCGATCGCAAGCTTGCAAGTAAATCAAGGAAAATGCTGCGCGAGAGTATTCTTTCCAGCGTCGATCTCTTTGCCGCAATGCGCTACTTCCTGAGTGAGGATTTTTCGCTCGTAGACTGCAGCATCGCACCGATTCTGTGGCGATTGCCGATTTACGGGATAGAATTGGGATCGCAAGCGGAGCCAATCGAGTCTTATATGAAACGAGTTTTCGCTCGTCCGTCTTTCCAGGAGAGCCTGACTGAGCTTGAACAGGAAATGCGCCTGTGAGGGGTTCACTGCAGGTTTGTTGAAGCTTGTCCGTTGAGCACAGAAAGACGCGAACCATCAACAATATGAGCCGTTCAAGAAAATTGCCTGGAAAAGGCTTATCAGTTGAGCAATAACAGCCGCTCGAAGAGGCCGTACCTGATTCGCGCGATGCACGAATGGATGGGTGACAACGGTCATACGCCACACATCGTCATCGATGTGTCAATTGACGGTGTCACCGTGCCCACAGATCACGTCAAAGACGGCAAAATCATTCTGAATATCAGCAGTCCGGCAGCGCATAATCTCAAGATGACAAATAGTGCAATCAGCTTCCGTGCACGCTTCAGCGGTGTGGCTTTCGATGTCTGGGTACCGATAGCATCTGTTTTGGGTATTTACGCAAAGGAAACGGGGCAGGGGATGATTTTCTCCCATGGAGAAGACCAGCCTGAGCCACCGGATCCTGAGGATGACATCGAATCGACGCGTAGCGATCGCTCGCATCTCAAGCTGGTCAAATAGTTCGCATTTTCCAGGTAGATTGCTCGCGTCTCAGGCGGGCCAGGCAATGCAGATGACATCGGTCCGGCGAATCAGGAACCGTTCAGCAGGTTGGAATCAATCAGGTCACAAATGCAGTGGATCACGAGCAGGTGTACCTCCTGAATCCGCGCCGTACGATTTGCTGGTATGCGTATCTCTATATCGTCTTCTGACAAAACGCTCGCCATCTGGCCACCGTCGCGTCCGGAGAGGGCGACGACACGCATCCGTCGTTCGTGAGCGGCAACGATTGCGCGATTGATGTTTTCTGAATTGCCGGAAGTCGATATCGCGAGCAAGACGTCATTCTTATGTCCTAATGCGCGAATCTGTTTCGAAAAAATGTCCTCAAAGGCATAGTCATTGGCGATTGAGGTTATCGTCGACGAATCCGTTGTCAGGGCCATTGCCGGCAAGCCCGGTCGCTCCATCTCAAAGCGGTTCAGCAATTCGGAGGAAAAATGCTGGGCATCACCGGCAGAACCACCATTGCCACAGCTTAGAATCTTGCCTTCCTTCAGTATCGCGCGACTCATGCAATCTCCAGCCGCAACAATACTGGCGTTTACGACATCCATGGCGGCCTGCTTGGTCGCAATGCTTTCTTCGAAATGGTGTCGAACTCGATCTGATGCGTTCATCATTACCTTCGTTTATGTCAGTTAGATTTCCAGGAATTTTTCTAATCGTGAAGGATCCAGGCCCTGGCAGGATTCACCAAGCTCAACCTTGTTGGACCACTAGGATCTGAATGCGTCTTGCAGCCATTGTAACTTGGATTGGAATTCGGTTGGGCCATCGAGGGCGACAACATCGAATCGAATTGTCCGGTCTCCCAGTCGCCGGTGCCGGCCAAGATAATAGGAGGCCGCTTTGATCAGTTTGCGTTGCTTGCGGCGGTCGACTGATGCAGCAGCAGAACCAAAGCTGTTCGCCTTGCGATATCTGACCTCAATAAACACCAGGCAATCGTTGTCCAGCATGATCAGATCTATTTCGCCCAGCCGGCAGTGGAAATTTCGATCGAGCAGGCAGAGGTTTTGCGAGAGCAGGTAATCCAGAGCAATTTGCTCTGCCGTATTGCCTACAGTTCTTGAACTGGAGATGCCCATGTAGCCGGCTGGTTAATCTGTGGAATGTCGGAAAACTCGTCTATGCCGGATTCTTCCCCGGATACCAGTGGGTCCGGCAAGACTACCGGCTGGCCACGTTCGAAAATTGCCCATGCCAATTCTCGATGTACCTGACCTTTCTCATCGAGAGACAGCCGTCCGGTGGCGCCATTGATTTCGCTCATCGGTCCTATTCGTGCCGCAAAGAGCTCGCTAACCAGGTGATAAGCGTCATAGCCCATCGCATGCAATCGACCCAGCCGTCGCTCACTCGGCCAAAATTCGTCATATAGAGCGGGCAGCTCGGCGATCCAGGGTTGTGGCGCAATGACCCAGGGCGTATCCGCAAACATGATGCCGTTGAGATCAGAGTTCGAACGACCGTCCATCGTATTGATCCTTGAGGTGGAATACACCGGCAAGTCGCCCGAATAGTGAAACTTCAGTTGCGATTTCAGGAGCCGACCGACCGGTGCGGTCGCTGCAAGAAAAACCACCTCAGCGTCTTCCCTGCGGCGTGGGTCGAATTGTAATGGTCCGCCGATATTGGCGCGAAGCCGCTGATAGCGTTGCGCACTTTGTGCGAGTCCCATCAGGTTCTCGATTTCAAATGAGAAGTCCTGATCGCTCGTCTGATAATTTCGAAACTCAAGCAAAGTGCCGCCTTGAGATTCGAATTCTGTCGTGAAGCTCGTCAGCAAACGGCGGCCCCAATCATTGTTGGGAATAAGGGCAACAGCGCGTGTTTTCCCGTCCGCTATGACTCTTTGCGCCGCGGACATTGCTTCGTCTTCCGGTGATAATGCGAACTGGTACATGCCAGGCGGCGCAAATCCATTGCCTTGCAGATTATTGAGTGCGAGTAGCGGCACCGGTAACAGTGTTTCGGTCGCAATGTCATTAACTGAACCACGTAACAATGGTCCCACGACGAATTCAGCGCCGTCGGCGACTGCCTGTGCATAGGCGGCACGTGCCCCGCCCAATGCGATCACATCATAAACGCGGATTTGCTGTGCTGCATCGAGTCCGGTTGCTGCGGAATAATAGGCGCCGAAAAAGCCATTCTGGACGGCGCTGCCGGCAGTTCCGTTTTGCCCGCTCAGTGGCAGCAACAATGCGACTTGTCGTGGAAAGTCCTGCATACCCCGGTCGGGCAAATCAAGGCTCGATACAATCAACATGCCAGGGTGCCCAACATTCGATTCCTGCCAGCGAACAACACCGTTACTCCAGCCGATACCCTGCTGTCCGGTTGAAGTAGCTAATGCGCCGAGTGCGAGCCAACCGCGATCTATCGGATTGGTTGCCAGGCTGCTGGCGGTACGCAGAGTTCGTACGTTACTGACAAGGAGTCCTGCCCAGAGCCGCTGGCGGTTTCGCATTATTCCAGCGTCATCATCCAGCCATTGCTCGCGTTGCGTGTACATTTGAACAGCACGCATGGGCTCATCTTTCTGGAACCACGCATCCGCACGCAGTGCTTCCACGCGTAAACGAGTTTCCAGCCCTAATGGTTGTGCGCTCAACGTGTCGAGCGCCTTCAATGCCTGGTCGGGCCTGCCGCCCAGCAGATCGATTGCGGCATTATTGGTTGTCCACAAAGCAGAAAGTTCGCGACCGAGGGAGGTGGTAACGTCGCGCATCGCATTACGAGCTCGCGCGCCATCACCGGCATCCAGCCATTGTTCGATCGCAAGCAATGTCAGGCGGTCACGTTGCGTTCCTGACGCGGAGCTGGCCATGCCGATATACATCGCGGCAGCATCGTCGTGGCGCCCCTGTTCAGCAAGGACTTCGGCACGGCGCTCAGATTGTCCACCCGAAAAACCTGAAAAATCTGTCGATGCGCAACCGCCCAGCATGGCTATTGCGATTAGCGTTATAACTGTCAGTTTCTGCATCATCGGTATCATTCGTTCTTGCGGTGGCAATATATTAGTCGGGTCTCAAAAAATTCAGGCAAAATGCTTCGTCAATCCAATCGTGCAAAAAAATCCCTGCAGAGCAAGGAAATTGAAGTCAGAATCCTCAGAACCGAATAACGGAGTACTTTTCGTGGTTGCGACGCCCATTGGCAACCTCGACGACCTGTCACCACGCGCCCGGCAAATTCTTGGGAGCGTGGATCTTGTCGCTGCCGAGGATACCCGCCACACCGGGCGATTGCTATCGCATTTCGGCATCAAAACAGCACAAATTGCTTTGCATGACCACAATGAAGAAAAGGTGATCGGCAAGGTGCTGCTGCGGCTGCAGGCCGGATCGAACGTTGCCCTGGTGAGCGACGCCGGCACGCCGCTGGTCAGTGACCCGGGTTACAGACTGGTGCAGGCAGCCCACGCACTCGACATTTCCGTATCACCCATTCCCGGCCCCAGCGCGGTAATAAGCGCCATCTCGGTAGCCGGTCTGCCAACCGATAGATTCTGCTTCGAAGGTTATCTCCCAGCGAAACGCGAGGCGAGGCAGGCAGTCCTGCAAAAGCTACGCAGCGAAGAACGCACGATTATTTTCCTGGAATCCGTACACCGTATATCTGATGCACTTACCGATCTGGCCGAAGTCTTCGGCACAGATCGAGAAGCATTCCTGGGTCGTGAGCTAACAAAAATGCATGAACAATGCGTGCAGGCAAACCTCGGCTGCCTGACCGAGCTTCTGGAGGATGGCAGCATTCCCCGCAAAGGCGAGTTCGTACTGGTCATACACGGCGCCGAATCCGCCGAATCCGCCGATCCCACTGTTTCAATTCACACTCTTCTGGCCGAGCTGATGCAAACGCTGCCTGGTAAGCAGGCCGTTGACATAGTGGCTCGAGTAACCCACCACCCCCGCAACGATGTCTACAGAATGATGCTGGACTTAAAGAACTGACAGGTCGTCCCGACAGCCGAAAAAATCCGCTGGGCAGCGCTTATGCATGAACTTGGCTACGACAATCAAGGACACGTGCGCTGAGGTCGACTCCTGAGACCGTGCCCCGCAGGGATGCGGGGCCCGAGCTTACAGGGACGTACTTGCAGCGTGTCTCAGGAGTCGACCTCAGCGCATGAGTCCGTACTACCACAGTCCCATATCTCAGCAAGTAAATACTCCGCCCCCAGAGATGCGGGGCCCGAGCCTACAGGGACGTACTTGCAGCGTGTCTCAGGAGTCGACCTCACCGCACGAGTCCGTAGCACTACACTCTCCCCTATCAAACCCACCCAATTGCGCTAAACTGGCCAGTTCGAGAAGGCAAGAGTCGGCCAGGCAATCGCCGCTCGCGTTGTAATGACACGGGTGGAGGAAAGTCCGGGCTCCTTCGGACACGGCGCCAGGTAACGCCTGGAGGGCGCGAGCCCATGGCAAGTGCAACAGAAAATATACCGCCTAAGCACCCTCGGGTGCCGGTAAGGTTGAAATGGTGCGGTAAGAGCGCACCGCGCGGGTGGTAACACTCCGTGGCAAGGTAAACCCCGCCGGGAGCAAGACCAAATAGGGGAGTTAAGCGGACTCGTTGCCGCACCGCCGGTCCCGAGCGGACTCCCGGGTAGGTTGCTAGAGGCAGTCGGTGACGGCGGCCCCAGATGAATGATTGCCCACGACAGAACCCGGCTTACGGCCGACTCTTATCTTCTCGTTCTGCCCATTCATGGCGCAATATCTATTTTATCATTATAAATCAATTGGTTATATTAAGACTCGCCAATCGATTCGCGGATGCTGCGCGAACCCAACTACTGCGATAGTAAAGGGGCTGCGGGGTAGAGCCTGTCGCATACTGGCGACCCGTTACTCAGTATATGTCGAGATAACGCAGCTAACTGGTTGATTTGACGTTTCAAATCGCTGCCACAATTGATCAGATTTTGGCCACGAATTGGCCCCTAAGTCCCTGTAGAACAACAATTATTCGGAATTGGCGGTTGACGCTGCCGAGCGCCCCTAATATAGTGTCAAATAGTGGAGAAAAGTGGGAGAAGATGGGCTAGATGAGCATTTGCGAATCCGATCCGTCAAAGAAAAACAATGTTCCGAGGGGCCACCAAAGTCACGTTAGACGCCAAAGGGCGTTTCGCAATTCCGACCCGATACCGGGAGCGGCTCGCTGCGCTGTGCGAGGGGCGATTGGTGGTCACTGTCGACAGGGATTACTGCCTCCTCCTATACCCGTTTCCGGAATGGGAGGAAATCGAACGAAAATTAGTGGCGTTACCAAGTTTGATCAAACAGGCGCGCAGATTGCAACGCCTGATGGTCGGTTACGCGACAGAACTGGATATTGATGGCCATGGACGAATTCTTTTGCCCCGAGAGCTCCGGGAATTCGCCGGTTTGGAGCGACAGGCGATCCTGCTGGGGCAGGGCAACAAGTTCGAACTATGGGATGAAGAAAGCTGGAACGAGAAGAGAGATTCATGGCTTAACGCTGACGACGATGTCGATTTGCCAGCCGAGCTCGAATCACTCTCGCTGTAGAAAAACAGTCGGGTGAACGCCAACAGGAGCGACTCGGAAAAGCATGTACCGGTTCTTCTTCAGTCGGCACTGGATGGATTGCGAATAAAGCCGGGTGGCACATACATAGACGGGACGTTCGGTCGTGGGGGGCATAGCAGAGCTATTTTGCAGCTACTGGGGAGTCAAGGCCGATTGCTGGCGATTGACCGTGATCCGCAGGCAATAGCAGAAGCAGATGCCGCGCTTCGAAACGACCCGCGTTTTGAATTGGTAGGGGGCGAAATTGCGGAACTCAAGAATATTGCACACGAAAGGCATCTCCTCGGCGAAGTGGATGGCCTGTTACTCGATCTGGGCGTCTCCTCACCGCAACTGGATGAAGCCGAGCGTGGTTTCAGCTTTCGTGCAGACGGACCACTCGATATGCGAATGGATCCGGGTTCGGGTCAAAGTGCGGCCGCCTGGCTGGCAACCGTGGACGAAAAGGAGTTAAAGCAGGTGTTGCTTAAATACGGCGAGGAAAAATATGCCGGACGGATTGCCGCGGCCATCGTTGCTGCGCGCCAGTTAAATGCGATCAATCGCACCGGTGAACTGGCGCAGATTGTTGCTGCGGCTGTTCCACAGCGCGGCTTGCGCAAACACCCTGCGACGAAGACTTTTCAGGCGATTCGGATTTTTATCAACGACGAAATCGAGCAACTGAATGCAGCGCTGAAAGCAAGCATTGAGCTGCTGAACAAAGGTGGCCGGCTTTGCGTCATCAGCTTTCATTCCCTTGAAGACAGGCCGGTCAAGCGGTTCATGCGTAATGCCTCAAGAGAGTCAGAACAATATCGCGGCATGCCCGATGTACCGGCAGAGCACCGTCCGCCAATGAAGCTGGTCGGTAAAGTGATCACTGCGACCGAAGCAGAAATCGCTGCCAATGTGCGGAGTCGCAGTGCGCGTTTGCGGGTTGCGGAGCGTATCTGATGGTAGCGACAAGCAAACGACCACCCATATTGCTGACACTGGTTTTTGCACTGGTTTGTGTGGGCTCGGCTGTCGCAATCATCTATACGAAGCACGAAGCGCGCAAGTTATTTGTGGAGTTGGAGCTTTCTACGGCGGATCGAGATGAGCTCGATATCGAGTGGGGCCAGTTACAAATCGAGCAGAGCACATGGGCAACGCATGCGCGCATTGAGCAAAAAGCGATTAACGAGCTGGCGCTGGTCCGACCTGATACCCAGCATTTGAATATTGTTGCCAGACCAAGAGAAAACCAATGAGCCGTGGCACCGAAACGAAGGAGCAAAATGTACGATTCGTTGCAAGGTCGTCACTGGTGTTCGTGTTTTTCGCACTGGGTGCGATTTCCTTGCTTGCCCGCGCCGTACACCTTCAGGTCCTGAACAAAGATTTTCTGAATCAACAGGCCGATACGCGGCATTTGCGCATTGAAAAAATTACAGCGCACCGGGGCGCGATTACTGATCGTAATGGGGAGCCCTTGGCAATCAGTACCCCGGTCGACAGCATCTGGGCAAATCCAAAAGTTCTGGCTACCGCTGTAGATAATATCGGTCAGCTGGCGGATGCGATCGGCAGGGACTCGCAATGGTTGTTGCGAGAGATTACCCAGTCGATGGATAAGAAATTCATTTACCTGAAGCGCCACCTTAGTCCCGATCAGGCGCGCCGCGTAATGGCGCTGCAAATTCCCGGCGTGAACGTGCAAAGAGAATACCGGCGTTTTTACCCGTCGGGCGAAGTCACTGGCCATTTGGTTGGTTTTACCAACATCGACGACGTTGGCCAGGAAGGGTTGGAGCTGGCTTTCAATCACTGGCTCAGCGGTGAGTCCGGTGCGAAGCGCGTGCTTAAAGATCGCCTGGGGCGATCCGTTGAGAATGTTGAAAGCATACGGCCATCGCGACCTGGACAGGAGCTGCGGTCAAGTATCGATCTCAGATTGCAATATCTGGCGTACAGAACATTGAAGTCCGCCATCCAGCGATTCAGTGCGAATTCGGGTTCGATCGTAATGCTGGATGTCAAAACGGGCGAAGTACTGGCGATGGTCAACCAGCCGACTTACAACCCGAATGATCGTTCCCAATACTCCGCTGCGCGCTATCGGAATCGAGCCATAACGGATATTTTTGAACCCGGATCAAGCATCAAACCGTTGATAATGGCTGCGGCACTGGAAAGCGGGAGTTACAACCCGAACAGTGTGATCGATACATCACCAGGATTCGTCGTTGTCGGTCCGAAGAAGATTGAAGATCCCCGCAATCTTGGGCGCATTAGTTTGACAACAATATTGTCACGTTCTTCCAACGTCGGTGCGACCAAGGTCGCCATGTCTCTTGAGCCGGACCAGCTCTGGAAGACAATGAGCAAATTTGGTCTGGGATCTTTGACTTCGAGCGGCTTTCCGGGTGAGTCAGCGGGCCTGCTGACGCATCATAGTTATTGGCAACCGATTAGCCAGGCAACTCTTGCGTACGGGTACGGTGTGTCTGTAACGCCATTGCAGCTTGCGCAGGCATATGCGGCGATAGGCAACGATGGAGTAATGCAACCGGTGTCACTGGTTGCTTTCGACCAGGCCCCTGAAGGTGAGCGAATCATCCAGTCCGGCACCGCGCGGGCAGTGCTCAGCATGTTGGAGGCAGTTGTGCGTCCCGGTGGTACCGGAACCAAAGCTGGCTTTACCGGCTACCGCGTCGCAGGGAAAACCGGAACCGCCTGGAAATTTGCAGCCGGTGGGTACTCGCAGGACAAATACCTTTCAATTTTTGCCGGTCTCGCGCCAGCCAGTGATCCTCGCCTCGCGACCGTCGTCATTATTGACGAACCGAAAGGGGATCTTTATTACGGCAGTGATGTCGCGGCACCCGTATTTGCCGATGTCATGTCAGAGTCGCTACGCCTACTTGCTGTACCCCCCGATGCGCTTCAGGCACTCGATGCACTGAGCATGGCGCAGGCAACGAGTCAATGAGCATGCCTGCGGAGATTTTACGTTCCCATCTCACGCTGCAGCAATTGCTGGCGGGATTTGTCGATGCACCGGTGCTCCCGATTTCAGGAATTGCTGATGACAGTCGGCAGGTAAAACCCGGCGATGCTTTTCTGGCCTGGCAAGGCGTTGCGGCACACGGCCTCAATTTTGCTGATGCAGCAATTGCGGCCGGTGCAGCGGTCGTTGTATGGGACGCCGATACAGGGGACGAAAGTCAGGCAAAAGGCGAGGTTCCGTTTGTTGCTGTTAACGGCCTGGTCAGCCATTTGGGTGAAATTGCGAATCGCTGGTACGACTGGCCATCCAGATCGCTCAAAGTGGTTGGCATAACCGGCACCAATGGCAAGACAACGGTGGCCTATCTGATTGCCCAGTGTTTGAAAAAACTCGGCAGCGAATGTGCGTATATCGGAACACTGGGCGCAGATTTGAATGAACTGCACACTGACCTTGGCATGACAACACCGCCTTGCCTCGAACTGCACAAACAACTTGCCCTGTTTTGCGATGCCGGTGCGAGTCACGCTGCACTCGAGGTGTCATCGCATGCTCTTGATCAGAATCGAGTCAGCGGCGTGCAATTTGACGCTGCCGTATTTACCAATCTGAGTCGGGATCACATCGATTACCACGGTGATATGCGTGAGTACGGTGAGGTCAAAGCACGGCTGTTTACGGACTACGAAGCCAAACACAAAATCATCAGTGTTGACACTGAATTTGGTCAGGAACTTGCAGCGCGATGTGTGGGTGACGTTGTTACGGTATCGACACGATTCGACAGGGTCGCCAACGGTCGGCCGTATGTGTTCGTCCGATCAGTGGTCACAACGCCAGTTGGCTCGCGAATCACAATCAACAGTTCCTGGGGCGATGGCGATGTTGAAATACCGCTCCTGGGTGATTTCAATATTGCTAATGCCGTAGAGGTGCTTGCATTGCTGCTTTCCTGGAATATGGATTTTTCAGCAGCCTGTGCTGTGATCAGCGAAGTCAAAGCGCCCCCGGGCCGAATGCAGAGGGTCGTCGGATCGGGCGCTGCCACGGTGCCGTCCATTCTTGTCGACTACGCTCATACACCGGCAGCACTGGAGGCTGCGCTTCGCGCTGTGCGCGGGCATGCGCGTGGTGAGGTTTGGTGTGTGTTTGGATGTGGTGGCGACAGGGATCGTGGCAAACGTCCGCAGATGGGAAAAGTGGCAAGCCGCCTCGCGGATCGAGCGATTGTTACCAGTGATAATCCACGCTCAGAACCACCTGATGCCATTATCGCCGACGTGCTTGCCGGGATGAACGAAAAAGCTATTGCGATTGAATCCAGGGCAGCGGCGATTGATCATGCCGTGCAATCCGCCAAGCCAACCGACGTTATTCTTATCGCCGGAAAAGGCCACGAAGATTACCAGCTGGTCGGCGACAAACGCCTCGATTTTTCTGACTATCAGGTGGCACTGGCAAGTATTGAAACGCGTTTGAAAGCAGAGGGTGTCAAATGATGGAAGCCACCCTGGCCCAGGCAGCGAAATCGATGCAAGGTGTTTTGCTCGGTGCTGACAACCAGTTTCGCGGCGTTAGTACGGATACGCGAACGTTGCGTGAGGGCGAGTTATTTTTCGCCCTGCACGGTCCGAATTTCGATGGCCGGGAATTTGTGGCAACAGCGGCAACAAAACACGCTGTTGCGGCTGTCGTAGAAAGTCGTGTCGATGCTGAAATAGCGAATATTACCGTTGGCGATACGCGCGTCGCTTTGGGCGAGTTGGCTGCCTCGTGGCGGCAACAAATGCCAGCGAAGGTGGTCGCGATTACGGGAAGTAATGGCAAGACTACGGTCAAGGAAATGATTGCGAGCTGTTTGTCCGAATCTGCGCCGACCCTTGCCACCGAAGGCAATCTTAACAACGACATTGGATTGCCGTTGATGATCTCAAGGCTCGGTCGTGAGCACGAGTTTGCGGTGTTCGAGCTTGGAGCGAATCACGCCGAAGAAATTGGCTACCTTACCGGACTTGCGAGCCCACATGTCGTCGTCATAACCAACGCTGCAGCGGCCCATTTGGAAGGCTTTGGCAGCGTCGCTGGAGTCGCGCGTGCCAAAGGAGAAATTCTGGGGGGCAAGCAAAAACCCGAGTGCGCAATTCTGAACCGGGACGATAACTATTTTGATTTATGGGTATCGATGGCCAACGACGTGCCGATCCTGAGTTTTGGCACTGACCAAAAGGCGAATGTATATCCGACCGACATCAAGTCCATGACGAACGGCTCCGCGTTTACGCTGAACTTGCCAAATGCGGCGATCAGGATTGCCTTGCCGCTTTCGGGTGAGCACAACGTCCTGAACGCATGTGCAGCGGCCGCCTGCGCAACAGCACTTGGCCTCGATCCGGCGCAGATCAAAGCGGGTCTTGAGCGAATTCAGCCTGTTTCCGGCAGGCTTCAGGCAATAGGCGGCATCGCAGGTATCAATCTGTTCGACGATAGCTATAACGCAAATCCAGCAAGTGTCATCGCTGCCGCAGAATTTCTTGCGGCGCAAGCGGGCGATTGCCTTTTGATTCTTGGTGATATGGCTGAACTCGGTGCGGATGCAGCGAACATACACGCATCGGTTGGCAACGCGATTCGCGATGCAGGTGTTACACGCCTGTACGCAACGGGTCCGCTGTCAAAAAGCGCGGTTTCCGCTTTCGGCGACAATGCGCGGTGGTTCCCAACCGTTGAATCATTAATTTCCACGCTGACTCAATCGCTGCAGCGTTCAGGCAAGGCAAATGTGCTGGTCAAAGGGTCGCGATCCATGCGCATGGAACGTGTTGTGAAAGCCCTGGTGCCGGCCAAAAAAGGGCAGGGAATTTAGCAATGCTACTTTATTTGACAAACTATCTTGTCCAGTTTGAGTCAGGTTTTGCTGTTTTCAATTACCTGACGTTGAGAGCAATTTTTGGAGCGCTCACTGCGCTCATTTTGTCATTCGTTATCGGCCCCAGAATGATTGCGAAGCTCAGTAGAAATCAGGCCGGCCAGCCCATACGCATTGATGGTCCGGCAACCCATTTGCCGAAAGCAGGTACTCCAACGATGGGCGGTGCACTCATTCTGACTGCAATCGTGGTTAGCACCGTTTTATGGGCAGATCTGGAGAATCGATTTATCTGGGTTGTCCTATTTGTCACGCTGGCATTTGGTGTCATTGGTTATGTTGACGATTACAAGAAACTGATACTGCAGGACTCGGCAGGATTGTCTGCGCGCAAGAAACTTTTTTGGCAATCACTGGTAGCGCTGATTGCAGCAGTATCGCTGTATCTGATGGCCGTGGACGAGGTGAGTACGTCACTACTGATTCCGTATTTCAAGGACCTGGCAGTGCCGCTGGGTGCATTCCAGATCGTTGTTACTTTTTTCTTCATTGTCGGTTTCAGCAACGCGGTCAATTTGACTGACGGCCTGGACGGTCTGGCGATCATGCCAACGGTGTTGGTGGGCGGCGCGCTCGGTGTATTCGCGTATGTCACCGGAAATGTTAACTTTTCTGAATACCTCGACCTTCCTTACGTAGCCGGGACAGGTGAGGTGCTCGTATTCTGCTCCGCTCTGGCGGGAGCAGGTCTGGGATTCCTCTGGTTTAACACGTATCCGGCGCAAGTGTTCATGGGAGATATCGGCGCACTGGCCCTCGGCGCCGCGCTTGGCGTAGTTGCCGTCATTGTGCGTCAGGAACTTGTGCTGGCAATCATGGGCGGTGTGTTTGTCGTTGAAACCATTTCTGTGATTATCCAGGTTGTTTCATTCAAGTTGACTGGCAAACGCGTTTTCCGCATGGCGCCGTTGCACCACCACTTCGAACTAAAAGGGTGGGCTGAGCCAAAGGTAATTGTCCGCTTCTGGATTATTACGGTGATTCTCGTTCTGGTCGGCTTGGCGAGTCTGAAAATCCGATGAACGCAGCCAGAAAAAAAATCAAGACAGACACCAAGGCGGCAGCCACGAAGATAACGGATATGGTTTTCGGAATCGGTGACACTGGTTTATCCATCGCCCGTTACCTGCAGCGCAAGAATACCGATGCCATTTACGTTGACAGTCGGAGCGAACCGCCGGGTCTGGAAGCACTGCAGGAGTTCGTGCCAGATGCGAATATCATTCTGGGCAAGCTGACCAAGAAGAAACTGAAAGGCATCAAGAGAGTCATTGTTTCACCCGGCATCGCCGACAGTGATGCAATGTTGGCAAAGGTGCGCAAAACAGATGCCGATATCGTATCTGATATCCAGATATTCGTGGAAGATGCGGAAGCAGATTTCGTTGCCGTAACCGGATCGAATGGTAAAAGCACGGTGACGACACTGTTGGCGCTCATGTGCAAGGCAGATGGAAAGAACGTGCTTGCTGGCGCCAATCTTGGCCAACCGGTCCTCGATCTTCTTGATGAAGAAAAACCCGAGCTGTACGTACTCGAGCTATCCAGTTTTCATCTGCAGCGCACACCTCACCTTCCAGCAAAAGTCGCGGTGTTATTGAACGTGTCTCCTGACCATCTGGATTGGCACAAAAGTGAGGAAGAATACCGAGAGGCAAAATACAAAATATTCGCTGAGGGGCGCGCCGCAGTATTTAGTCGAGATGACGCCGAGGCAGAGGGCAGAATTCCCGCCGGCATTCCCCGGATCAGTTTTGGTCTGGACGAACCCGGCGAAGGGCAGTTCGGCATCGTCAGTGAGAACGGCATCGACTATCTGGCCCGCGGTGTCAGCCTCCTGCTTGCCGTTGACGATCTGGTGCTTGTTGGCGTTCACAATCAACTCAACGCACTGGCCGCATTAGCCGCGGGCGAGCTCATCGGCCTTGAATTGTCCGCAATGTTGCAGGTATTGCAGGAATTTCCGGGCTTGCCTCACCGGATGCAATTTGTAGCTCGAATCGATGGCGTTGACTACATCAACGATTCGAAAGCTACCAATGTTGCTGCTGCGATTGCCTCCGTTTGTTCTCTGCAAAGCCCTGTTGTTCTGATCGCTGGTGGCCAGGGCAAGGGCGGGGACTTCGACCATCTTGCACGGTCGATATTCGACAAGCTGCGCGCTGCCATCCTGATTGGCGAGGACGCGAAATCCATGGCTGCTGCACTTGATGACCTGACATCGACGCATCTTGCGCCGACACTGACCGAAGCCGTCGTCAAAGCCAGGGAAATCTCGCTATCCGGCGATACCGTACTGCTTGCACCGGCATGCGCGAGTTTCGATCAATTCGAAAACTACAAGGTTCGTGGCGATAGCTTTTGCGAGTCCGTGCGGGAGATGACCGCGTGAGTCTGCAAAGCACAATCATGCCGTTCCCGGCCCGGCTCAAGACGTCGTTGCAGATTGACCCGGTCATGCTCACGATCGTCCTGACCTTGTTGCTGGGCGGTTTGGTTATTCTCGCGTCTGCATCGATTTCAATTTCAGACAGAACATCCGGTGATCCATTTTTCTACGTTGAACGGCAACTGATAGCCTGCGCGATTGGTTTTGCAGGCGCAATCGTCTGTCTTTATGTTCCGATGCGCCTTTGGCGGGATTTGGGACCTCTCCTTCTGTTGCTCGGGTTCGCGCTACTCATTGTGGTGTTGATTCCGGGAGTCGGCTACACCGTCAACGGCAGCACGCGCTGGTTACGTATCGGGTTCTTGAACCTGCAGGTTTCAGAGCCCGCTCGCCTGTGCATTCTTTTGTATATTGCCGGTTATCTCGTGAGGAGGAACAAATCATTGCGGGAGAGCTTCGGTGGTTTCCTGCGGCCGATGTTTTTGCTCGTGCTGGCTGCTGGATTGCTTCTCGCAGAACCGGATTTTGGAGCAGCGATCGTCCTTCTGGCAACAGCGCTCACAATGATGTTCGTCGCCGGTGCACGACTCAGAGATTTCTTTGTTTTCTTCGCTGGTGCGGTCATCACAATGTCGGCGTTGGCGATTAGCTCACCGTATCGATTGAAACGACTGACCGGTTTCCTCGACCCCTGGTCCGATCCATTCGATTCCGGTTTCCAGCTTACCCAGTCCCTGATTGCGATAGGGCGGGGCGAATGGTTCGGCGTCGGGCTCGGTGACGGTGTGCAGAAGCTTTTCTATCTGCCGGAAGCGCACACAGATTTCGTATTCGCGGTTTTCGCCGAAGAATTCGGGCTCCTGGGTTCGCTCGTGTTGATTGCGATTTTTCTGGCGCTGCTCTGGCGCATATTTCGGCTCGCAATCCGTGCCGCAAACGCGGAGCGGTACTTTGAAGCGTACATAGCCGTGGGGATTGGGTCGTGGCTCGGGCTGCAAACATTTATCAACATTGGTGTGAACATGGGGCTTCTGCCGACTAAGGGCCTGACCCTGCCACTGATTAGTTACGGACGCAGCAGCCTGATAATAACCATCATCAGCATTGGTATCCTGTTGCGTATTCATCATGAGTTGGTAACTGACGCACGGCCAACGAATCGTAAATCTTCGAAGAAGGGCCGGAAATGAGCGCCGGTCCAATACTCATTATGGCGGGTGGTACGGGTGGGCATGTCTTTCCAGCGCTCGCGGTTGCCGACGCATTGCGAGCGGAGTCACGTGAGGTAGTGTGGCTGGGTACGCAACACGGTCTTGAAGCTCGCCTGGTGCCGGCAGCCGGTATCGCCATTGAATGGGTGAGTGTTCATGGACTGCGCGGAAAAGGCCCTATGACCCTGATCGCCGCACCGTTTCGGCTTTGTTATGCGCTCCTGCAGTCGCTCAGAATTGTTGCACGCCACAAACCCGCTGCCGTACTTGGCATGGGCGGGTTCGTCAGCGGCCCTGGTGGTCTCGCTGCCTGGCTGCTGCGGCGGCCACTGATTATTCATGAACAAAATGCTGTTGCCGGACTAACAAATCGTCTTCTGGCGCGTCTTGCCCGGGTTGTGCTGCAAGCCTTCCCGGGCAGTTTTTCCGCTGGCATCAATGCGGAAACGGTTGGCAATCCGGTGCGCGCCAGCATTGGCGCCATTGCCGATCCCGCAACTCGACTGGCGGATAGGCACGACCCATTGCGATTGCTGGTGCTCGGCGGCAGCCAGGGCGCACTCGCACTGAACAGGGTCTTGCCGGCAGCCCTCGCACGAATTTCCGACCTCAATTTAGAGGTCAGGCATCAGGCGGGCTCGCGTACGCTTGCTGCGGCAGAAGCCGCATATCGCAATACGGGCATTGAGGTTGATTTGTGCCCGTTCATAGAGGATATGGCGGAGGCCTACAGTTGGGCGGACCTCGTTGTCTGTCGTGCAGGGGCACTGACTGTCGCAGAAATAGCGGCTGCAGGGCTCCCCGCGATCTTTATTCCCTTCCCGGCCGCCGTCGATGATCACCAGAGCGCAAATGCCGAGCCAATGGTGGCTGCGGGTGCGGCAGCGATAATATCCGAGGACGAATTGAGCGATGATTTGCTCGCGAAAACGCTTCGGGACTGGCTTGGCGATCGTGACCGGCTGCGGGAACGCGCCAGCATTTCCCGTGCCCTTGCAATGCCGGACGCGCTTGCGCGAATTACCAGTCGTTGCCTGGAGCTGTCTGGAGCAAACGCATGATCCAGCGTATGCGACGAATCAACCGGGTGCATTTTGTCGGTATCGGTGGGTCCGGAATGTCGGGCATTGCGGAGGTCATGCTGAGTCTTGGTTATCAGGTTCAAGGCTCCGACCTTAGAAGCAATTCGCAAGTTGCACGACTCGGAAGCCTTGGTGCCAAGATATTCATTGGACATGCCGAAGAAAATATTCTGGATGCTGACGCTGTCGTAGTCTCAAGCGCAGTCGATGAAACGAACCCGGAAGTTGCAGCGGCTCGCGCCGCGCTCTTACCCGTAGTGCCACGTGCCGAAATGCTTGCCGAACTGATGCGATTCAAATACTCGATCGCCGTCGCCGGCACCCATGGAAAAACGACGGTGACGAGTTTGGTGGCGAGTGTCCTCGCGGAGGCCGGTCTTGATCCAACATTCGTCATCGGGGGTCGGCTAAAAAGTGCCGATGCGAATGCGCGTCTCGGGCTGGGCGACTACCTGGTGGCCGAAGCGGACGAAAGCGACGCATCCTTCGTTCACTTGAAGCCCATGCTGGCGGTGGTTACCAACATTGACGCCGAGCACATGTCGACCTATGACGGTGATATCGACAAACTTCGCCGGGGCTTCATTGAGTTCCTGCATAACCTGCCGTTTTACGGTCTTGCCGTACTTTGTTTGGATGATCCCGGCGTAAATGCCATTCTTGGGCAGGTGGGTCGGTCAACTATTACCTACGGCGTTGATGGCGCCGCCGATATTCGTGCCGAGAATATTCACTTTTCAAAAAGTACGGCGACATTTGATGTGCAACGAGTCGATCGGGATGAGTCGTTGCACATAACGCTTCAGCTACCTGGCTTGCATAACGTACGCAATGCGCTGGCGGCAATTGCAGTTGCCGGTGAGTTGCAGATTGCCGACAAAGCGGTGATGAGTGCTCTCGAAAATTTTGCCGGAATCGATCGCCGGTTCCAGCACTACGGCGAAGTAAAAATCAAGAATGGCAGCGTCATGCTCGTTGATGACTACGGCCACCACCCGACAGAAATTGCTGCCACCGTTGCAGCCGCCAGGGCCGGATGGCCGGAGCGGCGAATTGTGCTCGCATTTCAACCGCATCGTTATAGTCGAACTCGTGACTTGATTGACGACTTCGCCAACGTCCTCTCGACGGTCGACGTCCTGATTGTGTTGGAGGTTTATGCCGCGGGCGAGGATCCCATCGCTGGCGCAGATGGCCGCGCGATTGCGCGTGCAGTGCGATCACGTGGCGGCGTTGAACCGGTGTTCGTTGAAGTGCTGGATCAGTTGGCACCGGTCCTGAAGGACCTCGTGCAAGACGGAGATCTGGTGCTGACGATGGGTGCTGGCGATATAGGTGCTTTGGCCGGAAAACTGCCGGATCTCCTTAGCAGCCGTCCCAGACTCACGGTGCAATCATGATGGCGGAAAAGCAGCATGTGTCTTGGCGCGGCGAACTTAGATTTGATGAGCCTATGAGCCGGCATACATCGCTCAAAGTTGGTGGAGCAGCAGAACAGTTCTTTCGGCCAGCTGATCTGGATGACCTATCTTTGTTCTTGAGTGAGCTTGACCCGCAAACACCGGTTTTCTGGTTCGGGCTTGGCAGCAACCTGCTGGTTCGAGACGCTGGTCTGCCGGGAGTAGTTATTGCCGCTTCACGCGTATCGCGCGATCTTGAACTGGTCGCAGATCGCCAGGTGCGAGTTGGCGCCAGCGTTCCGTGTACACAGCTGTCGCGCCAATGCATTCGATGGAATTGCGGGCCATCCGAATTTTTTGCGGGAATCCCCGGAACGGTGGGTGGTGCACTTGCCATGAATGCGGGTGCTCACGGATACGAAACCTGGGAACGCGTGATGAGCGTGCGCACGATAGATCGTCATGGCGAGATTCGGGATCGCAAACCATCCGATTACGAAATCGGTTACCGCAGCGTCTTAGGTCCTGCGCAGGAGTGGTTCATCGAGGCAACACTCCAGTTCGACCCTGCCGCCAACGTAACAATGGCTGCACAAAAAGCGATGTTGGACCGGCGTAAAGCAACACAACCACTTGGCCTTCCGAGTTGTGGGTCCGTATTCCGAAACCCGAAAGGTGATTTCGCAGCCAGGTTGATCGAATCGGCCGGTCTCAAGGGGCATCGAATTGGGGGCGCCGGAGTATCAGCCAAACACGCGAATTTTATTATCAATGAAGAGAATGCAACCGCTGCGGATATCGAAAACCTGATTGCATTTGTGCACGACACCGTACTGCAAAAACACGGAGTGGACCTGATCCATGAAGTTCGCATTGTTGGCGAGGCAGGCAAGTGAAGGTCCTGGCAACTACGAAACGGGGCGAGGTACGCGATGCAGCTGAATTTGGTCGAGTCGCTGTAATGCTCGGTGGAATATCGAGTGAGCGTGAGATTTCACTGAAAACCGGCAACGCGGTGCTGGACGCATTGGTATCACGAAATGTAGACGCCTGTACCTGGGATCCGGCTGAGAGAAGTCTCAGTGACTTTGCTGCCGAGGGTTTTGATCGTGTCTGGATAGCACTGCATGGGACGGGCGGTGAAGACGGAGCGATTCAGGGTGCATTGGAGTGGCTGAATACACCGTATACAGGCAGTGGTGTGATGGCATCGGCACTCGCTATGGACAAGATTCGAAGCAAGCATCTGTTTCATGCGGCAGGCATCGCTACACCCGCATATCGGGTCGTTCGAAATCAGACCGACGCCATACTAGCAGCCGATGATTTTGGCTATCCACTCGTATTGAAGCCCGCGGGCCAGGGGTCAAGTGTGGGTATGAGCAAAGTGTTCGATTCAAGCGAGTTAAGTGCGGCTGTCGATAAGGCACTCAGTTTCGACGGTAATGCGCTTGCCGAGAAATGCATTGTCGGTAAGGAAATAACGGTCGCAGTCCTGCAGGGCGAAGCGCTGCCGAGCATTCGTATTGAAACACCACGAGTGTTTTACGACTATCGCGCAAAGTACGAAAGCGAGAGTACCCATTATATATGTCCTGGAGCGGAGGACGAAAATCTTGAGGAGAGATACAGGGAGATTGCTCTAAGAGCCTTCGATGAACTGGGATGTGCCGGTTGGGGCCGGGTCGACATCATGACAGGAAGAGACGCAGAACCGCTGGTACTGGAAGTCAACACAAATCCAGGTATGACCAGCCACAGTCTCGTACCAATAGCTGCCAAAGCTGTGGGTATCGATTTTTCCGAACTTTGCTGGCGAGTTCTTGAGACCAGTGCAGGTGTTGCAACGGGCGGCAAACTGATGGAGGCGTCGGCGAATGGCACGTAAGCAAGCCAAGCGACGCAAGCAGCGCAAAGCGCAGCGCTGGCGTATGCCGGCGATACCGTTCGCCCGGATATCACGATTGATGCTCGCAGTGGTCATTGTGCTGTTGAGTTATCGATTCAGTGAGGCCCTGCTAGACCAGCCTATTGAATCAATCACCATAGACGGTCCATTCCAGCGCGTTAGCGCACTGCAAATTGAAGAAGCAATCAGTATCGAACTTGATGAGGGATTTCTAAGTGCGAACCTGTCAGAGATACAACAGCGAATTGTGGCCTTGCCGTGGATAGATCAGGCAAGCGTTTCCAGGCGTTGGCCGGGAAAACTCGAAATCAGTGTCAGTGAGCAGCAACCGGCCGCCTGTTGGGGAGAACGTGGCCTGATGAATATTCGCGGCGAACTGTTCGTCACTAACGCGCGACACATTCCCGCTGAATTGCCACGACTGAGTGGTCCGGACGGGCGCTCGTCCGATGTTGCCAGGATGTATCTGGAAGTTCGGGAACGATTGATTCCACTGGGTCTCAATCTGCGCGCCGTTGATTTGGACGCCCGTGGTGCGTGGCAATTGACGTTGCAGGATGGCATCGACATTCGCTTGGGCCGTCGCGATATCGAAGAGCGAACCGACTTATTCCTGGTAGTAGTCGCAGACATGGTTTCGAGCCGTGAGGCGGATATCGACTTCGTGGACATGCGTTATAACAACGGTTTTACGATTGGCTGGAAAAAAGATATTGATCCGGCCAAACCGCGGGCCAGTCGATTATCGCGTGAGCAAATGGTTGCGGGGCGGGCAGAGTGATTTTTGAGCTGGCAAGAAAAGATATTTACAACACAGGATTTTCCGTGTGAGCAATCAAGCTGAAAAAAACATGATTGTGGGACTGGATATCGGCACTTCCAAAGTGGTTGCGATCGTCGGCGAGGTCAACGAAGCTGGCGAAATCGAAGTTATTGGCATTGGTTCACATCCATCCAGAGGCCTGAAAAAAGGTGTCGTCGTAAATATCGAGTCAACGGTGCATTCGATCCAACGGGCTGTTGAGGAAGCTGAACTCATGGCCGGCTGCGATATTCATTCGGTGTACGCCGGTATTGCGGGCAGTCATATCCGCAGCCTCAATTCGCATGGCATTGTCGCGATCAGGGACAAGGAAGTAAGTGAAGGTGATGTAGATCGGGTTATCGATGCAGCACGTGCCGTTGCCATTCCGGCGGATCAAAAAATACTGCATATCCTGCCGCAGGAATTTCTCATCGATAACCAGGGAGGAATTCGCGAGCCCATAGGTATGTCGGGTGTGCGCCTGGAGGCGAAGGTGCACATGGTGACGGGCGCTGAAAGCGCGGCTCAGAATATTGTCAAATGCATTCAGCGGTGTGGCCTTGAGGTTGACGACATCGTACTCGAGCAATTGGCTTCTAGTTACTCGGTCCTGACGGAGGACGAAAAAGAACTTGGAGCTTGCCTGGTCGATATTGGCGGCGGCACGACAGACGTCGCTGTTTTTTTAGGTGGTGCTATTCAGCATACCGCCGTTATCCCCATCGCCGGAGACCAGGTAACAAACGACATTGCTGTGTCAATGCGTACGCCTACGCAATACGCCGAAGAAATCAAAATTAAATATGCATGTGCGTTATCTCAGCTTGCCAATCCCGATGAGACGATTGAGGTACCGAGCGTTGGAGACCGGCCACCACGCCGGCTCGCAAGGCAGACCCTGGCTGAAATCGTAGAGCCGCGTTTCGAGGAATTGTTCGGCCTGATCCGCGACGAACTGCGGCGCAGCGGATTTGAGGAACTCATCGCAGCAGGGGTCATCATTACGGGCGGTAGTTCGAAAATGGAAGGTGCTGTTGAATTGGCGGAAGAGGTCTTCCACATGCCGGTCCGTCTTGGGTCGCCACAATACGTCTCTGGCCTGCTTGATGTTGTGCGCAATCCCATTCATGCGACAGGTGTTGGCCTATTGCTTTATGGCTACAAGAGCATGACAAGAAGGAGCGAGAGAAGCACACCAATGTCCGGGGCTTTGGCGGATGTGTGGAGCCGGATGAAGTTCTGGTTCCAGGGACAATTTTGATGGGTGTCGATCGACGATCGTTGCCCTATGAGATTTGCAGTTTGCGCAATGATGCAACGGCAAGAAAACGAAGAGTGAGTTTTATTAATAATCGTAATTATAGCAACTACAAGGGATTCCTGAGCGGAGGATCAAAACATGTTTGAACTAATGGATGCGCACAGTCAGAGCGCGGTAATTAAAGTAATCGGCGTCGGCGGCGGTGGCGGAAACGCTGTCGCACACATGGTCAACACCGGCATCGAAGGCGTCGATTTTGTATGTATCAACACGGATGCACAGGCGCTCAATATCGCCCGTGTCCGCACGGCGCTGCAGATCGGATGCAATATCACCAAGGGGCTGGGAGCCGGCGCGGATCCGGAGGTCGGTCGGCAAGCAGCAATGGAGGATCGTGACCGGATTCTCGAAGTTATCGAAGGCGCCGACATGCTGTTTATCACTGCCGGAATGGGTGGTGGCACAGGCAGCGGAGCAACACCAATAGTCGCACAGGTCGCGAAGGAACTGGGCATATTGACCGTCGCGGTAGTCACTCGTCCCTTCGAAATGGAAGGCAATAAACGCAAATCAATTGCGGATAATGGAATCGCCGAACTGGGAAAATATGTCGATTCTATCATTACGATTCCGAATGAGAAACTGCTGACAGTACTCGGTGGCGACACGACGTTGCTGGACGCTTTTCGCACTGCGAATGAGGTGTTGCAGGGTGCGGTGCAGGGCATTGCAGAGTTGATTACGCGGCCTGGTTTGATAAACGTGGATTTCGCGGACGTTCGCACCGTTATGTCAGAAATGGGCATGGCGATGATGGGCACTGGAGTATCCTCTGGTGAGGATCGTGCTCGTGAAGCGGCCGAAGCGGCGATTTCAAGTCCGTTGCTCGAAGATATCAACCTGGCTGGAGCGAATGGCATTCTGGTTAATGTCACGGCCGGAATGAATCTGACCATAGGTGAGTTCCAGGAGGTCGGAAATACGGTGAAGGAGTTCGCGTCCGATCAGGCCACGGTTGTTGTGGGAACGGTGATTGACCCGGACATGACCGATGAAATTCGGGTCACTGTTGTTGCAACGGGCCTCGGTCAGGAGGCGGCGCAAATGCAGTCGCCGATTCGCGTCATCAGAAAATCAACCGAGATCCGCGAACCCAATTACAACACGCTCGACCAGCCGACTGTACAACGTAAAAGAGCCGTCGGTGATGGCATACAGGATGGCGGTTTGCAGGAAGAGCTTCTCGATATCCCCGCGTTTCTGCGGCGTCAGGCTGACTGATCCAGGATAAGCGATACATGGCGGTCTTACTCACTCGGCATCCATGCGTCGTTTCCGCTCCTGGGCGTCGGTCAGCCGGGTTAACGGCGCTGACGCAGATTTTGGTGATGACGGGTCGGAATTTATCGTAGTGCATGGATGCTACTCCGATCTCCAGCCAGCACTCGCACGGGATTCAACGGCCAGAATGGGCCGGATAGTTGTTCAAATACGACATTATGGTAGGATTTCGCACGAATTTGCTTGAACCATCTAATATAAGATATTGAAATAGTAACGATGCTGAGACAACGAACACTCAAAACAGCAATTCGTGCAACCGGAGTCGGGCTGCACACGGGTGAAAAAGTTTATATGACTTTGCGCCCGGCAGCGGAAAATTCGGGGATCGTATTCCGTCGTGTGGATCTTGATGAACCGGTCGACATTCCAGCGGACGCATTACTCGTCGGCGAGACGATGCTTGGCACGACATTGATCAAAGACGGCGCCAAGGTAGCTACTGTTGAGCATTTGATGTCAGCGCTGGCCGGTTTGGGTATCGACAATGTTGCAGTCGATTTGTCGGCACCCGAGGTTCCGATAATGGATGGCAGCGCCGGACCGTTCATGTTTTTGCTGCAGTCTGCGGGAATAGAGGAGCAGAACGCTGCCAAGCGATTCATTCGCATCAAGAAAAAAGTTCGCGTAGAAGAGGATGACAAGTGGGCCGAATTTACGCCATTTAGCGGTTTCAAGGTTAATTTCGAAATTTCGTTCAATCACCCGGTGTTCAACAAACTTCGCCAGGACGCATCGATCGATTTCTCAACAACTTCGTTCCTGAAGGAAGTGAGCAGAGCCAGAACTTTTTGCTTTCTTCGAGATGTTGAAACCCTCCGTGCCCGCAACCTGACGCTCGGCGGTAGCATGGATAATGCCATCGTCCTTGATGATTTCCGCATTCTGAACGAAGACGGTCTTCGCTACGCAAATGAATTCGTTATCCACAAAATTCTGGACGCGATTGGTGATATTTATTTACTGGGTCACAGCCTGATTGGGGAATTTTCGGCGTACAAGTCAGGTCATGGACTCAACAACCAATTGTTGCGAGCGATGCTCAGTGACAAGTCGTCCTACGAAGAGGTCACGTTTGACGATGAGCGCAAAGCACCGATTTCCTATGCGGCACCGGCTTACGCCTGAATCTCAATAGCAGCTAAAGCCGCGACTCACTAACCCGCGCCAGTCGCTACACGAACGCGACAACTTGTCACCCTGATATCGCCATCGCTCGCCGCCTGCATCAGGCGCTCACCCTCAAATCGAATTTTCGCCGCCCAGGCGGAAGTGCTGGCAACCAGCACCAACTCACCATTACCGCGCACATTGGCCGCCAGCAGCGATTCTGCAGTATCAGGTTCCAATTCGGCGCGCAATCGGGTGGTTAGTTGGTCCATTTCCTGGGCACGTCGAATAACTTTTCCGAGGTTCCCGTCGGAACCCGATTTGAGCAGTTTGTCGAGGCGGATAATGGACATAGAAGTGTGACGTAGTTTGCAAAACAGCGGGTTTCGGGCGACCGGCATCAAAGTTCTTGGCAGCTAATCTTGTAATAGATTCCCGCATTATGCATATTGACGCACTCGATAAGGGCATACCCGATGAAAGTCGGGGGCGCAAATCCACCGATCTAAGGGACCAACGGTCCTAAGATAGCGGGGCTACCGGAATGAGAAATGATTACAGGCCGAGAACAATGACAGCGCGCCAGCCACGGCAGCGGGTCTGTGATTCAAATGGTTATGAAACAATAACTTATAGAGAAAAGCATACGCACTCGGGGCGTAGTAAATGAATGTAGTCATCTTTGGCAATGGGTTCGGAAAATCGCTGCAGCTTAGTCTGTCCGGGCGGATTGTGGCATTGATTGCCAGTGTCCTGGCATTATCTTTGTGCAGCGCAGCATTCATGGGTGGTCATTGGGTTTCTGCGCAAACCGGCTCTGGAGTGGGACTGGACAAGATTAGGCTGTTGACCGATGAACTGGACGCAGAACGTATTGCGATCGCTTCAACGAGGCAACAGACAGAGGACACACTGGATGCACTGGCAATACGTATTGGCCAGATGAACGCTCGTGTTATCAGGCTGGATGCTCTTGGTCGCCGCTTGACGGAAATGGCCGATTTGGGCGATGGCGAGTTTGATTTTGATTCAGCGCCGGCGATCGGCGGGCCGGAAGAGCCGGTATCTGGCGGTGGCTACGCAGCGGTTCCGGAGGTCGTTGAGATGATGGCCGTACTTGGCGGACAATTGGATAGCCGCGAGACGCAGCTGGCTGTGCTGGAAGGCGTGTTGATGAACAAGAGCCTCAGCGAACGAGTTTATCCGCAGGGCAGGCCGGTAAAATCCGGCTGGATGTCATCTTATTTTGGGCGCAGGACTGACCCGTTCACCGGCAAGATAGCGAATCATCGTGGTGTGGATTTCGCGGGTAAGAGTGGCGCGGAAATCATTGCGGTCGCGGATGGTGTTGTAACGTGGTCTTCCAAACGTTATGGCTACGGTGAGATGGTTGAGATCAACCACGGTAATGGCTATTCGACGCGTTATGCGCACAATTCCGAAAACCTGGTCGCCATCGGCGATGAGGTCAGGAAAGGACAGACAGTGGCATTGATGGGCGAAACCGGTCGCGCGACCGGCCCCAATTTGCACTTTGAAGTGCTGCTGCGCGGCCAGCGCATAAATCCGGTGAAGTTCGTACAACAAGCCGAATAGGCAATCAATGCCCTAATCAGGCCCTCCTGGGCTTGTATTCGTCGTTATTGCACCCAAATAAAAACACTTTTTCCGGCACGCTGTGCAGACAAAATAATGCGTCATCCGTAAGATACCGGTCTTTGCACGTGGCCGGCTGGGTCACGATCTTAATTTCCTTTTCAGGAGCCGTGTGTGGCAAACATTCTAACCCGAATTTTCGGCAGTCGTAATGAGCGACTATTGCGGGAAATGTCCAAAACCGTCAATCAGATTAATGGGCTTGAGGACGGCATTAAATCACTCGACGACAAACAATTGTCCGCCAAAACAGGAGAATTCAGGCAGCGCCTCGAAGATGGCGAAACGCTCGACGACTTGCTGCCGGAGGCATTTGCGGTCGCGCGTGAGGCAGCTTGTAGAACCTTGGGTTTGCGGCCTTTCGACGCACAGTTGATTGGTGGCATGGTATTGCATCAGGGCAACATCGCTGAAATGCGCACGGGCGAAGGTAAGACTCTTGTGGCTACGCTGCCAGCCTATCTGAATGCCTTGAGCGGCAATGGTGTTCACATCGTTACAGTCAACGAATACCTCGCGCAACGTGATGCCGACTGGATGAACCCTATCTACGAATTTCTTGACCTTACCGTAGGCGTGACCAAAAGCGGGCAGTCGCAGCAGGAAAAAATGGATGCTTACAATGCCGATATTACCTATGCGACTAACAATGAGCTCGGCTTTGACTATCTGCGGGACAATCTGGCTTTCGCAATAAGTGACAAGGTTCAGCGCGGGCTCAATTTCGCAATTGTCGACGAGGTTGACTCGATCTTGATCGATGAGGCTAGAACGCCACTGATTATTTCTGGTCCGACGGAAGAGAGCACCGATCTCTATCAGAAGATAAACAAACTCATTCCGAAGCTTGTTGAGCAAGAGGAAGAGGATGGCCCCGGACATTACCTGAAAGACGAAAAATCGAAGCAGGTGCATTTGAGCGAGGAGGGCCACCAGCATGTTGAGGAATTGATGACGCAGGGGGGGCTTCTGGAGCAGGGCGAAAGCCTCTACGACGCCGCCAATATTCGGCTGCTACACCACTTGAATTCCGCATTGCGCGCGCACTGTATGTATAACCGCGATGTGGATTACATAGTGAGTGAAGGCGAGATTGTAATTGTCGACGAATTTACAGGTCGTACGATGCCGGGTCGCCGCTGGTCTGATGGTTTACACCAGGCCATCGAAGCAAAAGAAGGCGTCAACGTTAAACAGGAAAACCAAACGGTCGCTTCCATAACATTTCAGAACTATTTTCGACTCTACAATAACTTATCCGGCATGACCGGCACCGCGGATACAGAGGCTTTCGAATTTCAGTCGATTTACGGACTCGAAGTAGTTGTCATTCCGACCCACAAACCGATGGTCAGGGATGATATGGCGGACCTGGTGTATCTGACACAGGAAGATAAATTCCAGGCGATCATCGAGGACATCACCGACTGCAGGGAGCGGCAACAACCGGTTCTCGTCGGTACCACTTCCATCGAAACCTCGGAATTACTTTCGTCGCTGCTGCAGAAGCAAAAAATAGAGCACGAGGTACTGAATGCCAAACAGCACAGCCGTGAAGCAATTGTCGTGCAGCAGGCAGGCAGGCCCGGTGCAATCACGATCGCAACGAATATGGCGGGTCGTGGTACCGATATTGTTCTTGGCGGCAACCTGGCTGCGGAACTTGAAGCCGTCGGCGAAAATGGCGATAAGGATGCAGTTGAGGAGGATTGGGCAAGTCGGCACAAGGCCGTAATCGACGCGGGTGGCCTGCACATCGTGGGCACAGAACGACATGAATCACGGCGCATCGATAATCAACTCAGGGGTCGCTCGGGAAGGCAGGGGGACGCGGGATCGAGTCGTTTCTATCTGTCCATGGAAGACAATCTGATGCGGATTTTCGGCGATCCGGAAAGGACCAAATCACTTCTGTCCCGGGCTGGAATGAGAGAAGGCGAGGCTATCGAAAGTAAGTTGCTGTCACGCCAGATAGAGCGGGCGCAACGCAAAGTCGAATCGCATAACTTCGACATGCGCAAGAATTTGCTCGAATACGACGATGTCGCGAATGATCAGCGCAAGGTGGTTTATCACCAGCGTACTGAACTCATGGAAGCGCAGGAAATAGAAGAATCGATTGCCGCAATCCGTGATGAGGTCATTGAAACCCTGGTTGATCAGTACATTCCACCCGGGAGCCTTGAAGAGCAGTGGGACCCCGAAGGGCTGACTCACGCGTTCGATCACGAATTTCTCCTGACACTGGATGTTGCCCGGTGGATCAAAGACGATCCCAAGATGAACGAGGATGCGATTCGCGAACGCTGCGTAACCGAAGCACATGAGGCGTATGTCGCCAAAGAAAAATCCATCGGCTCGCCGTTGATGCGCCTGGTCGAGAAGGAAATAATGCTGAAGCAGCTCGACTTGGCATGGAAAGAGCATTTGGCCGCTATGGATTATCTGCGTCAGGGTATTGGGTTGCGTGGTTATGCGCAGAAAAACCCGAAGCAGGAATACAAACGGGAAGCGTTCGAAATGTTTGGCGAGATGCTGGAACGGATCAAACACGACACGATCAGTATTCTTTCTCGTGTACGCATTCAAAGCGAGGAGGATGTTGCTCGAATGGAATCTGAAAGGCGTGTGGCGAAGGCAATGGAATTCAAGCACGCACAAGCTTCAGCACTCGGCCAGGAAGGCCGACCTGCAGCACAGCTGGGTGCTGGCCCGATGGCGGCACCAGGAGTGTCTCAACAAATGCCCTTTGTGCGTGATGAACGAAAAGTGGGTCGTAACGAACCTTGTCCCTGCGGTTCCGGGAAGAAATTCAAGCAATGTCACGGCCGTTTGACCTAGCAGCCTGTCGAAAAACACGTTGCCAGACAGGACGTCTAAATGTCGCGAAGCGCAAGGATGCGCGCGAGCGGCGTTTGAATGACGATGTCGAAAAAGCCATGGATGGCTTATTCAACAGACTGCTAGTTTTTTAACGCACGCTCCCGGGAAGAAACAACGATCGCACAGAGACTTCACGTAGCTGCCGGTATTTTGCGCGATGCGGACGATTGTGTCCTCCTTGCAGAGCGCCTCGGCGACCCTGTATTTGACGGCTTGTGGGAGTTTCCGGGTGGCAAGATCGATGCGGACGAAACTCCGGATATGGCCTTAAAGCGCGAACTTCGCGAAGAACTTGGTATCGAAATAGGGTCGTTCCGACACATGCTTCAAGTCAGTCATGACTACGACGATCGATGCGTGAAAATCGATTTTTTCCTGATCAACGACTGGCTGGGTGAACCCTCCGGCCTCCAGGGGCAAAAACTGAAGTGGATACATGTCGACGTGCTGGACGAGAGAATGTTACTGCCCGCAGACGGACCGGTACTAATAGAGCTAAGCAAGCAAACGAGCGGGTGAATGCGAATGCGGGCCTGAGCCCGACAGGCTCCTAGCAAATACTGATCTCGAAATCGATATCATGACCGGATTGGACGGCGCGGTGATCGATCGTCGACCATTCCAGAAAGCGCACGGTAAAGCGGTGCTGGCTGCCGCTTATCTCTGGAAACAACGGACTACCTACCGGCAATGAGACGCGCAAAAGCTGGCAATGGACGTCTTTTTGCATGTTGTGCTGGTACATGCCGTTGATGGCCAGTTTTTGCACCGGTTGCGCACTCTCTCGGATCAGCCACAACGACTCTGTTACAGCATCACAGACCGGCTGGATGACACCATGCCAACTCTCGAGATCCTGTTGACGCCTTGCGAACGGCTGTCTCAACCAGTGACTGTACTCAGGCAGGTCGAACTCGCAAGTGCCTCCTGGAATGGCGCTACGGTGCTGTATGGCGGACAGGAATGCGCTGTCTTTCAACGGTTGCAGAAAATTTGTGCCCGCTGCCTGAAGATCCTGTTGGCTGGAGGCAAGATTGCCAATCAACGTATCTAAGCGTGCCGCATCAACTCCGGGCTGACTTTGGTACTTTTTAAGGTTTCCGAGCTGCCGCCCGAGCTCTTTGTGCACGTCGCTGCGCACATCGCACCGGGTGAGGATCGCTATTATTTGCAGCAGGCTCGAAGTCGCCGCTCGAGTGGCCCAGTCGGCTTCCAACTCACTGTAGTACAGCATTTGCTGGTAGAGAAACTCGAGCCTCATGAATGTGCGCATGCGCTCGCTCAGGGGCTGCTCATATTCTGACAAACGACTTGCCGTGTCGGGGGAGGCAACGGTGGATGCGGCTCTGACCATCCGTGTATTTTGCGTCACGAAACGGACAAGGGCAAATCGCTTTGCTGGCAGGCGATCGGGGTGACCTTGTTAGTCGGTTTTCCCGGCCGCGAACTCCAGATAGCGGCGATGCAAAGTCTCAACCTGCTGCCTTGTCTCCGCCAGGCTGGTGTCGCTTGAAACAACGTCATCTGCGATGGCCAGGCGCTGATCGCGGCTGGCCTGGGCATCGATCATGCGCTGTGCCTGATCAGGTGTCTCCAGGTCTCTTTGCAGCAGACGGGCAAGCTGTACTTTCTCGCTGCAGTCCACCAAAACAATCCGGTCCATGGCCGATTGCATGGGCGAGCCTACCAACAGTGGCACCACGACGATCAGGTACGGCCCTGCAGCGTTCGCCGCCTGGCGCTCGACTTCCGCCCGGATACGTGGGTGCAGGATCGATTCCAGAAGTTTTCGTTTATCGTCGTCCGCAAACACAATTGCGCGCATGGCTTTGCGATCAAGGCGGTCATCCGCTGCGATCACAGCAGCGCCAAATTTTTCGCGAATTTCCGTGAGCGCCGGCTGGTCGGGCTCAACGACGGTACGGGCGATAACGTCGGTATCGATAATAGTCGCCCCAAGTGCAGCGAACATTTTGGCTACTGTCGACTTGCCGCAGGCGATGCCGCCTGAAAGTCCTGCCCTGAAAGGCTTTGCTGTTCGCTCTGTTGAAATGACCCTGCGCCTTCGTACTCGCTGCGACCTTAACTCATCAAAAACATATATTTGTCGATAATTTGCTGGCCGTACATCATGGCGATCCAGCCCGCGGCCGCGAGAAACGGGCCGAACGGAATCGGTATTTGTCGATCATGGCTCCGCAGCACGATGAGGCCGATGCCAACGATAACACCGACGACTGCGGAGAGCAGGACAATCAGGTGCAACATTTGCCAGCCGAGCAATGCACCCAATCCGGCGAGCAGCTTGAAGTCGCCATAGCCCATTCCTTCTTTGCCGGTTACCAGCCGAAAAAGATGGTAGATGCTCCACAGGATCAGGTAACCGGCGATCGCCCCTGCGATGCTTGATTCAGGACTGACGAGAAGAACCTCTGCACCAGCGAGAGGATGAAACAAACTCATCAGTAGCCCGGCCCAGACCAGCGGAAGCGACAGTGAATCCGGGATAATCTGGTGGTCGAAATCGATGACACTAATGGCAATGAGGGTCCAGGTTATGAATATAGCTGCTACGGCCTCCCAGCCAAATCCGAATCGCCAGGCGACGAACGCGGTCAATATTGCGGTGGTAAGCTCAATGGCCGGATATCTCCTTGAAATCGGAGCACTGCAATGACCACACTTGCCACCAAGAAACAGGTAACTCAGGACCGGAATATTTTGCAAGGCGGTGATTTGTTTGCCACAAGAGGAGCAGCGAGAGCGCGGCAAAACCAGATCGAAGCGACCCTCCGGCAGATCGGTTGCAGGTGTCGCGGCGAAGTCGTCGCACTGCTTGCGCCAATCACGTTCCATCATGATGGGTAATCGATAAATAACCACATTCAGGAAACTGCCGATCAGCAACGCCAAAAGGAACGCAACGGCACTGAAAACAATAGGAAATTCTGAAAAAAACAATTGCATTGTCTACTTACCAAATAATTCCTGCTGGCCAATACTGAAGCGGCGCCCAAAGGCGCCACTCAATTCTGAAAAGTTATGCTTTGGCAGTGCTGATCAAATAACGGAACCCATTTTGAAGATAGGCAGATACATGGCAACGACCAGACCACCGACGAGAACACCAAGGACTGACATGATCAATGGCTCCAGCAGGCTGCTCAGGTTGTCGACCGCATTGTCGACATCCTCTTCATAGAAGTCCGCGACCTTCGCCGACATTGAATCAAGGGAGCCGGATTCCTCGCCCACAGCGATCATCTGGATGACCATGTTAGGGAAGAGACCCGTATTTTCCATGGCCTGTTGCAATCGTTGACCGGTTGATACTTCATCCCTCATTTGCAGGACGCCAATCTCGAACACGATATTGCCAGTGGCTCCCGCCACCGATTCCAGGGCTTCAACAAGCGGTACACCGGCGCTGAACATGGTGGACAAAGTTCGCGCATAACGGGCAATGGCCGATTTCTCCATGATCGGTCCGATGATTGGCGCCTTTAGTGCCAGGCGATCGAGAAAGTGTCGCATCGCGCGCGAGCGTTTTTTGAAATAGATGAAAGCAAAAATCGCGCTGCCAACCGTCATGGCCAGAATCCATCCCTTATCGCGAATAAACTGGGATATCTCAATGACAACTCGCGTAAACGCGGGCAAATCTGCCCCAAAGCCCTTGAACAGGTCTTCGAAAGCCGGAATAACGAAGACCATCAAAATAATGGTGACAACAAACGCAACCACAAGCACGGCAGCCGGGTAAGTGATCGCTTTCTTGACTTTTTTCTTGATCGCCTCGGTCTTTTCCTTGTAAGTAGCAATTTTGTCGAGCAACGTCTCCAGTGCGCCAGCCTGCTCGCCGGATTCCACCAGGTTTACAAAGAGGTCATCGAAATAAAGCGGATGCTTCGCCAGCGCTTCTGCGAGTGCGCTACCACCTTCAACATCATTCTTGATGGCGAACAGAAGTTTCTGCATCGCGGGATTTTCATGACCTGTGGCGACGATCTCAAAGGATTGCACCAGCGGAATGCCGGCGCTGAGCATGGTCGATAGCTGGCGACTGAAAATTGCTATGTCAGCCGGCGTGACAGTGCCACCGCCGCTAAACAGACGTTTTCTTTGCTTCTTGATTCGGCTGGGTACTACTCCCTGCCGCCTCAGGTCGGCTCTCACTGCGGCCTCGTCGACGGCTGTGCTCTTGCCCTTGACTTTCTTGCCGTTGCGGTCCGTTCCTTCCCAGAGGAAAGGTAAGTTTCCCATCGTTGCTGATTCAGCCATCGTAATTCTCTTCCGTTACTCGGATTACAACTTACTCAATTGTAACCCGGTTGATTTCCTCAAGGCTGGTAAGCCCGTCCTTGACTTTGTTCAATCCAGACTGGCGCAAATCGAGCACGCCTTCCTTGGCGGATTGATCAGCAACCTGTAGTGCGTTGCCACCTTCCATGATGATGCGACCCATCACTTCTGAAACTTCCATGACCTGGAATATACCCAGTCGGCCTTTGTAGCCATCGTTGCAACTCTTGCATCCAACGGGGCCAAATATCGTAAACCCTTTTTCAATATCTTCCGCCGCGAAGCCTTCTTTTTCGAGTGCTTCCGCGGGGACGTCTCTTACTTCCTTGCAGTTGTCGCAGAGTTTCCGGGCGAGGCGCTGAGCGATTATCAGGCTAACCGATGTTGCAATTGCATAAGGCTTTACGCCCATGTCAACCAGCCGCGATAGCGTCTTCGGGGCGTCGTTCGTATGCAGCGTCGATAGAACGAGATGGCCTGTTTGTGCGGCCTTGATCGCGATCTCGGCGGTTTCGAGGTCGCGAATCTCACCAACCATTATGACGTCGGGATCCTGGCGCAAGAATGCTCTCAGGGCGGAGGCAAAGGTCAGGCCCACTTTCGGATTGACGTTTACCTGGTTGATGCCGACCAGATTAATTTCCGCCGGATCTTCAGCCGTCGAAATATTGCGATATTCAGTGTTCAGTATGTTCAGGCCGCAATAAAGCGAGACTGTCTTACCCGAGCCGGTTGGGCCGGTGACCAGAATCATTCCATAAGGCTTGGCCAGGTGTTTTTCATACAGCTTTTTCTGTTTGTCATCGTAGCCCAGAGCATCGATTCCCATCTTTGCACTGCTCGGATCAAGAATACGCAGAACGACCTTCTCGCCGAACAGAGTAGGGCAGGTGTTGACACGAAAGTCGATTGCACGATTCTTGGACAAGCGCATTTTTATGCGTCCATCCTGCGGTACGCGCCGTTCGGCGATGTCCATGCGCGACATGACTTTGAGTCTGGCGCAAACCTTGGTTGCGAGTGCGATAGGTGGCAGTGCGACCTCGGACAACACGCCATCCAAGCGAGTTCGGACACGAAATATTTTTTCATAGGGTTCAAAGTGGATATCCGATGCGCCCCGCTTGATTGCGTCGAGCAGCACCTTGTTTACAAACCGGACCACCGGCGCACTTTCAATATCATCGCGGGTGACTTCCTCTGCCTCATCTTCTTCACTGCTTACATCAAGATTCTCAAGGTCGAAATCGTCGTCATCCAGTGCCGACATGCTGGTATCGACTGCTTCGAGGGCTTTGGTGACGCGCTCTTCGAGTTTGGCCTGTTCGACCACCACCGGATCGATTCGCAAACTGGTCTGAAATTTGACGTCGTCAATGGCCTGTAAATTGGTTGGATCCGAGATTGCCAGAAACAGGCGTTGCCCTCTTTTGACCAATGGCAACACACGATGTTTGTTCAGAAGCTTCTGGTCGACGGCGCGCAGGCAGTCCAGGTCGATTTCTATCGAATCGAGATCCAGAAGGGGAACACCGAATTCGTGAGAGGCGGCAACTGCGACAGCACGCGAATCTGCCATTTCGTTTGCGACCAGGTAGGACACAAGCGGCACGCGCTCTTTCTTGGCCGCCTGGATGGCTTGCAATACGACATCCTCTGAAACAATGCCGTCTTGCACTAAACGCCTGGGTAAACCGGATAAAGCGGATTGTGATGCCGTTACTGCCATGCCTTGGAAAGTCCTGTTGACGTTAATCCCACGGGTGCCGATCAGACAGTCTCACTGATCTAACTGCGCGGATCAACAGGGTTTTGTGCGGCTGTTCACAAATGCGAATATTAATTAAGTCAAACAGGCAAATATCGGTCTATTTGTTGACAATTCGCCCCATTTTCGGAAGAAATCAGGGGCGACAGGCGCCGGGTAAATAACGCGATTCTATCGTCGGATCTACGTGATCGTCGCCGCCCTGCAAGAGATCTCCAACCGGTTCAAGCGCCCATCCACATCGCCAGCTAACGGTGTTGCCCGTAGTTTCGTAAGGTGTCAGCGAAAAATTTTGCCCCGCAACAGCCTGGTGCACTCTCGGACCACCCATGGTGATCACAATCCGCCCGTTCACTATATCGACGGCACTCACGAAATTGCCGGCAGTGTCAGTGGCTGTCGGGGTCATGCCCGCTGCGGTCCGGTCGGCAGGAGCGATACCATCATTCGTGTAAGCCTCAATTATCGGTGATTTGGCACCCGCCGCCATGTTGAGGCCTTCGGCTATCTGCGCGCGAACGGTATAGGTCTGGTAGGTCGATACGGCCAGGGAGGCCAATATGCCAATTATCGCAACGACGATCATTAGCTCGATCAATGTAAAGCCCTGATTACGTTTTATCATCGTCCCGGTCCGG
>Ga0209988_10000016_pt1 | contig 77273 bp, 68 predicted proteins | sample N075metaG_FD_183115 | JGI IMG/M metagenome (GOLD analysis project Ga0209988, IMG submission 183115) | Deep subsurface microbial communities from Kermadec Trench to uncover new lineages of life (NeLLi) - N075 metaG (SPAdes) (version 2) | ecosystem: Environmental > Aquatic > Marine > Ocean trench... | reverse complement strand
CGATCACGCCGCGTTGTCCGGCTTCTACTGGGCGGTCTATCGCAACGCCGCCCCGCGAGAGCTGGGCTTGCGCTCGAGCACCACCACGCCGAAGCCCTGACCGCTGAACGGGGCCGCTCCGATCCGGTCGACCGGCCGGTAGCGCGCGCGCACCCAGTCGAGCAGCGCCCGGCCGTTCTCCGGGTCGACGCCAAACGGACCGACCCCGAACTCGTGGCTGAGGCGATGCACCAGCGCCACGTAGTCGGGCGGCTCGGCCGCCAACGCCGCGATCATCTCAGGCTCTCCGAAGGCCCGCATCTCGGTCGGGAGATATAAAAAATACGGAGAAGGATTTCGCTTTCTCATCCAATAGTTGAGGATCGCCCCTTCAGGCAAAACCAGAAGCGTGGATTGCGGCCCCAAGCGAGCCTCGAGACGGCTCAGGGTCTGTTGGAGCAAGGCCGCTCGGGGGCTCGTGAAGCGGCTCGGGCCCAGCATCCGATCGGCCCCGGCGCCCACCGGCTGATGCTTGCGGCGATAGAAGTCGTTGGACTCGGACAGCAGGGCCAGCACGGCGGCACAGACGACGGCCACGCCCAAGGCGCGCCCGATTCCCCCGCGGCCGGCCCGTTTCACCGGACCCGCGAGCAGCGCTGCCGTCCCCAACAAGGTCACCGGCATGGCCAGCACGAAGCCGTAGTGACCGACATCGGCCCGGAAGCCGAGCTTTGTCAGCAGGCCGAGGCCGAGCACCGCGAACAGCAGCAAGACGAATCGCGCCGGGTCCAGCCCTGGCTCCCGGGCGCAGCGACGACCCGCAGCTGCCAGCCAGGCCAGTGCGACGAAGGGCAGTGCCGCGGCCAACCAGTGCCAATCGATCCGGTTCGAGAGCCCCGTCAGCAGCGCAAAGACGGCCACTCCGCTGGCAGCCGCTACAGCAGCGCCGCGCCTGCCCGCCGGCGTCACACGATCCAGTCGTCGCGATCCGACTGCGAACACGAGCACGCAGGCCGCTGCCAACAGGGCCTGGCTGAACGTTTCGAGCGGTCGGTCGAAGCCCGCCAGCGAGCGGTAGAAGGGATCCCGGAACGGGCTCTCGGTCAGGTGCAGCCAGTTGCCGAGCACGCCGCGCCAGGCGACCTCCGCGGGGACGCTGCTCGCCAGCAGGACGAAGGCCAGCAGTGCTGGCAGCGATCCCCCGATTGCGAAGCTGCCGAGCCGAGCCGCGGCGCCCGCCGGGTCCGCTCGCGCCAGCAAGGCCAGGCCCACGCCGGCTGCGAGCAGCAGCGGGATGAAGAGCTCGGCCTTGGTGAGAAAGACCAGCCCCAGGCAGGCCCCCGCCAGCCCGGCTCCGAGCGCGGGCGCCCGCTTCACGCTCAACCGCAAGCACAGCAGCATCGCAACCGACAGGGCGATCCCGTGGGTCTGGTAGTGGTGATAGGGCGTCACATAGTTGAAGTTCGCGATCCCGCGGTACTGGGCGAATGCGAAGACGCACAGAAACACAGCGACGACGCCCGTCGTCACCGGGCGTCCGTAGACGGGACGAAACAGCGCCCAGAGTCCGGCGCAGATTCCCACCAGGATGGCGAGATTGCAGCCGACCAGCGTGCGGATCGAGGTCCCGAAGAGCGTGAACCACAGCGCGTTCAGGTAGTGGGAGAGCGGACCGTGACGAACGGCCACGTCCTGGTACAAGGCGTCACCGCTCGTCAGCCGCCACGCCACGTACAGATCGTTGCCGAAGTCGATCGACGGATCGGCCCAACGGTCCCAGCTCCAACGCGCCAGCAGCCCGAAGCCCACGGCCAACAGGGCCGGCCCGAGCCAGCGGGGAAACCACGCGTCGGCCTCGCGGGACGCGGGCACGGCGACTGCGATCCCGCGTTTATCTCGGACCCACCTCCTTGAAGATCGGCAGATTCGCCTCGGTGGCGACGTAGATGACGTTGGGGTTCTGGTTCAAGGTCTTGATCCACAGGTACTGGAGATAGGAGCCACTGAGCGTCGATCGCACGATCTTCTGGGCCTTGGCCGCACCTTCCGCACGCGCCACCTCGATCTCGGCATCCTTCCGCGCCTGCTCGAGCTCGAACTGCTTCTGCTGCACCCGCTGCTCGGCCGTGAGCTTGAGCTCGATGCTCTCGCGGAAGCGCTGCGGCAGCTTCACGTCGCGCAGCAGCACGTCCACAATTTCGATTCCCTCGGGTTCGAGAGTCTTACGCAAAAAGCTGCGGATCTTTTCGGCGATCTCCTTGCGTCCTTTCGCGGTGTAGATGTCCTTCACTTGGTAGCCGCTGACGACATCGCGAACGGCGTTTCGCATATAGGGCACCACCAGGACCGACATGTAGTTGCGACCGATCGTCTTGCGGATCTGGGGCGCCATCTCGGCCTTCACCCTGAAGAGCAGCGACGTATCAAGGCCGATGATCAGCCCCTCGGAGGACGGCATGCTCGCCGACTCCTTCACCTCCTGGAGCTTGATGTTCCAGGGCGTGACCGTGCGAGCCACCGGAAACTGGATCACGACACCGGGCCCCACCGGCTCATCGCTGATGGTTCCGAAGCTCTTCTGAACGCCCACCTCACCGTCTTCGATCACGATGCAGCCCGACAGCAGGGCGGCGCAGGCCACCAGCACAGTCAGGTTACCTAGACTTCGCATCTCTCCTCCTTCTTTCTTTCCGCTTGGCGGAAACGATTGAATTCGCGGGGAGCGTAACTCAGCCCGCCTCGCCCTCCACCGGGCAGCCCTGAGGCCGTGTTACCGTGCGACCCATGCTTCGCGCCGCCCTCTGGCTGTTGCTGTGCTGTGCCGCACTCTTCGCATGTCAACCGCCGGGCTCCGAAAGCCGGCTGCTGCTGCTGCTGAGCGTGGACACGCTGCGGGCCGACCGGCTCGGTGCCTACGGCAGCGATCGGGGCCTGACGCCCCGGATCGACGCGCTGGCCCGGGACAGCCAGGTCTTTGCGGCCGCCTACGCACCGAGCTCCCACACCCTGCCCTCCATGACCACGGTTCTCACCGGTCGCTACCCGGAGGAAGTCGGTGTCTGGAGCAACGAGGCGGTCGTTCCCGAGACCGTGTCGACCCTGGCCGAAGCCTTCCAGGCTGCCGGCTGGCACACCCGGGCCGTGGTCAGCAACTGGGTGTTGCGACGGGCCGCCGGTCTCCACCGGGGCTTCGACCACTATGACGACGCCCTACCCCGGCAGGAGGCCACACGGCCGGTTCCGGAGCGAGTCGGCGCTGATACCACCGACGCCGCACTGGCGGCGCTCGACGCCTGCACGGCCGATGGCGATCGCTGCTTCCTCTGGGTTCACTATCAGGATCCACACGGACCCTACACACCGCCTGGCGGCGCGCCGGCCGAGTACCTGCGCCGTGAGCGCGCAGCTGCGGATGGAAGGCGTCGGTTGCCGGCGATGCAGTCGAATTTCGGCAGCGGTGGAATCCCGGACTACCAGGTCTTGGGGGAGGAGCGGGAAGTCGCCGTGTACCGCGCCCTCTACGACGCGGAGATCGCCTACCTCGATCGGGAGCTCGGTCGCCTGCTCGATGGCATCGAGGATCGCGGCCTTCTGAGCGGCGCGATCCTCGTGTTCACGGCCGACCATGGCGAAGCCCTGGGAGAGGGCGACTACTGGTTCTCCCATGGGGAGTACCTCACCGATCCCCTGGTGCGGGTGCCGCTCTTGATCCGGGTGCCCGGCACGCCCAGCGGACGGCGTGACGACGTGGCGTCGCTGGTCGATCTGTATCCGACGATCCTCGCCGTCGCTCTCGGCCGATCGCCCGACCCCGATCGATCCGGACGTTCGCTGCTCGCCTCCGGTGCCGCCGAGCTCGCCAGCACCGCCTACCTGGCCGCCTTGCGCGGCGCGGACACCGGCCGCTACGGAGTGGTCGAGGGCCAATTCAAATACCTGGTGACGCGAAGCGACGACATCTGGCACGGGCGCCTCCTGCAGCGGGATGACGAGTCGGTCGATCTCACGGCGCCGGCCCCCCACATCGCCGCCCGGATGCGAGTTCGACTGGAACAGCTGATGCACAGGTACCAAAAGGTGCAGACCGAGAACCTCGGTCCAACCGCCGAGGACGAACGGCGACAGCTGCGGTCTCTCGGTTACGCGGACGACCCACGCTTGGAGGCGGAGGCCGACGCTCGCTGAGCCTGCCAGTGGGAACCGATCACGGCGACGGCAAAGTTCAGCAGCAGGCCGATCACGCCCACGTGTACGCCTTCGATGCGCTTGCTCCCCAGCAGCACACCCGAGATCGCAATCAGGCTGCCGAGAACGACGCCCGCCAGCGTCGGTGCGGCCCGCAGCCCGCGCCAGTGAAGGGCGAGCAGAAAGGCGGGCACACACTGGATCAGCAGCTCCATCTTGAGCTCGATCAGACCCCACAAGGAGACGTCGCGCGCGATCAGCGCGACGCCCGCCATGCTGACCATCACCCCCGCTGCGATCCGCTTGCCCAGCGCCGTCGTGTCGGACGCGCCGCGGGGGCGACCGAGCAGATCCTCGGCAAGCATCGACCCCAGCGAGAGCAGCACCGAGTCGGCCGTCGACATGATGGCGGCCAGCGCGCCCAGGAAGACGACCACGGACGCCCACATCGCCATCGGTCCAGCCTCGGCCCACTGACCCAGCAAGAGCGGCATCACGCCGTCCGCTTCGACCTGTCCCAGACCCTGCAGCCGCGGAATCGCCGCAAGTCCGATCAAGGTGACGACCAGTGTCGTGGTGAGAGGCATGAAGGTCATGATCGCCATGGATCGGCGCAGCGCCCGACCGCTGCGGGCGGCGTAGATGCGCTGGATCGCCTGGGGATAGACGACGCTTGCGAGCCCCAGCAACACGATGGTGCTGGCCCAGTTGATTTGCTCGCGCACGTCGGGAACGAGAACGGCTTCGGGCCGAACCTCGGCGACCCCCGCGGTCAGAGCGTGCATTCCCCCGACATCGCCGAGCAGCCAGCCGAGCAGTGCCGCGAGTCCGGCCAACATCAAGAGGCTCTGGGCCGCGTCCGTCCACGCCACCGCCCGCATCCCGCCCACCGTCTCGTACAACAGAACCATCGCCGCCAGCACCACCACACCGAGCTCGTAGGACACGATGCCTTCCGTCACGAGTTCGGCCATCACACCCATCGCCTTCAGCTGGGCAAACAGAAAATTTGCCATGGCGATCACCATCAGGCTGGCGATGGCCAGCAGCAGTGCGCGTCCGGCGCGCTCGTTGCCGAAGCGATGGCGGATCCAATCCCCTGGAGTCACGAAGCCGTGGGAGACCGCGATCGGGCGCAGACGCGGGACCAGCAGATGGAAGACGACGATGATCGACAACATGAAGCCCGTCGCCATGATCCAGGAGAAGCCACGGCGGTAGGCTTCGCCCGGATAGCCCAGCAGCGAATTGCCACTGTAGGCGGTGGCGTAGAGCGTCAGGAACAGCACGAAGACACCGAGTTCACGGCCGGCGAGGAAGTGGTCGGCCGGCGACGCGCTGCGCCGGGCGCGGCGCGCGCCCTCGGCGATCGCCAGCAGCAGCAGCAGATAGACGACGAGCGCCACCAGGCCGGTCTGGCCGAAGCTCAAGGTTCGTCCTCACCGGGCGCGCTGCTCTGATCGGGAATGTCGGTGATCAGCCAGGCCAGCGAGTTCAGCACCGCGGCCGCCACGTAGCAGAGAAGCGCAACGGCGACCCAGTCCGGCAGGCCCAGGAACTCGATCGGGACCGCGCCGGGCTCGCGATACCAGGGGATCGATGCCCCGAAGAGCAGCGCCACGGCGACGAGCAGAGCGATCCGCACCCGTCGCTTCAAAACAGGCTTCCGTCCGGACCAGAGTCCGCTTCCGATTCCGATTCCGACTCTGAACCCGGACCCGATTCCGAGGCGGGCTCGATGCAATCCGGGTCGTCGTGCTCTGGGCGGTTGACGCGTCGGCTCACGGCCCAGTACTCGAGGGCGTCGTCTGCGGACGGCTCGAACAGATCCATCAGGGCACTGGCGTCGGTCATGGAAGGATCGAGCCAGCGATCCCGGCCGGCGACTTCAATCAGGATGGGCATCCGGTGGTGGATGACCTTGAGACGATCGCTGGCCCGGGTGGTGAGCAGCGTACAGGTCTCGAGCCAGGCCTCATCCTTTGTCTTCCAGCGCTCCCACAGGCCCGCGATCGCGAAACAGCCGCGGTCGGGTCGTGCGATCCAGTTCGGCTGCTTCGCACCGGCGCCGGCAGACGTCCATTCGTAGAAGCCATCCACCGGAACCAGACAGCGTCGCTTCCTCATCGCCTCCCGAAACGATGGCTTCTCGGCCGCCGTCTCCGAGCGGGCGTTGATCATGCGAGAACCGATCTTCTCGTCCTTGGCCCAGCTTGGAACCAGTCCCCAACGGCGCATCTCCAGGCAGCGGCGGCCTTCAGCATCCGCCGTGATCGTCGCGATGAACTGACCGGGCGCAACGTTGAAACGCGGCCGGAGGTCGGGCGTCTCGTCCAGCTCGAACGCGCACTCGATTTCTTCCGGAGACGCGGTCAAGGTGAAGCGGCCACACACGGGTGCTTGCTTCCTCCCGTGGCTACAGTACCGCGTCCGCCCTCGCGATGGAGCCGAGCCGGAACCCGGCGAGAAGGACCAGAGCATGTCGCACACATCGGCTCCCGAAGCAGACACCCACCATCACATCGACATTCCGCGGCTCGTGACCCGCAGCGCAATCGGTGGAACCCTGATGGGACTCGCGAACCTCGTGCCCGGCATCAGCGGCGGCACCATGCTGCTGGCCGCCGGCGTGTACCCGGGCTTCATCGCCTCGATCGCCGAGCTGACGACGCTACGCTTCCGCACTCGCTCGATCGTGCTGCTCGGCACCGTGGCCGCCACCGCGGGCCTCGCGATCCTGTTGCTCGCCGGCACGGTCAAAGGCTTGGTCCAGGACTACCGCTGGGTGATGTACAGCCTCTTCATCGGTCTCACCCTGGGCGGCGTGCCCCTCATCTGGCGCATGGCGCGACCGGCCTCTCCCGCCGTCTTCATCGCTGCGGCTGCGACCTTCGTCTTGATGGCGGGAATGGCCCTCGCTGGAGGCGCCGGTATCGAGGACGAACGAAACGTCGCGCTGATCTTCCTGGCCGGACTGGCCGCTTCGTCGGCCATGATCCTGCCCGGCGTCAGTGGCAGCTACCTGCTGATCCTGCTCGGGCAGTACGAGAACATCCTGGGAACCGTCGACCAGCTGAAGCGCGGATTGTTCGGAGACGGCGGCGGTTTCTCACCGAACTTCGCCCTGATTCTGGACGCCACGGGGGTGGTGATCCCGCTCGGTCTCGGCATCGTGGTCGGCATCGTGGGGATGAGCAACCTCTTGCGCTGGCTCTTGAAGCGCTACCCACACGCCACTCTGGGCGCCCTGCTCGGCCTGCTCTTCGGCGCTGTCATCGGCCTCTGGCCCTTCCAGGCCGGAAACCCTCCGACGCCGGGTGACATCATCAAGGGACAGTCGGTGACGATCGAGAACGCGAGCGGCTTCGACGTCGACGACTGGCCCGTGCGCCGCTTCGATCCGACCGGGAGAGAAGTTGCGAGCGCGCTGGGTCTGATCGGTGTGGGTCTCGCCGCGACCCTTCTGATCGGACGCTTCGGTGACGACGAGAGCGGCGAGAACTGAGTTCAGCCCCCGTCCGGGACCCATCGCGGCGAACGCTTCTCCCGGAAGGCGGCCATTCCCTCCGCGGCCTCCTCAGAAGCGAAGAGGGCTTCGATCTTCTTCTCGGCATGCTCGTAGGCCGCGGCCGGCCGCCCCGGGCGAGGAAGGCGAGCGCCCTGCCATTCCCATCACTCCAGCCTGGGCCATCACTCCAGCCTGGGGCTGGCGGAACACGCCCCTTGTCCATTCAGGGTACGAGACTTCCCTCTCAGCAGACTTCGGCAAGCGGCAACGGGTCGGCAGACCGCGAGCCCAACTCTCCGGTCTCTCAGAGAATCCACCCCGAGGCAGCAGCTTGCGCACGCTTCTTGCAAAGTACCGCCTCGGAAGAGTCTTCACTTGAGGAACCTCCCATGCTTCGATCAGACTGGACGACGGGCATCGCCACGGCCGGCCTGGCTCTGGGCCTGTCGGGCTGCTTCGCCTACAACCAAGGTGTGCGCGACATCGACCGTCATCCGACGGTCGACACGGGAGTGGGAGCCAGCATCCTCATGCCCGGCCAGGCGGCGCCCACCCTGCGACCCCAGCTGCCGGCCCGCGGCCACGGGCAGCCGGCCGGCAGCCACGGGCAGCCGGGGGCAGCTGGATCCGAAGCCGTCACAGCGGGCGTTGCCGCGACGACCTCGCCCCCGATGACGGCGATTGGTGGCAGCAGGATCGACGAGCAGACCCACCTGGAGTGGAAGGAAGAGCCCCAGTTCCACAAGTACCTGATGGCGCCCCTGGCCCTGATCGCCGCGCCCTTCAAGAAGTTGCTGGGCGAGTCGACGCCCCCGGAAACGGGTCCACCCGTTCCCGAACCGAGCATCGCCCGCCCCACGATCGAACCGAAGCCTGCGCCCCTGGACTACGAGACCGCTCAGCTCGAAGCCATGGAGCAGGAACTCAGCCAGCGCGCTCTGTCGTCGGCCGCCCGTCCAGGCGCGCCGCAGCCGCAGACCGCCGCTTCCACGGCCGGAGCGTCGGGGATCTCCATCGCGGACGAGCTGGCTGCCCTGCAGCGCTCGCCCAGCAATCCCGTGCCGCCGCGGGTCGTCATCCGACAACCGGTCGAGATCCACGACACGCCGACCTTGCCCAGCACCCGTCCGCCGCCGCTCACCACCCGGGAGCAGGACGTGGCGGACGGCATCGTCGACCGCAACGATGACGGCCGCATCGACATGTGGATCTACCGCACCAACGGCCACATCACCCGCAAGCAGCTCGATCAGAATTTCGACGGACGTCCCGACACGACCCACCACTACGATCCCGTCACCCACCAGCTCTCCCAGGTCACAGAAGACTCGAACCACGACGGCGCCATCGATTCCTGGACCGACTACCGGGACGGCAGTGTCGTCCGGCGCCGAGTCGACAGCAACGGAGACGGCAGCGTCGACACGTGGACCTACTACCGGAACGGCAAGATCGCCCGTCACGAACAGGACACAACCGGCGACGGTTTTCGGGACAGGGCCGGCTTTTATCGCGATGGTCGACTGTCGCACGAGGAACTCGACAACAACGCCGACGGTCTCATCGACATCACCAACCACTACGACGGCCGCGAGCAGCTCACCCGACGCGAAGAAGACACGGATCTCGATGGCAAAATCGACGTGATCAGCCACTACGAAGGCGGTCGTCTCGCGCGCAAGGAACTGCTCGGCGACACGGAATCGATCAGACGCTGAAACAATGCCGCGAACATTCGTACAGGGATTGGCTTTCGTGCTGGGATTCTGGATCGCCCTGTTGCTGTCGCCGTTCGCGGCCCGGACCGCCGAGAGCCCGGAGGCGATCGCGCCCTACGCCGGCCTCGAAGCCCGCTTCCACCAGGACGTGAACCGGATCCGGAACGGACGGCATCTGATCCCTCTGATCCGGGATGCCTCCCTCGATGTGGTGGCCCGTGCCCACGCACGCGACATGGCCGTGCGCCGCTACCTGAGCCACGTCAATCCCGAGGGTCAGAATCCGCTGCAACGGATCCAATCCGCCGGTATCGGTGGATTCTCCTTGGCCGCCGAGAACGCCGGACTCACGGACAAAACCGATCCCAACCAGGAAATCCTCCAGGGCTGGCTCGAATCGCCCGTCCATCGCAAGAACCTCCACGCCCCGCCCTTCAACCGGACGGGCGTCGGAATCGCCCGGGCCGCTGACGGCACCTACTACTACACGCAGCTCTACGTCACGGTTCCACGCGAACTGGCAGAGGCGCTTCGATGAAGACTTCGATCCTCCGTAGCGGAAGCGTCGTACTGGTCGCATGGGCCACTTCCCTGTTCGGCTGGGGCAACGCCCACGCCTCGGTCATCACCGGCGTCTGCCCGGACGGCAGCATGTTCATCGTCAGGAACCTGGCGGACATTCCATGTGCCGCCGCAAAGCGGGTGGCCCCCGATGACATGCCGCCGATCAAGCCGGAATATCTGCCGCGCCCCTATGGTTGGCAACGGTTCCAGCGCGAGCAGGACCCGAACAACCCGTACAACCTGCTGGAGGATCTTGAAACCCGGGACGCACAGCGGCCGCCGCCGCGAGCACCAACCTCGTCCCGGGCCGCGCTCAGCGAGCCGCCGCTTCCCAGCGTCTCGGAGCCCGTGCCGCCCCGAGTCCGGGACGGCGGCATCCAGCTGTCCGATCAGGAGATCGCCGATCTCATCCAGATCGTGCAGCTGACGCAGCAGCGAGCCCCCGCAAACCTGGAGATCGAGAGCAACGGATCCCCGAGCCTGCGGCTACAGCTGGCCCACTCGCGGGGCTTCGAAGCCCAAGCGAAACGCGGCTGGGCGAGCCACGGACCGCCCACGTCCGGCCCCGTGTTGCTGTTCACCGCCGAGGCCCTGGCCCCCGTCGTATTCCACCCGAACTTCACGTTTGCCCAGGGCCACACCGCCTTTCACGCCAACAGCGAAGACCCGAAGCAATTCGGAATGCTCGTCGGTCGACCGGGGGCCCTGGAAGCCGGGACGACCCTCCTGGGATACGTGGTCCTTCCCCCCAGCATCGACCTGGCGCAGCCGATCGATGTCTACTGGAACGACCATCGGCTGGCCGCGACGCTGCGTCCCTGAAACGCGGATCGGGTTCAGGCGTCCTTCGCTCCCTTCCCTCCCTTCTCGTCGCGAATCCGCAGCAGAGCACGCCGCTCTCGGGAATTGAGCTCACGCGCTTCGCCCTTTCGAAGCCGGCCCAGCTCCAGCGAGCCCAGGCGCACGCGCAACAAACGCATCACGGGATGCCCCAACACTTCGAGCGCCCGGCGGATCTGGCGTTTGCGCCCCTCCACCAACGTCAGCGTGAAGCGCGTCGCGTCGACCCTGGCGTCGTATCGGGCAGATCCAGTGCTTGCGAGCGCCGTCCGGCCGTCCTCGAGCTCGATCCCTTCGGAGAGCCGCTGCAGATCCTCGGGCGTCACGCGACCTCGCGCGGTCACGCGGTATTCGCGTTCGGTCTCGTGGGAGGGGTGCAGAATCTTCTGGGCAAGCGCACCGTCGTTGGTGAGTAGCACCAGCCCCTCGGTCTCGCGGTCCAGTCGACCTACCGGAAACAGACGGAGGCGCTGATCCGGAATGAAATCGAGAACCGTCTGGCGCTCCTCCGGATCGTGGCTGGTCGTGATCACGCCGCGTGGCTTGTTCAGCATCCAGTAGCGGAGCGGCTGTCGCTCGAGCGGCTCACCATCTACCGCCACCACGTCGTGAACCGGATCGGCGGAGGCGCCGAGCGTTGCCACCTCGCCGTTCACGGTGACCCGGCCGGCGCGCAGCAGATCCTCGGCGTGGCGACGCGAGCACACGCCAGCGGCCGCAATGATCTTTTGGAGGCGTTGCAGCGCGGGCTTCCGTTCGGGCGCGCTATTCGGCGAACGAGACGGCGGGCGAGACATCGGAGGCGGGTTCTGTCGGCGCCGACGCAACACCCTTCGACGCTGCATCGGAATCAGACCCGAAATCGGCACTCGCCTCGGCGGCGGAGTCGGCGGGTGCCGAGGCAGATGTTTCCTCATCGTCGGAGTCCGACTCCGACAGCCCGCCTTCCGGAAACAGTTCCTGGAGATCGCGAAGGGTCGGAAGCTCTTCGAGCTTATTGAGCTCGAAGACCTCGAGAAAACGCCGGGTCGTTGCGTAGAGCATGGGACGCCCGGGAACCTCGCGATGTCCCGCAATTCGAACCAGCTTCCGCTCGATCAGGCCTCGCACGACGGCGCCGGCATCCACACCCCGGATGGTCTCGACTTCGTACCGGGTCACCGGCTGCCGGTAGGCGACGATGGCCAGTGTCTCCAGCGCGGCCTGTGATAGACGCAGAGGCCGGGTCTTCTGGGTCTGCTGCAGATAGGGCGCAAACTCGGCGAGCGTTCGCACGCGATAGCCGCCGGCGACCTCGCAGATCTCGAACGATCGGTGCTGGGCAATGTAATCCGCGTTGAGCTCGGCCACGAGTTCCTTGGCCTTGGCAGGCTTCAGATAGGGGATGATCTCGGCCAGCCGTGCCGCGGAAATCGGCTCGGAAGAGCCGAGGATCAGGGCCTCTACGATGCGTCGCTTGTCCGATTGGTCCATCTGCTTCTCACCTCTCCTACATCACGCCCGCGATGCGTTCCGTCCATTGGTCCGCTGCGACGTCTTCGGGCCGGCGCAGATGGATCGGTCCGCGCGGCACTCTCGATTCGTCGAGGCTCTGAGAGAGGCGAAGCAACTGCAGCCGGGTGAGCTCGAGGATCGCAAGGAAGGTCGTCACGAGGAGGCTGCGGCTGCCGGTCCCGCCGTCTTCGCCCCGGATCACGTCGCCAAACTCGAGCGTGTCGCGCAGCTCCAGGGCCTTCATGACCACGACCATCCTGTCGCGCACGGTAATGGTTTCGATCTCGACTTCATGAGCGGCCCCGCTGGGGCCCTCCGCCTTCAGCGCCTGCCGGAACGCATCGAGAAGCTCGAACAATCCGACCTCGACCTCTCGCTGTTCATCGGGAACGGGCTCAGGCCCCGGGCCCCGGGCCGAGAAGACGTCGCGCCCGAGCAGCCGACGCTCACCCAACTGTCCCGCAACCTCCTTGAAGCGTTGATACTCCATCAGGCGGGCCACGAGTTCGGCGCGCGGATCAATTTCGTCGTCGGCGTCCGCGCTGCCGTCCGGCGGCAACAGCATCCGGGACTTGATCCAAGCCAGCGTCGCCGCCATGACCAGGTATTCGCCCGCCACATCGAGGTCAAGCTCGCTCATCAGCTCGATGTACGACAGGTACTGCTCGGCGACGAGGGCGATCGGGATCTCGGTGACCTCGACCTCGTTGAGTCGGATCAGGTGGAGCAGCAGGTCGAGCGGACCTTCGAACCCAGGCAGCTTGACCGCGTACGGTGATCCGAGTTCAAGGGGGTTCGCCGCCACAGCCGGACTCACGCCGGCGGAATTCGGCGAACCCTCGGGGGATACGGGCGAACTCATCAGGACTCCCGGAGGACGGGATCTTGTCGATGCGGGGGGACGGACCCGAGTATGGAGCATCGCCGGCGGGCCATCAACGCACCGGCCTGTTTCGCGCCTTGCCTGCCTTGGAGGGCCTCGAATGCGAACCACGGCGGGGAGTTCCGCCGGAACGCGATCCGATCTCACGGGCCAGGGCCAGCGCCTCTGCGTGCGTTCTCAGCGTCCCATCCAGGTAGGCCGTCCGGATTCGCAACAGCGCCTTGCCAACGGTGGGTCCCGATAGCCCCAGTTCGAGCAGGTCCGTTCCGCTCACCGGTAGCCGCCGCGCGCGGTCTTCGGAGGCGTATCGGGCGATGCGCCGCCGAAGCGGGCCCTCGACCTGGGCGTAGAGCGCGTGCAGGCTCTCCTCGTCGCTGCCGACCAGGGTCGCATCGATGGCACCTCGCCCCCGGGCACGCTTCAACACGCGCAACCACGCGTCTCTTCGCTTCGGATGATCGATGATGAGTCGTGCCTGATCGCCCCGCACCGCGAAACGCTGCAGGACTCGACGCCGCTGTGCGGGTGGCAGCGGCGCCATCCAGATCATCAGGCCACTGACCCAGGGCTTCCAGCGCGGGGCCGGCCAGGGCGCGTCGACGACGCACTTGCCCAACCGGCGCAAAGGAGCGACCTGGGCCCGGTCCAGCGAAAGACCCGGTTCCAAGACTCCCAAGACGTGCCAGTCGTCGAGCAATCGCAGGGCGCGGGACGGATCGGGACCCAGCGAAGCGTCATCGAAGAGCTTGACGATTTCGCGCCGCAAGCGGTCCCCGCTCACGCGACCGAAGGCACCGTCTCGTAGCGCGTTGCGCAGCGCACTTCGCGAGTCGCGGGTCAGACTGAAGCCGAGCCGCGGCGCCAGCCGGGCGGCACGCAGGGCACGGGTGGGATCATCGTGGAAGCTGCGACGATGCAGGATCCGAAGCCGCTTCTCTTCCAGATCGACCAGGCCGTTTTCGACGTCAACGATTCCCGCGTGAGACGAACGAGCCACCGCCGACAGCGGCAGCGCCATCGCGTTCACCGTGAAGTCGCGACGGCGCAGATCCTCCTCCAAAGTTCCCGGGGCTACGCTGGGCAGCGCGCCGTCGTGTGCATAGGCCTCGCTGCGCACCGTGGCCAGGTCGACTTCGGCGTCCCCAGCGCGAAGGGTCACCGTCCCGAACCGATCATGGGTGGTGACCTTGAGCTCAGCGCGGTCCAGCACACCGGCGAGCACAGCAGCGTCGATGTCCCCGAGGCGTTCGACGATCAAGTCGACGTCGCGCACCACCCGATTCATGAGCAGGTCGCGAACCGGGCCGCCAACCAGGTAGACGCGCAGCTTGCGCTCGTCGGCGGCCGACAGGATGTCGGACACGAGCGCCCTTGCAGCGTCGGGCAGGTGCTTCAGGACCTCGGCGAGAGACGGTCGCCTCACACGGGTCCTCTACGACGACCGCGCGGATGGTGCTCCTCGACGGTCTCCCTCAGGCGTCGGCGACTTACGTGCGTATAGATCTGCGTCGTGGAAAGGTCCGCGTGCCCCAGCATGCTCTGGACCGCGCGCAGGTCCGCACCCCCCTCCAGGAGATCGGTTGCGAAGGCGTGACGCAGGACATGAGGAGCCACTCGGTCTTGGGGAATTCCAGCGAGACGTGCAATGCGACGCAGCCGGTTGAAAAAATTCTGTCGCGTCATCGGCCCGCCAAGACGTGAGAGGAAGACGGCGTCCGAGTCCCTTCCACCGGAACGCGCCAGCACCGGGCGAGCCTGCTCGAGATAGACCGCGATCGCTTCGAGGGCGGGTACGCCGAGCGGCACGATCCGTTCGCGATTGCCCTTCCCCATCACCAGCACCCAACCGGCGCGCAGATCCAACGATCCCAGTGGCAGTCCCACCAACTCGCTCACCCGCAGGCCTCCGCCATAGAGGACTTCGAGCATGGCCCGGTCACGCAATCCCAGTGGCGTATCCAAGACGATGGCCTCGATCAGTGCCAGCACCTCATCGGTGCGGAGCAGCCTGGGGAGCTTCCGGTCGAAGCGCGGCGCAGACATCCCGTCCGAAGGATCCTGGTCCAACATTCCGGATTCACCCAGATGCCGCAGAAAGCGCCGCACTGCGACCAAGGCCCGCGTGCGACTGCGGGCGCCCAGACCCTCCGACTCCAGCTGCACGAGATAGGTAGTCAGATGTTCACGCCGCATGTCCTTCAGACGCCGCACCCCTTCGCCTTCGAGACAGGAAACGAAGCGGACCAGGTCTCGCGAGTAGGCTTCGATCGTCTTCGGCGCCAGCCCCCGGTCGACGGAAGCGTGGACCAGGAATGCATCCACCGCTGTGCCGAGCTCTCCGGCCCCTGTGACGATCTCAACCGTCATCGCCGGCCTCCTCGCCGCCGGCAACCTCGAGCAGCTGCTTCCGAATCCGTTCGATGAGCCCAGCGTCCTTGAGCTTCTTGCCTTCCGCATCCTTCAGATAAAAAGTGTCGGCCACCTGGTCGAGGATGAGTGCGGCCTTCGAGATGTAGATTTCACAGCCGTTGTCGGCGATCACCCGGGTCAGGTCGTGGAGCAGACCGAGTCGATCATTCGCTGACACATCGACGATGGTGTAGAAGTCGGATTCATCGTTGGAAATCGAAACGATCGCTGGGCCCGGGCTCGGCGGCGCGGTGGTACCGATGGAACGCCCGCGTCGGCTCATCAATTCCTTCACATCGACCTCACCCTTCAGGACCTTCTCCAGCTCGCTCTCCAGCTGTTCCCAGGCGAGCCGTCGCTCCTCCTCTCCGCCCTTGGGCGTCGAGACCCGATAGACCTCGAGCGCCAGACCGGTGCGGGTCGAGTAGATGTGGGCTCCGAGAATGTCGATGCCATTGGCCGTCAGCACACCGGCCACGTTGGCGTAGAGCCCGTGAACGTCCCGTGTGCAGAGAATGAACTCGGTGAAGTCGCCCCGGAACTCGCGCGTCGCTGTCGCCAACAGCTTCTCGTCCCCCAGCCCCAGCACCACTCGCGCGTGGCGGGCGATCTGGCGGGGAGAGTGAGCGGCAAAATAGCGGCGCGGCATGCTCTCGAAGTAGGCGTCGATGTGGCTGCGAGCGACTCCCAGGGCCTCCAGCTCGGCGGCGGCAGCCTCGAAGCGGGTCGTGATCCGCTTCTCGATCAGTGCGAAGGCCACGTCGGCGCTGGCCTCGCCCGTCTCCAGCAGCTCCGACGTCTTCTCGAACAGCTCCTGGAGCAGACGCCCCTTCCAGGACGTCCAGGCCTTGCTCGACGACGCCCGCATGTCGGCGAAGGTCAGCAGGTAGAGGTTGCGGAGATTGATCCGATCCCCGCAGACCTCGGCGAACTCGAGGATGAGCCTGGGATCCGACAGATCTCGACGCTGGGCGAGATGAGACATCAGCAGATGGTGCTGAACCAGGAACAGGATGCGTTCCTGCTTGTCCTCACTGAGTTGAAGGCGTGCAAGACAAGGGCGTGCGCGAGCGACTCCACGACCTGAATGATCGAGGTCACCAAACCCCTTGCCGATGTCGTGGAGCAGGCTTCCCAGATAGAGCACGGAGACGTCATCGGCCGAGTTCATCAGCTCGGTGAGTTCCGGGAAGGCCCGCTCGTACTTCCCAAGCCAAAGCCGCCGCAGCTCCTCGACCAGGAAGATCGAATGAACGTCCACCGTATACGTGTGGTACATGACGTGTTGCCATCGGCACACGACGTGTTCCCACTCCGGCAGAAACCGTCCCAGCAAGCCGATCTCGTTCATCACCATCAGCGAGCGCATCACACGGTTTTTGGCATTCAGGATCTGGAGAAAGACCTCCCGGGCGGCGTCGCTGGTGCGATAGTCTTCGTCGATCAGGTACAGGTGCTCACGGATCAGTCGGCGCGCCTTCCGGGTCAGCCAGACCTCGTGCTCCTGGGCAACGGAGAATGCCGTCAGCAGCAGCAGCGGATTCTCTCGCAGCAGGCGCGCATGGGGTATCTCGAGGCGACCACCAGCGATGCGCAGCCCGTGGGCCACTTGCTTGACGTTGCGCTGCTTGGGCCGGCTGACCCGTTGGGTCGACTGCTCCACGATCAGCGACGAGTAGTTCTGGATGGCTCGTGCGTGCCGGTAGTAGGCCGACATGAAACGCTCGACCGGAAGCTCCTTGCCCTCATCCTCGGCGAAGCCAAACGCCAACGCCACTTTCTCCTGCAGTTCGAAATCCAACTGGTCGTGCTTGCGCCCGACGATCAGGTGCAGCTCGTTGCGAACGCGCCAGAAAAAGTCGAGGGCTGCATCGAGTTCGCGCATTTCATCTTCCGTCAGAAGACCGAGATGCAGAAAATCTTCGCGCCCCCGGGCGCGCGGCTGGGTCACCTGCATCACCCAACAGGCCAGGTGATAATCGCGAAGCGCGCCCGCACCCTCCTTCAGGTTCGGTTGCAACAGATACAGGGAATCACCATAACGGACGTGGCGTTCTTCCTGAGCGGTTACCTGTTCCTCGATAAACTTGAGTGGATCGGAAATGAGTTCCTCGCGAAGCGCATCCTGGAACTCGTGAAACAAGACTCCGCTTCCCGCCAGGAAGCGCGGTGCCAGAACGGCCGTACCGACGGTCATGTCGCTGCGCGCCAGATCAATGGTTTCACGAATCGTGCGGGTGGCGGCACCGACTGCCAGGGAAGCGTCCCACAGCCAGTACTGGACGCGCTCGGCGACGGTGGAAACGTGGGGCGAAATCTTCTCCCGATACAGGAACAGCAGGTCGACATCGGAGCAGATATTCATCTCGCGACGTGCATAGCCACCGGTCGCCACCACGCAGAGCCCGGCAATGTCTTCCTCGCCAGCAGCGAAATAGATCTCTTCCGCGAGCTCGAACAGTCGTCGCACCAATCGGTCCATCAGATCCGAGTGGGCCTCGTTCACCTCAGCACCGGGGGCCCCACCTCGATGCAACTGGTCGAGATGAGTCCGGGCCACTGCCAGGTAGTTCCTCACATCACCGGGAATCGCGGTGGCGTCGGGCGTGACACCGGGTGTGTGGGCGAAGTGGTCGTTGATCCTCGGGGCGGTCATTGCGGCGGCTTCGAGCGCGCGAGTCGGGTTGCGCGTTCACCCCGATAGTGGGCCACGCCCGCCGCGATCTGCTTGGCCATGGCCGTCAGATAGCCGTTGTCCTGCAGCCACTTGGCTTCGCTCCGATTCGTGATGAACCCCACCTCCACCAGCACGGCCGGCATGTTCGACAAGAAGAGCACATAGAAGGGCCCCTTCTTGACCCCCAGGTTCGCGGGACGTTTCTTGCCCTTCAACCCCTTGACCATCTGGTTCTGGACCGCTTCGGCCAGCAGGCGCGAGTGAGGCGACACCTCCTCCATGTGCAGGTGCGCCAGCGTCTTCTGCAGGACGTTGACCTCGTTACGCGGAATCCCGTTCTCGCGCGCAGCGAGGTTCAGGCTGTGGCGCTCGTAGTTTTCATCGAGGTAGAAGGTCTCGATGCCGTGGACCGAGCGTCGTCTCGAAGCGTTGGCGTGCACCGAAATGAAGAGGTCTCCACCGGCGGATTCGGCCAGGACGGTGCGCTCCTCGAGGGAGAGCGCCCGGTCATCGCGACGTGTATAGACCACGCGAAACCCCTGCTGCTCGAGCGCCCGTCCCAGCGCCTTCGCCAGCCGCAGGGTCACATCCTTTTCGCGCAGCCCGCCAACTCCAATGGCGCCCGGGTCGCGCCCGCCATGCCCCGCGTCTACGACGACCGTGCGCACCGGTCGGAATTCCGGTGCCAGCATGTCCACGAGCGGCTGGCCCGTTCGCCTGTCCGTCAAACCGTCCCTGCGGCCGAAAACGTCGATGACGATTCGGTGCGGATGCGACAGCTTGAGCAGACGGTGGCGGTCGTAGCGCTCGAGGTCGAGGACGACGCGCGTCTTGCGCAGGGTATTCTGCCCCAGGCGAATGCCTTGGAGCAATCCGTCGCGGACCGCAATCCCCTCGGCATAGTGACGCCCGACCCAGACGCCGTTCAGGTCGAGGTACAATCGCTCGGGCCGGTCCGCGGCCGAATCCGCCGCCAGACGGATCACCTCGGTCGAGACCGGCCGGTCAAGCTCAACAACGATGCGGGTGTAGTCGGGATAGGACCAGTAGCGCACGTCCAGGATGTCTCCCAAGCCACTCGGCCGATCGACTCCCATCAGCAGCGCACCCATCAGGAGCAGTGCGAGAACCGCCATGCGTTTCATCGCTCGTCTCCCAGCAGCTCGTGCAGGCGCGCCAGCAGCGACAGCGCCTCGATGGGCGTCGTCTTGTGGGGGTCCGTCGCACGCAGCGCGGCGAGAACCCGCGCCTCTTCATTGCTGGGCGAGTCGGAACCCGAGAACAGACCGAGCTGATTCCCGCCGACTCCCGATCTACGGTCTCCGGATTCGCCCGCGTGCTCGGCCAGGCGCGGACGACCCTGGGCATCGAGCTCGCCGCTCTCCAGGTTGTGCAGGATCTCCCGGGCACGGTCGATCACGGGCGTCGGCAGACCGGCCAGCCGCGCCACCTGGATTCCAAAGGACCGGCTGGCTCCGCCATCGACGAGGCGGCGCAGGAAGATGATCTCGTCGCCCCATTCTCTCGCTTCGAAGTGGCCGTTCCCCACGTGGTCCTTGGTGCGCGAAAGGTCCGCCAACTCATGATAGTGGGTGGCGAACAAGGTCCGTGGTCGAAGACCCGGTGCATCGTGCAAGTACTCGGCAACCGCCCAGGCAATCGACAGGCCATCGAAGGTGCTGGTGCCGCGACCGATCTCATCGAGAATCACGAGGCTTCGCCGAGATGCGTGGGCCAGGATGTCTGAGGTCTCCCGCATCTCGACCATGAAGGTCGACTCTCCCCGGGCCAACCGGTCGCTCGCACCCACCCGCGTGAACACGCGGTCGACGACTCCGATGTGAGCGGCTTCCGCCGGCACGTAGCTCCCCATCTGGGCGAGCAGCACGATCAGGGCCGTCTGCCGGAGGTAGGTACTCTTGCCGGACATGTTCGGCCCGGTCAGGATCAGGATCGCCGTCATCGCCGGGTCGAGCTGGGTGTCATTCGGAACGTACTCGCCGGCGCCGCTTTGCAGCAGGATGGGTTCGACCACCGGATGGCGGCCTGCCCGGATTTCGAGCCGCTCTCCGTCGTCGACGACTGGACGCACCCAGCCTTCGCGGCGCCCCACTTCCGCCAGGCAGCTGAGCGCATCGAGCGACGCCACCGCATCGGCGGCGGTGCGAATCGCAGCACTCGATTCAAGGGTGTGACTGCGGATCTGGTCGAAGATTTCGCGTTCGAGAGCCGCCGCACGATCCCGGGCTCCCAGGACCTTCTGCTCGACCGCTCGCAGCTCGGGTGTCGTGAAGCGCTCTGCGTTCGCCAACGTTTGCTTGCGTTCGTAATCTTCGGGCGTGCGATCGAGATTCACCTTCGTGACCTCGATCGAGTAGCCATGGACAGGGTGGAAGCGGATCTTGAGCTTCTGGATTCCGGTGCGTTCCCGTTCCCGCGCTTCGAGGCCCGCGATCCACTCGCGGCCCTTGTGTACCGCCTCACGCAGACCGTCGAGCTCACTGCGATAGCCGTCTCGGATGTAGCCCGTCTCGCCGGCGCCGCGGGAGCCCTTCAGCACCACCGGCGGATCGTCGATCAGCGCGTCGCGCAACGGACCCGCGGCCTCGGGAACGGGCTCGGGAAGCACCAGCAGACCGGGCCGACCCGCAGCTCCCAACAGATCGTCTTCCCCGGCGTCGAGGGCTCCATGAATGCCCGGCAGTGCTTCGAGGCTGTCGCGCAGCGCGGCCAGGTCCCGCGGCGTCGCGCCGGGGCGTGCCGCCTTCGCCAACAGGCGCTCAAGATCGCGCACGGGACGCAGAGCCTCCCGCAGGCTGGCACGGGGACGGTCGCGCTCGGCCAGGTAGGTCACCACCGCCTGGCGCTCGGCGATGGCCGCGACATCGAGCAGCGGATAGGCGAGCCAGCGCGCCAGGCGCCGAGCGCCCAGCGGAGTAGAGGTCTCGTCGAGACGCTCGATGAGCGTTCGTGCCCGGGATCCATCCTCGGAGTTACGAAAGAGCTCCAGGTGACCGCGTGTCGCCTCGTCGAGCACCATCGTGTCCGACAACCGGTAGCTGCGCAGTCGCGAAATCTGGCCCACTGCGAACGGCTGATTCGTCGCGACGTACGAGAGTAGACACGCTGCCGCTCGGGTCGCGGCATCATTGGCGCTGGCATCGAACCCATCTGGATCGCTGTCGCCGGCCTTCGGGTCGAAGCTCTCCAATGCAACCACCGTCCGTGCGGCGCCAGGCAACAGCGCCGAGAGCTGGGTATCGAACGAACCGGACAGACCCGATGCAACCAGCAGTTCCCGCGGTGCGATCCTGCGCAGCTCTTCGGTCAACAGCACCGGAAGCTCTGTATCGTCGGCGCCACGCTCGATCCGCGTTGCTCGGAAGTCACCCGTGGAGGCATCCAACACCGCGAGGCCCAATTCTTCGCCGACGGCAAGCGCCGCCAGGCAGAGTTCCTGAGCTGACTCGATCGCTTCGGGATCCCCCACGAGCCCGGGCGTGATCACCTCGACCACTTCACGCTTGACCAGGCGCTTGCCCGCCGCCGCCTTGGCATCCTCAACCTGTTCACACACCGCGACCCGATGACCGAGCTCTGCGAGGCGCTTGATGTGGGGATCCGCACTGTGGACGGGGATTCCGCACATCGGCACGGCATCGGGCTTTCCCTTGTCTCGCGTCGTGAGAGCAATGTCGAGCAGGGGCGCGGCGATCTCGGCATCCCGAAGGAACATCTCGTAGAAGTCGCCCATCCGATAGAAGACGATGGCATCGGGATGCTGGGCCTTGATCGCCAGGAACTGGCGCATCATCGGCGTCTCCAGGGCGGACTTGCTCACCCGTGGCCCTGCTGCGCCGAGATTGCATCGTGTCGCGACCCCACGTTGGCGCCCTCCGACCGCTCGAGAACGTCGAGCAGCTCCGCGTACTCCTTGAGCGCTGCCCCGTCACCCTGCGCGACCAGCAACAGCCGTCCCAGGGCTGTCCGGGCCGCCAGGTCGTGGGGACGACGCGCCAGGCAGCGACGCAGCTCCGACACGGCTTCGTCGATTTCGCCTCGCGCTTCCAGATGACGCGCGAGCACAATCCGCGCCGCCGCATCATCGGGATGATCCTCCAGAACCTTACGCAGCGCGGACTCGAATCCCCGGGGCTGGTCCACTGCCGCCCACGAAGCCTCGAGCTGCGGATAGATGCTGGCCGCCCGCCCCGGATCGAGGCTGGGAACCTTGGACCACGCCGCCAGAGCGGCCTTGGTCCGACCGCGTTCCGCCTCCAGTCCAGCGAGCACGATCCAGGCCGAGACACACTTCTTGTCGCGACGCAGCGCCTTCTTCACCGCCCGGAATGCGTCGTCGCTGCGCCCCTCGGCCTGCGCCACCTCGGCCATCCGTGCACGAAGCTCGGCCTCGGCGGCGCGGCCCTTGCCGCCTTCCAAGTGGGCGAGTGCTCGCGTGACCTCGATGGCGCGGTCGAAGTTCCGGGCATCGATCAGCAATCGCACTAAAGCATGATGGCCCTCGAGATGTTTCGGATCGTGGGTCAGCAGCTCCTCGTACGAGGCAATGGCCCGCCGCAGGAAGCCGCCCCGCTGGAAGTCGGCAGCCAGCCCGAGCAGCGCATCACGGCCCTGTTTGGACGAGGGATCCAGCCTGAGCAGGAGGTTCTGATGAATTCGGATCGAGCGGCCAACCTCGCCTCTCATGCGATAGATCCGGGCCAGCGCGAGGTATGGCTCCACGGAATCGGAATTCCGTTCGACCAGCGTGATCAGCAGCTCTTCCGCCTCGTCGAGATCGCGGTCCAACACCGCCAGCAGCGCAGCCCGGAGTACTGCATCTGCATCCCGAGGTGCGCGTGCGTCCCCCCCGAACACGCGCGACAGCCAGCCCATGGAACTAGGAGCCCCGTTCGAGCCCGAGGTCCGACTCGAGCTCGACTGCGCCTGCACCACCTGTTGTCAAACCGCCGTCTGACGAAAGCGGCAGGTTTCGCAGCTGGTGGACCTCGGCCTCCAGATCGTTCACGGTTTTTCGATAGCGACGCGTCGTCAGTCCCAGCTTCGCGACTCGCAAGGAACTGGCCATGGTCGCCAGCAGAGCGCCGATGCCGAACGCCGCAAGCAACGCCACCCAGACGGGTACCGCTTCGAAGGTTCCGAACAGATAGCTGATCGCAATGCCCTCGGCGTTCTCCGTTGGAAAACGCCAGCCCACATAGAGCAGCGCAGCGATGACGATGACCCACAGTGAGCGACGCAGCAATCGCATCGATACGCTCCGTAATCCAGCCGAAACTGTCCGAGACAGTCCAGGCTACGCCAACTCTCTGGCCGAATTCGGTTGCACCGCCTCCGGCGGCACGTTGTCGACCATTTCCTTGAGCTCCTTGCCGACCTTGAAGAACGGCGTGCGCTTCGCAGAAATGTGTACCGGTTCGCCGGTCTTCGGATTGCGACCCTCCCGAGCTTCGCGGATCTTGACCTGGAAGCTACCGAAGCCCCGGATCTCGATTCGCTCACCCTTCTTGAGCGCCTGCGTCATGGAATCGAAGATCGTGTTCACCACGATCTCCGTGTCCTTCTTGGAGATGTGAGGCGTCTTCTCCGCAACCGCCTCGATCAGACCGCTCTTGGTCATTCCTTCCCCCCTTCTTGTCCTTCGGCCTTGGTTGCCAGTTTGTCTGCGAGCAGATCACCCAAGGTGGTCGTTTGGCTGGTAGCCTGCTGCTTGGCAAGCTTCTTGAGCGAATCGCGCTGTTCCCGGTCCGTGAGGGCCCGGATCGACAGCGAGATCTTCTGCTCCCGCGGGTCCACCTTCGTGACAAGCGCCGTGACCTGCTGGCCGGGCTGCACGACTTCTTCGGGATTGTCGATTCGCTCGGTCGACAGTTCAGAGCTGTAGATCAGGCCTTCGATCCCCTCTTCCAGCTTCACGAAGGCACCGAAGTCCGCCACATTGGTGACCTCTCCGGTGACTTCTTCCCCGACGGGGTACTTCTTGAGGATCTCCTCCCACGGATTTGACTCGAGCTGCTTGATGCCCAGCGAGAATTTCTCGTTCTCCTTGTCGATCTTGAGCACCAGCGCTTCAACCTCGTCGCCCTTCTTGAACTTTTCGCTGGGATGCTTGATCTGCTCCGTCCACGAGATGTCCGACACGTGCACCAGGCCATCTATGCCCTCTTCGAGTCCCACGAAGATCCCGAAGTTGGTGATGTTGCGAATCGTGCCGCTGACCTTGGTGCCGACCGGATAGGTCTGCTCGATCACACTCCACGGGTTCGGCTCGATCTGCTTCATGCCGAGCGAGATCTTGCGGTCCCTCTCATCGACGGCAAGAACCACCGATTCGACCTCGTCACCCACGGTGACAACCTTCGAGGGATGCTTGATCCGTTTGGTCCACGACATTTCCGACACGTGGATCAAGCCCTCGATGCCCGGCTCGAGTTCGACGAAGGCACCGTACTCGGCCAGGGATACCACCTTGCCGTTGATGCGCTTTCCGATCGAGTAGCGCATGGAGGCATCGATCCAGGGATCCGGCTGGATCTGCTTCAGGCCCAGGGAGACCCGCTCGCTCTCCGGATCGAACTTGAGGACCTTCACCTTGATCTCGTCACCGACCTGGAACAGCTCTCCCGGGTGACCCACCCGGCCCCAGGACATGTCGGTCACATGCAGCAGGCCGTCGATCCCGCCGAGATCGATGAACGCACCGTAGTCGGTCAGGTTCTTGATCACACCATCGACGATCTGGTCGGGTGCCAGGATCTCCAGCGTTTTCGCCCGCAGCTTCTGCCGTTCGGTCTCCAGCAGCGCACGACGCGAGAGCACGATGTTGCCGCGGCGCTTATTGAACTTGATGATCTTGAACGTCAGCTTCTGACCGACCACGTTCTCGAGATTTCGAACCGGTCGCAGGTCGACCTGGGAGCCCGGTAGGAACGCCTTCACGCCGATGTCAACGGCCAAGCCACCCTTGACGCGCGACACAACCGTTCCCTCGACGGCTTCGTCCGCCTTGTAGGCGCGGCTGATCTCGTCCCAGACCAGCAGCCGGTCGGCCTTCTCCTTGGACAGGACGATGCGTCCGGAGCTGTCCTCCGATTCCTCGACCAGCACGTCGACGTCGTCGCCCGGCGCTATCAGGAGGGTTCCGTCGTCGTCCATGAATTCCCACGTGGGGACCAGTCCCTCGGACTTGAACCCGACGTCGATCTGGACATGGTCGTCATCGATCGACAGGACCTTGCCGCGGACGACCTCTCCTTCCTTGATCTTGGATTCGCTCTTCTCGAAAATCTCTGCAAAAGTTTCACTCATCAGCGGTTCTTCACACTCTCTGGTTCTTTATCCCGCCCGGACCGACCTTCGGTGCCGTCGGGGGTTCGAGTCGTTGGATCGTGATCCGTCCGTCGGATCTCTCCATCTGAAAGAGCGGCCCTCCCAGCCGCAATGAATCCTTCGAGCGCTTCGGTGTCCTCGGCGTCCAGGGCGCGCGAGAGCTCGCCGAGGCGTTGCATGACGCTCTGGAGTGGCGCCGTCAACGCCTTGCGGTTGGCGCTCAGGATGTCGGACCAGAGCTCCGCGTCGGATTGCGCGATCCGGGTGAAGTCCCGAAAACCCGAGCCCCGCACTTCGAAGGCACCCTCCGGTGCATCGGCCAGTGCTCGCGCGAACGCGAAAGCAAGAGCGTGCGGGACGTGGCTCATCCAGGCGACGTCCGCATCGTGTGCCGCTGGCGTCCGATCGACGATCCGTGCACCCAATCCGCGCCAGAACGCGCAAACGCGCTGGCGAGCCTCGGCGTGCTCGGACTCCATCACGACACACGCCACGCCCTCGAAGAGGTCGTTCCGGACCGCCTCGAAGCCGTGCTGGTGGCTGCCCGCCATCGGATGCGAACCCACGTAGACGGCGCCCGGTCCGAGCAGCCCCGGAAGCGTATCGGCCAGGCTACCCTTCACGCTTCCGACGTCGGTCACCACCGCCCCCTGCTGAAGCACAGGTGCGATCCGTCGCAGCACGTCGCCCATGGCAAACACGGGTGTGGCCAGCACCACCAGATCGGCGCCGCGGGCCGCCGTCTCGTAGTCACCGGCTTCATCGATGACGCCCCGCTGCAGCGCCTCATCGAGGACGTCGCGCCGGCGGGTCGCCCCGGCGACGCAGCTCGCCACCCCACGTTCGCGCGCGGCCAGCGCAACCGACCCGCCCAACAGACCCAGTCCCAGGACGGCGACCCGTTCGCACACCGGCGTCATGCCTCAACCTCCCGGATGCGTCGCAGCGCCTTCACGAACCGCTCGTTCTCCTCGGGAAGTCCCACGCTGATGCGCACGTGATCCGGCATCCCGAAACCACCCAACGGACGCACGATGACACCCTGCAGGAGCAGTTTCTCGTAGACGTCGCTGCCGGTCCGCGCCAGCACGAAGTTCGCATCGCTGGGCCAGACCTCGATTCCCAGATCTCGAAGCTCGCGACTCAGGTAGTCCACACCGCTGGCATTCAGGCGCGTGATCTTCTCGAGATAGTCACGGTCGTCAATGGCGGCAGCTGCGGCGACTTCGGCCAGACGATTCACGTTGAACGGGTGCCGTGCGCGCTGCAGGTAGTCGGCCAGCTCGGGGTCAGCCACGCCGTAGCCAATGCGCAGACCGGCCAGACCAAAGACCTTCGAGAACGTGCGCAGCACGATGGTTCCCGGACGCCGGGCCACCCACGAGAGCGCGTCCGGGAAGTCGCGGCGCCGAGCGAAGTCCGCGTAGGCTTCGTCGATCGCCACGACCACATCCTCGGAAAGGGTCGACATGAACCGGTCCAGATCGTCGGCACCGATGCTCGTACCCGTCGGATTGTTCGGGTTGCAGACGAACACAAGACGGGTCCGCTCCGTCACGGAGGCGGCCATGGCCGCCAGGTCGTGGACCAGATCCCGATCCAGCGGAACCTGGACGGGCGTGGCGCCCATGCCGCGCACGACGATCGGATACATGGCGAACGACGGCCAGGCAAACACGCACTCGTCGCCAGGACCGAGCAGGATCTTGGCCAGCAGCTCCAGAATCTCATCCGCGCCCGCGCCGAACACGAGCTGCTCTTCACCGACAGCGAGCCGCTGGGAGAGCTTGCGACGCAGATCGAAGCTCGCACCGTCCGGATAGCGGTGGATGTTCGCGACCGCCTGCTGCACGGCCGCCATCGCCTTGGGTGACGGCCCGAGCGGGCTCTCGTTCGAGGCGAGCTTGACCGAGCCGCTGATCCCCAGTTCCCGTTCCACTGCCTCGATGGGCTTGCCGGGCTGATACGGCTCCAGGTCACGGATGTGCGCCTTGACGATGTCCTTCAGCGCCATGCTTCAGCTCATCCCTCGCGGGCCTTCCGGGCCCTCGGAAACGAGCCCAGCACCCGCGTCGAGTTGGCGATCTTGCCGGCTGCGGCGAGGGCATCGGAGACCCGCGCTTCGCTGACATGCCCCTCGAGGTCGAGGAAGAACAGGTACTCCCAGGGCTTCCCCTTGATCGGTCGAAGTTGGATCGATGTCAGATTCACACCGAGCCGCGCGACCGGTTCCAGCAGGCGGAAGAGTCCCCCGCTCTCGTCCTTGCGAATCGTGAACACCACGGACGTCAGATCGTGACCACTGGCCTCGGGCGACTGGGTTCCGATCAGCAGGAAGCGGGTCGTGTTGTCGCGCCGGTCCTCAATGGCCGACTCCACGGTTTTCAGGCCGTAGACCTGGCCCGACGCCGTGCTCCCGATGGCGGCCAGGTCCGAATCCCCGGCTGCCAGCTGGGCGGCCACCGCGGTGCTGGCGGCCTCGATGCGCTCGACCTCGGGCAGGTGAGCATTCAGCCACTCGCGACACTGGGCCAGCGGCTGCGGGTGGGAGATCACCTGCCGTACATCGCTCAGCTGACCCGATTGAGACAGCAGATCGTGGGATACCCGGAGCTGCAGCTCGCCGCAGACGGTGCCTTCGAAGCCGGGCAGCAGGTCCAGCGTCTGGGCGACCATGCCCTCGGTCGTGTTCTCGACCGGCACGACGCCCAAGCCGATCTTGCCCCGTTCGACGGCGGCGAACACGTCGGCGATCGAGCGGAATGGCCGCAGCTTCGCCGACTCGCCGAACTGCTGGAGCGCGGCCGCGTGGGAGTAGGTGCCTTCCGGTCCCATGTATCCGACCTTCAACACCTCCTCCAGGGAGCGGGTCGCCGAGATGATCTCCCGAAAGACGGGTCCGAGGCCCTCGCTCGGGAACGGCCCGGGGTTCGCCGCCTGGAGCTTCTGCACGATCGAACGCTCCCGATCCGCCGAGTACACCGCGGCTCCCGAGGATTCCTTGAGCTGGCCGACTTCCCGGACGATGCCGGCGCGATCGTTCAGGCGCTCGAGGATCGAGTGGTCGATCGCATCGATGCGGTCGCGCAACCGCGCGAGTTCGCTGCTGGCCTGTCGTGTCTTCTCGGGCTCGGCCATCGGCTCGTCGGTCCCCTCGGCACTGTTTCGCGCGGTCGGGCGCGGCACGCGCGCTTAGCCGGTCCCTTCGTTGGCTCGGATCCTTCGACAGCCATCGCCGAAAATCGAACCATCCGACCCGGCCGAAAACGCGAGAAGTCCGCTAACCCCCTGAAATCGCTTGCGCAAGATAGCCTGGGGCCCAATTCGCTGCAAATCGAGAGAATGCGATTTCGTTTTGAATTGCGGGGAGTTACCCGCTTCGCCCCCCTCGAGCCGAATTCCACGGCAGCATGCGGTTCGTAAACCTTTGAAATCTTTAGTGAATCCTCATCGCTGCCGGGGCCATACCGCTTCAAGCAAGAGCCGGCACGAGACGATAGAGAGGTCTGCGGAGCCACCAAGCCCAATGCCCGACCCTTTTCGCCAGCCCGCCCGACCGCCGCTGCACAGCCTGACCACGAAGATCATCGTCTTCGTGTTCCTGTCGACCTTGATCACGGCGCTGCTCCTGAGCTGGATCTCGATCCAGGCGACCACCGCCTACCTCGGCGAAGGCATCGAGCGCCGCTACCCCCTCGCCCTCGAACGTGTCGCCGAACGTCTCCAGCACCAGCTGGAGCTTCACAGTCACGCGCAGACCGGGCTCGCGACGATCGACCCGGACACCCTGGCGGCATTGCTGGCCCTCGGACGACCCGATGACGACGCGAGGCTCTATCTGATCGACCCGCAAGGCGACCTGAAGGCGAGCGACCGGAGCGGTGACGCTTCCCAGGCCGGTCGTATCCCTCGGGCCGATCGGACCCAGGAAAACACCGTCCGCGAGTATACCAACGAGCAAGGACTCCACGTAATCGGGCTCTCCCGAAGCTTCGGTGACGCCGGATGGCGTATCGCGATCGAGACGCCCTTCGAGCGGGCGTACGCCCCGGTTCTCGCCGCCATCACCCGCATCTTCATCGTCGACGTGGGCATCGTGCTGCTCTTCAGCTACCTGGCCTATCGGATCACGGGTGCCGTGGTGAAACCCGTCGAGGACCTGTCAGAAGCGGCGCGCCGCATCGCCCAAGGCCAGTTCGACCACGACGTCCCGGAGCCCGACACGAACGACGAGATCGGCCTGCTGGCACGCACCCTGAACGACATGATGCGACGGCTGCGCGGTTACCAGCGCGAGATCGAAGCCGCCAACAGCGATCTGACGGAGCGCAACGCCCAACTTCAGCAGGCGAAGGAGACGTTCGAACAGCTGTCGATCACCGACGGCCTCACCAAGGTCCACAATCACCGCTTCTTTCAGGACCACTTGACCCGCGAGATCAAGCGTGCGACCCGCACTGGAGAATCGCTCTCGATGTTGCTGCTGGACATCGACGATTTCAAGAGCTTGAACGACCGACACGGGCACGCGTCGGGCGACGAAATCCTCGTCGGTATCGCTCGGATCATGAACGAGGCCGTGCGCGATTCGGACCTGCTGGCGCGCTACGGCGGCGAGGAGTTCGCCGTGCTCGCCGGCAACACGGACCAGATCGGCGCCTACAAGCTCGCCGAAAAAATCCGGACGCTGATCTCGGAAGCCTCCTTCGTAATCGATGATTCTCTACGGCCGGTCCGGCTCACGGTCTCCATCGGCGTCGCCCAGTTCTCGGGTAACCGCAAGGCGTTCTTCATCGCGGCCGATCAGGCCTTGTATCGCGCCAAGGCCCAGGGCAAGAACTGTGTCGTGATAGACGCCCCCGAATTCCTGCCCTGAGCCGCACGCTCCAAGTCAAGCTAGCCTCCTCAACATGTCGAATGTCGTGGGACTCTCGGGCGGGATCGGGTCGGGCAAGACCACGGTCGCTCGCATGCTCGAGAAGCTCGGTGCCGTCATCATCGACGCCGACGCCATTGTTCACGAGCTACAGGCGCAGGGACAACCGCTCGTAGACGAAATCGCGGCCGCCTTCGGTCCCGAAGTCCTCGACGCCAAGGGCGCACTCGACCGCGTCGCCCTGGGCGACATCGTCTTCCGCGACGCTGAGGCTCGCCAGCGGCTGGACCAGCTCGTCCACCCCCGGGTGGGAGCGGAGATGCTGCGCCGACTCGCCGAAGCCCGCGAAGCCAACCTGCCCGTGATCGTCCTCGACATCCCCCTGCTCTTCGAAGGAAGAAAAGCCGGTGCGGGCGCTGCCGCCGGCATGGACTTCCGCACGACGATCCTCGTCTGGGTGCCCCGCCGGCTCCAGATTGAACGCCAGATCAGGCGCGACGGCTACGGTCGCGCCGAAGCCAAACGCCGCCTCTCCTCCCAGATGCCCCTCGATGAGAAACGTGCCCTCGCCGACCACGTCATCGACAACTCCGGCAGCCTCGAAGAAACCGAGCGCCAGGTCCAGCAACTCTACGCCTCGTTGACATCTGACTGAGGGCGAGGCTCGAGCGTCGCCTCGGCAGTCCCCCGTGCGTGAAATGACCGGGCGAGGGGTTCCGTCCTCGCCGCGCTTGGCGCGGAGAGGTTGAGTGGGGGGAGCGCGGAGGGATACCCCTTCCCCTCCCCGACCCCGGACGCCAGCCAAGAGACCATCGGCAGCTGAAGACTCCGATTATTTCTTCAGTGGTGCCTTGAGCGCAGTGACGAAGCGCGACGCCGCGTCGACGGCTTCGTCGATGGTCGAGGTTTCGGCAATGACGTTCACAAGTGCGCTGCCAACGACGACGCCGTCGGCGAAGCGGCCCAGCTGGGCGGAATGCTCCGGAGTCGAGACGCCAAAGCCCACGCACACCGGCACGTTCGAGGTCTCGCGGATCCGGGCCACCTGCTCTTCGATGTCATCGGCGAGTCCCTCGCGGGCGCCAGTGACGCCGGTGAGGGAGACGTAGTAGAGGAAGCCGCGCGTCTCCCGCGCCAGCATGGCCAGGCGCTCCGGCACTGTCGTGGGCGATGCCAGCAGGATCGAGTCGACGCCGCAGCGTTCGAGCTCGGCCCGGAAGGAGGTGCCTTCTTCCGGCGGCATGTCGACGCAAATGACTCCGTCGACGCCGGCAGTGGCCACGGCTTCGGTGCATTCACGGTCACCCATGGCGAGGAACGGGTTCGCGTAGCCCATCAGCACGAGGGGCACATCGACCCGCTCGCGCAACCCCTTGATCATTCCCAGCGTCCGCCGCAGGCTGGCGCCGGCGGCCAGGGCGCGCTCGCTGGCCCGTTGGATCGTCGGGCCTTCGGCAATCGGGTCCGAGAACGGCACACCGATCTCGATGAGGTCCGCACCCGCTGCCACCAGTGCCGGAATCAAGGCCTCGGTGGTCTTCAAATCCGGGTCACCGGCCGTAACGAACGGGATCAAGGCCTGTTCGCTCCGTTCGCGGAGCACGGCGAAGCGTTCTTCGATGCGACCCATCAGTGCCGATCGGCCTCGCGTGCCGCCAGGATGTCGCGGACCTGGGGCGCGTCCTTGTCGCCACGGCCCGAGAGATTGATCAGCAGGATCTGGTCCGAAGGAAGCTGCGGCGCCAGTTCGCATGCGTGCGCCACGGCGTGGGCGGACTCCAGGGCCGGGATGATCCCTTCCGTCCTCGAGAGATAGATGAACGCGTCCAACGCCTGTTCATCGGTCGCCGCTACGTACTCGGCGCGACCGCTGTCACGAAGCGCAGCGTGTTCGGGCCCGACGCCGGGATAGTCGAGACCGGCCGAGATCGAATGGGCCGGAAAGATCTGTCCGTCGTCGTCCGAGCGGAGCAACGTCCGCATGCCGTGCAGCACGCCCGGCTCACCCGTCTCGAGGGCCGCTCCGTGGCGTCCCGTTTCGATCCCCTCCCCGGCTGCTTCGACGCCGATCAAGCGCACGCCCTCGTCTTCGATGAACGGATGGAAGATCCCGATGGCGTTGGAGCCACCCCCGATGCAGGCCATCACCACGTCGGGAAGCCGGCCCTCGAGCGCCAACATCTGTTCCCGCGCTTCGAGCCCGATGACTCGCTGGAAGTCGCGCACGAGGGTCGGGTACGGGTGGGGGCCCATCACGGACCCGATGCAGTAATACGTTGCGCGAACGTTGGTCACCCAGTCGCGCAACGCCTCATTGGTTGCATCCTTCAGGGTCTGGGAGCCAGTCGTCACCGGGATGACCTCCGCCCCCAACAGCTCCATGCGGAAGACATTGAGCGCCTGGCGTTCGATGTCTTCCGCCCCCATGTAGACCACGCATTCCTGCCCCAACAGCGCGGCCACCGTCGCAGTCGCAACGCCGTGCTGACCTGCCCCGGTCTCCGCGATCACGCGTCGCTTGCCCATGTACTTGGCGAGCAGGCACTGACCGAGCACGTTGTTGATCTTGTGGGCGCCCGTGTGTGCCAGGTCCTCGCGCTTCAGGTAGATGCGCGCACCACCCAGGTCTTCGGTCATCCGCGACGCTCGCGTGATCGGAGTGGGTCTTCCGGCGTAGTTCGCGAGCAGCCCATCCAGCTCAGCCGTGTAGTCGGACTGGCGGGTGATGCGCGGATAGGCCTCGATCAGCTCGTCCAATGCCGCAATCAGGGTCTCGGGAACCCAACGGCCGCCGTACTCGCCAAAGTTGCCGCGTTCGTCCACCTCGCTCTTCAGCTTCATCCGCTCGTCTCCGCCGTCCGCACCGCCTCCACGAAGGCGGCGATCCGCTTCGGGTCCTTACGATGGGGCTCATTCCCTTCGACGCCGGTAGCGACGTCGACGCCCCAGGGCAGCAAGTCGCCCTGTGCAGCCAGGGCCTCGCCCACGTTGCTCGGGTCCAGACCCCCCGCCAGGATGATGTCGTAGCCGCGACCGATCAACTCGGCCGCATCGGCCCAGTTCCAGGCCTTCCCCTTGCCGCCACCCTCGGTGGGATTGTCCAGCAGCAACAATGTGCCGGGATACGCCTCGGCCGCTAGCAGGTCCGCACCCCGAATCGCCTTGATTACCGGATGGTCCACGGCCTCGACGTCCTCCTCGGTCTCGTCGCCGTGGAATTGGATGCGTTCCAGCTCGACCCGCCGTAACACGCGGGCAATCTCCTCGGGCGTTGCGTTACGAAACACGCCGACCCGTTCGGTCTGACCTTCGACCGCAACCGAGATCGCTTCGGCGGTCTCCAGATCGAGGCAGCGGGGCGTGCCCGTCACGAAATTGAGTCCGATCAAATCGGCACCGGCATCCACCGCAGCCCGCGCATCGTCAGGGTGCTTCATTCCACAGATCTTGATCCGAATATTCACGGCCTCCTCCGTAGACGGCGCAGGGCGGCAGCGATGTCCGCCTCGCGCATCAGGGACTCGCCGACAAGGAAGGCGTGGGATCCGACAGCCTCCAGCCGTGCGATGTCCTTGGGCGTGAAGATGCCACTCTCCGCGACCTGTACGACCCCCATGGGCATGTGCGCCGCAAGGCGTTCCGTCGTTGCCAGATCGACATCGAACGTCTTCAAGTCCCGATTGTTCACGCCGATCAGATCCGCTCCGACCTCGATGGCGACGTCGAGCTCGGCCTCGTCGTGTACCTCGACCAGGACATCGAGTCCGAGTTCGAGCGCGCGCTTGCGAAGCACCGCGAGACCCTCGGGGCCATCCCTGTCCAGGAAGGCTGCAACGATCAGCAACACCGCATCGGCACCGCGCAGCCGCGCTTCATCGATCTGGAACGGATCAACGACGAAATCCTTGCACAGGAGCGGCAGCGGCACCGCGCTTCGGACCTTTTCCAGATCGTCGAGGTGCCCGCCGAAATAGCGCTCGTCGGTCAACACCGAGATCGCCGCTGCCCCCCCCTCTGCATAGGCACGTGCGCAATCCACGGGTTCGAAGTCCGCTCGGATCTCGCCCCTGCTGGGCGAGCGGCACTTGATCTCGGCGATGATCCGGGGAGCTTCGCCGCCCACCAGGGCTGCCCGGAAGCCGCGTGTGGGGACGGTCAGGCCCCGGGCAGCGCACTCGACCTGCTCGGCCGCGCCATCGGCACGCGCGGCGTCGACTGCGCGGCGCTTGTGGTCCAGGATCTCGTCGAGGATCGTCATGCCTGACTCACGGCGATCAAGTGCTCGAGCTTGGCAGCGGCCGCTCCCGACTCGAGGCTGTGCCGCGCTTGCCCCAGCCCCTCTTCCAGGTCCGAAGCCGCGCCGGCGACCCAAAGCGCCGCCGCCGCGTTCAGGGCGACAATGTCCCGGCGCGCCCCCACCTCTCCGGCCAGGATGGAGCGCAGGATGGCCGCGTTCTCCTCGGCATCGCCACCCCGCAGCGCACCGGCCAAGGTGGTCAGGATCCCGTACGCAGACGGATCGATGCTCAGGGTCACGACCCGGCCGTCCTCCAACAGTGCGGCGGAGCTGCATCCAGTGGTGGTGAGCTCGTCGAGGCCATCGGAGCCGTGGACCACCAGGGCACGATCCGATCCCAGGATTTTCAACGCCAGAGCCAGCGGCTCCACCAGCTCTTCGGCATAGACTCCGACGAGCTGGTAGCGAACGCCCACGGGATTGAGCAACGGACCGAGGCAGTTCATCAGTGTGCGAATACCGAGCTCCTGCCGAATCGGCGCGACGTGCCGCATGGCCGGATGCGCCCGACGCGCGAAGAAGGGCGCGATCCCGACTTCGCCCAGGATCCGCACCGACTCCTCGACCTCGAGCTCGACGCGAACGCCCAAGGCCTCGAGCACGTCGATGCTCCCGGTCTGGCTCGAGGCCGCACGATTGCCGTGCTTCGCGACGGGCACCCCCGCTCCAGCGACCACGAAGGCCGCGGCCGTCGAGATGTTGAAGGTGTCGGCGCCATCGCCGCCGGTGCCACAGGTGTCGACGGCGCGTGGATCCGGACACTCCACAGACACCGAGCGCGCCCGCAGCGCTCGCGCGGCAGCAACGATCTCGCCAACGGTCTCACCCTTGGTCCGCAAAGCGACCAGCAGCCCGGCGATGGCGGCCGGTGTGGCCTTGCCATCCATGATCTCACCGAAAGCCGCCTCGAGTACGTCTTCCGGAACCTCTTCTCCGAGCACAGCGAATTCCAGGGCATCGCGGAGACTCATGCGGCGCGGCTCATTCCACAACATCGGAGGAACGCCTTCAGTAGCGACTTACCCTCGCGAGTCATGATGGATTCGGGATGGAATTGGACGCCCTCGACCGGCAGCTCCCGGTGGCGTACCCCCATGATCTCGCCATCCGCCGTCCGCGCCGTGATCTCCAACTCCTCGGGGCAAGACGCTTCGTCGATCACGAGCGAGTGATAGCGGGTCGCTTCGAAAGGTGTGGGTACTCCTTCGAAGATGCCGCGACGGTCGTGCTCGATCTCCGAGATCTTGCCGTGCATGATCGAGCGCGCGCGAACGATCTTTGCTCCGAAAGCCACGCCGATCGACTGGTGACCGAGGCAGACACCGAGCAGCGGAAGCCGGCGCTCGGCGCAGGCTCGAACCATCTCGATGGAGACACCCGCGTCCTTGGGCTCGCCGGGCCCGGGTGAGATCACGACGCCATCGGGGGTGCGCGCCAGCAGCTCGCCCACCGTGGCCGCGTCGTTCCGGAAGACCTCGACTTCCGCACCGAGCTCGCCCAGATACTGGACGAGGTTGTACGTGAAGGAATCGTAGTTGTCGATCATCACGAGACGCGTCACGGCAAGCCTCAGTCGATCCCTTCCCTCGCCAGGTCGATGGCCTGGACCAGGGCCCGCGCCTTGTTGGCGCACTCCTGGTACTCGAACTCCGGATCGGAATCGGCGACAATGCCCGCACCCGCCCGCAGGAAGATCTCTCCGTCCTTCACCAGCATGGTCCGGATCGCGATGGCGGTGTCCATGTTTCCGCAGTAGTCGATGTAGCCGACGCAGCCCCCGTAGAACCCGCGGCGAACGTTCTCGAGCTCATCGATGATCTCCATGGCACGAACCTTGGGAGCGCCCGAGAGCGTTCCAGCCGGGAACGTCGCCCGCAGTACGTCGAGCCAGTCCAGTCCCTCGCGCAGCCGACCCTGCACGTTGGACACGAGATGCATCACGTGGGAGTAGCGCTCGACCACCTCGAACTCAGTCACGCGCACGCTTCCGATCTCGGCGATCCGGCCCACGTCGTTGCGTCCCAGATCCACCAGCATCAGGTGTTCGGCCCGCTCCTTGGGATCGGCGCGCATCTCGCGCTCCAGCGCGGCGTCCTCTTCGTCGTTCTGCCCTCGCCTGCGGGTCCCGGCGATCGGCCGCAAATCGATCCGCCCGTTCTCGAGCCTCACATGGATCTCGGGCGACGACCCGATCAGGACCGGTCCCTCACAGCGAAGGAAGAAGAGGTAGGGGCTCGGGTTGATGACGCGCAGCTGCCGATAGATCGTGAACGGGTCCACCTGAAGTGGGACCCGGAACTGGCTCGACAGCACCACCTGGAAGATGTCGCCGGCCTCGATGTATTCCTTGGCCCGCTTGACGATCTCGTGGAACTCCTCGCGCTCCATGCTGACACTCAGATCCATCGGCGAACGGATCGGTTCGTACTGAGGCTCGGGCTCCAGCGGCCCCCTCAGCTGTTTGACGGTCGCATCGAGCGCGGCCACCGCCTCGCGATACAGTGCCGCCGGATCGTCCCCGTCCTTGACCTCGACGTGGCGCACGACCAGGGCAGAGTTCTTGTGGTTGTCGTAGACGACCACGGTTTCGGGCAGGACGAACCAGAGATCGGGGATCCCGATCTCGTCGGGATTGTCGTCCGGGATCTGCTCGATGAATCGGACCCAGTCATAGGCCACCATGCCGACGGCTCCGCCCACGAACGGCGGCAGGTCGACGCCATCGGGGATCGCCACGGTCAGCTGCGCCAGACGCTCGCGCAGGATCTCGAGCGGATCGCCGGGCGCTTCGAAGCGCTCAACGCGGCCATCCTGCTCCCACTCCACCGCCGCGCCGCGGGCCCGGAAGATCGCCCGGGCGCCGGTGCCGATGAAGCTGAACCGCGCCCAGCGCTCACCGCCCTCGACGGACTCGAACAGGAAGCTGGTGCAGCCGTCGTCCAGGCGCCGAAACAGCGACAGCGGGGTGTCGAGGTCCGCCAGGATCCGGCGTACGACGGGGATCAGATTGCCGCGGGTCGCGAGCTCCTCGAACACTTCCTGGGACGGGAGAAGCACCTGGCCCTCGGTGGAGGCGGGATCGGGCGTGAGCCTGCCTCGGGGGTAAAAAAGGCAACCTTTTCAGGTTGTTATCAAACGGCCAGAGAGCCGTCAACCAATGCCACTCCGGCTCCGGACGGTCTTGCCTAGCCGGGGCCCAACAGATCGAAGCCCGCAACGGGGGCGCCGCCTCTGAAGGGATCCCGGGAGTCGTCGCCGAGGCCGAGGATCGAATACAGGATGGCGAACTGGAAGCCCTGGTTGCGCGTGCTGCGGACCTGGAAGCGGGTCGCCCAGCAGTTACATCCGGACGTGTATTCGATGCCAGCCGTGTTGCCCAGCCACAGGCTCCGTTCGAGGCTGTAGCCACCGCGCCAGGTGATGGCCCAGCGTTCGGTGAGCAAGAAGCGGAAGCGGCCATCGAGCTGGTGGATCTTGTCGAACTCGTTGGAGACTCTGTCGAAACGGTCGTTCTGCTTCGGGTAGTCCTCGAAGAAGGTCGGAATGTCCCGGACAAAGCGGTGGCCGAGGCTGAAGCTGTGCCCGTCGCTGTGGTTCCAGTCGAGCTGCATCAGCTGCTCGTCGAGGCGCGCCTCCTCGGGATCGAAGCCCAGACTCATGCGGACCGTGACCCCCTTGAACGGATAGGCACGCCCGTCCAGGTAGATGTTGCCGAAGTCGTGCTGCTCGAAGGAATAGGCCGCGGCAAGGATGAAATCGGCCAGCAGCCGAGTTGGACCCTCCCCACGGCTGCTGTAGAAGCGATTGCCGATGCCCCAGGTGAGCGCGTTCTCGCTTGCGATCCGGTCCGCCGGATCGAGGGTCACATTCTCCAGGTCGAGCTGGCGCAGCCGCTGCTGGGGCACGCTGGAGCCCGGGATGTAAAAGGGATCACCGCCCGTCTCCGTGTCTGCGATGTCGTCGATGTAGGCCCAGCCGATGCGGGGCTCCAACAGATGGCTCGTGCCCATGAAGCTGCCGCGGAAGCGGGTGCGAATGTCGATGCGGCCGGTGAAGAGTCCGCGCTGCTGGCTGCCCACCGCGTCGCTGTTGTAGAAGGCCTGGTGCCAGCCGACTTCCGGATAGACCTCGATGATGTCCAGCAGCCGGAACGGAGCTCCGATCCGGGGCGTCAGCAGGATCCGGTGGCCGCTGTCGGCGATCAGCTCGCCTTCCTGGAAGACACCGTCGCCTTCGGTGCCGCCCGTCAGCGCGAAGTCGTCCAGGTTGGGATCGTTGCCCGCCGCGGTGCCGTCCCGGCCCTGCTCTGCGCCGCCGGGCAGTCCGTCGTTGCTGGGCAGACCGTCCACCCCGGTATCGAGGAATCGACCTGCCCCTGTGACCAACCGCAGCTCCCCGAAATCGTCTTCGGGTCGGTCGTTCTGATGAAAGTATACGTAGTGGACGTCGATGGCGGGCACCAGCCAGTCCGCGAAGGGCAGCCCCTGGGGCAGCATCGTCAGCGTCGCCTCCGGGAGGCGCTGCAGGACGTAATCGTCCCGGTCCGTGTCATCCGGCGCCTGCAGATCGTCGGCGAAGCGGACGCCACTGGTCAGTCCATAGGTTCCGGTGTTGCCGAAGTCGCGCCCGACGAAGGCCGTGGCCTGCAGATACCGATGGTCCCGGAAGCGCCCCAGGCCGTCGAAGTCCTGAGGGAACGCGTTGTCGCTGGCGAACGCGTAGTCGGTCTTGAAGCGGAAGTCCGCGGGCAGGTAGAGATCGTGCCTGCCCCGGGTGGCCCAACGGTCATTGTCAAAGGGTGTGCTGAGGGTGTTGGAACTCACGTCGTCATCGTGGATGTACCAGGCGTCGAACTCGCCCTTGGACTGCTCAGCGAGTACGTATTCGAGCTCGACGTCGGCCAGGACTCCCCGCTTCTGCAGCCAGGTGGGCGTCAGCGTCAGGTTCACGGGATCTCCCAGGGTCAGGAAGATGGGCTGCGCCACCTCGAAACCATTGCGCCCACTCAGCTTGAACTCGGGAAAGAGCAGGCCCGACTGGCGCTCGGTCTTGAGCGGGTAGATGAACCACGGCAGCCAGAGAACGGGAACCCCCAGGATGTCGAAGGTGGTGTTGCGGGTGATGGCATAGCCCTCCACCTCGAGGTTGGCTTCCGCGGCGGAGACCTGCCAGGGCTCACGCGCGTCGCGGTCGGGACAGCGACAGGTGGTGAACACACCGTCCTTGAAGATATAGGTCTGCTTGCCGGTCTTGATGACCTCGGCGCCCTTGAGCTCCATATGGTCTTCGGGGACGTCGAACTCGGCGTCGAACATCACGCCGTTGAGCGTGTCCAGGTCGAACTCGGAGAATGAGGTGTAGATGGTGTCGACGCCGTCGGTGAAGACGACCTCTCCGCTGGCCACGCCGCGCCCGGTGGTGTTGCTGAAGGCGGCCCAGTCGGCCGTCAGGACGTTGTCGCCCTGCTGGATCCGGACATTGCCGCGCGCCACGTAGAGATCGCGGCCAGACTCGTACTCGAGACTGTCCGCCTCCAACTCCACCGGAACGCCCGACTTGAAGGCCGGCTGGAGCAAGCCGCCCGAGACATCGTCTGCATCGGCCGGCAAGGCAAGCAACAGGCCCAGAGCGACACAGATCCCGACGATGCGAGGCAACGACGATCCCCCGGAAACCCACCGTAACCGAAGCCGAACCGCATTCACAGCTTCCTGGGGGCTCGGGGCTAGGCGGCGTCCGCCTGATCCAGGCAGCCGGACAGGGCCTCCAGATCCGGAACGACCAGGGCATCGTCGATGAGGCGCAGCAGCTTCTGGTCGAACAGCTGATGCAACGCGCGGTGGGCTTCCAGCATCGACAGGCCCGACTGATCCGACAGTGCGCGGAGATTGATGGGAACCCGGAAGGCCTTCTTGCCGCTCTTGTCGGCGTCCGGGTCGGCCTCGGCCGAACGCACCAGAGCCCGGACCACCGGGCGGAGCAGATCGTCTACGCCCATCGAGGCAAGCCGTCGCTCCGCCTCGATCAAGCGGGACGCCAGGAACCGGATCAGGCGGATGGCGATCTCCGGCTGCGCGAGGCACATGCTCTCCAGAGTCGCGCGATCGAGTTCGAGCACCCGGGTCCGGCGGACGGCCACGGCCCGCGTGGTACGGCGCTGGCCGCCCACCAGGGACAGCTCGCCGAAGAAGTCACCGGGTCCGAGCCGTGCGACGACCCGGTGCCCTGAGCGCCCCTCGCGCACCAGCTCGATCTCGCCCGCCTGAATCACGTAGAGATTGTCGCCCGAGTCCCCTTCATCGAAGACCGTCTCGCCCGGCGAAAGCTCCCGGCCGTAGGCCTCCCGGACCCGAAAGGCGGTATCGCTGTTCTTGGCCAAGCCTGCTCCCCCGACGTCGAAGGAAGCTTCGGATCGCCGTAGGAATTCCTTTAGACGCCGCCCGCGCCGCGCTCACAAGAGAACGCGTGCGCGCCAAACCGTTCGGCGTGCTGGCGCCGCGCCCGTCTGGGGTCACGCTCCTCGGGTGGAAGCCGTGGTCTCCTCGGTGGCGAACGGCCGGACCAGCTCCTCGAGGGTGTCGTACTCGATAAAGCCCAAATGCATGGAATCGAGCGTCCCATCGGGTCGCACCACGACCAAGGTGGGAAAGCCCGGGGCGCCGTATTCGTTCGCGAGACCCTCGTCGCCGATCAAGATCTTGTATTCGACTCCCTGTTCCTCCACCCATGGCCCCACGACCTTGGCGCCTTCCACGTCGATGGCGACACCGATCACGGCCACGTCCCCCCGATCCCGATGGGCGACCCAGAGCTTGTTGAGCTCGGGGACCTGGAAGACGCAGGGCAGGCACCAGGTGGCCCAGAAGTCGATGATGACCGTCTTGCCCCGATAATCGGAGAGGCTCACGTCGTTGCCTTCGAGATCGACGAGTGTAAACAGGGGCGCCGGCTCCGCGGGCCTGTCGCCGCCCGCAGCCGTGGAGCCGTTCGGCTCGCCGCACGCCAAAAGCAGCACCGAAAGGGCGGCCAGCAGCAAGCCGGTCCGCCCGCGCCGTCCGCGTTCAAGGAGTTCCGGCGGAGTCATTGCATTGCCTTTTCGGCCGCCGAGATCCATTCGTTCATGAAGCTGAAGCGACTGTTTAGCCAGGTAAGACGATCGGAAACCAGCAAGATTCCGACGCCCACGAGCACCATTCCCGATGCAAACTCGAGCTTACGGAGGTGGTGTTTGATCTTGTGGAACGCCTCGAAGAAATACTCGATGCTCCAACCCGCAAGCAGGAACGGAACGGCCAGCCCTGCCGAGTAGATGGTGAGCAGCGCAGCGCCTTCGGCGACCGATTCGCGCACCGAGGCGAGGCTCAGGATCGTTGCGAGAATCGGGCCGATGCAGGGCGACCAGCCGAGCGCAAACGCACCGCCCACGAGGAACGTGCTCAGGAAGCTGTGCTCGGTGATTTTGATGTGGAAGCGCGTGTCCCGGTAGAGCGTGCGGATGGGTGTCAGTCCGGCCATGTGCAAACCGAGCAGCACCACCACCAGACCCATCACCTGTACGAATCCGATCTCGAGGCCGAACAGCTCGAACTGCCAGCTGCGCACCTGGCGTCCAAGCGAGAACGCCCCCACGCCGAGTGCCACGAACACGGACGAGAAACCCACGATGAAACCCACACAGGCGCGCATCACGCGGCGACGCAGCTCGGCGTCGTGCTTGCCCTCCTGCATCTCCTCCACCGTGATCCCCGAGATCAGGGACAGATAGGCCGGCATCAGCGGCAGGACGCAGGGGGATAACACCGACAGAAGACCGGCGAAGAAGGCGAGATATGCAGTCGTCCCCAGCTCGGACATAGGCGCTCAGAAGTAGGATCGCGACTCCGCGTGTGCGGTGCCACCGAACCTGGTTCTCCGTGACCGTGTACCCATTACGCCTGCATCGGCCAACCGTTACCCGAACCTGCCCCCCGGGGGTCAATAGTTCGGGTCGCGCCCGATGAACTCCAGCTCGCGCTCTCCCCGCAGATGGGCGGGCGTCACCACGTAATCGCCGCGCACGGCCGGCGTGATGACAGCGTACATGACCTGGTAGTCGCCGGCGGACAGCAGCCAGGCGAAGCCGCCGATGATCCCGCCGCCGAGGGCATAGGCGATCTTGACGGGTGCATAGATCAGGCTCGTCAACGCGGACAACGCGCTGTAGCCCGCCTTGCTGGATTCCGTCTCCGCCTGGACCACGCTGGAGTGTGTGCCCAGCAAAAGTACCAACACGATCACGAGTGCCCCTCTGCGAACCGATTGCTTCATGAAACCCTCAAGCTGATGCCGCTTTTCGAATGATGGCGCTCGAAGGATTCCCGTCAATGGGTCAAGCTTGCGAGCCAAGGGCTCGCAAGCTTGACCTTGCGCAATCCCAAGCGGATTGCGCCGGTCACGTGGCCGGTCGCGTCGGTTTAGAATTGCTTGTCGGTGTCCAGGAGCAAGGTGACTGGGCCTTCGTTCACGAGCTCGACTTGCATCATGGACTGGAATCGGCCTGTGATGACGGTCACCCCCAGATCGCGTGCGGCCACAACCAGGGTCTCGAGCAGGAGAGCGGCCTGCTCGGCGGGCGCCGCGGCGAGATACGACGGACGGCGGCCTCCCCGTGCATCTCCAAAGAGCGTGAACTGGGAGACGACGCCGAGCGTACCTCCGGTGTCCAGCAGTGAAAGGTTCATCCGGTCGTCGTCATCCTGAAACAAACGCAGGTGGACCAGCTTGCGGGCGAGTTCGGCGGCCGCCGGGGCTGCGTCGTCACGGCCGACGCCAACGAGGGCGAGCAGGCCCTTTCCCATCTCGCCCACCAATTCGCCACCGACCCGGACGCGCGCCGATGACACGCGCTGCACCACGGCTCGCATTCGCTACAGAGTCTTCTGATCGGCGAAACGACCGTCGTAGATCGCCTCGCCCTCGGTGCGAAGCAGCACCAACTGGCAGATGCGCACGCCCTGGTGAATCCGGAGCGGCCGGTCGGAGACATTGCTCATCTCCAGCACCTGGCGGTTGCTGACACCGGGCTGCACGAAGGCCGACGTCACGTGAATCATCAGTCCGAGCCGGGCAAAGCGACTGCGCCCTTCCAGAAAGCCACACAGGTTGGGTGGCAGTTCGATGATCTCTCGCGTGATGCCGTGGATGGTGACGCCGGGCTCGAGCACGAAGGGATCGTCCAGCCGCATCACCCGGGTGTGATCGCGATAGTCGGCGTTCTCCACCAGGTCGATCGGATTCCGGCCCTCTTCGAACACTCGGATCTCACTCCCCAAGGTGAGGTCGATCGAAGCGGACCCGAGCTGATCCGGAGCGAAGGGCGAGATCACCAGACGCCCCGAGTTGATCTCGCTCAGGATCACATCACGGGTCAGGACGGCCATCCGGCGGCGCATGATACCGTAACGCCATGGCCCACACCGAACCCCGGCGGCTGCATCCCTTCTTCGAGCTGCCGCGGCCGATCGTCATCGGTCACCGCGGCTGCGCTGGCGAAGTCCCCGAGAACACGCTGGAGTCGTTCGCGGCCGGCCTCGAAGCCGGCGCCGCCATTCTCGAGACCGACGCCCACCTGACCCGCGATGGCGTACCGGTGCTGATCCACGACAACGAGGTCTCTCGCGTCTGCGACGGATCCGGGCAGGTGACGGCGATGACGCTCGACGAGCTGAAGCGGCTCGACTTCGGCTACCACTTCACGACCAATGGCGGCCGGAGCCACCCCCGGCGGGGTCGTGGCGTGCGCATCGCGACGCTGGCGGAAGCCCTGAAAGCCTTTCCTGACGCGCGCTTCAACATCGAACTGAAAGAAGACGTCGAAGGATTGGTCGAGCGCACGGTGGAGGCGGTGCGGGAAGCCGGCCGCGAGCAGACGACCCTGCTCACGTCCGGAGAGGACGGCCTGATGCGGCGCCTTCGAGACCACCTGGCGGCGACCGGGTCCAAGCTCGCCCAGGGCGCCTCGGCCGCTGACGTGCTGGCCTTCGTTCGCACGGCTCTGGATGGCACGACGGCGCCAGCCGGCCCAATGGCGCTTCAGGTTCCCGAGAGCTTCGGAAGTCGGCCGCTGGTGACCGAGGCCTTCGTCGCCCACGCGCACCGCCACGGCATCCATGTCCATGTGTGGACGATCAACGACCGCGAGGCGATGCATCGCCTGTTGGACCTGGGGGTCGATGGCCTGGTGACCGACTTCCCCGGGCGCATGCTGGCTGTCGTGGCCGAGCGGAACGCTGCGAATTGAATCCGCCTTCGGATCTCCTGCTTTCGGAGCAAGCACGCCTCGCTGCCGCGGCCCGGCTCGGCCCGATCGCCGACCTGGCCTGTGGGCGTGGCCGTCACGCACTCGCCGTCGCCGCAGCCGGCCTGCCCTGCATCGGCATCGACCTCAACCCGAGTCACCTCCAAGAACTCGGGGCCGCGTCCCGCGAACGGGGCCTCGCGATCCAGCGGGTGCGCGCCGACCTCGAGGCGGCGGCGGGCATCCCGCTTCGACCGGCGAGCTGCGGTGCCATCCTGGTCTTCCGCTACCTGTGGCGGCCGCTGGCACCCCGCCTCGAAACGAGCCTGGCCCGTGGCGGCATCCTGCTCTACGAAACCTTCACCCTCGATCAACGAAAGCTCGGGTATGGGCCCAAGAATGAAGGGTTTCTGCTGAAGCCCAACGAGCTCGCGGGACTTTTCCCGGGGCTCGAAACCCTGTCCTACTGGGAGGGAACGACGGCGGACGAGAAGCCGGCAGCCGTGGCCCGGCTGGTAGCCCGTCGCGGCTGAGCGTCAGCTCGCGAGACGTGCGAGCGCCCAACGCGCGTGTTCGGCCAGCACGGGGTCCTCGCCTTCGGCGTGCTTCCGGACAATTGGGACGAGCGAAGCGTCTCCCGAGTTCCCGGCCACCACCAAGGCGTTGCGCAGCAGGCCCTGATAGCGTGCGCGGCGCAGTGCCGTTCGCCGCGTTGCCCGCTGCCAGGCTTCCAGGTCCAATCCCAGCACCCAGGCGATCGATGGCGCCTTCCACTCGGGACGCGGTGCGATCCGCCGGCGCAGCCCCAGTGGATCCTCTGGAATGGGTCGCCGCTCGCGCTGATTCCAGGGACACACCTCCTGGCAGATGTCGCAACCAAAGCCCCGGTCCGCGTGAGCCGTCCGAAGCTCCTCGGGAATCGCGTCACGCGATTCGATCGTCGTGTACGAGATGCAGCGAGTCGCGTCGAGTACATAGGGTTCAGGAAACGCATCCGTGGGACAAGCGTCGAGACAGGCCCGACAGCTGCCGCAGTGGTCGGGCTCGGCGGCGTCGAAGTCGAGCTGCAGATCGGTCAGGACGACAGCCAGAAAGAAATACGAACCCAGACGCGGATTGATCAGGCAGGTGTTCTTGCCGACCCAGCCGAGACCGGCGGCGGCCGCATGCACCCGTTCGAGCACCGGACCGGTATCGACATAGCCGCGGCTTCGAACCTCCCGGTCCGCCAGAGCTGGCAGTCCGGCTTCGAAGGCCCGCACTCGATCGATCAACACATCGTGGTAGTCGTCCCCGCCTGCGTACCGCGCCACCTGAAACCCCGCGGACACCGAACGCTCGCCGGGGTCATAGACGAAGCCCAGAGCAACGATGCTGCGGGCACCTTCCAGAACCCGCCGCGGATCGATGCGCTCCTCCGCGCGACGCCCGATGTAGTCCATCTCGCCGGCGAAACCGCGCGCCAGCCAATCGCGCAGAAAGACCGTGCGGTCGCTCGGCGTGGCAGGCGCCACCCCCGCCAGATCGAATCCGGTCGCCAGGGCCAGTCCCTTCACTCGCTCGGTCAGCGTTTCGGGTTCCGTCGTCACCGTGGCTCCTGCCGGCGCCTGTAGATTCGCTTCACCGCCGGGTATGATGCGTCTTTCTGCGTGAATCTGCCGCACAGATGGGTTCACGGACGACGAAAGGGGACCTCGTGAGTCGAGCCAGCTTTCCCGAGGGATTCCATTGGGGCACGGCCACTGCTTCGTATCAGATCGAAGGCGCGTGGAAGGAAGACGGCAAGGGCGAATCCATCTGGGATCGCTTCGCTCACACCGAGGGAAAGATCCGCACCGGCGACACCGGTGACATCGCCTGCGACTCGTACCACTGTTTCAACGACGACATCGGGATGATGCGCGAGATGAACCTGAACAGCTACCGGTTCTCGATCTCGTGGCCGCGCATCCTGCCGGAAGGCACCGGTACCGTGAACGCCAAGGGGATCGACTACTACCACCGGCTGATCGATGCGCTGCTCTCCGCTGACATCCGCCCCTTACCCACTCTCTATCACTGGGACCTTCCCCAGGCCCTGGAAGCTGCCGGCGGCTGGCCTGAACGGGACACGGCCGGACGTTTCGCCGACTACGCCGACGTGTGCATGAGGGCCTTTGGCGACCGGGTCGACCACTGGATGATCTTCAATGAACCGACCATCTTCACCGTGATGGGCCACCTGGTCGGCATCCACGCCCCGGGTCGCAAGAACCTCGATGACTTCCTGCGCGCCACCCACACCGTGAACATCGCCCAGGGCGAGGCCTTCCGGGCCATGCGCGCCACCCGCTCGGACGCCAAGATCGGCACCGCCTTCAACATGACTTCCTGCGAGCCCGCGGGGGACAGTGAGGCGGACGCGGACGCGGCCGAACGCTGGCATTGCTTCATGAACCTCTGGTACCTGGAAACGGCGCTGAAGGGCCGTTATCCCGACGCTTTCGTCAATGGCACACCCTTCGACAAGATGGGCGTCCGCGAAGGCGACATGGATCTGGTGAAAGTCCCCCTCGACTTCATCGGCATCAACCTCTACACGCGCACCATCGTCAAGCACAAGCCGGACGACCCGTGGGGGTTGCAGGCAGTGCCGGTGGGACCCATGGGCGGTAACGACGGTCCAAAAACGGCCTTCGGTTGGGAGGTCTGGCCCGACGCGCTCTACGACATCATCATGCGCATTACGCGCGACTACGACACGCCCGTCATCGAGATCACCGAAAACGGTTGTTCCTACCCGGACGGTCCCGACTCGATGAACGTCATCGACGACCAGCCCCGCATCGACTTCTACCGCGGCTATCTCGCCGCCGTAGCCCGCTCCATCGAAGACGGCGCCGACGTGCGCGGCTACCACGCCTGGACCCTGCTCGACAATTTCGAGTGGTCCGAGGGATTTGCGCAACGCTTCGGCCTGGTCTGGGTCGACTTCGAGGATCCCGCGCGCAGCCGGACCCTCAAGGAATCGGGCCGGTGGTACGGGCGGGTTTCGGCCGAGAACGGATTCGAAATCTGATGACGCGTCCGGCCGGAGAATCCTCCATGCAGGAGCAGCTCGTGTTCCTGATCGCAGCCCCGCGCTCGGGATCCACCCTGCTGCTGCGCATGCTCGGGTCCCATCACGCGATCTACTCGCCGCCAGAACCCCACCTGATCACACCCCTCGCGAACCTGGGTTACTACGACACGGTCGAGAAGGCGCCCTACGACCCGATCATCAGCCAGCGCGGCGTGCGCGAAGTCGTGGCAGAGCTGCCTCGCGGAGAAGCCGACTACCTCGACGCACTACGGGCCTATACGGACACCCTCTACCGTCGCCTGTTGGAGCCGACCGACCACACCCTGCTGGTGGACAAGACGCCGGCCTACGCCCTGGTGCTCGACTTCCTTGCCAAGCTCTACCCCGGCGCACGCTACATCGTGCTGACACGGAATCCGCTGGCCGTCTGGTCGTCCTTCGTCGAGTCATTCTTCGATGGCGACCAGGAGGCCGCCCACCAGCACAACCCGCTGATGGAACGCTACGTCCCGGCGATCGCGCGCTTCCTGCGCGAGAAGCCCGTGGCCCTGCACCACGTCCGCTACGAAGAACTCGTACAGGTTCCCGAGAAGGAGCTGCAGAAGATCTGCCACTTCCTCTCCATCGAGTACGACGCCAGCATGGTGAATTACGGCGAACGCACCGAGAACCGGCTGGAGACGACACGCGGACTCGGTGACCCCATGACGGTCACCCAGCAGACACGCCCCACGACCCGGTCGCTGGCTCGCTGGGCCGAGGACCTGTCCGGGGAGCCCGGCAAGATCGAGCGGGCCCAGCAGATCCTGGCCACGCTCCAGGACGAGGACCTGGCCGGCTGGGGCTTCAGCCGCCGAGAGCTCCAGGAGCAGCTCGATGCGGTCCCGGCCGAAGGCACAAGAAAGAAGGGGCGCGGCCTCTCGCGCTACAGCCTGGAGCGGAAGCTCCTGATCGTGTTACGGCGCAACATCCACCACAACGCCTTGGGCCGTCTGGTCCGTAGCTTCCGCAACTTCTGCGACGTCCTGCTTCGCTGACAACGTTTTCATCCGGCGGAGGACCGCCCTCGTGGTGCGGGTCCAATCTGCTTCGGAAGGCGCTGGCACACAGAACACGGAATCGACCTTTCTGCTACTTTCTGGCCCATGAATGAAGCTTCTCCGATCGATCCCAGCCCGGAGGCGCAAGCGCCGGAGTCGCTCCGGCCCAGCTACGAGGTGATCTCGCTCGCCTGCGAGATCACGGCCTACGCGCCAGACGACGACGAGCGTCCGCTTCTCTGAGTCGCGCGCCCATCCCCGCTCAGTGCGACACTCCTATGTGCGGATGGAAGACGTGTGAAAGGAGGCGCCCCACATGATGCGCCGTATCGCCGCGCTGCTCAGGGAAGCGATCCGTCGTTACTTCGTGGCCGGCGTCGTTTTCTTCGCACCGATCGGCATCACCATCTGGGCGATGGTGTCCATCGTCATTTGGCTCGACAACCTGATCCTGCCCAGACTGTTGCAGCTGCTCCTTCCTGGGCTGGACGAACCGCCGCGGCTGCCGGTGATCGGCATGATCTTCACGTTCATCGTGATCATCCTGTTGGGCGTGATCGCCCGCCACCTCTTGGAAGGAGAGGTCCTCAAGCTCTGGGAACGTCTGCTGAGTCGGGTGCCCGTGGCCGGCAACATCTACTCCGGTGTGAAGCAACTCTTCGAGGCGATCTTCCGAGGGGATCAGGGATCCCGCTTCAACCGGGTCGTGTTGATCGAGTACCCGCGCAAGGGCATCTACGCGCTGGCTTTCACGACCGGCCCCGCAGAAGGCGTAGTGCAAGCACTGACCGAGAAGCGCATGATCAATTGCTTCCTACCGACGACGCCCAACCCGACGTCGGGCTTCTACCTGCTGGTCCCGGAAGACGAGGTGACGGAAGCCGCCATCACGGTGGAAGACGCATTCAAGCTGGTGATGTCTGCCGGTATCGTGACTCCGAGTGACCACGGATCGCAGCCGGCCGCGACCGAAAGCGCCGCTGACTCGGCGCCGGCATCTCGGGGAGATTCGACCGGCTGACGTCGGCATTAGGAGCCGTCGTTCTCGAGAATACGGGAGACGACGGCCAGGAAGCGCGGATGGCTCATCAGGGCCAGGTGGTCGCCCGAATTGACGAGCGCCACCACTTCCGGATCCTCCATCAGCGCCTGGATCGCCGGATCGTCGCGCAGGCCCTTGATGCGGGGAGCAACTTCACGCAGGACGTCGCCCACCTCCGCGCGGAAGCGCTGGGGATCGGCTGCGGACTCGGAAGAGACGAGCCCGAGGGCCGCCATGTTGCCGCGCAGGCTCTCGTCGTGCACGATGCGCAGGAAGCTCGTCTGGTTCATGGCAACCTCCACGGCGCCCACTTCGACGTAGGTCCAGAAGGCGCGATCGGCGCGCAGCTCCTCGATGCCGGGATGGGCCATCAGGTTCTGCAGCCCCTGGATCGAATCCGCGGGCCGCGACAGCATGCGCGCCAGGGCACGACCCGCAGAGCCGGCTTCTTGGCCCATGGCCACCGCGACCCCGGCCTCGACCACCGCGGCCGCGACATCGGCGGCCACCGAGTCCCCGAGTTCGGGCAGGCCTTCGACCGTGCCGGTGGAGCCGAGGGCGTCGATCCACAGCGCCAGGTAGGAAAGCAGCAGGACGACGAGGCTGCCCCGGACCATTCCGAAGACGCCACCGATGAAGCGGTCTCCCGGCGCACGTGGCAGCCCTCTCCGGCGCCGCTTCTCCCGGCGGCGCAGCACACGCGACAGAATGCCCATCGCGATCAAAGCCCCCAGGAATCCCAGGCTGCCCGCCAGCGGGAAACCCAACCAGCTCGGCGCGCCGACAGCTTCCGCGACCCGATCACCGTACGCGGGCGCGGCCCAGATGCCAGTTCCGTAGGCCACGGCCAGCGACAGCAGCGACATGCCGCTGGCCAGCGCGCCGCGCAAGGCACCGACTCCGGCAAAGAAGCCCAGCAGCAGCAGCGCGATGACGTTGAGCCACATGACCCCAACGAATTCGGTCATCCGGCCGCGTCGCTTGATCGTGCCGGTTCCGCGGCCCCAGGCTCCCGGTCGCCCCCCTAGCGTCGGCGGCCTGTCAGGGAGCGGGCACGCTCCAGCTCTCAAAGAGACTGAGCCGCCGGATCGACAGATCGATGCCCTCATGCTCGGCCGCAGCCAGCATTTCAGCTTCGAACGCCGCCAGATCCTCGGGGTCGATCGGTGTACCCGCGTCGGGGTCGTCCAACCCGACAAAGAAGTTGTCGAAGTGATGGGGCACCACCCAACGGGGTCGCAGGTGCTTCACCAGCAACTCGGCGTAGCCCTCCGCCCGCCCCGCGATGGCGGGCAGCAGGACGTCGATCCGGCCGCCATCGGCCAGCACCCCGGGAAGAGCCTGGCGGTCGAGGCCGGCGCTGCTCAACGTGAACAGGCGCAGACCACTCGGGCGGTGGGTGATGAGGTAGCCGATCGCGCCCCCCATTTTGAACGACAAGACGTGACACGGCGCCTTCGGCACCTCCGACACCTCACCATCAAGCGGCACTTTGCCGAACAGGACGCGGGCGTGCTCGCTCGCCACGGCCCGTACGTCGAACACACCCTCAGACGTTTCGTCGCCCGGTGCCAGCTCCAACAAGCGCGCGGGGTCTGCGCCGTAGCCTTCGCTGATCGCGGCAGTGGTTCGCGTGCCCGCAATGCGCGCGCCGGTCTGCGAGGCGATCCAGGGGACATCTCCCAGGTGGTCGAAGTGGCTGTGTCCCACCAGGATCAGGCCCGCCCTTCCCAGCTCCGGTGTCGGTCCATCGGGAAGCAGCCAGGGCGCGAGCACCTCGGGATTCGGACGGTAGCGGCAAAACAAACAGCGCAGCAGGCCCGGTCGACTCAGGTAGGGGTCCAGGACCAACACGCTGTCGCCCGCCTCGATCGTGAAGCCGGCGACACCGAGCCAGCGAAGCTTCACGGGTTGGGCTGCGGCCTCCACGGCAACGAAGGCCAGAACGGCTCCGAACAGGACGGCTCCATGGCGAAGACGCTGCGACTGCACGGCGGACGCAGCATACAGCTGGCCGGGCGATGCGTCTCAACGGGATGAAACACCCTCCAGGCAGTTCAGCCTGCCCGGCACCCCGGAAGCTGTCCGACGCGGGGGTCGCGGCGAGGGCGGACGGCTGTGCAGACCGGTCAGCCCGGATCACAACCATCCGCTTGCGCAACCCGGGGGTCGCGCGCAACGCTTGAGATCAAGACGCCCCCGCGGGTAGCCGATAGCGATGGCCTGGTGGACCGCTCGTCTGAGCGGAGAGGGGTGACGTCCGTGATCGGCAAGACGATCGGTAACTACCGGATCTTGCACAAGGTCGGGGAAGGCGGCGTGGGTGAAGTCTACCGTGCGACCGACCTCGTGCTCGGACGCACTGTGGCCATCAAGGCGCTCCGAACTGCCGTCGCTAGCGAGGCCAAGGTTCTCGAACGCTTCCGTTCCGAGGCCCGGACCCTCGCGCAGCTCAACCACCCCAACGTTGCCATGGTCTACAGCATGATCGAAGACGGCAATACGTTATTCATGGTGATGGAGTTCGTCGAAGGCCAGACCTTCTCGGTACTGGTCCAGCGGGTCGGTCGCCTTCCCCTCACCGAGGCCATTCCCCTCTTCTACCAGGCCCTCGATGGCATCGGCTACGCCCACGATCGCGGCATCGTCCACCGCGACGTGAAGGGCTCGAACCTGATGCTCAATCTCGATGGCGTGGTCAAGGTGATGGACTTCGGCATCGCGCGCGCACTGGGTTCGGACCGGCTCACGCGGCAAGGGCACATGGTCGGCACGCTCCAATACATGTCGCCCGAGCAGGTCCGGGGACTCGAGGCCAACACCCGCTCGGACATCTACTCGCTGGGTATCATGCTGTACCACCTGCTGACCGGACGCGTGCCGTTCAAGCGCACCAACGACTACGAGCTGATGCGATCCCAGGTTGAGAAAGATCCGCCCTCGTTGCGACAATTCGTGCCCGATCTCTCGGAAGAGCTCGAGCACCTGGTGCTGCGTGCTTTGGCCAAGCAGCCCGACGAACGATTCGAAAGCACGGCCGGGTTCCGGCGCGCACTCGAGGAATGCACGGGCATTCGAATCTCACCGAATGTGAGTACGGCCGAGCGTCTGGCGGCGCGGTCCCGGGAAGCCACGGACTCCGGCACCGGCCCGACGAATCGCACGATCGACACCACCCACGTCATGGGCGCCGACGAAACCAACGTCACCGGCGTCACGGCTGATGCGATCGACGCGGCCGTCAACGAAGTGATCGCTCCTTGCACCCAGGACTTCGAAGGCACCCTCTCCAACCCAACCGGGATCCTCACCGAAGACCCATCGACGACGTTTCGCTGGCTGCGCGGAGCCATCGGGGTCGTCCTGCTCGGACTGCTGGTCACGGTGAACGGCCTCATCCTGGGCGATTCGAGCCGCCCCGGGGCGACCCCCAGGCGCCCCCAGGCGAGCGTCGCCGGCTTGGAGTCGATGCTGACCGAGGACGAGCGGGTGCCCTTGCCTCTGGGTGCAATTTCCTACGAACCCGGGGTTTCCCGAGATCCCCAGACCCCCGAGGAGCTGCTTCTGAGCCTTGATCGCGCGGCGGGGGTCTTGCCCGCCGAGCAACTGGCCGATGGAGAGGGCAAAGTCACCGAGACCGCGGCAGCAGCGCCGAAGGCGAGCGATTCTCCGGCGGCACAGGCACCGCGGGCACCGGCCGCCACCCGCTCGAAGCCCAAGGCCAAAAAACGGGGAGCTGAAGCTTGGGTCATCCGAAGGTAATCGCACTCTGTGTCGCGCTGCTGCTCGCCAGCAGCAGCGGCTGCGCCAGCCTGCGCTGGGACCTCAAGAAGTCGTTTCGCAAACCGGGAGAGAAGCTCGCCACCTTTCCTGAGATCGTCTGGGAGGAGTACGACTGTGACACCCAGCAGCGCCCGTTCTTCATCATCGAGGAGAACGAGCTGGTGCCGCCGCTGGTCTACCCCGGTGGCGAGTTCAATCACCGGATGATCTACGTGATGTGTCCGCGCGAGTCGACGCAGACGGTCCGGGGTGAGCTGCAGACCCGGATCCGTTTTCGCGGCGACCCCATCGTGAGCAAGCAAACGGTCACTTTCGAGATCAAGCCTGGGCGCTGGGTCGTCGACGCAGCGGTCGCCCTCCCCGACCAAGCCGAGCCCGGGATCTACGCCTACGAGCTGGTGTTCCGCGGCCGCCACCTGCGCTTCGACAAGAGCCTCACGTTTGTGGTCAAGGCGCGATGACAAGAAACGCGCGGTGCGCGCTTCTTGTCATCGCGGCGCGCAACCGGGAGCCGCTTGCGCTGGCGCGCGCGAGTTTGGGTCGGAATCTGTTTGGATCTGGCGGCGTGCTGAAATCCCTCACATAATCACGTGGATGCAGGGAGCTACGTGAAGAACCGTCAGCTTCGCAAGACCAAGGTGGTCGCGACCCTCGGGCCAGCTTGCGACTCGATCGAGACGCTCAAGGCGATGATCCACGCAGGCATGGACGTGGCCCGCCTGAACTTCTCCCACGGCACTCACGAGGAGCACCGCAAGCGCCTGGAAGCCGTGCGCGAAGCCGCTGCCGCACTCGGCGCCAACATTGCCATCATGCTGGACACCAAGGGTGTCGAGATCCGAAGCGGCCGGGTCGAAGGCGGCAGCGTCAGCCTGACGACGGGCGAATCGTTCACTCTCTACGCCGAAGATCGGGCGGGAGACAGCACCGGCGTCTCGATCTCCGACTCCCGCTTCTTCGACCAGGTCCACCCGGGATCCCTGATTTTTCTCGATGACGGCGTCATGGAGCTCCGGGTGGTGAAGACCGCGGCCAAACAGCTCGATTGTGAGATCACACGCGGCGGCCGGCTCGAGGACCGGCGCGGCGTCAACGTTCCGGGCGCGCGCTTCGGATACCAGCCCATGAGCCGCGAGAATCGCGAAGACCTGCTCTTCGCGATCGATCACGACATCGAATACATCGCCGCTTCCTTCGTGCGCAGCGCGCGCAACGTCTCCGAGATCAGCCGGCTGCTCGAGGACCACGGAGCGCAAATCCCAGTGATCGCCAAGATCGAGAACAAGGAAGCCGTGCAGAACCTCGACGAGATCGTCGCCATCTCCAACGGAACCATGGTGGCCCGTGGCGACCTGGGGGTCGAGCTGCCCCTCCAAGAAATCCCGATGATCCAGAAGAAGATCATCCGGACGACCGTCAGAGCGGGCAAGCCGGTCATCACCGCCACGCAGATGCTCGACTCGATGGAACGCAACCCGATCCCCACCCGGGCCGAGGTGAGCGACGTGGCCAACGCGATTCTCGATGGGACCTCGGCTGTGATGCTCTCGGGCGAAACCGCGATCGGGGCCTACCCGGTCGAGGCCGTACGCACCATGGCCTCCCTGGCTCGGGCAGCCGAGGGCGCGCTCAGTGAGTACGGTGACCTCCAGAACATCCGCTCGGAGCCGACCCATGTGGTCACGGAGGCGGTGAGCCAGGCGGCCATCACCATGGCGGACCACCTGGAAGCCGCGGCCATCATCACTCTCACCGAAAGCGGCTTCACCTCCCGGTCGATCTCCAAGTTCCGGCCGCGCTGCCCGATTCTGGCGGTCAGCGCCTCCGAGCAGGTGGTGCGCAAGCTCGCCCTGAACTGGGGAGTGACCGCGATCCTCTATCAGCGCGAGCGTGGCGCTGAGGACGAGCGAAGCGACGAGGACATGATCCAGTTCGGAATCCGCCGCGCGCTCCAGCAGGGCTACGTCCAGCGGGGCGATGTGGTGGTCGCTACCGCCGGCATCAGCCAGCGTGCCGGCAGCACCAACCTGATCCGCGTGGTCGAGGTGGAATGAGCACCGGAGCCCAGCGCCTCGGCGCAGTGGGCCGTCCTGCCCAATTCGACAGCAGACCTGCTCAAAAACCCGGCAGGACCGACACCTGATCGCCCTCCGGAAGACCCCCCGACCGCAGCTGGGCTGTCTGCGCCTGTGCCGCCCATGGCACAGCCCTTGCTTCCTTCGTCGACGAATTTGACTCTCGGAGGATTCGCAAATGGGCTCTGCCCTTCGCACGATTCCCGGCTTGTTGCTGGGACTGACCGTCTTCCTGCTCGCGGGCACGGCGTTCGCCGAAGACGAACTCAGCGCCGGTGACACCGCCTGGATGATGACCAGCAGCGCGCTGGTCCTGATGATGACCCTGCCCGGACTGGCGCTCTTCTACGGTGGCCTGGTCCGCAGCAAGAACATTCTCTCGATCCTGATGCAGTGCCTGCTCTCGGCCGGTCTGATGAGCGTCCTTTGGATCGTCGCGGGCTACAGCCTGGCCTTCAGTGGCGAGGGCCAGTTCGTCGGCAATCTGGACAAGTTCATGCTGGCCGGGATCACGCCCGAGAGCCTGTGGGGCACGATCCCCGAGTACGTCTTCGTGATCTTCCAGAGCATGTTCGCCGTCATCACGCCCGCCCTGATGATTGGCGCGTTCGCCGAGCGCATGCGCTTCGGCCCCTATCTGCTGTTCATCAGCCTCTGGCTGTTCGTCGTCTACGTGCCGCTGGCCCACATGGTCTGGGGCGGTGGCTTCCTCGCGGGCCTCGGAGCGATGGACTTCGCGGGCGGGCTCGTGGTGCACATGTCGAGCGGCTTCTCGGCCCTGGCGGCCGCCCTGTTCCTCGGCAAGCGCCGCGGCTTCGGCAAGGACCCGATGCCGCCCCACAACCTGCCGTTGACCCTGATCGGGGCCGCTCTGCTCTGGGTGGGCTGGTTCGGATTCAACGCCGGCAGCGCGTTGGCCGCCGACGGCACCGCGGGCCTGGCGTTCCTCACCACCAATACGGCCACGGCCGCGGCCGTGCTCGGCTGGATCGCGATCGAGTGGCTGCATCGTGGCAAGCCGACCGTTCTCGGTGGCGCGACCGCAGCAGTTGCGGGCCTGGTGGCGATCACGCCGGCCTGCGCCTACGTGACCCCGGGCGGCGCACTGCTGATCGGCTTCGGCGCCGCCGCCTTCTGCTACCTGGCGGTAACGGTGCTCAAGCCCTTGGCGGGCTATGACGACTCCCTCGATGTCTTTGGCGTGCACGGCGTGGGCGGCATGTGGGGCGCCATCGCCACCGGCCTGTTCATCGCCGACTTCGCCCTGCCCGAGGGCGTGAGCTGGGGGGCTCAGGTCGCAATCCAGCTTCAGAGCGTCGTGTTTGTGGCACTTTTTGCACCGCTCGCGACCCTTGCGATCCTCTTTGCACTGAAGGCCGTTTTCGGCGATCTGCGCGTAGAAGAAGAGGACGAATACAAAGGTCTCGACCTCGCGACGCACAGCGAGAGCGCGTACGTGGAGTAGGGCCCATGGCGCGCTCCGCGCGCAGCATGACGGCCATGGGACGCGTCCGATGGCTTGCAGATCTTCGATGCCGGCGGTCGTCTCTGGACGGCCGCCGGTTTCCTTTGCTCGACGCTGGTAGGATTGGACCGTGCGCGTGATGCACTTCGTGCCGTACTTTCCGCCGGATCGCGTCGGCGGAGTCGGCGAATTCGTGGCCGCTCTTCACGGGGGGCTGTTGCAGCGTGGCCACGACTCCGAGGTCGTCACCACGGGCGTGAAGTCCGAGGGCCCCGTGCATCGGATCGCCCGGTCGCGTCTCGGCTGGTTCCTGTCGACGCTGTGCTGGATCCGTGCGGCATCGCAATGCGACGTGGTCCATTGCCAGGCGGGTGAGGCGCTGCTGGTGATGCTGGGACTGCGCCTGCTCCCTCGGCGCCGCGCCCGCATCCTGGTGACCTTCCACAGTTCGAGCGCCGGCATGATGCGGGCGAACGCGCCCTATCGGATCGAGGGGCGGCGCTTCGGTCCCGGACTCGGGCGGCGTCTGACCGGAGCGGTGATGGGAAGCCTGCATCGCGCGACAGACGCGCTCGCCCTGCGACTGGCGGACGGGTTGAACACGATTGCGCGCTCCACGGCACGCGAGCTGATGGGTCCGCGGCTCGGAGCCAGCAGCCAGGTGATCTACAATCCGCTGCCGCCGGCTTCAGCTTCCAGTTTCGATGCGGAGCAGGGCGTCGAGAGTGTCGATCTCTTCTATGTCGGCCTGGCGACTCACCGGAAGCGGGTGGCCCTGCTGCCCTTCGTGCTGGCCCGAGTTCGACGCGCTCGGCCCGGCACAAGGCTTCGGATCGCGGGCTTCGAGCTTGACGAAGCTCCGGCGCTCCGCGCGCTCTTCGAGGCGCAGGGCTGCCTCGATGCCGTCGAGTGCATCGGCCGCAGGCGCTCGGACGAACTCCCCGGTTACTACAGGGCGGCCCGCATCGTGCTGATTCCCTCGGCCTACGAGGGCCTGCCCTACGTGCTGATCGAGGCACTGCAGCAGGGGACCCCGGTCGTGGCGACCCGCGTGAGCGGTCACCCCGAAGTGATCGAGGACGGCGTGGGTGGGTTGCTGGTACCGGTCGATGACCCCGGTGCGATGGCAGCCGCCTGCCTGCGACTGCTGCAGGATCCCGACCTCGCTGCAGCGCTTGGCGATGCGGGTCGGCGCGCCGTTGCCGAAAGATTCGATCTTGACCGGCAGGTCGACGCCTACCTCCATTATTATCGGGCGCTCTCCAAGGAGGCCCCGTGACAGCGTCCCATGCGTTCCACTGCCTGGCTCTCGCCCTGCTGCTCGGGTGTTCCGAGCCCACCCCCATCGATACCTCGGGTCCGGTGGCGGACTGGCCCGAATACGGTGGCGACAAGGGTGGCCTGCGCTACTCGCCGCTCGACCAGATCACGGCGGCCAACGTGGATGACCTTGAAGTGGCCTGGACCTTCCGCCACGGAGATGTCGCCGACGGCTCCGACGGCGACACGCGCACCAGCTTCAATGCCACCCCGATCGTCGCCGGAGGCTCTCTCTACTTCTGCACCGGCTACAACCGCGTCTTCTCCCTCGACCCCGAGACCGGCGAGCAACGCTGGGTCTTCGACCCGGTCCAGAAGATGAAGCAGATCGACGGCCCGTATCCGCGTACCTGCCGCGGCGTCGCCTATTGGAAGAGCCCAACGGACGGGTTGGCCGCTGACCCCGGAGCCTGCACCGAGCGCATCTTCACCGGCACCCTCGATGCCGAGCTGATCGCCATCGACGCTCGCACTGGCGAGCCGTGTCGAGACTTCGGTGCCGGCGGTCGTGTCGCCCTGCGCGAACGGATCGGCGACGCCGAGCCCTGGGAGTACTACCCGACCTCACCGCCGCTGGTGATTCGCGACGTCGTCGTGGTGGGAGCGCTGGTGGCCGACAACCTGCGGGTCGATGCTCCGGCGGGAGTGGTGCGGGCCTTCGACGTGCGCACCGGTGCATTGCGTTGGGCCTGGGATCCGGTGCCTGAAGATTGGACGCCTGAAGCCCGAGGCGGCGACTTCACGGCGGGAACGCCCAACGTCTGGTCGATCCTGTCCGGCGACCCGGAGCGCGGCCTGGTCTTCGTGCCCACCGGGAACGCGTCGCCTGACTACTACTCGGGCGCGCGCCGGGGTCTCGACCGCTTCTCGAGCGCCACGGTCGCCCTGGATGCCGATACCGGCAAATGGGTCTGGGACTTCCAGACCGTGCACCACGACGTGTGGGACTACGACGTGGCGTCCCAGCCGACGCTCTACGACTTCCCCACGGAAGCTGGCCCGGTTGCGGCCGTCGTGCAGGCGACCAAGATGGGCTTCGTGTTCGTGCTGAACCGCGAGACCGGCGAGCCTCTCTTTCCAGTCGAGGAACGCAAGGTACCCACGCGAGAGATCCCAGGTGAGACCGTCACGCCGACCCAGCCCTTTCCCACCCACATCGAACCGCTCCACCCCATCAGCTTCGGACCCGAGGACGCCTGGGGCTTCACGTGGTGGGACAAGAAGGCGTGCGCCGAGACCATCGCCAAGCTGCGCAGCCAGGGGATCTTCACGCCGCCGAGCCTCGAAGGCTCCGTCCACTTCCCGAGCTCGGTCGGTGGTGCGAATTGGGGCGGGGTAGCTATTGATCCCGAACGAGGCGTGATGTTCGTGAACACCACGCGCTTGCTTTCGGTGGTCCAGTTGATTCCGCGGGAGACCTACGAACAGATGGACCTTTCCCAGTTCGGGTATCCCAACGAGATCTATCCGATGGCGGGCACCCCCTATGCCGTGAAACGCGGTCCGCTGCTCTCGCCCCTGGGTGCTCCCTGCAACCCACCGCCCTGGGGACTGCTGACCGCAGTCGACCTCGCTTCGGGAAAGATCCTGTGGGAGTCGGTGCTCGGATCGACCCGGGACCAGGCGCCCTTTCCCATGTGGCTCGAGTTCGGCTCGCCGAACCTGGGTGGGCCCATTGCCACGGCGGGCGGTGTCGTGTTCATCGGTGCCACGACGGACAAGTTTCTGCGCGGCTATGACGCCCGGACCGGCGAGCTGATCTGGAAGGAACGCCTGCCCTTCACAGCCAACGCGACCCCCCTGACCTACCGATTGCGAAAGGATGGAAAGCAGTATCTGGTCGTGGCGGCCGGCGGACACGGCTGGTCGGAGCCCGGAGACGCCGTCATCGCCTGGACCCTGCCCTAGTTGCGGGACGGTTCGCACTGGATTTTCTCTTCTCATCCGCGCATGGTGGTTCCGGCGGCGCGCAGCGGCGCAGCGGAAGAGGATATGGTGATGGCCGCGATCCCCGAGCCGCGACATGGAAAAATTCGCAAGCTCATGAATTCCGCTCTCGGCTATCACCACGCCTCCCAGATCGAGCCCTTCGTGCGCGACTATTGAGCGGAGCGCCTCGAGAGAGTCGGCGTGCTGTGCCACATGAACCCGAAAGCGCTCGAGGAATCATCCCGGGGCCAATGCCCTGCACGAGGGATGCGGCGGGCAGGCGTCGGCCGTATCGCGATCGCGCTTCCAGAGCTCTTCGGCCGGTGACCTTCACGCGACGGCTTACAGCGTCAGCCCCAGCGCGGCGCGGTCGGCATGGCCCAGGGCGACGAGGAACATCACGCTCTTGCCCGCGGCGTGAGGCGAGAAAAACTCCGTCACCTCGTCGTCGAAGAAGGTCAGACCGCTGGCGCCGAAGCGCTGCGCGTAGGCGGCGAGGTACAGGCGGCCTCCCGTGATGCCCCCCTCGAGCTGCGCAGCCCGGTAGCCGCGGTTGCCAAACCGCGCCAGCACCGAAGACAGGTCGGACAGGCTGTAGACATTCAACGCCGCGTCAGCCGGGAGCTGCTGGCCCAGGCCCAAACGACCGGCCGCTTCCCTGAAGCTCCCCGCGCGCAGCAGCTCCAAGCAGGCGTCGCGGCGGCGGTAGTAGTAGGCCCCCGGGGTCAGCCCCTCGACGGCGTGCACGATGAGGTAGAGGTCGAGGAGGCTCGCAGACGCTGATTCCAGAAAGTCGCAGGCCACGCCGCGCGTGGCGCGGTCGAGCAGCGTCGAGAGCTCTTCGAAAGACAGCGAGCGCGTCACGTCGAAGGCCCGGGTCGAGCCGCGCCTGCGGATCACGGTGTCGAGCGGCTCCCGTGGAACTTCCGGCTCCGCCATCGGCCGCAGCGGATGCAGGGAGCCGGTCGCTACGGGCTCCTCCCTCACGGGGGCCGGGTCGCGCCAGCAGTCCGCCTCGGCGCCGTCCTCGAGGCAGGAGGCCGCGTGCTGCGCACGGATCGCCGGGTAGTCGACCTCGGAGCGGGAGAGCGGCTCGATCTCGAGTCGCAGCTCAGACACCCGCGGAGCGGGCGGCGCCGGTTGCCCGCGGCGACCCATGGCCACGAGGGCGATCGCACCCTCTCGCTCGGGGTCGAGACCCAGCAGCTGCTCCACGGCACGGTCTGCAAAGCCCATCACCAGCCGTGGCTCGAGCTGCGCGGACCCCGCAGCAGCCAGCAGGTTCGCGTGAAGTGTCCCCCCGTCCCAGAAGCAATGCCGGTAGGCTCGCGCCTGGTACTTCCAGGCGTTCCGCCAGTACGTCGAGGCGCTCGCGATGATGACCGGCGCGTGCACCAAGTCGGGACTTCGCCCAGACGCTTCGACGAGAACCGCGCGATAGTCACCCTCGCGCAATTTGCGAAGGGCGAAGTCGTGCGGACCAAAGTGATACACCCCGGCGGAAAGGCCCGGGAGTTCAGCCGTGACGACGTAGAGATCGATGTGATGCAGCGCGCCGGTGTTCGGGTAAGCGCGAAACAAGATCTCTCCGCCCGCATGGCGCTTCCGCTTCGTGATCCCCGCAGACAGGTAGAGAATGCGGGAAAGGGTAGCGAGGTCTGGGGTCTGCTCGTCGCCACCCGGCGCGGTCGGGGCAGCGACGGCTGGAGAGATCCCCTCGAGCGCTGGAAGGTCGTTCCCTGGAAAGCTCTGCGGAAGCGGGATCGCCTCCAGATCTCGGTAGAGCTTGAAAGCCAGTGGCTGGTTGTCAAAGTCGAGGAAGTGGCGACTCGCGCGAACACTCTGCTGGCTGTGCTTGGTGGCCTCGTGATACTCGAGCGTGGCCGCCGTGGTCCGATTGGACATTGATTCAACCTCGGTCTGCTCGGAGCTGCGAGATCTCGTGATCGATGGGTCGCTTCGCGACATCCTCTGATTCTGCTACGCAGTTCCCGCGCCCGCCGAAGCATGGCCTGAGGCTCTCGGATCGCGCGGTGTCGGTACTCGGCATGGCTCGCCGTCGCCCCGGCTTCGAGGGTCCTGCCTCAGTCGGTAGGAAAGCTCGCAACCAGCTCCCGCAGGCGCTCGCGGCCGCCTTCGCGGATCGAAACCCCGTCTCCGACCATCAGCGTATCGAAGTCGAGCTCGAGCAAAGATCGGACGCTGGCACGCAGAAGCGCAGGGTCGTCCATCACGCGCTCGCGCAGCAGCGAGAGCTGCCCGGGTGGGTTCCCGATCACTGCGTCGCCGACGACCAGCAGCCTGCGCGCCGGGTCGTGCAGGGCGATCTCCCCCGGCGACTTGCCGGGCACGCCCAGCAGGTTGAACGGCCCCACGCTCTCCCCCACGCCGAGCTCGGCGTCGATCGCAGTGCCCTGCTCCCGAGCGTAGGCCGCATCCGCCGGGTGGATGGCGACCTTGGCACCCGTGCGCTCGCGCACCCGGTTCGCGGCACGGGTGTGGTTGCGATTGGTGATGAGAATCTGCGCAACGCCCTCCTTGGCAAGCCGATCGAGAACCTCCTCGCTGGGATCGACGGGGTCGATGCAGAGGTTCCCCGCCGCGCTGAGGAGAAGCGTTCCGTGGAAATCGTAACCGTGGGGCTCCGAAAACCAAGACCAAATGAAGACATCGGGCAGGAACTCCTGCACTGACCGAGTCTACACCCTGAATCGGGACGGCCAACCGCGGAGACGATTGCGGCGACCCCTCGTGCGCCACCGGCGGGGCCCGGTTCGCCCGGATGAGCGGCGCGCACTCACCGGCACCCTGCGGGGCCCCTCACTGCCGCCTTCCTCGGGGGCGATTCGGTTCGGACAGACCCAGACCCCACGATACGAGATGGACAGAACCAGGCGAGACGCTAGAAAGGCAGTCATGTCGTCATCCAGACCGATCGGTCTGACCCCGAAGCAGTTCGGCGCCGCCAATGCTCTCTTCACGCTCGCAGCCATGAGCTTCCTCGTCTGGCTGATCTACTTCCACGAGGGGAATGGCGGCGCTTCACGGGCGGCGTCCCTACCCCGGATCAACGCGATCTTGAACGGCAGCAGCGCCGTGCTGATCTCGCTGGGGCTCCGGGCGATCAAGCAGCGCAAGCGCAGGCTCCACATGCAGCTGATGGTCGCTGCGTTCGCATCGTCGGCGCTGTTTCTGGTCAACTACATCTACTACCATTTTTCGCATGGGGACACGCAATTCGCGGGCCTTGGCGTCATTCGACCGATCTACTTCACCGTACTCATCAGCCACGTACTGCTTTCCGTCGTGACGTTCCCGATGATTCTGACGTCCTTCTACCTGGCCCTGAGCGACCGTCTCGTAGCCCATCGCCGCCTATCCAAGTGGACGTGGGCAGGCTGGATGTACGTCTCGATCACGGGAGTCGTGGTCTATTGCATGCTCCACGTGATCCGCTGGTAAACGCACGCGGGAGTCGCCTCACAGCGGTCATAGACCCGCCATTCCACAAGTGCCATCACGACAACCGGGATCGAGTCCGGCCCATTCGCCCGAGGCAGGAGTACAACGGCTTTCGGCCCCGGCGCGCGCTGGGCCATCGGCCAATGGCCTCCGGAAGGCTACAGCGGCCCCATCGAGAATCTTTTGCGCAGCGAGATCCGCCTGTTCCTCGCGCAGGCAACTGCCCGGCATTAGGCCGCGCCCGTTGCGCTGAAAGGCATCGTGAGATAGCGCCGAACGTAGTTGCCCCCCGCGAACGTTCCCTTCGCGTAGTCCACCGTGAACGCGGGACACCGGCTGATCAACTCTTCGAGCGCTATTCGCGACTGCAATCGAACCGTGGCCGCACCGATGCAGTGATGGGGGCCGTAGCTGAGCGCCAGATGTCGTCGGATCTTGCGGCTGACATCACACTCGTCGGCGTCGGGGCCGAATTCGCGGTCATCGCGGTTCGCGGCGGCGTATAGGAGCAGTACCTTCCGATCTTTCGGAATGGTCGTACCGTCGATCGTGACGTCCCGGGTGGTGGTGCGTGCGAGCCCTTGGGCCGGTGATGTCAGGCGAAGGAATTCTTCGATGGCATTCGGAATGCGGTCCGGATCCTCAGCGAGCAGCTTCTGCTGATCGGGATTCTTGGTCAACAGTTCCGCGGCACCACTCAAGAGGCCGGTCGTGGTGTCGTTGCCCCCGGTCACCATGGTGAAGGCAAAGCCCAGAATTTGAGCCATGGGAACTTCTTTCCCGCCCGCTCTTGCGTGCACCAAAGCCGAAATCACATCCTCACCGGGATCCTTCCGAACCTTCTCAATCAGCTTGGTGAAGTACATGACGAGCTCACCAATGACTTCTGGCGACGCGTCGATGTTACCCTCGGCGGCTGCGGCGACAGTTCGATCGGTCCAGTCATCAAAGAGCGATCGATCGGACTCAGGCACACCGAGGAAATGACCGACGACCAAGCTCGGAAGCGGCTTGAATAGCTCGGCCACTATATCGCCCTCTCCTTTTTCGCGCAGTCGCTCAACTCGCTCGATGACAAAGGCCCGAATCAAAGGTTCGAGGGCCCTCACCTGCGCCGGCGTAAAGCGCTTGATCGCGAGCTTGCGAAGTGCGGTGTGATCGGGCGGATCCATCATCACGATTGGAGAGTCAAGCCCGAGCTTCTCCATGTCTCCGTAATCGAGAGTCAGACCCTGTGCCGAGGAAAATGTCTTTGCATCCACCGCCGCGGCGAAGACATCCTTGAAGCGCGAAAGGATCCAGAACTCGCCCCGATCGTTTTCGAACCGGTGGACCGGGTCGTGGTCTCGCAGCGCCTTGTACATCGGGAACGGATCCCGCCAGCTTTCGCCGCTGCGGGGCTCGAAGACAACGGGTGACGCTTGGGGTTGTGTGGTGGACACGCTTGTCTCCTCGAGTCGGTGCTAGACGTCCAGGCGATCGGTGAGCGTGCGGATGCGGGCCGACAGGGTCTGCAGCAGTGTCACGGCGATCGCCGGCAGCTCTTCGATCAGGTGCATCAACTCGCTCCGCTCGAGGCGCAGCAGCTTGGAGCTGCTCTGGGTGGTGGCCGTGGCGGTGCGCGCGATGCCTTCCAACAGCGCGATCTCTCCAAAGAAGCCTCCTGGCCCGATCTCGGCCAGCAAGGTCTCACCCCGGTGGATCCGGATCATGCCCTCCACCACGAGATAGAGACAGTCGTCGTACTCGCCCTGCTGAACCACCACGGCATCCTTCGGCAGGGTCTCTTCCTTGACGACGCCTGCGAGATCCATCAATTGTCGGGCGGTCAGTCCCTCGAAGATCGGAAGCGCCCGCAGGTGCATCATCTTTTCCACGGCATCCACGCTGGCATGATCCTCCACCTCGAAGCCGGCAGCCACCGAGACGCCAGACGCGATCGTGCGCGTGAGTTCCTCCGGATCCTCCCGGAGTTGCGAGAGTGTCTCGGTCACGGCAGCGGCCTGTCGCCGGGCGGTGCGTGGCATCGCTTGGCTCGGGTCCTCTTCGAGCAGGGGCATCAGACGGGCCTTCTCCTGGGCCGGCAACAGTGACTCCAAGGCCTCGAGCACGATCGCCCGCTGACGCTCGCGACCGCGGGTCGTTTCGAGGCGATCGCCCAGCTCAGCGATGCGCTCCTCTCCCTCGATCGCCGCCAGGAACAGCAGGGCCGTGTGCAACTCCTCGTGCACACGCTCTTCGAGTCGCTGCTCGAGCACTTCGAAAGCAGGTCGATTGGCCAGCGCGCGCGCGTGGGTAAGATCGCGCTCGACGCCGTCGAGCTCTCGCTCGTAGAGACCGCGCAGCACTTCGGGGGGCACGTGGAGCTCACGGATCACTTCCAGGATCCCCTCGCGCTTGCTGCGCTTGCCGAAGGTCAACTCGCGCAGCAACAGGTCGGAGCTGCTCGGGCCCAGCGCCCGGAGGCCTTCACGCGCAGCGGCCGCCCATTCTTCGTGCTCCGATCCGAGGTGATCGATCAGCCAGTCTGCATCCTCGAGCCGTTCCGAATACCCCACGTAACGCAGCAGGGCGGCGCGCACGCGCCGGTTCTCATCGTCGCGTACCGCGATGACACGATCCCCCACACAGCCCGCGCGCGAGCCGTGACGGACTGCCACTTCGGCCAGCGCTTCGGCGACGTCGGCGCGCCCGTTCTCGTTCCGGAGAGCGGCCGCGAGCAGTTCGATCCGGTCGTCCCATTGGCTGGCGTCGCCCTCGCACAGCAGCAGGGCCCGGTATTCCTCCCGGGCGATCCGACCGGCGATGGGGTCATCTCCGAGAATCGCGCGCGAGAGCGTCGCGTCCAGATCCGGCGCATCCGGCAGAGCCGCACCGCAGCGGTGCAGCGCAGCCAGCGCCGCCAGCCGAACGGCCGGGTTCGAATCCTCCAGGAAGCCGGTCAGACGCTCGACGGCGGCGGCTCCTTTGGCCAGGCGCCCGTAGGACTGGACGACGTCCGCCCGATCCCGCTCGCCCAGCTGGGCGGCCCGATCCAGCAGCGACTCCAGGCTACGCACCGCTTCGTTGCTCCGGATCGGGTCTTCGATGCTGCGTTCGAGCTGCCGATCGAGTGCGGCCACGAGGATCGGTCGTGCCGTGTCCGATGCATCGGCCGCCGCCCTTGCCAACGCGGGAACGGCCACCTGCGGTGTGGCCTCCGAGACCAGATCGACCGCTGCGCGGCAGCGGGCGGGATCCTCGCTGCAGAGCTCGGGCTGGAGCGCTCGCACCGTGGTGGGATCCAACAGCTCCGCACCTTCGAGAGCATCACGATACCGGGAGCGAGACGCCGACGCCGCCAACAACAGGCGCGGGTAGTGGCGCCACAGCAACAGGGACGCCCCGAGCCAGATCGCCGCGATGGGAAGTGCCGCAAAACCGACCGCGGCCGGTGATCCCAGCCGGATCGCGGCAATCGTCAGGACGTTGCCCAACGCTCCGCCTCCGCGCTTGATGGGCCCCTCGAGGAACGCCGATGCGCGCGGACGAATCGATTCGGGGAACAGGCTGTAGAGAACTCGGACCGCGGGATCGTAGACCGCGTTGTCCTGAAGCTTCACGCCCGCCATGGCACCGACGCCGGCCGGAAGGCTCATGCGCACCGAAAGTCCCAGGAAGCCGAACAGGTAGATCAGCGGGGAGAGCGCGGCCGCCAGCGGGATACCGATCCGTCGATAGAGCTTGCCCGCCACCAGCAGCTGGGTCGCCAGCACGCCGAAGCCGATCCAGCCGCGCAGCTGGGCGTAGAACGCCAGCAGCCTGTCTTCACCGCCGGCACCCGAGGTTGCAAGATCGGCGACATAGCTGAACTGGAAATAGAGCATGGGCCCCAGCAGGCCACTGCAAAGAGTTCCCAGAAACAACATCCGGAACAGCGGATTCTCCGACCAGAGCTGCGTGAAGCCGTGACCGTCCGCCTGGGTCTCGCGCTTGCGCTGGGCCATGGGTGTTGCTGCACGGTCGAAGCGGGGTCGCAGCTTCCGCAGCGGCAGCGTGGCCAGGGCCGCCAGCAGCATGAAGACCGAAGCAACCGGCAGCAGACCTTCGATCCCGAGCAGCCTCCCCAGCGGCTGTGAGGCGAAGCTTCCGAGAATCGTCCCCAGCGTGACGCCCGCCATCATCGGCGCAAACAGACGTTTGGTCTGTCGACCGTGGAGCAAGTCTCCCATCGCGATCCAGAACACGAGCAACGCCAGCGAGGTCAGCTGCTTCGACGCGATCACCAGCAGCGAGAAGACCTCGGACACGCCGGCCAGTACCAGAAACCACAAGGGGAGCAGCATCACGGCGAGGCCGACGAAGATCCGGGGCAGCAGCCACAGCCGATCTTTCCGGGCGGCAATGCGTCCCAACAGGCCCGTCGTCGCGACCAGCAGGACTGAGTTCGCCAGGAAGACCAGCGGCAACCATTCCGGCCCGACCCGCTTGAGGAAGAAGGTCTCCGAGACGTTCTTCAGCGAGACATCGGCCCAGCCCAGCAGGAACAGGGCGAACGCGCCCCACGCGAAGACCCGCCCCTCTCCGGGCTCGATTCCTAGCTTTCGCCACATGGAGCGCCGGCACGATATCACCTTCCGCGCTGCGACCCGACCTTCCACGGCCGCCTCGTTTCAGCCTTCCCCAAGGGGTTTGAGCGGTTATGCTCCGCGCCATGCGTACCCCCCTTCGCCTCGCCGTGGCTTTCTACGTCCTTTTCGGTCTGTTGATCTTGCCCCTCGCCCCGCACGCCGCTGGCAGTGGCTCGGGTTCGGGCGAAGCAACGCGCGACGCCAGTACGGCCCGCGCTTCGATCGACGAGATGAAGGCCTCGCCCAGGGGACCTTTCGAGCGCATCCGCTGGTTCTGCAACGACGGAACCGTGCAGGCGCCCAAGGCCTATGCCTGCAGGGACCATGGCGGCGGCGTCCAGCACGGCGAGTGGAGCCAGCAAACCCTCGACCTCCGCAGCGCCGGCTATCCGATCGCCAATCTCCTGGCCGGAATCGACGCCAGCCCCTTCCTCGGAAACGCTCCCGACTTCGGCCTTCTCAACGCGATCCTGATGGAGCGCTTCCTGATGAAGGTGGACGACGGCTGGATCTTTCGCGGTGCGCGTTCCTATCGAGGTGCCCTACAGATCGAGGACGAAGAAGCCGGCGCCCGGCGCATCGCTCTCGGGATCCTGGCCGATCCTGCCTGGATGACGCCGGCCCGGTTTGCGCAGCTGCGCGAGACGATCCGCTTGCTCCCGCTGCCGCGCGACGAGGCGTCGGCGTCCCACATCCGCCACGAAGCACTGGAGCTCGCCGAGAAGGACAAGGCATTTACGCCCCTGCGCGCGAAGATCCACAACGCACCGGATGCGGGAGACGCCGACAAGGTCCGGGCCTACGCGAACGCCAAGGCCTCGGCAACCTTGCGCGCGCGCTACGAAGCCCTGGCCAAGGCCATCGACGGCCTCTATGCATCGCAGGGCGCAGTGAAGGCCATCAAGAAGACGGCGGCTGCGATCCAGAATCCGCGTCTGGCGGCAGACCTCGAAGTCGGGGCGGGCGAGCTCGCCGCAAGCCGCGATCCGGCGCGCCGGTTCTCCGTGGCGGCACGGCTGCTGGGACGCCTTCGTGACGAACTGGCCACGGCGGCCAGCCCCGAAGCGCGGCTCTCGATGCTCGAGACCAGCCTGGTGCTCGAAGACGAGGTCTTCACCGCCGGAACGGCCCTGCTCGCCGACTCCGGCCGGGTCTCCCGGCGCGGCCGGCTGCGTTGGTTGCGCGACGGCTCGACCGCCCTCTACGGCATCGGCTTCATCAACAAGCGCCATCTCCAGGGAATCCGCACCAGCCTGATTCGGATCCAGTCCAGCACCGCGCTGACCGTGGACGCCTACCGTTCGGAGCTCCGCTATCTGGCGCGGCCGGCGGAGTGGTCGGGGCGCTGGCTCGAGTTCAACTTCGGCGAGACCGTGGCACTCTTCCACGAGATCTCGGATCACGCACACCTGTTCAGCCAGGACCGGCTGCGCGGCAGCCCCCTCCTCTTCTACAGTGCGGTGCTCGACGGCCTGACCCTGGACGCGAACCATCAGGCCGGCATCCAGCACGTGCTCTTCGGCCGCAAAGTCGGGGTCGGCCTGCGGGCCCTCAATCCGGGCCTGGCAAGGGGAAGACTCGTGGCGCCACGCAGTGGCGAGATGCCCGCGGGTGGATTCGGTCGCCGGGGCGTCTACCTGCTGCCCGAGTCCACCTCCGACCTGCCGCGGGTCGAGGGCATCCTGACCCGGGGCGAGGGCAGCTCCCTGTCCCATCTACAGCTCCTGTCGCGAAACCTGGGCATTCCCAACGTTGTCGTGGGAGACGAGCACGTGGGAAGCGTGGTGGACCACGACGGCGATGAGGTGGTGCTGGCCGTGAGCCCCCAAGGCGTGGTCCAGCTCGAAGTGTTCAGCCCGAAGTGGGAGACCGTCTTCGGCAAGGAACAGAACCTCGGCGGCATCGTGATCCGACCCGATCTCAGCAAGCTCGACCTCAGCACGTCGGCCATGATCCCACTGTCCCGCCTGCGCGCGACCGACTCGGGCCGGAACTCGGGTCCCAAGGGCGCCAACCTGGGCGAACTCCGTCACTACTTCGGCGACGCCGTCCCCGACGGTTTTGTCATTTCCTTCGGCGCCTTCCGAAAGGTTCTCGACCAGCCGATCCAACCGGGCGGGCCGTCGGTCTTCGAATGGATGAAGTCCGAGTACGATCGCTTCGAGACGCTCCAAGGTGCCCAGAAGGAGCAGCAGGTCGCGGCTTTCCTACGGCGACTGCGAAACTGGATCCTGAGCTGCGATCCGGGTCGGGGCTTCCGTCAAGGCCTTGCCCTGTCGCTCGACCGCCTCGGCCAGGACGGCAGCTTCGGTGTCTTCGTGCGCAGCGATACCAACGTCGAAGACCTGCCTGGCTTCACGGGTGCAGGCCTGAATCTCACGGTCGCCAACGTGGTGGGCACCGAGAATGTGCTCACCGCGGTCCGCCAGGTGTGGGCATCACCGTTCACCGAGCGCGCCTACGGCTGGCGCCAGAACAACATGAAGGACCCCGAGTACGTCTTCCCCGCCGTGGTCGTACAACGGAGCTTCCCGTCCGAGAAGTCGGGCGTGATGGTGACGGTCGACGTCGACACGGGAGATCCTCGCTGGCTCACCGTCGCCGTGAACGAGGGCGTCGGCGGCGCGGTTGACGGACAGGCTGCGGAGTCGCTGAAGATCGACGTCCAGACCGGCGAGACCCTCTACCTCGCCCAGGCCACGGCACCTTACAAGGCGGTGCTGTCGGCGAGCGGGGGCGTCACCCGGGTTCCAGCCAGCGGTGCGGAATCGACGCTCCAGCCCGGCGAGATTCAACAACTGCTGGCGTTCGCGCGGACCGTGGCCGACCGCTTCCCGTCCTTGAAGGACCAGGATGGCGCCAGCCTGCCCGCGGACGTGGAGTTCGGCTTCCGGAACGGCAAGCTCACGCTGCTCCAGATCCGACCCTTCGTCGAGAGCCGGGCAGCGCAACAGAGCACGTATCTGAGTGAGCTCGACGCCGCATTCCGTGAGCGCGGCCATCGCAAGGTAGACCTCGACGCCGTACCCTGGGAGCCCAAGTCATGAACGCCGCCATCCGATCCTTGCTCGTCGCTGTGCTGGCGGCATTCCTGGTACTCCCGGCGCCGATCGTGCTGTCCTATCCGCTCGACGGGTTCCCGAGCACGGGCATCATCCGCCTCGAAGCCTACCGGCTGGCGTCCCAGGGCAAGCGTCGACCGAGCTTTCTGACCGAGGGCGAAATGCTTCCCAGTGCCGCCATCTCGCTCGGCCTGCTCGACAATCCCGGCTTCAAGGTTCCGGCGCCGGATCCGGAAATCAGCGCGAAGCTTCGCGAGATGCTGGGCGCCGACGCGGGGGCTTACGGAGTGACGCTGCTCGATTGGAGCGACCCGAAGCGACCCATCTACGCCGCACACCAGCCAGACTACGTACAGAATCCGGGTAGCGTCGGAAAGATCGCCGTGCTGCTGGGTTGGTTCAGTGCGCTGGCCGATCTCTACCCCGATGACGTCTCGGCCCGGCGCGCCCTGCTCTACGAGACCGAAATCGTCGCCAACGACTTCATCCAGCATGACAGCCACGACGTACCGTTCTGGAGCTGGAGCCAGCCCCAGGTGGACCGGCGGCCGATCCAGATCGGCGATCGGGGCAACGTCTGGACCTGGCTCGACTGGATGGCGTCGGCGAGCTCGAACGCCGCGGCCTCGATGCTGATCTCGGAGTTGGTCCTGCTGCGCCACTTCGGCCAGCAGTATCCGGTCCCGGCCGACCAGGCTGCCGCCTTCTTCCGCGACACGCCCAAGTCCAAGCTCAGCCGGATGCTGTCGGATGCGATCCAGCAGCCCCTTTCGACGGCGGGCTTGGACCTCACGAAGCTGCGCCAGGGAAGTCTCTTCACGCGCCGCGGCAAGGCCATGCTGCCAGGCACCAACAGCGTGTCCACCGCCGGGGAACTGGCCCGCTACCTGCTGTTGATGGAGCAGGGACGGCTGGTCGATCCGTGGTCGAGCCTCGAGATCAAGAAGCTGCTCTACCTGACCGACTCCCGGATCCGCTATGCGGCCTCGCCCGTCCTCGAGGACTCCGCCGTCTTCTTCAAGTCAGGCTCCCTCTACAGCTGCCGAGCCGAAAAAGGCTTTCAGTGCGGGAAGTTCCTGGGAAATCGGCTGAACTACATGAACTCCGTGGTGATCATCGAATCCATCGATCGGAGCCCGGCCCTCAAGTATGCCGTCGTCGTGCTGTCGAACGTTCTCAAGAAGGATTCGTCGGAGATCCACCAGACCCTGGGCCGCCGGGTCCACGCGCTGATCCAGTCGCTCCACCCCTCGACCAAGCTTCCGTTCCTGGAGATGGGCGAGTAGCCCGCGCCTGCGAGCGATTCAGCGCTTGGCGATGATGTCGTCGAGGGCGACGATGATCCGCCCCATCCAAGCGCTGCCGTTGGGGTGGTTGCTCAGGGCCACGGCGATATAGCTCTTGCCGTGATGCTCGATCAGGGCGCTGTCCGAGTGATAGGTGCGCCAGGAGCCCGACTTCCGAAAGAGCGAGAAGCGCGGGACCTTGGCGCGCAGCCCCTTCACGAACTTGTGGTCGATGTGCTCGCCCGACATCACATCCTTCATCATGCGGCTGTGCTCGGGCGTCACCAGCTGCTCGGTGTGCAGCAGGTAGTAGAAGCGGGCCACCTGGATCGCAGTGGCGCCATGGGAGAGGTTGTGGAGCGGATCCCGCCGATAGAGGCCGGACTTCGCATAGTCCTTGCCGACCCAGAGACCGCCGTTTCGATCCAGGTCGTAGAGGCGATAGCGCGGTGAGAACAGGACCCGGGCGATGTACTTCTTGCCCACCCGGTGCATGAGCTCTGTGGTTGCCTGGTTCGAAGAACGACGGATCATGTCCTGCAGCAGCTGCCGGGTTTCCTTGTCGTACTTCATCTTGCCCTGGGCGATCTTCTCGAAGGCCGCCAGCATCACCGCGATCTTGGGCAGGCTGGCCGCGTAGATCATCGTGTCACCGTTCACGGCCGCCATCCGCGGCTTATCAGGCTCGGACACGTCCACCAGCGCGACGGCCAGTCGGCGGCGAACCACCTCGTCGGCGAGGCCCAGACGGCGCAGGGCCGACTCGAGCTGCTTCTGGAGCTTGGCATCCCGAAACTTCCAGAGCGGCGCCAGATCCTCGAAGGGCGCCAGGGCATCCAAGGCGAGCATCTGTCGGATGACGGGGTCGTCGATCATCGAATAGCGATCGTCGCCGGGCTGGATCACGATGGGATCAGCGCCACCGACGACGTCCGCCAAGGCCGGGAACGCCCCGACCCAGAGCATGGCCAGCCACGCCAGCAGGATCGGACTACGCCGCATCGGCCGGCATCTCATGGGTCAGCGCTCGATGCTCACGAACCACCACGAGCGAGTAGAAGATCCAGAGCAGCACCAGTGCGACGTTGAAGGCAAAGAAGGCCTTGGTGGGCAGCGCGAGCACCCGAACGCCGATCAGAACCGTCACGGCCGCCATACCGTCACCCAGGCGAGCGAAGACCGAGTCGACCGCGGGCTTTCCCTTGAACTTCGTCTCGGACGACACCGGCAGCCAGAGGACGTGGCGCGCGGTGTTGTTGATGGAGTAGTCCGTCGAGTTCTCGGCCACCTTCATCATTTTCACGACCGCCAGAATCGGGAGGAGCGCCATCGTGGCATAGGACGCCAAGGCTACGATCGGCAACAACATGAGGATCGCCGCCACCCCTCCGTACTTGAGCAGGCGCGACGCAACGAAGCCCTGCAGCACCAACGCGGCCAAATTGACCAGCTTGAAGAAGTTGCCGTAGAAGGCCGTCGTTCCAGTCAGGCGATATTCGTCCAGCGCCAGTTGGCCCGTGATTCCGGCCGCCGTGGCCTCTGCGGTCAGGGTATCCTGCACCACGCGATAGAGCAGGTTCTCACCATTCGTGTTGACCCAATTGAGCAGTACCGTGATGACCGTCAGCGCCAGCAAGTATCGGGACGCCAGGACCACGGACACACCTCCCAGCAGACTCTCCTTTTCCTGGGCCGCGGCCGGCGGCCCGGGCGAGCCCCGCTCCCGATCGGCCATGCGCGCCAGCAGGATCGAGGCCCCCAGGGGAATCAGAGCCAGCAGGAGCAGCGACCTCGTCACCAGATATTGACGCGACCAGGCGCCCAGAAGTTCAAGACCCAGCCCATCCAGCACGGAGGCCAGGCCTCCGCCCACGACGAACTCGGTGATCTGGGATCCGAAGGCGGCGCCCGCCGTCGCTCCGATGGCGATCATGGGAATCAGCCGGCGACCATCCTGATCGGTGTAGAGGTCGGCTGCAAAGGCCCAGAACTGGGCGATCACGAACACACCGAACATGCCGACCCAGAGGAAGAAGCCGATTCCCGTCCACGGGAGGTTTCGGAAGAAGAAATCCGGCTGGAGGAACCAGAAGATCACCAGGTTCGACATACAGAACAGGGTGGAGATCCGGATCAGCTTTTCCCGGGGCCAGCGGGTGACGAGCCTCGAATACCCCGCGACGATGCCCACCAGCAGCACCGTCTGGGCGAAGCTCGTATAGGCCTTGACCTCCATGCGCTCGAGACCCGCGATGGGCGACACCGCAATCCAGCCCTCGCGCAGCGGTTTGATGAAGTAGTAGGCGCACAAGATCAGGAAAACGTTCAGGAACATGATCAGGGCGACCCGCCCCTCGCCCGACCGGATGTCGGTGAAGAGCCGCAGGAAGCGCTCGACCGGCGTCAGCCGAGCTGGTGATGAAACGGACGTCGACAATGCTCCTCCCCCCAAGACGAACCCGATGCGCCTACAAAACGCAGCCTGCCAATGGTATACCGCGTGTCAGGGGAGACGAGCAGGCATGGCGTTTCGATCGACTTCAGGAGGCCCTCTAAGCCACGGAGCCATCGTCCGGCTACTTCTGGCGGGAGCGGTCGCCGCCGGGAGTCTGGGGGCCGGCCTCGCCCGCGCGGAGACGGAGCGATCGGCTCCGAAAGCCGCTCATGCACACCAGTGGCCCGCCCATCCCATCGATCTCGAGCTGCTGCTCGCCTATCACGACTTCGAGATCGTGGGCGTCAAGGGCGGCGTGGGCGGCGTCATGGGGGTCAAGCGGGTCGAGCTGCGCTTCCCCGACGGCCAGGAAATCCCGGTCAAGTGGAAGGCCGCACCGGCCGGCGATGCGGACGGCTGGAACAACACACCACGAAAGGAAATCGCCGCTTACGTCATCCAGAAGTGGTTCCTCGATCCAGTCGACTTCGTGGTGCCGACCACGGTGGTGCGCTGCATCCCTCTCGATCAATACGGAGCCATCAGTTCGAGGAAGACGAAGGCGAACATCGCGGGGACGAGCTGCGTCACGGGAGCCTTCTCGGCCTGGCTCTCCGACGTGAAGGTGCCCGAGATGCTGCACGACGAGGAACGCTTCGCGTCCGATCCGATCTACGCCCAGCATCTCGCTGATTTCAACCTGCTGGCGTACTTGATCAAGCACGAGGACGGACGCGGCGGAAACATTCTGGTGGCCACCGACGACGATCAACGACGGGTGTTTGCGGTCGACAACGGGGTGGCCTTCGGCTCCTGGGTGAAGAACTACTGGGTGCGCAACTGGAACAAGGTCCGGGTGGCCGCGCTCCGCAAGCAGAGCATCGATCGCCTGCGTCAGATCAAGGAGAACCAACTGGAGGCTCTAGGCGTCCTGAGCGAACACCGGGCGGGCGAGGATGGGGTGCTCCGGCCGGTGCCGTTCTCGGCGAACGCCGACCCGGACCACGGCTCACGGGTAGCGGAAGGTTGGCTTCAGCTCGGGCTCACCGAGGATGAAATCGAGGACATCGAGGAGCGGCTCAAAGAGCTGATCGCGGCCGTCGACTCCGGCGAACAACCGGTCTTCTAGCGCCCGCTTCTCCGACCGGCCTGCGTCCAGCAGCGCTTTCTCTACTTCCCCGGCAATTCTCACGCAGGCCCGCGCGCGTCACCCGATCGGCCTGACGGGCCGGCTTGCGAAGCCTGTTGGACTGGTAAGATCAAAGCGTGGAACTGAACCCCGACAGCCTGGAACGACGGGTCCCGGAACAGCTCTCCCGCGATCACACCACGGGCCAGGAAGCGCTCCGCATCGGCCTCGAGCGCTACGCATTCGCATCTCGCCATTGCCGGCCGGGGCGGCTGCTCGACATCGCCTGCGGCGTCGGATACGGAACCTCCCTGCTCACCGAGCGCGTTCCCCAGATCGATTCCGCCCTCGGCATCGACCTTTCGGAGGGCGCGATCGCCTACGTACGTGAACTGCTGCGCCGGATCGCATCGACGCTCCGACATGGATTCAAGAATCGCTACCTGACGATCGCCCGGCAGGCGCCCGCATGACGCCGGTCCTGATCATCCCGGCCTTCAACGAAGCCGATCGCATCGC
>Ga0209988_10000015_pt1 | contig 78640 bp, 74 predicted proteins | sample N075metaG_FD_183115 | JGI IMG/M metagenome (GOLD analysis project Ga0209988, IMG submission 183115) | Deep subsurface microbial communities from Kermadec Trench to uncover new lineages of life (NeLLi) - N075 metaG (SPAdes) (version 2) | ecosystem: Environmental > Aquatic > Marine > Ocean trench... | reverse complement strand
AACAGTGGAATTTTGCGACATTGATTTTGGCGAATCGGCCGGAAAATACCGGCGGTGACTTGAAACTGGCTGTGCTCGAATTGGAAAGCCATAACATAGCCGCCCAATGCCGCAATTTTGAATAAAAAAAGTCCCCTTATACTGATAGGGATCAAAGAAAAAGACTGAAACACTCCTGACGGGGTTAAACAGCGTGAAGATAGAAATTCGAACAAAAATAAGGCCCGCCTATGCGCACGTTTTTTGCAGCGGCGAATTCACTTTTGATTTCTTCGTTGAAATGCTGGAGAGCGCCTTCGGCATCGCTGCCGATTCGCACCGACAAGCTGTTCTGGTTGATATTAGAGAGCTAAAAGGCGAACAGCCGACGGTCGGTGAGCGCTACGATTGTGGAGTGCGCATCGCAGAACTGCAGCGTGGAATAGGCAAAGGTATCCTGATGGCTTTCGTCGGGCACGAGCCGCTCATCGATCCAGAAAGGCTTGCTGAGATTGTCGCGAAAAGTCATGGTGCATTTCTCGGCGTATTTACAGAAATTGATGAGGCAACAGCCTGGATTGAGAAGGAGGTCGCGAAGCAGCAGTTGAGTGCCAAGTCACTGCACATTGCGCAAGGATCTGCCTGATAGCCGAGTCATCCTCTTGCACTTTAGTTCACAAGATGCATTCTCCGCTCCGGGATTCACCCGCTGATGGTGCTCAATTCCCGGATATTGCGGCCTCTATGGTGCCAAGCCATCAAATTGATGACCAGTTCCCATAGCCGCTATCAAACTTGACGGTAGAATAGAGGGCCCGAAACAGTGCCCGGCCCAATGCCGGTCGTTTCCTGGACGTTTGGAATAGATTGAGTCGATGACCGCGGAAAAGAGTAATCTGGATCAGTCCTACTCAGATCAGTTGTCTGATTTTGAGGGACAGTTGAAGCAGACGATGGATGACGAATCGTTGCTGCAGGATGTTCATCGTGCAATCAGAAACCTGCTCAAAGAGCATCGGGAAAGTGAAGCCGATATTCGTCAGATACTGAGCGACCGCTTCGAAAGCGGTACCCTTCGGCAGGAATCGTTTCAGCTCGTGCAGCGTATGCTTGAGCGCGTGATATCCGATGATATTGCAACCATGCCTGGTATGGAAGACAGCGTCGATCCGGGCGCACCAGATTTCGGCGAGACGGATGTCATTCCGCCCTCGACAGTTGTGGACCTTCCGGAAGAACGTCTGCAGGTTGGATCGGTGCTGCGAGATAGATTTCTACTCCAACAACGCATCGCCGGCGGCAGTATGGGGGTCGTTTATAAAGCGCTGGACAGGCGCCTGGCGGAGGCCGACGGGGGCGATCCCTGGGTAGCCATCAAAGTGCTTTCGCCCAAGCTTTCCCGTAACGGTAATGCACTTAGAGCGTTACAACAGGAAGCAGTAAAAGGACGGTGTCTTTCGCATCCGAATATCGTGCGATTCCTGGATCTTGATCGTGACGATGAACTCTATTTTATTGTCATGGAGTGGCTTGACGGACGTTCGTTGGCCGATATTCTGGATGATGCCAGAAGCAAGAAAATAGATGTAAGTACCGCGCTGGACATAGTGCGGCAAATTGGTAATGCGCTCGACTATGCGCATCGTTGCGGCGTAGTGCATGCGGACGTAAAACCCGGCAACGTGATTTTGACTCCCTCCGGGCAGGTGAAACTCTTCGATTTCGGAGTCGCTCGGATACGGCAGCAGCAAAGCAACGAATTGTCCAAGTTCGATCCGAGCGTATTGGGCGCGACGACGCCCGCCTACTCGAGCATGCAGGTATTGACAGGTGAGGACCCGGTCCCGGCGGACGACGTGTTCTCTCTGGCATGCCTCTTATACCGGCTTATTGCCGGGTACCGTGTGTTTGGTCCACGCAATGCTGCCCAGGCGGCGGAGTCGGGTATGGAGCCACAGAGGCCGCAAGGACTAAGCGATTCACAGTGGAAAGCATTGAAGAAGGCGCTGGCATACTCACGTGTAGCAAGATACTCGTCACCGAAAATATTTGTCGATGATCTGCTCGAGGTTGAAGATGAGGTTCGACTCGAAATCAGCGATGACGATACTGCTGATCACGAAATGAGCGAGCCTGACAAAGCTCGTTGGCCCCTGGTAACAGGTGTCGTCGTGCTGGCGTTGTTGCTGGCATACCTGGAAAGCACGACGGGTCTGATAAGTAAATATATTCCCAGTGCAGGGACGAACGGAAACTCAGCCCTGGTTCTGAGTGTGCCGGTGACGAACAACCCACCTGATACGGCTCGTACACCAGCCAGTTCCACTATGGCAATGAGTCCAGTGAGCCCAGCCATTGAAATCGACAGACCGGTGACAGTTCCGGCAAGCGATGCTGACGCCGAAATCTCGGTAGACACCAGAGCGGACATCGAAGTGGGGCAAACGGAAATCGGAGAGGTTCCGGTACTTGGAGAACTTGCAGAAAATCGTACAGACGATTTGTTCGTCGAGGACTATTCAGACGTAATCGCTGAGCCGCCTGGTGCAACTTACGTGCCGGTCAACCGTGAGGCGCCGGAACTTGAGCAGCGAGCGATAGCGACGCACTCATTGCGCCTGGCTGGAACTGGAGCAGTAGCTGACGAGATCAACGTCACTTTGCGAGAAGGAGAAGGGCCGGCGGTCATTGACTTGCACCGCACTGAAGGGGTCGGCGTTCCGCTTACGCTACGAATTGCCGAAATAGGATTTTCGGGTAATCAGTCACCCTGGAGTTCAGGTGCATACGACATCTCCAACAACGGAATTGTTGAATTTTCTGCCAACCAGAATATCGCTCAGACGACGATCAGTGTTTCCTCGAATTCGCGCAGCGATCCGGACCGGCAGGCGACGCTCCTGATACGGGTATCCGACGCACCGGAGTCCAGACTGGCACTCATTAATCTCGTTCTGGAAGATGATGACCGGCGGGAATTTGAGGCTAATCTTCCGCCCAATACGGTGGCATTTTCTTCGAACCGGGTATCCGTGCGTGAAAGTGAACCAGCAGTGCAAATTGATGTATTGCGATTCAATCCGGATGCGCAGTCGCTGGAGGTTGACTATCTCGTACGCGATATTACGGCCACCGAAAGTAGTGACTATTTCTTGCCAGGAATTACTACCTTTTCTTTCGCGCCCAATCAACGGACTCTTCGACTGTTAATTCCGCTGGTGCAGGATTCGGTGAGTGAAATCGATGAGACGTTTGTGCTGGAAATAATTTCAGGAGCGACCAATAGCGATCCGAACATTCACCGTCGAATTACGGTTATGATCAGGGATGATGACTTCGGGACAAACTAGAGTTCTGACGATTCTTTTCAGTTAAGAGCCGCCAACAAACCAAGAGCGAACACCATGGAAGAGAAAGTACTTCGTCCGTACTCGCGTATCGTGACGGATGGTGCCGGACAGGCGCCGAGTCGGGCAATGTTAAGAGCTGTTGGATTCGAGGACGCCGACTTCAAGCGACCGCAAGTGGGGATTGCATCGACATGGAGCATGATCACACCTTGCAATATGCACCTCGATGAACTCGCAAGGCAAGCGGCTGATGGCGCGGATGAGGCGGGCGGAAAAGCCGTCATTTTCAATACGATCACGGTCTCAGATGGCATCTCGATGGGCACGCCGGGCATGCGTTATTCACTGGTTTCCCGCGAGATTATTGCCGACTCAATCGAGGCGGTTGCGGCAGCGCAGGGGTTTGATGGGCTCGTTACCATAGGTGGCTGTGACAAGAATATGCCGGCCTGTGTAATGGCGATGGCGCGCCTTAACAGACCATCGATTTTCGTGTACGGGGGCACTATCAAACCGGGAGCAAAACGCCGCGATATAATCTCTGTGTTTGAAGCGGTTGGGGCAATTTCAAGTGGCAAGATCACTGAGGAAGAGCTGGCTGATATTGAACGGACCGCGATACCGGGGCCCGGCGCTTGTGGCGGCATGTATACCGCGAACACGATGGCATCGGCCATTGAAGCATTGGGGCTAAGCCTGGAAAACAGTTCGGCCCAGGAGGCGGTGTCGCAAAGCAAGATCGATGATTGTCGTCGGGCAGGCGCTGCCGTTGTCGAACTGATCAGGAAAGATATCAAACCGCGGGACATAATGACGATTGCGGCATTTGAGAATGCCATAACCGTCGTCATTGCTCTTGGAGGATCCACCAACGCGGTGCTGCATTTGATTGCGATGGCGAATGAAGCAGGGGTCGATCTCACGCTGGATGACTTCACACGTGTCGGTGCACGAGTGCCGCTGCTGGCGGATCTGAAACCGAGCGGTCGCTACCTCATGTCCGAGCTGATAGCGATTGGCGGAATCAGGCCGTTAATGAAACGCCTCCTCGATCATGGTCTCCTGCACGGTGACTGTTTGACCGTAACGGGAAAAACAATGGCCGAAAACCTGGCTGATGTTGAAGATTATCCCGCCGGCCAGAGCATCATTCGCCCCTTCGATGATCCGCTCAAGGCAGATAGCCACCTCGTTATCCTATATGGCAGCATTGCGCCGGAAGGTGCTGTTGCCAAGATTACCGGCAAGGAAGGGTTGGAGTTCAAAGGCAATGCCCGTGTATTCCACTCTGAAGAAAAGGCGCTTAACGCCATCTTGAACGATGAGATCAATAAGGGCGATGTCATAGTAATTCGCTACGAGGGGCCAAAAGGTGGGCCAGGAATGCGTGAAATGTTGAGCCCCACGGGCGCGATCATGGGTAAGGGTCTTGGTGCCGATGTTGCATTGATTACGGACGGTCGATTTTCAGGAGGCAGTCACGGGTTCGTTGTCGGTCATGTGACGCCCGAGGCCGCTATGGGGGGACCAATCGGGCTGATCGAAGACGGGGATCGGATCGTCATCGATGCTGTCGCCAAACGGCTTGATCTGCAGGTCGATGAGAAAATCATGGCGGCACGCAAAGAGGCATGGATTCGTCCCATCTCGAACGTAAATCGAGGCGCCCTGGCCAAATATCGGGCTCAGGTGGCGTCGGCCTCTCATGGTGCGGTCACCGTCGCACCACCGTGGGATGAGTGACGGCCGAAATACTTGACCTGGCCGGCTGTGTTCGCTTTACTGTTCTGATGTATTGGAAATCCACCTGCGTAGTGTGCCCGGTCATCGGCTCGACTGATGCCGAAGAATATACAAAACAAATGGTGCGCCAGAGGCACGCGGGTGAGACTGGCGGTGAAACGGGCTAAATAACAAGAATCCGGCGACTGTCATCAAACCCGCACGGAATTTCCTTGCGGGTTTTTTTTAAGGGCACTGATTCAGCCACCGGAACGATCTGGGAAAGGCTCAATGCAACAAGACCAATCGCAATCAAACCTGGCGCCTGCCGAAAATTCCGTATGGTGGCTGGCACGGCGAGCAGAACTTCTGGAAATCGCGAAAGGGCAACTCAATGCCTATGTATACGATCGCAACACTGTCAGTGAGGCTGTCCAACGACTGCGAGGACTGAAGTCAATTGATCGCATTCTTTACGCGATGAAGGCTAATTTCAACCCGGACCTCCTGCGTCTGCTTGCATCGCTGGATATCGATTTTGAATGCGTATCCCCTGATGAAGCTGAGCACTTGCTACGCACCGTGCCGGAGTTTGACAAAAAAAGAATTCTTTTCACACCCAATTTCGCACCCAGAGCGGACTATGAATGGAGCAGAGAGCTTGGCATTCAGGTGACGCTCGATAATTTGTACCCGTTGCAGGCGTGGCCCGAGTTGTTCGCGGGACAGAAGATTTTCTTGCGTATGGATCCGGGAGAAGGGCGCGGTCATCACGAGCACGTGAAGACCGCTGGAGAGCATTCGAAATTTGGTATTCCCAGATTTGAACTGGATGAACTGGTCGACCTGGTCGAGAGTGCTGGTGCAGATGTTGTCGGAATCCATGCACACAGTGGCAGCGGCATACCGGATGCGGAGAGCTGGGCACTTGTGGCAACCGAACTCGCTCGGGTGGCCGATAGATTTCCGCATGTTGCCGTTTTGGATCTCGGCGGCGGACTGGGTGTTGCAGACAGGCTCGGCGGTGATCCGTTTGACCTGCAGGCGATGGACGGCGCTTTGCACGAAATCAAAAGAAAATTTCCGGATTATCAGCTTTGGCTGGAGCCCGGCCGATATCTTGTTGCAGAGGCTGGTATTCTTTTGACGCACGTCACGCAGGTAAAAGGGAAGGGTGATCGGCAATACATCGGCGTAGGGACCGGAATGAATTCACTCATTCGGCCGGCGCTGTATGGCGCCTACCATGAGATCGTTAATTTGAGTCGCGTCGATGAGCCGGCAACAGACACGGTCAACATCGTCGGTTTGATATGCGAGACGGGTGATACCTTCGGTGTGGATCGAAAAATGCCACCAACTGAAGAGGGTGATGTCATAGCGATTGCAAATGCAGGAGCCTACGCGCGAGTCATGGCGTCACAATACAACATGCGGCCCATCCCGCCGGAGATCATCCTTTAGAAGGTACTGGTTTGGCTGCCTGATCTGGGCAAAATTGTTTCAAGTTCAACTATTTCAATAGTGACCTTTTTCCAGTAATTCCAACTTGCTACCAATCGCTTGACGTCGTTGGTATTCACAGCATAGACTTCAATCTACTCATCGAGACCGGCTGAGGGAAAGGCCCTTTGATGCCGGGGCAACCTTCAGGACTAACCATCCTGAAAAGGTGCTAACTCCTGCGGTGCAACTTTGGTTGTTACCGAAAGATGAGTGTCGTGATAACGCGGCATTCAGCATTGTGCTGAATCAGCGATGGAAGCGGCACCCTCCCTGGCGGTTTTCGCAGGATTCCGATGAAAGTTGCGCAGCTTCGGCTGCGGTATTGGAATCACTACAATGGCGGAGACCGTATCATGAAGCCCCAGTTCAACCCCGCAACCCTGGCCGTTCGCGCGTCGCTTGAATCCGACCAGCAGTTCGGTGCTGTGATGCCACCGTTGCACCTGTCGTCGAACTACACCTTCGAGTCGCTTGGGAAAAAGAGGCAATACGACTACACGCGAAGCGGAAATCCGACACGTGACTCGCTGGCAATGGCTCTTGCCGAATTAGAGCACGGTGCTGGCGGAGTAGTCACTTCCTCTGGAATGGCCGCGCTGAACCTTGTCCTGCAGTTGCTCTCACCGGGTGATCTTCTGGTCGCCCCACACGATTGTTACGGCGGCACATACCGTTTGTTAGAGCATCTTGCCCGCAAAGGGCATTTTGAGGTCCTGTTCGCCGACCAGTCCGACGCTGAAGAAATGAGTCGGGCTTGCGGGCAAAACCCTCGTTTGATTCTGCTTGAAACTCCGTCAAATCCACTACTGAATATCGTTGATATTGCCCTGATCAGTCGTGCAGCGAAGGCGTGTGGAGCATTGCTGGCCGTCGACAATACTTTCCTGTCGCCGGCCTTGCAGCAGCCCTTATTGCTTGGAGCGGATATCGTTATTCACTCGACAACAAAATATCTGAATGGCCACAGCGATGTTGTCGGCGGTGCGGTAGTGGCTGCCAGTGACGAGTTAACCGAGACATTGAGTTGGTGGGCCAATTGTCTTGGCATTACGGGCGCACCATTCGACAGTTATCTAACGCTCCGCGGGCTACGCACCTTGCATACGCGTATGCGGCAGCACGTAGAGACGGCTGGTATTCTGGCCGACATTCTGACGAACCATGAATCAGTCGAGCGGGTCTATTACCCAGGTCTGAAAGATCACCCAGGCAATGCGATCGCAAAGCGGCAACAAGATGCTTTTGGGGGCATGCTGAGTTTCGAGATTTCGGGTGGCCAGGAAAACGTGCGCAAATTCGTTGCGAGTTTGAATTTGTTTTCTCTTGCTGAATCGCTGGGCGGTGTCGAGAGCCTGGTGTGCCATCCCGCAACCATGACCCATGCGACACTGAATGAGGCGCAGTTGAAGAAGGCGGGCATCAGAGAAAATCTGGTGCGGCTGTCAGTTGGCCTTGAATGCGTCGAGGATCTTATTGCAGACGTGATTACGGCGCTGGAGGTTTCTACCTGCACTCGTTCCTTGAGAATTGCAACCGCCAGCTAGAACTCCGTCAAGGTGATATTCACGGAGTACAGCAGCGGCTACGGAAAACGCGCATTTTGAGCCGGACAAGATCGATGGGACATAAGGGCATCAGGATTCCAATGCCGCTGTGATTACGTCAGCCATCTGCTCGGTCGATAAGACAGCATCTTCACCGGTAGCGATGTCTGCAGTTCGTGCACCGTCCGCGATGGCAGCCTGGATGGCCGACTCGAGCGCAGTCGCTTCCATCTCAAGCCCCAAGCTATGCCGCAGTAACAACGCGATGCTTGCAATCATTCCGCACGGATTGGCTATGCCCCGGCCTGCTATGTCAGGCGCGGAGCCGTGGATCGGCTCATACAATCCGACCCGGGAGTCACCCAGAGATGCAGATGGCAACATTCCCATGGAGCCGGCTAACATCGATGCCTCGTCGGTTAGTATGTCGCCGAACATGTTTTCAGTAACGATGACATCGAAATCAGCGGGTCGACGAATCAGGTGCATGGCAGCGGAATCCACGAGCATGTTTTCCAGTTCGATTTCCGGAAACTCCGCAGACATTAGTTTTGCAGTTACGTCCCGCCACAGTCGTGACGTTTCAAGGACATTAGCTTTGTCGACAGAGCAGAGTTTTCTGCTGCGCTTTTCAGCGAGACGCGCCGCGACACGCACAATGCGCTCTATTTCGTAATCGTGATAAACGCAAAGGTCGCTAGCCATTCCGGCTTCTCGCGTTTTTTCACCAAAATATATTCCACCCGTCAGTTCACGAACGACAACCAGATCCACGCCCTCAAGTAAGTGCTCTTTTAATGGTGATGCCTTTGCAAGCTGCGGAATTACCTGTACGGGCCGAACGTTTGCGAACACCTGCAATTCAGCACGCAACGCCAGAAGGCCTTGTTCCGGTCGCACGGTGGCGTTCGGATCTGACCATTTTGGTCCTCCGACCGCACCCAGTATTACGGCGTCGCTTTCGCGACAGCTGGCGATCGTATTCGGTGGCAGCGGAATGCCGCTAGCATCAATTGCAGCCCCACCGATTAGTTGCTCGGAAAATTCAAATTCATGGCCAAACTGCCTCGCTACCGTCTGAAGAAGTCTTGCACCAACCACCGTTACTTCCGGTCCGATGCCGTCTCCCGGCAACAGGGTGATCAGGGCGTCCAGGATCTGTTCTCCTCAAATTGCGCGATTTCTTTTGCTCTTTTGCGGAGAAATCCTAGTTGGTCAATTCCCTCCAGAAGGCAATAGCGCGCAAAACTGTCGATTGAATATTCAATGGTGTTGTCACCCGCCAGTGTGAGCGTGGAATTCACTACGTCGATAGATACCTCGGTGTAGGGATTCTCGAACAGCCAGTCGAGAGTGGCCGCATCGACAACAATGGGTAGCAACCCGTTCTTGAGCGAATTTGACGCAAATATGTCGGCTATTTCCGTACTGATCACGGCCTGGATGCCATAGTCCAGCAATGCCCAGGGAGCGTGTTCGCGCGATGAGCCACAACCGAAATTGCGTCCTGCGACGAGAATTGTGCTCCCGCTGGACTCCGCTTTGTTAAGTGCGAAATTCTCATTCGGTGCGCCATCTGGCAAGTATCGCCAGTCATAAAAGAGTTTCTTGCCAAGCCCTTCCCGCGTGGTAGTGGTCAAAAAGCGGGCGGGGATGATCTGGTCTGTATCGATGTCCGCTGAGGGCAAGACGACGGTACGAGACTGAATGCTTGTTATGGGCTCCATGCGGTTCTCACAGGTAGCGACGCGGATCGGCTATCCGACCCTCAATAGCGCTAGCGGCCGCGGTTAGTGGACTGGCGAGTACCGTACGTGCGCCTTTTCCCTGGCGGCCCTCGAAATTCCGGTTGCTGGTGCTGACACATAGTCGCCCGGAAGGGACGGTATCCCCGTTCATACCCAGGCACATTGAGCAACCGGACTCGCGCCATTCGGCGCCCGCCGCTATGAAAATCTTATCCAGACCCAGTGCTTCCGCATCACGTTTGACTTGTTGGGAGCCCGGAACCACCAGTGCGCGTACACCTTTCGCAACTTTCCTGCCGGCGAAAATGCTGGCGGCTTGTTGCAGATCAGAGATCCTTGAGTTCGTGCAACTGCCGATAAAAACAACATCGACCGGTGATTCTGAGAGAGGTTTGCCAGGGACTATTTGCATGTATTCGATGGCTTTCCTGAAGGCTGCATTGCCATTTTCCGGCACCGCCTCGTTCACGGCTATAACCATGCCAGGGTTCGTGCCAAAAGTGACCATCGGTTGGAGTGAGCTGCCATCCAGGCTAACGGTCTTGTCGAATGTCGCGCCATCATCGCTCGGCAAATTGCCCCAGCGTCTTACTGCTTCATCCCAGGCGTCGCCCTGCGGGGCCCTGGGACGGCCATGCAAGTAATCAATAGTCGTGTCGTCAGGTGCGATCATTCCCGCCCGAGCTCCGGCCTCGATGGACATATTGCACACGGTCATTCGGGCCTCCATATCCATCGCCGTAATTGTGGCGCCACGGTACTCGATGATATGGCCTGTGCCCCCGTTCACACCGATCTGGCCGATCGTCGCAAGGATGACATCCTTGGCAGTGACACCTGTTTGCAAATTGCCGCTAATGTCGATCAGCAGTGTTTTTGCCTTGCGTTGCAACAGGCACTGGGTTGCCAGTACGTGCCCGACCTCGGTCGTCCCGATACCAAATGCCAGTGCACCGAATGCTCCGTGAGTGCTCGTATGACTGTCACCACAAACAATGGTTTTCCCGGGCTGCGTTGCCCCCAGTTCAGGGCCAATGACATGCACGATGCCGCGATATTCGCTGTCGAAGCCGAATAATTCAAGTCCGAATTTCTTGCAGTTTTCCTGCATCGTGATCACTTGCCTGGCAGCGCCTTCACCCACTATCTGCAAGTCTTTCAATGTTCTGACGGGCGTTGTTGGAGTCGAATGGTCCATCGTGGCAAGCGTCAAATCAGGGCGTCTTACGGGCAGTCCTTGTTCGCCCAGCAAAGAAAAAGCCTGCGGTGTCGTAACCTCGTGAATCAGGTGCAAGTCGACGTACAGAATCGCGGGCGCAGCCGTTGTTTCGTCGACCACAAGGTGTTGTGACCATACCTTCTCAAACAGTGTTTGCGGGGTCGTATTGCTCATATTTTGCGCAGTTTTGTAACGGCCTTAAGCGCTGCTAACGGCAGCAATCTGAGGGAAATCGACTGATTCCAACCAGTTATCGCTATCGTCGGTGTCACCGGTAAACAGGCCAAAAAATGCTTTTTGCAGCTTCTCAGTAATTGGTCCGCGTTTACCCGCACCAATTTCGATTCTGTCGACTGACCGAATGGGCGTTACTTCGGCGGCCGTGCCGGTGAAAAATAATTCGTCGGCGAGGTAGAGTGCCTCACGAGGTATGATCTGCTCCTTAACAGTCAAACCCATGCGAGTGGCAAGTTTGGCGACGGAATCTCGTGTAATGCCGGTCAGAATCGACGCTGCTGCAGGAGGCGTTATGATCTCGCCATCACGGATGAGGAACAGATTTTCGCCTGCGCCTTCGCTGACGGTGCCGTCAGTCGATAGCGCAATGCCTTCCGCAAATCCAAGGCGTTTGGCTTCGGCGCTGATCAACTGGCTTGAAAGATAGTTGCCACCTGCTTTCGCCAGTGACGGAATTGTGTTGGGTGCGACGCGCTGCCAGCTGGAAATACAAACATCAACGCCTTGCTCAAGTGCTTCACTGCCGAGGTAGGTGCCCCATTTCCAAGCGGCTATGGCAACGTCTACCGGATGATCTGGTTTTGGAGCGAGTCCGATTTCACCGTAGCCACGCAACGCGAGCGGACGAATGTAAGCCCCGTCCACCAGATCGTTCGCAACGACAACCTGCTTGCAAACCTCGATGAGTTCAGCCACATCATAGGGGATTGGCATACGATAAATTTTCGCTGAATTGTAGAGGCGCCGCATGTGATCGGTGAGGCGGAATATTTTCGGTCCATCCGGTGTTTTATACATCCGAATTCCCTCGAATACAGACGATCCATAGTGCAGGGCATGCGCCATTACATGAACTGTTGCATCTTTCCATGGCACCATCTGGCCATTTAGCCAAATCGTTTTTCCGCCTTCAAAACTCATTGATACTCTCCGCGTTTGCTTACGCTGTAATCGGGGTGCGTACTTTATCAGGGGTTCCTGTGCTTCGCACCCACGAAAATCCTGATTAAATGGATGCTCTGCTGACATCGGTTTCAGCAGGGGCGATATCCAACCCCCGCTCCCGACGACGCAAGATGCGGTTGATGACCTCAAGGTAGGCACGACTTCCGGCCTCAACGATATCAACACTGGCCGCATGACCACGATGGGGCTGACCGTTGTACTCGGTGGTTACTGTGACTTCGCCCTGTGCATCTTCACCAATCGTGGCGCTGTGTAATTCAAATTTCTTCAACGTCAGGTCAATGCCGGTCGCCATTTCGAGCGCCTGGAAGGCGGCCTCGACCGGTCCGGAGGCCTGTGCGGATTCGGTTATTTTCTTACCGTGTTCGTCAATCAAAGTGATAGCCGCTGTTGCTGCCTCATCGGTTGCCGAGGAAACCCTGAGTGAGTCCAGTGTCCATGGTCCTGCAGAGGCACTGTCGACGTTCATGATAATGGCCTCGATGTCACCGTCGTAAATATCCTTTTTCTTGTCAGCCAGCTTCTTAAACTCCTGGAAAGCGCGATTGGTCTCGAATTCATCAAGATCGAAACCGAGTTCCCGTACGCGTTCACGAAAAGCATGCCGACCACTGTGTTTGCCGAGAATCAGGCTTGATTGAATCAGGCCAACATCGACTGGGCGCATGATTTCATAGGTTGAGTGATGCTGAAGCATTCCATGCTGGTGTATGCCTGCCTCGTGCGCGAAAGCATTCTCGCCGACAATGGCTTTGTTACGCGGAATTGGCATGCCAATGATGCCGGCAACCAGTCTGGCCGTGGGGAACAGGCGGGTGGTTTCAATTCCGGTTTCCAGGTTGAAATACTCCGCTCGCGTATGGATTGCCATGATGACTTCTTCGAGCGAGCAATTGCCAGCGCGCTCGCCAATACCATTTATTGTGCACTCGATCTGGCGTGCACCTGCCGCAACCGCCGTGAGGCTGTTGGCTACCGCCATGCCAAGATCATCATGGCAGTGCACGCTCAGTGTAATGTCATTTATATTGGCCACATTTGCTGTCAAATAGCGGAACAATGCGTCGAACTCTGATGGCACGGTGTATCCGACTGTGTCGGGTATGTTAATTGTGGTTGCACCGGCCTCGATCGCTGCTGTCACTACTTCCGCCAGAAAGCCAAGTTCCGTACGGGATGCATCTTCCGGTGAAAATTCGACGTCATCACACAGCTCTTTGGCCAGGCTTATGGCGCCTACAGCACTCTTGATGATTTCATCCTTGGCCATCTTTAGTTTGTATTTACGGTGAATCGCACTGGTTGCGACAAAAACGTGGATACGATGGTTGTCGGCTCCTTTCACGGCCGCGTGGACCTTCTGGATATCTTCCGGGTTGCAGCGCGCCAGCCCGCAAATAACAGGCCCGCGATTTTCGTCGGCTATGGCTTTTACAGCATCGAAGTCACCCGGCGATGCAGCCGGGAATCCTGCCTCAATTATGTCGACCTTGAGATCTGCAAGAGACTTGGCAATACGAAGCTTTTCACGCAGGGTCATGCTGCATCCCGGAGCTTGTTCCCCGTCCCGCAACGTAGTATCGAATATCTTTACTCTGTCGTTTGCCATATCAAATCTCTCAGTCGCCTAGCGGCCTGCTAATTTTCGAGCCAGTCCATCTGGGAGCGCAATTCCGCGCCCACTTTTTCGATTGGGTGTTCGAGGTCTGCATTCATCATGCGCCTAAATTCCTGTTGGCCGCCCTCGGTCTCCACGATCCAGTTATTTGCAAAGGTGCCGTCCTGAATCTCGGCCAGTATCTGTTTCATGTTTTGCCGAACGTGGTCGTCGATGATGCGCGGGCCACTGACCAGGTCGCCATAGGCAGCGGTATCGCTGATGAACTGGTGCATTTTCCTCAGGCCGCCCTCATGGAGGAGGTCCACGATCAGCTTGAGTTCGTGCATGCATTCGTAATAGGCCACTTCTGGCTGGTAACCGGCATCCACCAGTGTTTCAAATCCGGCTACCACCAATTCGGTTACGCCGCCGCAAAGCACCGCCTGCTCCCCGAACAGATCCGTCTCGGTTTCCTCGGCGAAAGTTGTCTCTATGACTCCTGCACGTGCGCCGCCAATTCCGTGCGCATACGCGAGGGCAAGGGAGAGGGCATTGCCGCTACTGTCTTTCTCAACAGCAACGAGGCAAGGAACACCATGTCCTTCTTCATATTGACGACGTACCAGTCCGCCAGGTCCCTTGGGCGCAATGAGCACGACATCGAGATCGGCGCGAGGCTCGATACGTTTGTAATGAATATTGAAACCGTGCGCGAATAGAATGGCGGCACCGTTCTCCAAATTCGTCTCAATACTCGCGTAAAGTGACTCCTGGACAAGATCTGGCGTTAAAAATGCCGTTATTGCTGCCCCTTTCACCGCTTCGGCAGGCTCTTTTACGACCAGGCCGTCCGCTTCAGCTTTGGGCCAACTGGCACCATCCGGGCGCAATCCAACAACGACCTCAAAGCCGCTGTCTTTGAGATTCAGTGCGTGGGCAAGCCCCTGGCTTCCGTATCCCAGAATGGCAATACGTTTGCCGTTCAAAATGGAAGTATCGACATCTTTTTCTGAATACATTTGCATGGTCTAAGGTGTCCTCTTGTACGGCTATCGGCCGTCTGCTGAATTCATTAGGTAATACTGAAACAAATACCAAAAAAAACCCCACGATCCTTTTGGAATGCGGGGTTTGCGTAAATTGTGTTGTATCGTTGTGCTACCCCCGAATTCTCCCCGCAAGGACCACAAGAAGGAACTCCCGCAGAAGCTTCGCAGTGGTCAAGGACAGAAAAATCGATAAGGAATTTGATTGCCGCATGCGGCGGATCATGTTTGATGCTTGAATCGATGTCAACTATCGAAAAATCAGTTGCTTGGGATACCAATACGGCAGCGGCAGCGGCACACCAGGGTCGATACTGCTCAAAGCGCCGATTGAGCATGCCACTTACTGATAAACTTCTTTAATGAAAACCGTTAAGACATTGATAATGCTTATATTGTGACTACGATTTTTCCTATCGCACGGCGCTCGGACAGGGTGGCAATGGCCCTGGCGCCATTTTCGAGTGTGAACGAGCCGGATATTTTCGGGCGAATATCGCCTTTGGCATAGTAGTCGAACAGTTCCTTTGTATTCTGATTGTGTGCGGCTGGCTCTTCTTTTGCGAAACGACCCCAGAAAACGCCGACCACAGACAAACCTTTCAATAGCGTCAAATTGGCAGGAATATCCTGGATTGTGCCGCTGGCAAACCCCACAACAAGAATGCGCCCGTTCCAGGCGACACAGCGCAAGCATTGATCGAAGAGTTCCCCGCCAACGGGATCGTAAATCACGTCGGCGCCTTTTCCGCCCGTCAATTCGAGCACCTGCTCTTTCAAACTATCCTGCTTGTAATCAATTGTTTGCGTTGCCCCATACTCGCGTGCCATAGCGAGTTTTTCGGGGCTGCTGGCTGCCGCAATGACTGTGGCACCGAGTAGATGTCCCAAGTCGACAGCCGCGAGCCCAACTCCGCCCGCTGCGCCCAATACCAGCAGGGTTTCGCCACGTTGCAATCTTGCGCGTTGCTTCAGGGCGTAATAAGAGGTGCCGTAGGTGTACAGGAAAGCCGCTGCAGTTTCATAAGGCATTTCATCGGGTATCGGAATCACCACTTGTTGTGGCACGCAAATTTGCTCCGCCATGCCGCCAAATGCCGATAGAGCGATGACGCGCTGGCCGGACTGGAATCGTGTTACATCCGGCGCTGTCTGCAGTATCTCGCCAGCCAGTTCCGCTCCGGGAGAAAAGGGCAGTGGGGGCTGCATTTGATATTTGCCTGCGACCATCAACACGTCCGGAAAATTGACACCACAGGCTTTTACGCCGACACGGACCTGGCCCGCTTTCAGCTCGGGCTCCGCAATGTCCTCGAAAACCAGTGAATCAGGGCTGCCATGGGTCTTGCACATTATCGCCTTCATTAGGTCAGGCCTCCGGGCCTCGTTGAATATCAATGGGAACGAGTGTAGTTGCGGGTTGCTGTGCGTCGCAAGTCAGCCGGATGCCACGATTTTCGTGGGAGTGGCTCGATACCATGTATAGGGGTATGCTCCGCCGATTCAAATCTGACCCACACTACGGATTCTCCAGCCGAATGGATTTTGATTACTCATCAAAAGTGCAGGAACTGCGTTCCAGGCTATCTGATTTCATGGCGGAGTGGGTCTATCCGAACGAGTCGAATTACTTCGACTCCGTGAGTAGCGGCGATTCGCGCTGGACCATTCCACCAATCATGGACGAACTCAAGGCGAAAGCTTTCGACGTCGGATTGTGGAATTTATTTCTTCCCGAGAGCAATCATGGGGCCGGACTGACTAATCTGGATTACGCGCCGCTAGCCGAGATCATGGGTCGCTCCCTGATCGCCTCGGAAGTTTTCAATTGCTCGGCACCGGACACCGGCAACATGGAAGTGCTGAGTCGTTACGGCAACAAGGAGCAACAGGAAAAATGGCTTAAGCCGCTTCTCAGCGGTAAAATCCGATCGGCATTCGCCATGACTGAACCGGACGTCGCGTCGTCCGATGCAACCAATATTCGTTCGACCATTGCTGCAGACGGAGACGACTATGTGATCAACGGACGCAAATGGTGGACGTCAGGAGCCATGGATCCGCGCTGTGAAATACTCATATTCATGGGCAAGACAGATCCGGAAGCAGAGCGCCACAGTCAACAGTCGATGATACTGGTGCCGATGAATACGCCGGGTGTGAAAATTATTCGAGCGCTCACTGTATACGGTTACGACGACGCACCGCATGGCCACGCAGAAATGACCTTTGAAAATGTGCGGGTGCCGAAATCCAACCTTTTGCTGGGGGAGGGCCGTGGTTTCGAAATCGCACAGGGGCGTCTCGGTCCTGGGCGCATACATCATTGCATGCGCCTTATCGGCATGGCTGAGAGGGCGCTGACAGACATGTGCGGGCGCGCGTCTGAAAGAATAGCGTTTGGCAAACCGCTGGCCGAACAAGGCGTGATCCGGGAGATGATCGCGGAATCGAGAATGGATATCGAGCAAGCCAGGCTGTTAACGCTCAAGGCGGCAGATATGATGGACAAAGTGGGGAATAAAGCGGCGCGCAGTGAAATTGCGATGATCAAGGTGGTCGCGCCAAACATGGCGCTACGCGTTTTGGACCGGGCAATACAAGTACACGGGGGGGGTGGTGTCTGCGGTGATTTCGGCCTGGCCGCGGCCTGGGCAGGTGCTCGTACGCTGCGTTTTGCAGACGGTCCGGACGAAGTGCACCGGGCTGCAATAGCCAAACTTGAGCTTGGCAGACAAAAGGGGTTACAAGGGTAACCATGAGGCCTTTTCGCGATGCCTTTATGTTATGTACTCATTGGGCTGGCGATATACGAGGCATATGTTATTCTTCGCCCCGAGGATAAAGGGTCCGACTATTCACCTGGCGGGAATTGGAAGGCATGCAGATGAATTGGTCCATAAAGAGAACCACAGGAAACATAGCAAGAATTTCAATCGCCGCGGCGCAAGGGGAGAGGGTCGCGAGCGCAGTAGAGGACGTGGCAATAAGCGCGTCTTCGAAAAATATTGTGCAAGTACTTGATTAAGTACAGCGCATCCCTCTTCCAACAATCCGAATAACGAACAACCTGAAACTGATGTTTTTTAAGGAGTATCCATGAAACGGTACAAAACTAGCGGTCGAATGGCGACTGTGATTGTTACGGCAACGCTCGTAGCAATCGCCGGTGGCGTCCTCGCCCAGCAGACGGTCGATGATGTGCTATTGGCAAGCGAACAGCGACTGAACCTTGCGCAGGCGTCTCAAGAGCGCGTAAACGAAGTTGTTGAAATAACGCGATCGCTCACCGATCAATACCGGGCGGTGAATAAAGAAGTCGATGGCCTTCGAGTTTATAACCGCTTGATGACCGCGCAGGTACAGGGTCAACAGGCGTCGCTGGACGATATCTCGTTGTCCATGGACCAGGTGGATGTCATCAATCGGCAAATTTTTCCGTTGATGGAGCGTATGATTGATGGCCTGGAACAATCGGTCAGTCTCGACATACCGTTTCTGTTAGACGAGCGCGAAAAACGAATTGCCGCGCTGAAAGAAACCATGTCCCGCTCGGACGTCAGTGTTGCGGAGAAGTTTCGCAAAGTAATGGAGGCCTACCAGATCGAACTTGATTACGGCTCTTCCGCTGAGTGGTACAAAAAATCGCTGGAAATTGACGGCGGTGTGCGTGACTACAACATGTTGCGAATTGGCCGAATTGGCCTGTATTTCCAGTCGGATGATTCACAAATCACCGGTATGTGGGATGCCAGCGCGGGCGACTATGTGGTTCTGGGTAACGAACACCGTAACGAAATTCGAAAAGGGCTGCGAATGGCCAAACAGTTAATTGCACCGGAATTGCTTCTAATACCGCTGCCTTCCGCAACAGATGGGGAGACTTCCTAAATGAAACGTTTAGCAATAGTAATATCAGCCTGCCTGGTCACCTTCGGTGCAGCACAGGCGCAGGAAGACGCGACCACGATGGATGCGCTGTTGGAGCAGATCAAACAAGGTCAGGCGCGCGATTCTGAGGAAGCGAGACAACGTGAAAGTCGATTTGCTGCGGCAAGAAGCGAGCAACAAGGCCTGTTGAATCAGTCAAGAGCCGAGCGCACGCGCCAGGAAAACAACAGTCAGAGACTGGAAAACCTGTTTACTGCAAACCAGCAAAAAATTGTCGATGCACGCGCCGCTTTGGATAAGCGGCTTGGCGCGCTGAAAGAGTTGTTCGGCGTCTTGCAGACGGTCTCAGGGGATGCCCAGGGACGATTCAATACGTCTTTGACCAACATTCAATATCCGGATCGAGCGGATTTCCTGGTTGAACTTGGCAGCAAGATGGCAAGTGCTAACAGCCTTGCATCAATCGCGGACATTGAAAGGCTTTGGTTTGAACTGCAACGAGAAGTTACCGAACAGGGCAAAATTACACGTTTCACCACGGAGTATGCGACAGCTGATGGCCAGAGAGTCACCGGCGAGGTCGTTCGAGTCGGCGTATTCAACCTTGTTTTCGAAGATGGTTACCTGCAATACGATTCGCAGACGAAGAACGTAACAGAGTTGCAACGTCAGCCGGAGCAATCTCGTTATACCGGTTCAACCGGCGACATGCTCGACAGTTCAAGTGGGCTGGTTCGATTCGGGCTGGACGTAACTCGTGGCGGAATTCTGGCACTGCTGGTTGAGTCTCCAACGGTCATGGAACGCATTCACCAGGGCGGAATCGTTGGTTATTGCATCATCGCTCTGGGCTTTTTTGGTCTCTTGATTGCCTTCTGGCGATGGGTTGGCCTGTCAAGTGACGGTCGTAAAGTGAAGGCGCAACTCAAGAGCGATACTGCCAATACGGATAATCCCCTGGGTCGCGTGCTTGCAGCTTACGAGTCGAACCGGGAAGCCGATACTGAAACCATGGAGCTCAAACTGGGTGAGGCGGCATTGAAAGAGATGCCCAATCTGACCAAGGGTTTGTTATTGATCAAGGTAATATCCGCTGTTGCACCCCTGATGGGTCTGCTCGGGACGGTTACCGGCATGATCAAGACCTTCCAGGTGATTACGCTTTATGGTGCTGGTGATCCGAAGATGATGGCCGGTGGTATTTCGCAAGCATTGATGACCACGGTTCTGGGGCTGGTGGTTGCTATTCCGATGATTCTTATCCATACACTGGTAAGCGGTCAGAGCCGCAAGATCGTCAACATTATCCATTCTCAGAGCGCTGGCATTGTTGCAGCGCACTCCGAGAAGCACGGCTAGAGCCGGAAGGAGCGAACATGCTTTGGCTTAGCGACGCTTTCGAGGCCATCCGGGACTTTATGGAACTGGGTGGCCCGGTTCTGAGATGGATAGCGGTGGTCATTTTTTGCTTATGGACCCTGATTATCGAGCGTTTGTTGTTTTTCAGGACCAACCTGAAGACGCTCGCGCTGGATATTCAGACCAAATGGGAAAATCGTGCAGAGCGCCGTTCATGGAACGCGCACCAAATCAGGGAAGGCATGATTTCGCAGTTCTCCATGGCGACAACTGGCACGCTCCCCATGATCAAGACACTGGTGGCGCTATGTCCGCTGCTCGGTTTGATGGGTACAGTGACGGGGATGATCAAGGTGTTTGAGGCCATGGCAGTGTCAGGGTCCGGCAATGTGCGGGCAATGGCGGCAGGTGTCTCTCAAGCAACTGTGCCAACCATGGCGGGTATGGTCGGGGCGCTCTCAGGAGTGCTCCTGGTAACTTTATTAAGCCGCCGAGCGGCACGTGAAATCGAGTTTCTTACAGACTCGCTCACGATGGATCACTAAAAAGGTAGTTTATTATGCGTAAAAGCAGCGCCGGAGCTGAACTGGAAGAAGAGGCGGAAATCGACCTGACACCCATGCTGGATGTCGTGTTCATTATGCTTATCTTTTTCATCGTCACTGCATCGTTCGTTAAGGAAGCCGGTATCGATGTAAACCGACCTGACGCGCCAACAGCGCAGAAAGTCGAGGATGCAAACATACTAATTGCCATCAGTGCGAATGATGAAATATGGATTGACAAACGCTTGATTGACCCGCGTGCTGTGCGGCCGAATATTGAGCGCTTGCACGCCGAGAACCCGAAGGGGTCCGTGGTTATCCAGGCGGACAAGAAGTCTACGAATGAAATGCTCGTAATCGTGATGGATGCAGCGCGCCAAGCGGGTGTTTTTAACGTTTCCATTGCTGCGATCCCGTAGGAACTGCTACGGGAATCCAGAGTCAGACAGATCATGACTCTGGGTTTTCGAGCCTGACCAGTCGCTTATACAGCGAAGCAGGAGAGTAAAATTATGCTAGGCCGTTATGCCTTTTCGATCGTAGTAGGATCAGCCGTAACTTTGAGCCTTTTGTTCATTATGCAGATACTCATCGAATCGGGTGAGGAAGCATTGAGCAAACCGCGGGAACGCCATTTGCTTGAATTCGTGCGCATACGCCGCAACGAAAACTTAAATACTGAGGACATCACCCCGGATAAGCCACCAAAACCGCCGCAAGTTCCGCCGGATATTCCGCCGCAGGACTTGGACAATATCGATCCCAATGCCCCGACGATCAATATACCGCCGCCATCTGTATCGCAATCCATTGATATAGGCGGTCCTGGTGGTATGAATATCGCAGAAGGGGATTATTTGCCGATCGTCCGTGTGGCCCCTGTTTATCCAGCGCGTGCGCAATCGCGTGGACTGGAAGGCTATGTCGACATGAGTTTTACAGTGACGGCGTCCGGTTCGGTCGCCGATCCTGTCGTTATGTTTTCGACCAGTGGCTTGTTCGAACGCGCGGCAACGAGGGCTGTTCTCAAGTTCAAGTATAAACCTCGCGTTGTAGACGGGGTGCCGGTAGATGTGCCAAACGTGAAAACTCGAATTACTTTCAGGATGGAAGATTAGCAGAGACATTCATGGGACCATTTCCAGGTGCGGGATACGCTGAGGAATATAAAGAATGAAAATTGTAAACAAATTATCAACTCGGATTGCTTTGTTGGCAATCGCTTCGTTTCTGGTATTCGGATCTGCCTACGCGCAGGAAACTGAACGTGAAAAACGCGACAGGCAACAGACAAAGCAAGCGCAGGCTGTAAGCAAGGAAGTCTACGATAAGATTACCAAGGCCCAGGAAGACGTAGATGCCGAGAAATACGACAGCGCATTGCGAACCCTGAAAAACCTCATGAAGTCCGACAAGCTCACCGAATACGAGCAGCAGAACGTACTCAACTATCTGGGCTTCGTTTATTACAACATGGACGATATTGTCGAGGCGATGCGGGCTTATGAGCAAATGATCCGTATCCCGTCTATTGAGGAACAAATTAAGAAAAATACGGTGTATACGCTGGCGCAGCTCAATACCATGGAGGAGAATTACGCGGAGGCTATCGAGTTCCTCGACCTGTTTTTCGTCCTGGAGATTAACCCTGCTCCTGACCCCTACATTTTATACGCGCAAAACCTCTATCAAATAGACAGGTTTTCCGAAATGGTCAAGCCGATCGAAAATGCGATGCAGATAGCCGTAAAGCGCGATAAGCCGATTAAGGAAGATTGGTATGTACTGCTGAATTTTGCTTATTTTCAACAGGAAAATTATGAAAAGGTACGTGACATTCAAAAGACCCTCTTGATGACCTGGCCCAAGAAACGCTACTGGTTTTCACTGGCCGGCGCATACACAGAGTTAGGTGAAGATGACAATCTGATTTACGCGTACGATGCGGCACATACGCAGGGATTGCTTGAAAAGGAATCTGAGCTGGTCACGATGGCACAGCTCTATATGCAAGCTGAAGCACCTTACAAAGCGGCATTGCTCCTTGATTCGGAAATGATAGGTGGTCGTATATCAAAATCCGCGAAAACGTATCGATTGCTGTCCCAGGCGTGGACCCTGGCGGCGGAAGACGAATCAGCAATTCCGGCCCTGAAAGAAGCGGCACGACTGAGTGATGAAGGGGAACTCAATTTGCGTCTGGGCAATGCCTTCCTGAATCTCGGACAATACGGTGACTGTGTATCGGCAGTGCGAGAGGGCATGGAAAAAGGCGGCATAAAAAGCAACGACAATGCACAGATCTCACTCGGCATGTGTCTGTACAACCAGGATAAATACTCCGAGTCGATCGCTGCTTTCCGTGAGGCTGGCAAGACCGCCCGTTCTCGTCGCATTTCGAATCAGTGGATTAATGTAATCAACAGCGACATTGAAAGAAACAGGCAGATCCAACTGGCCGAAACAGCGGCACGTAAGCAGGCGCAAAAGCTGCAGGAACGCCGCAGACAGATCGATCGTATCTAACATATAGCCTGATTAATCACGTAATGGCCCGGCTTATCGCCGGGCTATTTTTATTGTGAAATCAAAAACGAGTACCGATGATCCCCGGAGCAGGTAGTGCGAAGTGATCGCCAGCATAGATAGCAGGAAAAATTGAAATGCCAAAAATTGTTTATATTACCTTAGACGGTGAGCGTCACGAGGTTGAAGTCGAGTGTGGGTACACCGTTATGGAGGGCGCCGTAAACAACAATATCGATGGCATCGTTGCAGAATGTGGCGGCGCGTGCGCCTGTGCGACCTGTCACAGCTACATTGATGAAGCCTGGATGAGCAAAATCGGGGCAATGGATGACATGGAAGACAGCATGCTGGATGCTGCATTCGAGCGCAAAGACAATAGTCGTCTCACCTGTCAGATTGAAGTCACGGATGCGTTGGATGGATTGGTGGTGCACGTGGCAGAGAACGAGTACTGAGTAGTATTTAATGAACGGATGTATTTAAGCAATAATCAGACTAAATTTGGGGTCGAGATTCAGCGGCCGGAAAGAAAGCCATCACTCAAGGAGATTAATATGGCCATACAACAAGGCGAAAAAATGCCCAGCGGCGTTTTTGCAATTATGACTGACACTGGACCGGGAGCTATATCGACGGACGAGTTATTTTCCGGCAAGAAAGTGGTCTTGATATCCGTTCCAGGTGCGTTCACGCCCACTTGTTCGATGAATCACCTTCCGGGTTTTGTGGATCAGGCGGAAGCTATGCGAGCAAAAGGTGTCGATACAATCGCCTGCATGGCCGTCAACGATGTGTTCGTAATGGATGCCTGGGGTAAAGACCGGTCCGTGGGCGATGCGGTGATGATGTTGGCGGATGGCAATGGGGATTACGCAAAGGCGCTGGATCTCGAACTCGATGGCAGTGGTTTTGGCATGGGTCAGCGGGGGCAACGCTTTGTAATTATTGTCGACGACGGAGTTGCAACGCACGTTGCTGTGGAAGCCCCTGGGCAGTTCGAGGTCAGCAAGGCGGAGGCGATTCTTTCCAATCTCTGATCGGCATGTCAGTTCGTACGGTTCCTGCGACCGCAGGAACCGTTTTAATCAGCCTTCGATAGCGGCCTGTAGCTCTGGAATAATCGCAAACAAGTCCCCAACCAGGCCTATGTCGGCGACTTCGAATATCGGCGCATCTGCGTCTTTATTGATAGCCACAATCGTTCCGGCATCCTTGATGCCGGTCAGGTGTTGAATGGCGCCGGATATACCGATGGCAATGTACAGATCAGGTGCGATTATCTTGCCGGTTTGTCCAACTTGCAGTTCGTTTGCGACATAGCCAGCATCTACAGCCGCGCGGGAAGCGCCGACGGCGGCGCCGATTTTGTCCGCAAGACTGAAAATAATCTCGAATTTCTCTGCGCTCCCTAACGCGCGTCCTCCGGATACAACTTTCGAGGCGCTCTGCAGGTCAGGACGATCGGAGGAGCCTGCCTTGAGATCGACAAAACGAGTGTGTTGCGGTGTTTCGACGTTGTTGGTAAGGCGCTCTACCGGAGCATTGTTTGTTGATGCGACGCTCCTGTATGAGGCCGTTCTGACGGTTGCGACAACAGGAAGGTCTGGTGGTACCTCGACAGTGACGATCGCGTTGCCTGCGTATATTGGTCGCTTGAACGTATGGCTGCCAAGTACCTCCATGATATCGCTGACTTGATTGACGCCTAACAGGGCGGCAATTCGCGGCATCAAGTCCTTGCCAAATGTCGTAGACGGACCGAATACGTGTGAATAGCCATCAGCATGAGCCACTATTTGAGGTGCGATTATGGCTGCCAGTGAATGTGCATTGGCGCTATTTTCCGTTACCACTACCCTGGTTACCGAATCCAGCAATGCGGCCTGGTCGGCAATGGCGTCTGCGGATGCTGTCAGGATCAACAGATCGATTTCCGCATTCGGGAGGTCGGCCGCACACGCTACACATTTCGCGGTACTTGCGTTCAGGGTGGTGCCGTCGTGTTCGGCGATTATCAGTATTTTCGACATCAGAGCAGCCCCTTGTCTTTCAGCGCACCCACAAGCTCGGCGACATCCTGGACCATTACCCCTTTTTGTCGTTGTTCAGGCGGCTCGAATGAAACTTCAGTGTGTGCTCTGGCTACATCAACACCCAGCTCCGCAATTGGTATTATATCCAACGGCTTTTTCTTCGCTTTCATGATATCCGGCAGCTTCACGTAGCGCGGCTCATTCAGTCGCAGATCCGTGGTGATGACGGCAGGTAGATCTATTTCGATGGTCTCGAGCCCGGCATCCACTTCTCTTGTAACGGTCGCCTGAGAACCGTCAAGTTTAACGTTTGAGGCGAATGTAGCCTGCGGCCGGCCCCAGATCGCCGCCAGCATTTGGCCCGTTTGATTATTGTCATTGTCGATCGCCTGCTTTCCCAATAGAACGATTCCAGGCTCTTCGCGCTGGACGAGTTGCAGAAAGACGCGGGCACTCGTCAGGGGATCTACAGTTTCCGAACTCTCGATCAAAATGGCACGGTCGGCGCCCATCGCGAGCCCGGTTCGAAGCTGCTGTTGCACCTCCGATGGACCGATCGATACAACGATCACCTCGTTTGCCTCGCCACGTTCCTTTATTCGCAATGCTTCCTCGAGTGCAATCTCATCAAATGGATTGATGCTCATTTTGACGCCTTCGGTTTCGACGCCACTGCCATCCGAGCGGACTCTTACGCGCACGTTGTAGTCGACAACGCGCTTCAGGCCTACCAGAATTTTCTCCACCGAATCGTCTCCCTTTAGCTCTCGAAGTCGCTGTATTGGCGCCTTTGCTGCGCCGCAAAAAACGCGTATTGTCTATGACCTCGAGGTTCTGTTCAAGTGAAATGCGCAAAGGACCCATACGCGTTGATACAATTATTTTTGGTGAGTAATTGATGAGTAGCTACCAAACTTTAATTTCGGCGGGTACATTGGCACGAAATCTGGAGAACCCCCTGTTTCGGGTGGTTGACTGTCGTTTCTCACTGATGGACACCGACAAGGGCCGCAACGATTATGCGACTGGCCATGTCCCTGGGGCTTCCTACGCGAACCTGGACACGGATCTGTCGTCGCCGATTTCAGCACAGAGCGGAAGACACCCATTGCCGGATGTTGAATCATTCATCGAAACCTTGCGGCGTTGGGGTATATCGAATGAAACGCAGGTTGTGGTGTATGACGATGCAGGCGGCGGTGTAGCCGCTCGTCTTTGGTGGATGTTGCGTTGGCTGGGACATAAAGATGTCGCCGTTCTCGATGGTGGTTTTGCGGCCTGGACTCGAGCTGGCTACGCGATCCGCAGCAAGGAATCCGCGCCGGCGTTGGGCACCTTTGATGGCCGCCCCGTACTGGACACAGTGTGGACGACAGCCGATATTCAATCCTGGCATGCTGCCGGAGAATCCTTTGTGCTGGTGGATGCCAGAGACGGGACGAGGTTCAGGGGTGAGCATGAGCCAATAGATCCAGTCGCAGGCCATGTTCCCGGCGCAGTTAATTTGCCATTGACCGATAATTTGAACCCAGATGGAACGTGGCGGAACGCTGCTGAAATAAAGACTCGATGGGCGAAGGTCAGTGGCATTTCGACGAGCAGGGACTGGGGGGTGATGTGTGGGTCGGGCGTGACCGCCTGTCACCTGGCACTTTCAGCATTTATCGCGGGATTGCCGGAGCCAAGTATTTACATCGGCTCCTGGAGCGAATGGGTCCGCGATCCGGGGAGACCCATCGTTGGTGGCACCTCAGAATGAGTAATTTCATGCAGGATTGCCGCAGCGGCCAGTGCGGATTTAGGATGAACTTAAGACGAAATCAGACGGTCAGATGGATTAATTACATAGCCCGTGTTTGTCTCGAAGTTGAGCTAGATCATTGAAGAAAAATCATAAACAATTTCATATATTATCACTAGTTATAGTGTTTTCTTTATGTTCTTGCTCAACTACCGGGGAGGACATTGACGGGCCATCCGAACGCAATTGGGACCGTGATTATCGCGGCACGGATTGCATCCTGATCCGGACTATCCGAGACTATAGGCCACTGGATAGCAGCCACATGCTGATCAGCGGTCCTGCCAAGAGGACTTACTACGTGACGCTGTTTCGACCCGCATTCGAAATGCGCGGATCGATGGGCATATCGTTCGATTCAAGGGACGACCGGCTTTGCCCTTTCGGTGGAGACACAGTTAGTTTTGGCAGCTTCTCCCGTGACAGGATATCAATCCAGTCAATCGGCCGTGTATCGGCTGCAGAGCAAGAAGAGATACTGTTTCGGTTCGGATTATTAGAACGAGCCGAAAAAAAGCCCCCGGAACCCGCTACTGTGACGGGTGCCGAGGTCGAAGAGCTAGACTGAGTCGGATAGCAGTTCGATCAAATGATTGGCTGCAGCGTTTCAGTCGCGCAATCCGCAATCTCCGTGCGGACCCGCCCGACCAACCCACTCGGTTGGTCGGGTTTTTTATTTTGGCCGCCAGCAAAAGGAACGTATTGAGTAACGTCGCATGAGTGGACCGCTCAAGCATGTGAAGGTGCTTGATATGAGCCGAATACTGGCAGGTCCGTGGGCGGGCCAGTTATTGGCGGACTACGGTGCCGATGTCATCAAGGTGGAAAAACCGCAAACGGGCGACGATACCCGTCACTGGGGTCCCCCGTGGCTGAAAGATGCAGCGGATCACCCAACGGCTGATGCTGCCTATTTTCTTGCTGCCAATCGCAACAAGCGTTCTGTCACCTGCAATCTGGCTCACCCCGATGGTCAAAAAATTATTCAGGATCTCGTTGCTCAAAGCGACATATTGATCGAAAATTACCGCGTGGGATCGTTGTCCCGATACGGCCTGGACGCAGCAACGCTCCGGTCACTGAAGCCAGAATTGATTTACTGTTCAATTTCGGCCTATGGGCAGAAAGGTAGTCGCTGCGCTGAAGCGGGATACGATGCAGTGATCCAGGCTTCTGCCGGGTTGATGAGTATCACTGGCGACGCTGAGTCGAGCGGCGGTCGCCCGCAAAAAGTGGGGGTTGCCGTGGCGGACATAATGGCCGGAATGTACGCCGTCACGGCGATTCTAGCGGCCTTGACGGCCCGGCAGCACACTGGAAAGGGTCAACACATAGACGTGCCACTGTTCGACAGTCAGGTCGCGTGGCTGGCCAACCAGGGAATGAATTATCTCGTTGGGGGCTCGATTCCCGGTCGTTACGGTACCGCGCACCCGAACATCGTGCCGTATCAGTCGTTTGCGACTGCCGACGGCGATATAATGCTGGCCGTGGGCAGTGATACTCAGTTCGCTGCGTGCGCCGAGGTTCTTGGGCTACCGGAGCTCGCAGAAAACGACCTGTTCCGTTGCAACGCCAATCGCGTCATTAACCGTGAGCAACTGTGTCATTTGATCGCTGGTATCCTGAAGATGGCATCGAGCGAGCACTGGCTTGAGCTCTTCAGAGCCAAGGGTATACCCGCCGGGCCGATTAATGACCTGGCGGCAGTTTTCAGCGATCCTCAGGTTACTGAGCACCAGTTGGTCAGATACCTTGATCATCCGGTGGCGGGTAAAGTCCCCACGATCTCAAACCCGGTAAACTTTTCTACGACCAAAGTTGCGTATGAGCGCGCGCCGCCGACACTGGGTCAGCATACACGCGAAATACTGCTCGATGATCTGGGTTATTCCGCGGCGAAGATCGAGTCGCTGTATACTGCGGGTGCCATATGATCGCGGCATTTCCGGACTCCATTATCTCAAAACAGCATGACTAAAACCGGCAGTGCACGTTACCCCTGGCTGTCCAGAGCGCTTGCGGGTGACGCTGCCATCATCACCTCAAGCCGGCGACTCGCTCGAGAACTGCGCGCGGCCCACGATTCGCAACAACTGGATGCAGGGTGCTCGGCCTGGATGACGCCCAAAATTGTCTATTGGCGGGACTGGCTGGGTCAGTTGTACGAATCAGAATCATTGGCGGGCTCGCCGCGTGCAATTGATCCTAACTCCAGTGCGATTCTCTGGGAACGCAGCATTCGACGACATCTCGACAACCCATTGGCGAGTCCCAGGAGTTTGCTTCGCCAGGTGCGCCAGACCTGGCAAAGACTGATGGAGTGGCGCGTGTCTCTCGCCGAACTCGGCGGACTGGCAAGAAGCAGTGACGAGCGAGCGTTCGCGACTGCGGCACGTAGCTACAGCGATTTACTCGATGAAAATCACTGGATCGATACGGAGCAGGCTTTGGCAAGAGCGATTGAGCTTCTGCAGGCGCATACCGCAGGGGTTGCTCGTCGAATAACGCATGCGGGCTTCGATAGAATCGCCCCGCTTATCGATGATTTTTTTGATGCATTGCGGGCGATCGGATGCGAAGTGAATGCGGCGCCTCGCAAGACGACCGCTGATTCGTTAACGAAGTCATCGTATGTGAACTCTGATGCGGAACTAAGAGCGGCAGGTGCGTGGGCGAGGAGTTGCCTTACTGAAAACCCGGCTGCGCACATAGCGATCATCGCTGCCGATCTTGAGTCAAACTCAATGCAGGCAGAGCGTCTGGTGCGAGAGGGGCTGGCACAAGGATGGCAGATTGGCGGTCCAACCTTCGAGCACGCAGTCGATGTCTCCTACGGTCGCAGGCTATCCGACTATCCGGCTGTTCATACTGCTTTGCTATGCCTTCGGTGGTGCCACCGGGGGCTTTCTTCACCTGATGTGAGCGTGTTGCTGCGTAGTCGCTTTCTTGGGAGCGGCGACTCAGGCGGCAGGTCAAGGCTTGAACTGCACCTGCGGCGTCTCCCGGATCGCAAGTGGACTGCAGCAGCCTTGAGTGAGGCCCTTGCAAGCGAAAAAAACAGCCCGGATGCAAACACGTGGCTTGCCGCCGTGCGGAAAGTTGCATCGATGCAGGTACTTTCGAGTGCAAAAGATGCGCCCATCGTTTGGGTAGAACGTATTGATGCTTTGCTTCGGGATATTGGCTGGCCGGGTGAAGGCTCTCTGCGCAGCGATGAATTTCAAATGATGAATCGCTGGCGCAATTTGCTGAACGAGGTGGCCGCATTGGGGGTCGTGATTCCGGAAATGACGTTTTCCGAGTCGATTCGGTATCTCGATACTCTGGCCCGTGAAACCGTCTTTCAACCGGAACACACTTCAGGATTGATCAGTCTCCTTGGCACTCTTGAAGCGGCAGGGATGGAATTCGACCGACTTTGGGTAACTGGCCTGGACTCGAGTCGCTGGCCAATATTCGGCCGACCTTTGTCATTGGTATCGCGCGAGTTGCAACGCAACAATGCAATGCCGGACGCAAGTCCACAAGACTCACTGCAATATTCACGACGGGTTCTCAAGCGCTTAACGGAATCGGCTCCGAGCGTTCACCTGAGTTGGGCTCGCACGGAACAAGACAGTACGCAATCGCCAAGCCCACTGCTTGAAGAATTACCTCCTCAGTCAGAGCATGAGTTTCACGATCCAGGCTGGTTCGCCGAATCGTTGCTTGATAGTGCCGGAATTCAAGTTGTGAGCTCCGATCCAGTGCCTGCGGCGGTCGGCATCGAGCGGGTTAGCGGCGGTGCTTACACGGTACAAAGGCAAACGATCGAACCCTTTGCTGCCTTCGCCTACGGTCGATTGGGAATTACAGAAATACGTCAATTTGAAAGCGGGCTTTCGGCCAGTTTGCGGGGCAGCCTGTTGCATGAAGCGCTGTACCGGTTATTGCAGGCAAAACCATCACAACGGGATATCTGCGAGTGGTCGGAAACGGATTCGTCTGAGCGAATCGCAGTGGCGATTGACAAGGCCATTGCACCTGCGCTTCAACATGCCGATGGCGTGCTACGTCGCCTGTTTGCTATGGAAGTGGGGCGCTTGCACAGAGTTCTGGCCGAATTCATCGTCACGGAAAAAGCCCGCCTTCCCTTTAGCATCGAACACCTGGAAGAAACGGTTGAATTCGAATATGCGGGTATTCGGCTGACTTTGCGGTCAGACCGAATCGACCGATTGTTTGATGGATCTTTGCTCATCATCGACTACAAAAGCGGGTTGGTCAAAAACCTGGTGGATCGAGAGGGGGTTCCTGTTGATTTGCAGGTTGTCGTCTACGCGGCTGCGCTCAATGAAGAGATCGGCGGATTGGCACTATTCAATATCGGTAGTCGCGGGATTCAGCACAAAGGGATTGGCGGGAGCGTTGAGTGGAAGAACGTGCCGGACGATGAATGGGAGGCAATGTTACTGCGATGGAAGTCGCTGGTTCACACGTCGATGGAGCAAATTGCTGCGGGTGACGTGGCGATTAACTTGCAACTCAACAAGGCGCAGAGTCGTCCGTTGAATGTATTGAGTCGGGCGGAGGAGCGAAAACGTGGGGTCTGACGATGCCTTGACACGCGCAGATCGCCGTGCGCGCCTGGACGCACTCGATATAAGTCGTTCGTTTATCGTGCAGGCACCGGCGGGATCGGGAAAAACCGAGCTGTTGATCCAACGCTACCTGAGATTATTGGCCACGGTTGATGATCCGGAGGAAATTCTGGCGATAACATTTACCCGCAAGGCTGCACGGGAGATGCAGCAGCGTGTGTCCTCTGCGTTGTCGCGGGCGCAAAAGGGTGTAACGGCGAAATTCGATCACGAGCAGACGACACTCGACGCGGCGGCCGCCGTGCTTGAGAGAGACTTGAAGAACGACTGGCAACTGATCAAGTCTCCGAGGCGTATGCGCATTCAAACGCTGGACGCGCTGTGCGCCGGCATTACCCGACTTGTTCCTCTGAGTTCGGGAATAGAAGCCATCGGAAATACGATCGTAAATGCAGAAGCAAAGGCCATTTATCGATCGGCGGCGATAGCGACTCTCGATTGGTTGCTGGTCGACAACGAAATGAATGCTGCCGTCGAAAATGTACTGGGTCACCTTGATAACAACACGGGTGTTTACGTTGCCTACATTTCACGCATGCTTGAATCACGGGATCAATGGCTGGACATCACGGGCACCGGTCGGATAGACGATCCTGATGCTGTTCGCAAGCTGCTCGAGAAAAATATTGCTGACGTGGTGCGGCATCAGTTGCGAGCAGTCGGCCGACGAATTCGGTTGTCTGACGTCAATCGGATGCCTTCTCTGGCTGCATACGCTGGCGAGAGACTCCGTGAGAGCGGTAAAACTGCGCACCTGGCGGCTGCGCTGACCGATCCCGATGCCATGCCTGGTACCGACATTGTTGACCTGGGTCGTTGGCGTGGACTGACAGAGCTGCTTCTGACCAAAAGCGGCAGTTGGCGCAAGACCGTCACCAAGAATGATGGCTTCCCCACGGGCGACGACGGCCAGAAAAAGGCATGGCTTCAGCTTGTCGCCGATTTATCGGCGGACTCGCAACTGCTTACTTGCCTGAACGATGTTCGCCAGTTGCCTGATCCTCATTATGACGATTCGCAATGGAACGTTTTGCTGGCACTTCTCAAATTGCTGCCGCTAGCCGTGAGCGAGCTGAAGCGCATCTTTGCGGAGCGGGGCGTTACAGATCATGTGGAAGTAGCTCAGGCGGCAGGATCTGCACTCGGTAATCCGGATGAGCCGGGCGAAGTTGCGCTGATGCTGGATTATCGAATTCGGCATTTATTGCTGGATGAGATGCAAGATACGTCAATTAGCCAGTATCGCTTGCTGGAAAGCCTGACGGCGGGTTGGGAATCAGGCGACGGTCGAACCCTGTTCTGCGTTGGTGACCCGATGCAATCAATTTACCGCTTTCGCAATGCGGAAGTAGGGCAGTTTGTGCTCGCCCGCGAGGCGGGTGTCAGCGGCTTGCCACTGGACGCATTGACATTACGGCAAAATTTTCGATCGGGTGAACATCTCGTGCATTGGTTCAATACTGTGTTCGATCAGATTCTTCCCGATGAAGACGACATAGTCACAGGTGCGATAAGTTATTCTGCCTCGGTACCGGTTGGAAGCCTGGGTGGTTCCGGGGAGGTCCGGGTATACCCCTCATTCAATACCAGTCCCGCTGACGAGGCATCCGCTACCGCGAATATAATCAAATCTTGCCTGTCGAGTTCCAACGATCAGGATATTGCTGTACTCGTTCGCAGCCGCACCCAATTAACTCTGCTGCTTGAGGAGTTGCGACAAGCCAACATCCTTTATCACGCAATCGAAATTGATCGCTTAACGGACCTGCCCGAGATCATCAATCTGCTCGCATTGACACGCGCGTTCTGTCATGACGCAGATCGGACAGCGTGGCTGGGTTTGCTGCGGAGCCCCATGGTGGGACTAACGTGGACTGACCTGCATCTTCTCGTACTCGATGGATCCGGGGAGACGGTCTGGAACCTGATTCGCGATAAGGGTCGTGTAAAGAGATTGTCAAAGGATGCACAGACTTTGCTGGGTCGACTCAGAGTTACTTTGCAGAGCTGTCTGGGCGCCAATCGTGTACAGACGCTGCGAGAACGAATTGAACGTGCATGGTATCGCCTGGGAGGGCCTGGGCTGCTTCAATCTCGTGAGCAACTGGATAATGTCTATCGATTTCTGGATGTGCTGGGAGAAATAGAAACAGGTGGAACACTTGCCGATCCCGCGGCACTTGAGCTGCGATTGGATGACGAGCGCGTATCCAGCCTCGCGGGCGATGAGTGCCGTCTGCAGGTAATGACTGTCCACAAGTCGAAAGGCCTGGAATTCGATCACGTTGTGTTGCCCGGACTCGGGCGATCAACCAGCACGAGCAAAAAGGCAGTAATGAGTTGGTTAAATATTCCGGATACGAAGAGTGGGCGAGGCATGATTATCAGTCCGGTCGGACCGTCGTCTGAACTCGCCAACGATCCGCTCCACCAATATATTCAGTCGCGGCTGGATGCGAGTGACAGGCTGGAGCTTGATCGCTTGCTCTATGTTGCCTGTACGCGGGCTCGAAAATCATTGCATCTTGTCGGCCACGTAAACACCAGCAGCGATGGATCGGAAATGAAAGATCCGCACTCCGGTAGTCTATTGCGGCGGCTCTGGCCAGCGCTCAAAACAGAATACGCGAAGGCATTCGACAAGCATGCTGCCACGCCCATCGCGCCAGGTCATGCTGATGACGAGATGTACGGGGCACCCATTTTAAAACGCGCAGCAACGGGCTGGACAATGCCAGCACCGCCGCAGCTACCGAAATCCAGGTCCGCAAATATCCCACTGGATGAAGTTGCGGAACGAACCGTCGAGTTTTATTGGGTAGGAACCGCGGCTCGACATGCAGGCACGATCGTGCATCGATGGCTGCACAAATATTCAGAGGAGAAAAGCTGGCCAAAGCCGGATGATTTGGCCTGTACAGAAGCGTTGACTCGCCGTTGGTCAGCGCATTTGCGGGTGCACGACGATGACATTGCGTTTGTATGTAATCGTGTGCGCCTGGCATTGACTGGCATCCTCAAGGACGAAAAGGGGTGCTGGATTCTGGGTGGTGAGGGGCACTCGGAATTTGCACTAACCGGGTTTTGGCAAAACCGGGCAGAGTCCATTGTAATAGATCGGGTGCGCATCGACGACCAAGGTGTTCATTGGATCATTGACTACAAAACCAGTGTGCATGAAGGCGGGAATCTGGAAGGATTTCTGCGCCAGGAAGAAGAGCGTTATCGACAGCAGATGCAAAAGTACGCGTCCATCTACAAAAGTTTTGCCGGCGTACCGGTAAAAGCTGCACTGTACTTTCCGTTATTGCAACAATTTCGCGAAGTCAGCCTGCTCCAACAATAACAGACTACTAGCAGCCTGTTAAAAAACCCTGTTTTTCGACGGGCTGCGTACGGTACAGGGATGTACCGTCATTTTCGATGGCTGCAAGCCATTGAGAATGGGAGCAATTCGAAAACCACGTTGCCAGACAGGACGTCTAAATGCCGTGAAGCGCAAGGATGCGCGAGAACGGCGTTCGAATTGCGTTGTTGAAAATACCATGGATGGTTTTTTCAACAGACTACTAGAGTTCACCCTCGAATCTAAATTCGCGCTGGCCGAGATCATTGGGCGAACCGAGAAAGCTCAATTGTTCGACCACGGTGGAGGGCGTCGTCGAATTCGGCGCGACCATTCCGATCAGGGAATACAGGCGATCTGATGTCAGCCGAAAAGTAACTGCTTCCAGATCGAGTATCCCGGCAGTGTCATCGACGCTCGCGATAATACCGTCATTCGTGGTGCTGAACTTTGCTTCGAAATCACCTATGCTGGTTGGTGCAAGTTGACCTATGAACAAGTTGATAATGTGTACGACACCATCAGCAGCAATGGGGATACCGTTGCTAAACTGCAACTTTGAAAACTGTGCGTTGACCCTGCCATCCATGCCCGCAATCTGCATCACCTGTCCCAACGAGCGAATGGGTGCGTTGCCGTCGAAGTCGCTAAGGGTGAGGATGCCGCCAAAGCCGATTGCGACCTTTGTGTCCACTGACCCACCTGCCACGTCCAGTTGCATCGCAACAGCCAGCTTGCCAATGAACAGCGAAAGGGGTTTGAATTGCCAGGTTAGGTTTCGCATATAGACCCCAGCGACCTGACCTTCTGCTGCAGCGCCCCGCCAGATCGTGCCGCTTATTCCGGCCAGGCTTAGTTCAATCGGAGCCATCCAGCGATAAGCAATACGCGCCGGGAACAAAGCCACAAGCCCTAAAAACAGCGTAACGGTACCAATGACTGCCAGTCGCTTTGCCTGCGTCATACTACCGTTCCAGCGTCAGACTGGCGTTGACCGATCCCTGTTCGCCCTGCGTCGCGATGGAAAACGTTCCGGAGACAACTTGCAGACCGTAGCGACTGCCAAGGTCCCCAAGCCAAAGTATCAAATCATCGAACGATGCGTTTTCGAATTCAATCCGGATGCCATTGCTTCGCGTCGGCTGACTTCGTTGCAGTGAATTGTACAAGCCACGCTCGCGCAGTGTGGTATCAACAATAACGACCAGTGATTGGTTTTGTCCTGACACCTGCGCGCCCGCGCTGCCGGACGTTCCCAGTGCGACCTTGAGTGGTTTCAGTTCTGCGATCGATTGTCTCAAGGCGTGGACGTTGGCGGTGAGTGTGGCCTGTTCACGATCGAGCGGGAGCCAGATTGAAAAATAAAACAGCGCACACACGACGAAGACACTGCCGCCCGTTACCATGATGCGTTCGCGAACTTCGAGGGTATCGAACCAGTCTTTCATGCGCCGTGTTCCTGAATTTGAATCCTGCTATTTACAATATCGCCATCCGGGTCTGTAGAAAGAATTCTTGCTTCAAATGCACCGCTTTCATCGATCAGGTGCTGAATATTGTCGAGCACAGAAATGCTGGGAGCCGATAATTTTATGTCGATAACGCCAGCACGAAAACTAATCGCTTCGATACGCGCGCCCTGGTTTTGCTGCAGCGCGCGACTCAAATGCTCAAGCGAATCCAGCAATATTTCAGAACTCGCCGTGACGCCGGTTCGCGATCGCAGCGATGCGACTGCGCCAGCGGGATCTCGAACATCCGTGGCACCGGGAACGATTTGCCGATACTCAGCCAGAAATTGTCCCCGCAAATCGGATTCCAGAATTCCCAGTTTGTAGTAGTCGACATATTTGGCAGTGAGGAGGGTAGCGCCGAACGCCAGCAAGAGAATCGCTGCGTATTTCCATGGTCGGAGCAAACCGGCATATTCGGCTTTTGTACCGTACTCCCCTTGCAACAGATTGATTCCGGCGCCAGTGCCAACCGTCACGGCCAGGCGCGGCAGGATGCCATCCGGCAAGATCTTGACATCCAGGCTGTCAAACTCGAGTCGCATGCTGGCCCATTCATGGGAAAATTTTTCTTCTTCGTCAGATTCGCAATAGACCAACACGTGCCTCGGTGGCGCATTCGAATCCGCGTCATCGTCAGAATCAGAGGGGGCAATGTCGAGTGCTCCGATTGCCTTCAGCCCGTCACGAGGTCCGAGTCCCTGCAAAACAATGTCAGTCTCTGCACCGTCGTTGATAAACAGCTGACTGTCGGCCAACAGGACGCTTATCGTGCCCGGAATTCTGGCCAACCCCTGGTTCTCGGCAATAATCGATGAGGCAACGATGTTCGCATCGCTTAACGTCTTCATCCAGCCATCAAGTTTGTCACGGCGAACCACTGAAACCGGTACGCGCCCGTCACCCGTGCGTGGCCCTGCCGCAAAATGCAAATTTTCAATGTCATCTGCGAGAAATTCCTCCAGGGCGAAGGGCAGAGCTGCCTGAATACGGTTTTTCGATTTTAAAGGCATATCGACGGCCGTCGACAACACGTCGACACCAGGCACCAGGACAATGATCTTGCGCTCACCGACATCCGTTGCCGCATCAGCCAATGGGCCGACTACCGGTGGGCTCAGCCGGGCCCCGCTATCATCGACGGCAATCCACTGCGCCAGGTCTTCCATTCTCTCGCCGAGACGAATTACAAGAAATTCAGCCATTCTTAAGTTGTTCCAAAACTGCGTAATATTGGCGTCACGTTGCCTTGTGGTCCCCGCCGCAGCACCGTGTACAAAGTAATGCGAACGGTATCAATACGAACGACGACCTTCAATTGAAAATAATTGCTTGATTCAACCAACGTGCTGAGAACCTCGGGTGTCACCAACGATGAAAATGTGCCTGCAAGATCCGCAAAGCCATTGGCTGCACGTTCGGCAATCAATCCCTCGACATCGCCGACTGACATATCCTCACCAAGAGACAACAATACGGCAGGTGTCGCTGTGTTGACATTAATTTCTGTGCGCCCGGGCAGCGCGGTGATGTGCGGTGCCAGGATGTCGAAGGTCGACTTGTCCATGCCCTCAAGTGCAGCAAGCTCGCTGGCGCTGGTCAGCAGCTGATTTGCGCTGCGATACGTTGGAATCATGCCGGTGTAGATGCCATCTTCCGCGCCGTCCGGAAATGCAGCGTCGAGATCGGAATCCAGCCAATCGCCGGCAATGCCAGCAAATCGCGGATCCAGGCCCAACGAGGTAAGCAAGCGACGAAAATGTTCCAGCGATTGCTCTTCCACTCGCCCGTTTTGATCGATTAGATTATTTATGTTGAAGCGGCCCTGCAAATCTTCAATGACACCAAAAACTTCTCCACCTTCGATAGGAAGACCTGGCAGTTCAGTAGCCCAGATTTCGCCAAGATGATCGGTTTCGCTGTCCGCCATATCCTGGCTCAATATGGTCGCTACCCAGCTTTCAGCACCCAACGCGACCTGAACTGCCTGATCTCGATTAAGCAGCATCATCGTCCGGCGCACATCAAGCGCATTGTCCCAGGCGAGATTCACCGCAACGATTGCTGCCAGAGCTGTAATCATCATGGCAGTAATCATTGCGACACCGCGTTTGCGAATCCTGTCGGTCTTGTCGGCGAGATTCACGGTGCCACCTCGATGAGTCTCGTGATTTCGCCCTGATCGAGCAATGTCAGCACGAATTGCGCAGCGCGCGGACGCAATCGCAGTGCGCCAGGAGCAGCTCGCTGGCCCGGTGGCCACTGCTCCGTCCACTCACCATTTTCTTGCATAAAGAGGAACAGGATACTTTCGACGTCATCGAGCAAAGTTACCCCAATAACCTGGTTGCTCAATGTCCGATCGAGCACGTTCCAATGGTAGCGAATGAGTTCTCCTTCCTCCAGGCGGTAAGCAACGCGTTGCAGCGTGCCCCGCGGTAATGCGATCGGATTGTTCCAACCACCGCGCGTTAGTTCCAGTGCGAAACCAGTTTCAATACCGGTAGTCAGCGCGGGGCTGAAACCATCACCCAACTCATTTCTGACGGGGCGTGGCGACAATTGCATGAAGTCTTGCCCAATTTGGCGCATGGTTCTTTGAATCGCCTGCAACCGATCCATTCGCGCCGATAATATTTCGGCACTTGCCAGCGTTTGGCTGAGCGTGCCATAGGCGAGAGCAGACATGATTGCAAACACGGCCAACGCAACGAGCATCTCGATCAGTGTAAATCCAGCTGAGCCATGCTGGCCGCGCCTCATATGTCCTCACCGACTGCTTGCCCTGCACCGTTCCAGGCGAGGTTGCTGTCACCCGGAATTACCGGTTCACCAATGAAGCCAGAGACTGTACGAACCGATTGCTCGGATGCCGCAATACCGACCTCTACGTCAACCCGATAAAGATTGTCGACCGTGGTCTCCGAGACTTCAGCACGCCAGGACCATTCAATGCCTGCATAAATCAGTTCGCCACTGGTTGCACTGACTGTCGGAACAACATTCGCAAGCCGCATTTCGGTGATTTTGTTAAGGCCTATCCAGCTCGCATAGGTGCGTTGCTGCAAGAAATTCGCCGCGTCTACCATTTGGCTCACTGAAGCGGTCACAGCAGCGAGACCAATGGCCGCAATCGCCAGGGCAATGACGACCTCAATGAGCGTAAAGCCCTGTCTGGTCGAGCGCGAGGCCCGACCCGAAGGTATTCCTTTTCGACGCTCACTCAAAGTCTTCGTCCTCCTTGCCAATGCGCACCTCTCCATTGGGGAGCACGCTGAGTCGAAGCCATGCATCGTCGCTAAGTCGCGTTATCGTCAGGTCAAACGGCGACAAGTCGCCACTCGAAAGGAGCAACGCATGTGGAGCGTAGTTATCAATACCACTACGTCTGTCGTCATCTTCATCCGTTTCCGTTGTCGCCGCGTCGGCATCCAAGCTGACGCGGCGATCTTCGATGAATAATTCGAACTCAAAATCATCGGGCAACTTGCGTGGTCGCAATATTTCGTCGCCAATGATTTCGGCCCAACGATTCGTATAGGGATCATGCTCAACGAAGCGGTAGCCGCTGCGATGAATTTCGAGGCCGAAATCTCGCCCCTGGAGAGTCGCCTCGTCGGCAGCCAATTCGATTAGCGACCCCATGCGATACACCTCCCGCTGAAGATTTCGGTCATCTCCGATGACGCCCATCGACATAATGACGATCGAACTTACGATGCCGGCAATCACGACGACAACCATGATCTCTATCAGGGTAAAACCGCGCTGCAGAGTTCCTGGGCGAGGCCTGGTGCGACGGCGGTCATTCATCACGCGGACTTATTCAACTTCCCAGTTACCAATGTCGGCGTCTTCGTCTTCACCGCCCGGGCGGCCATCCCGGCCCAGGGTGTAAATATCGATTTCTGAGTTGTTGCCAGGATTCAGGTAAAGATAGAGATTGCCCCACGGGTCCTTCGGTTGACGCTCCAGGTACTTTCCTTTCCAGTGGCGGACATTCGGATCCGCAGGTTTCGTTGTCAGCGCCTGCAAGCCCTGTTCTGTCGTTGGATAGCTGAAGTTATCGAGTCGATACAGCTTCAGGGCGCTTTCGATGCCGCGAAGGTCCTGCTTGGCCGCCGATACTTGCGCGTCACCGACACGACCAATAACGTTCGGCGCGACAATAGCAGCCAAAATCCCAAGAATAATTACCACGACCATGATCTCAATCAGGGTAAAGCCATGCTGGTAGCGCAATAGTTGGCGACGGGTGTTTGGTATGCTCAAGGTGGTGCTCCGGGCTAGTTGACTCAGTATTTGCACAAACGTCAGTATACCAAACATGGGGTTAATCAATGGTCCGATTAGTGACGCGGTGAAACAGGGCAGAATCGCTGCGAAATGGCGGATTCCGGCCATTCTTGGTGTATTTTCGCTTTGTGCCGCCCTCGCTGGAGACGCGGGGCGTGAATGGCTGCGTTGGGATCGGGATGCGATTGCTGATGGGCAAATTTGGCGAGTGGTCAGCGGGCACTTTGTTCATATGAGCTGGTCGCATTTCTTGCTGAATTTTTCAGGGCTGGTCCTTGTATGGTTAATCGTTGGCGAGCGCCTTGCATCGCGACCCTGGGTCCTGATCATGACAATATGCATTGCGGGGATGGGGCTTGGCTTCTGGTTCCTGGATCCGGAGCTGCAATGGTATGTCGGTATGTCGGGGTTGTTGCATGGCTTGCTCATGGCCGGATTGATTGTTGGTATCCGGTCGGCTCCGCAGGAATCGATACTCATTGGCGCGTTTGTTGTTGCAAAGCTGATATTCGAGCAGTTGGCTGGCCCCTTGCCCGGCTCGGAGTCGGCATCCGGGGGCACGGTAATCGTTAATGCACACCTCTACGGAGCCATTACCGCCTCGGCTGTCGCCACTGTGTACCTGATTAGGGTGCGGACGGTGGGAGCTATATAATGCGCGCCCGATTGTCCTCGATTCACTGTGGAGATACATTTTGACAATTGCCCTGTTTTTTCCAGGACAAGGATCGCAATCTCAGGGCATGCTGTCGGAATTCGCGCTGCAATACGAAGACGTCCAGGCCACTTTTGCCGAAGCCAGTGATTTGCTTGGCTATGATTTGTGGGCTCTGGTGCAGGACGGACCGGCCGAAGAACTCGACAACACCGTAGTAACGCAACCAGCGATGCTGGCTGCAGGGGTGGCAACATGGCGGGTTTGGCGCAGCGCCGGAGGCGCGATGCCTGGCTATATGGCCGGACACAGTCTTGGCGAATACACCGCTCTGGTTTGCTCGGGGTCTTTAGCATTTGCCGATGCAGTTCCGCTGGTGAGACAACGCGCTGAATTCATGCAGGATGCTGTTCCCGCTGGAGAAGGTGCAATGGCCGCAATCATTGGGCTTGAAGACGATCTGGTCCGTGAAGTTTGTGCGACGGCGGGGCAGGGTGAAGTCGTCAGTGCGGTCAATTTCAATTCGCCCGGCCAGGTGGTGATAGCCGGCGATAAAAATGCCGTTGAACGAGCCGCCGAAGGTGCCAAAGAAGCTGGAGCCAAGCGGGCTCTGCTTCTTAATGTCAGCGTGCCGTCGCATTGCGTATTGATGAATCCGGCGGCCGATAAGCTGTCGGCGCTACTGGCAGACACGGATTTTGCGACACCTTCAGTTCCCGTTATCAATAATGTTGATGTGGCTGTATATCAGGATGCCGATGAAATTCGTAATGGCCTGGAACGGCAGCTTTGTAATCCTGTGCGCTGGGCTGAAACAGTCAAATATCTTGTGGCGCATGGGGTGGACAAATTGATAGAGGCCGGACCGGGAAGGGTTCTGGCCGGTTTATGCAGGAGAATTGACCGATCGGTGCCAGCATTTGGACTCGATAGCCCAGGCAATTTGGAAAAAGCATTACAGTAATTTGCGCATAATTTACAACCAATGTTAGAGGACCAACCTGTATGAATGACCTATTTTGTTCTGATATTTTAGACGGCCAAATTGCGCTGGTGACCGGGGCGACCCGCGGAATTGGTGCCGCGATCGCGGAGACGCTGGCTGGTGCGGGCGCTCGCGTGGTGGGGACAGCGACCACGGACAACGGCGCCGGGGCAATATCAGCTGCTTTGGGTGATCGAGGCCGTGGGCTGGTGATGGATATCGCCGCTGTGGAGTCGGTCGATGCGGCGCTAGCGGACATTAAGGCCAAAGAGGGTGCGCCGGTCATTGTCGTCAATAATGCCGGCATTACCAGGGATAACCTGCTGATGCGCATGAACGCAGAGCAATGGGACGACGTAATTTCAACGAATCTGTCGGGAGTCTACCGTGTCTGCAAAGCGAGCCTGCGAGGAATGATGAAAGCACGCTATGGTCGAATCGTGAACATTGCTTCTGTCATTGGAGTGATGGGTAACGCAGGCCAAGCCAATTACGCGGCGGCAAAGGCGGGCATCATCGGTTTTTCCAAGTCGATAGCACGTGAAGTTGGGTCGCGAAACATTACCGTTAATGTTGTTGCACCGGGGTTTATCGATACGGATATGACCCGAGTTCTGCCCGAGGCCCAACGCGACGCGATGCTTGGGAACATACCGCTGGGACGTCTTGGTGATGCCAGGGATATTGCCGCTGCCGTCGCTTTTCTGGTTTCACCGGGCGGCGCCTATATCACCGGAGAAACGCTGCACGTCAACGGTGGAATGTTGATGGACTGACGGAGCCCTGATGTCGTGAATATCACCTTGACGGAGTACTAGATTGAACCACCCGTTTGACCTACAATACCGATCCACGGTTTGGTCGAGCTTGAATTATCAATCACTTACGTGTTTGAAACAGTCGTTGGAGTAATTTTTACCGCGCTGTTCCAGACTTGAGAACGGGAGCTTTGACGGGCTACCCATTGTTTTTTATGTACCGAATAGCAATTTTGTAGAGTCTCTTCTTAAGGAGAAGCGATCACCATGAGCAGTATTGAAGCACAAGTTAAGAGCATCGTTGCAGAACAGCTGGGAGTTAAGGCTGATGAAGTAACGAACGATGCGTCTTTCGTAGATGACCTCGGAGCCGATTCACTGGATACAGTGGAATTAGTAATGGCTCTGGAAGAGGAATTTGAAACAGAGATTCCTGATGAGGACGCCGAGAAAATCACGACGGTCCAGCATGCCATCGATTTTGTGACGTCTCGTCGCAGCGATTCCTGAGAATATCGAACGGCGTGGCTACCGGCCGCGCCGTTATCTTACCTGTGCTGACTCTTCTGCCACTGTAATCCGGACTGGTCTTGAGTAAACGTCGTGTTGTCGTAACCGGCATGGGCATTGTCTCCCCTGTTGGAAGCAAGATTGAAAAAGCCTGGAACAATATTCGCGAGGGTATTTCCGGCATAGGGCTGATCGACAACTTCGACACCACAGATTTCAATACCCGCATTGGCGGCATCATCAAGGATTTTGATGTTACCGATTACATGCCACCCAAAGACGCGCGAAAAATGGACCCGTTCATGCATTTCGGTGTGGGTGCCAGCGTCGATGCGCTGAAGGATTCGGGGTTGGAGATAACGGAACAAAATGGTCACCGCGTTGGCATCGCGATGGGCGCCGGCATCGGTGGCCTGAAGACCATTGAAGACAATTACGATAAATTTCTCCGTGGTGGCCCGCGCAAGGTGTCGCCATTTTTTATTCCGGGCAGCATCATCAATATGACCTCCGGCAAGGTCAGCATCATGTATGGCATCACCGGACCGATTCTATCCGTAGTAACTGCTTGCACCACTTCCACACACTGCATCGGCCTTGCAGCGCGAACGATCATGTACGGTGACGCCGACGTCATGCTGGCAGGCGGCTCTGAATTCGCGACGACGCCATTGGCAATGGCAGGCTTCTGCTCTGCCAGGGCGATGTCGACACGAAATGATGACCCTGCTGGCGCCAGTCGCCCGTTTGACCGGGACAGGGATGGCTTTGTCCTGAGCAATGGAGCTGGATGCCTGGTCGTCGAAGAGCTGGAACATGCAAAGTCGCGCGGTGCCGAAATATACGCAGAACTGGTTGGGTTCGGCATGAGCGGTGACGCGTATCACATTACCTCTCCACCAGCGGACGGCGAGGGCGCGAGGAAGTGCATGGTTGCCGCAATGAAGGATGCAGGGGTCGCTCCGGAAGACGTCGATTACCTGAACGCTCATGGCACTTCTACGCCAGTGGGAGACCTCGGCGAAACAGTGGCGATCAAACGTGCATTTGGAGATGCGGCCAGATCTCTTGCGGTCAGTTCCACCAAGTCCTCTACCGGACATTTGTTGGGAGCGGCAGGTGCTGTCGAAGCCATTTTTTGCATCCTGGCAATCCGCGACCAGGTCTTGCCGCCAACAATAAACCTTGATACTCCCGATCCTGAGTGCGATCTGGACTATGTGCCCCATACAGCGCGTGACGCGAACGTAAAAATTGCCGTATCCAATTCGTTCGGGTTTGGCGGCACCAACGGCAGCCTGGTATTTCGCGCCCTGGATTGAGGCCGGCTACGGTACTCGTCAGGGCCCAGCCGTCATATACTCTGGCTCTGTGAATACTCTGAACATTGAACCCAAATCCAAGTCACCGCGAGATGACGCCGGGACAAAATTGTGCTCGGGTTAAAGCGGCCATACGCGTTGCTCGTGGCCGCTCTGGTCGCATGTTGTGTTCTGGTTACGGTCGCCTGGGTGTCGGTAGATCGTTACCTCGACGCGCCACTCGACGTACCCGGTGACGGTATTGCATTCGACATCGTCCCTGGCACAGCATTCGTAGCGATTAGCCGTGAGCTGTCGAAATCCGGCGTTTTAGACTTTCCGCAAGTTTTCAGTTGGTACGCGAGATTGGGCGGACAGGCCCAATCCGTTCAGGCGGGTGAATATTTTATCGAGACAGGCACGACGCCGCGGAGGTTGTTGCAAAAATTTGTTGCCGGTGATGTCAAATTGTACTCATTCACCATCGTGGAGGGTTGGACGTACAGCGAAATGATCAGTGCGCTGGCATCGCATGCGGCGATCGAAAACACGCTGGTTTTTGAGGACTGGCCAGCATTCCTCGAGACCCTGACCACAGAATACGATCATCCTGAAGGGTTGTTTCTACCGGAAACCTATCTGTTTCCGAAATACAGCAAGGATTCGGAGGTCCTGGAGCAGGCTTTTTATGCCATGCAGGTGGCTCTGGCCGAGGAATGGGAGAGGCGTGATGTCAACCTGCCATTTAGTACGCCTTACGAGGCCTTGATCCTCGCCTCAATCATCGAGAAAGAGACGGCACTGGCGGACGAGCGCCCGATGATTTCCGGAGTTTTTGTACGGCGTTTGCAAAAAAGAATGCGCCTCCAGACAGATCCGACGGTCATCTATGGAATCGGCAATGATTTTGATGGCAATCTGACTCGCCAACACTTACGTGCCGATACGAGCTACAACACCTATACGCGACACGGACTACCGCCAACGCCAATTGCACTGCCCGGACTCGCAGCAATTACTGCCGCAATGCATCCGCAGGGCGGTAATGAGATTTATTTCGTTGCCAGCGGTCTGGGCGATGGCAGCCACAAGTTTTCTGCCACCAAAGCGGAACATGATGCGGCAGTACGCGAGTACTTGTCTCGACAGCGTGCGACGAGAATCCAGGGTAAATAGTAGTGGAACAAGGCAAATTCATTACTGTTGAAGGCATAGAGGGTGTAGGAAAATCAAGCAATATTGATTATCTGTCAGGGCTTATTGAGGGCAAGGGATATGACGTCCTGAAAACTCGCGAACCGGGCGGCACTCCGATGGCTGAGCAAATTCGCAGGTTGCTTCTCGAGCATGGCGAAGAGCCACTTCCCGATACGGCCGAACTGCTGCTCTTTTTTGCGGCGCGTTCGCTGCACGTCAATAATACGATCCGGCCTGCACTGGCGGCCGGGAAGTGGGTTGTTTGCGACCGTTTTACTGATGCCAGCAGGGCGTACCAGGGAAGCGCTCGTGGACTGGACATGGACCGAATCAATACACTAGCCGATTGGGTGCAGGAAGGACTCGAACCGGATGTAACATTGTTACTCGACGCGCCTGCCGAAATCGGCATGAGCCGCGCTGAAAAACGAGGTGCAACGGATCGCCTGGAGTCCGAGAAAATATCCTTCTACGAACGGGCACGCCAGGGGTATTTGAGCCTCGCCGAAGCAGAACCAGGGCGTTTCGTGGTCATCGATGCGGCACAGCCACTTGAGCGCGTGAAGGCGGACATAGCTGTCGTTTTCGAGAAACTCCTGTCGAATAAATAACATTAGTTATAGTTGTGAACTTATTGATAACGATATGAATATTCCCTGGCTTCGATCACTGGAGGAAGACTGGAAAAAGCGCGTCGAGCATGCCCGCATACCGCACGCGATCTTGTTGTACGGAGCTGCCGGCGTCGGTAAACGGGCATTGGCGATCTGGATCGCCCGAGAACGCCTTGGCCTGCCAGGCATTGCGGAGGGCTCTCAATACCCGCTGAAGGTACCGGAACACGCCGACATGCACTGGATTTCCCCTCTGGAGGACAAAAAAACGATCGGGATCGAGCAAATACGTGCGCTGGTTGGGGATTTTGGTCTGACCAGCTATTGTGGCGGCGGCAAAGTTGCGGTTATCGAACCAGCCAACAGCATGACGGCCAATGCAGCCAACAGCTTGCTCAAGACGCTGGAGGAACCGCCGGGCGACGCTTTGCTTGTGTTGGTCGTGGATCGCATGGGACACTTGCCGGCAACCATTCTGAGCCGTTGCCAGCGAGTCAATGTGGGTCTGCCGGCGCGCGAAGACAGCCTGGCGTGGCTGGATCATCTGCAACCTGGTACCACGTGGGGAGCCGCATTGCGCCTGGCAGGGGAGGCCCCGCTTGCGGCGATCGGTGCGGTTGAGCAACTTGACCAGGCATCGAGCATGTTGAGTGAATTTACGGCTCTGGCTGCACGGCGTGCTTCGCCGATCGATATCGCCGCGCGATGGAAAGATTACGGGGCTCAATTCTGGCTGGAGTGGCTGCACCGAACTGTCCAGGAGGGCATAAAGAGGGCAATTTGTGGCGCTTCAGGCACCATAGAGGGTGGCTTGCCGGAAACTGTGCTGAGCCGCATAGACAGAAGAAATCTGTTCTGCTATCTAGACACTATTAGTCGAATCAGAAGCCAGGCAGCAGGCTCATTTAACGAGCAGCTGACACTGGAGAGCCTCCTGATCGACTGGACAGGTGGACTGAAGGATTGCCACCGCTCGTATAATCCCGGCGAATTAATGCCGGCCGCAAAATCAAGGTAGATGCTGCAATGACAAAACCCGGGCTGTTGACGCTTACAATCAAAGACAAGAGTGCGTTGTATCTTGCGTATATGCCTTTTGTGATTAACGGCGGGCTATTCATTCCGACCAATAGTTCATATCACCTGGGGGACGAGGTGTTCATGCTTTTGAACCTGATGGGTGAAGACGAAAAAATTCCTATCGCGGGAACGGTTATCTGGATGACGCCGAAGGGCGCGCAGGGCAAGAGAACAACGGGAATAGGTGTTCAGTTCAGCGATCAGGATCAGGGCAACACGCAAAAGAAAATCGAGAACTATCTGGCTGGCGCACTAGGCGGCGACAAACAAACCCATACGATGTGACGTTTGGTCTCTTATCGGTCTGCGCTGCTAATGCCGTCGCGCAGCACACAGGTTTGATACCCCCGTTCACTGAGAATGTACGCACCGGCCGAACTTCGACGCCCGGTATCGCAGCAAAGCACGTATTTCTTTTCCATGTCCAGCGTGTTGATTTTTAGCCGGATAAAATAAAGCGGGACATTGATTGCACCATCCAGGTGATTGTTCTCAAATTCGCTCGGCAAGCGCACATCCAGCCACTGGCCACCTTCTTTGACAATCTCCTCGCCCTCGTCGAAATTGACCCAGTCGAGCATAGGCTCGTTCAGTAGTGTCTTGAAATCCTCTTTACCGAGCCGCATGACGGAGCCTGACTCAATCATAGTGACAGTAGCATTTCGCTTGGCATTGGAGATGAGCGCTTCTTCACCGAAAGTATCGCCGACACTCAATTCAGCAAGACGAATTCCTTCCTTGTTTAGCGGTGTCTCACGTGTCACGAGGCATTTGCCGCGCGTCAACACATAAAAATAATCCCCTTCGGTTCCTTGTTTAAGAACGACATCACCGGGTTTATAGTTGATTTGCTGCATGCGCATGAAAATCGCTTGAATGTTAGCCGGGGGAATTTTGTGAAAGGCTTTGGCCTGCAACAACGTCGTCATCCAGTCGTCGCTGCCGCCATCAGACCCGCCGCTCAGTTCGGAAACCTCGTAAGAACCCGTTTGGTCCCACGTCAACATGACGTCGAGGAGGTCGCTGTCGATCGCAATGTACTGGACACGGGTGCGCGCACGACCCGCAACGCGGCGTGGAAATTGTGGGGCGACCGGATTTCTTGCGTCGTCTGTACCACCCTCGATGAGTTCGACAACTTCCGCCTGGTCCAATATTTCGAGAATTCCCGAAACGACGTAGAGAGTTCGTTTCTCTGTGTCACCCTCTTTGAACAGGAATTGCTGTGGCGACAGTTCACGAACCTGAATCTTGCCAGCAAGGGCTGCCAGATTGTCTCGCTTAAGACCGTCGAGAGGGGAAAATCTCTTGAGCAGTTCCGTATCTAGCTGCTCAGCCGTCATTATTCATCCTAAATTGTCGCTCATATGGTGGTTTTTGTATGAATTACCGGGCAATTTCTGATTGCTAAGTCATTATTCTAACTTGAATTTGTAATCCCCGGGTACTATGCGATGCACGCAGCGTGAAACGCCGCACAGTTTAGCATCGTATTGCCGGTACTGGTTGGCCAATTGTATCGATTCAGTCGTCTTATATACTCAATTCTGACCACCCGATGTGCGGGCGGAAGCGTTCCCCGTATTTTTCTGCCAGGCCGTTCAGGGCCTCAACAACGTTATCTATGCCGCGTTCGCGCGCATATTGCAGGGGGCCGCCACGAAAAGGTGCGAATCCAGTACCGAAAATAACGCCAGCATCGAGGAGATCGCCATCACTGACGATATTTTCATGCAGACAAGCCACGGCTTCGTTGACCAGTGGCAGCATGAGTCGATCAACCATGTCATCACTTACCTTGCTTCTTTGTTCAGCGCTGGAATCCGGCTTTATCGATTTGCCATTTTCCCAACGATAAAAGCCCTGGCCCGATTTTCTCCCGAAATGCTTTTGTTCAACCATGTCCGCCAAGCGGGTCGGAATCGGCCTGTTGAAGGCGCTCCCCAAAACCTTGGACACATGCATTGCTACGTCAATGCCGACGCTGTCAATCAATTCAACCGGTCCCATAGGCATGCCAAACGATTCGGCTGCTGCGTCAATATCAGCGAAGGCGACGCCTTCTTCGACGAGATGCATGGCTTCTGCCATATACGGACCAAGGACGCGATTCACAACAAAACCGGGAGAACTGGCACATTCCAATGGTAATTTCCCGATCTCCTTGGTGAACGCGAAAGCTCGGTCGAGAATTTGACTGTCTGTATCAGCACAACGAATAATTTCGACCAGTGGCAGCTGTGCTACCGGGTTGAAAAAATGCAGGCCGATGAATCGCTCAGGATGTTTCAATTCGCCTCGCAAATCCTCCAGGCGAATACTCGATGTGTTGGTCGCCAATATTGCGTGTTCCTGCATCGACTCCTGAACTGTCGCATAGAGACTCTGCTTGGCCTCGCGATCTTCATATATGGCTTCAATGATCAGATCAGCCACTGCTACACCAGCACCTTCCACATCGGCCTTGAGCCTGGCCGCAGTTGCCTTCCGATCAGCAGCATTGCGCACTTTCTTGGTAAACAACTTTTCCGCCCGTGCGAGGGCGGGCTCGATATATTTCGATTCGCGATCCTGCAGTGTTACCTCAAGCCCTCGCAACGCACACCAGGCGGCGATATCTCCGCCCATCACCCCGGCGCCGATAACATGCACTTTCGAAATTCGCTGCGTAGTTTTTTGTCCTTGCGACTTCATGCGGTTCTGTAGAAAAAATACGCGAATCAGGTTGCGAGCAGTATTACCACACATTAACTGCGCCATTGATCTGGCTTCTGCTTCATAACCCGTTTTCGGCGAAGCCCCGAATTTCATCCATAGGTCAATGATGGCGTAGGGAGCAGGGTAGTGTTCACGCCGAGCCTTGCTGGCTACTTGTTTTCGCAAAGTCCGTGCAATCAGCGGTCGCAAAATCGCCATATTGAGAAGGCGTTCAGCAAGCGGCGCCCTCGACTTTGCCGGGCTGTCATTGATGAGTGTTGTCGCTGCCTGCTTCCAGTCCGCAGACTTGCAAATGCCGTCGACCAGCCCCTGTCGCCGAGCTTTGCTGACAGTGATGGACTTGCCCGTCAACATCAATTGCATTGCTGCTCTGACGCCCGCAATTCGAACGGCACGAACGGTTCCGCCGAAGCCCGGATGCAGGCCCAGTTGCACTTCGGGCAACCCGATGACCGGTTTGGCCTGCTCGTGCGCGAGTCGATAGTCACAGGCCAGCGCCAATTCAAGTCCGCCTCCCAGTGCGAATCCATTGATTACGGCCACCGTGGGGCATGTGAGGGCTTCCAGGCGGTCAAGAACCCCCTGGCCAAGACGGATTAATTGATAGGCTTCTTCCGGGTTTTCAATCGATGTGAACTCGTTGATGTCAGCACCCATTACAAAGCCGTTTGATTTGCCTGAGAAAATGACAACGCCCCGCGGTGGAGTACCTTCGAACGTTTCAAGCAAGCCAGCAAGTTGCTCCAGCACGGACGCTGACAGCACATTCGCACTGCCGTCGGCCTTGTCAAAGCAAAGCCAGACAATTCCCGCATCATCTGTTTCAGCTTGCCAGTGCACGGCAACCTGTTGATCAGTCTGATTCATGCGTTTCTCGATTCAATAGATTATTAAAACAGGCAGATTTTTTGTTTACGTTTCATTTGAATTCGTCGACGTCGAAATCGCAAATAAGCGGCAAGTGGTCCGAGTAACGGACAGCTGGAATTTCAAAATTTCGCATCTGGATCCCTTCCTGATACAGAATAAAATCAAGCTCCTTGCGTGGTGAGCGACTCGGATACGATGGCAATCCTTGCGTATTTGCGCTTTGGAGACCCGCAGCTTTCATAAACAGGTAAATCTCGTTCTCGCCCCAAAAAGCGTTGAAATCGCCCGCGACAATAACCGGTTTTCGGGTGTCGATAATAAGATCATACAAACGCCGTAATTGAAGGTGGCGATGACGATATTTTAGTGACAAATGGACCAAAAAGACGCAAAAATCTTTCATTTCCAGCTCGATGATGAGTCGCTTGATGCCGGTATCGAAGTAATGGAAGGTCTCGCCGTGTACGCGTTCTGCCGCGAGGAACGCGTTGCCCTGTTTGCGGATAATCGGCAGCAACTGATTGATCGATGACTCGCCGTACTTGATTTCGTAGGACGAATTCATGCCAAGTTCAGCACCAATGCTCTCTGCCTGGTTGACCATCCGACTCCGGATGGAACCGGTATCAACCTCGATAAGACCAACAATATCCGGATCGCAGGAGCGGATGAATTCGGTGATATCCGGCAATACGGATTGATTGCCAAGCAGGTAGCCCGCGCCAGGCAAAGGCACATGCATCGACGCGCCTCCACCCACCGCATATCGAATATTGTAAAGTAGCAATCGCATAGCTGCTGGCTTGGGTATTCCGTTGATTCCGACGGTGAAAATGACCAATGAACCGGACTTCGGCGTACCATACAGAAAGCCAGAAACCATGAATACCGATTCTTTGCATTTTCCCGTCGCCGGCTGGATTTTGGTCCACCACAGATGACCAGAGCCCCTGGAAATTGGACAAACTAGCGGTACAACATTGACGCCATGGAGACCTGCGTGACCGATAATAAACCCATCGATTTGTTCGTAAGCCACCTTTTTACGGAAGACGTTGACTATCTCCGGGTATTCGAATTCCTGGAGAGTGTGGATCGCTTCTATTACATCAATGTGAGCAAGCCCGAGAATGTTCCCGAGTCCGGTGGCGTGGCTGCCATCAAGGATGAGTACATCGCTCAAATACAGGCCAGCGAAGCGGTGATAATGCTCGCTGTACATTACAGTGCAAACCTGGAAATGATGCGCTATTTACTGGATGTTGCAGATGCCAACGAAAAGCCGGTCATCGCAATTCGTCCATTCGGTGGCATGAGTGAGACGGATGATGAATTGGTCAAGCGAGCGAATGAACACATTCAGTGGACATCGCGAGACATGGCTGATGCAGTCAAACGGCAGGCTCGTCTCGAAGAAACTGCCCGTTGGGATGTTATAGATTTTCCTTAATTGTTTAATTGACAATACGTTATGTCGGAAACTTAATTAAGAGTGTAACTATGAAACCTGACTCCGCAAAACCGCTTGTCATCGCCCATCGGGGTGCATCCGGCTATCTGCCGGAGCACACATTGCCCGCCAAAGCACTGGCATACGGCATGGGTGCCGATTATCTGGAACAGGATATTGTGGTTTCGCGCGACGATCACCTGGTTGTCATTCACGACATTCACCTCGAAAGCGTCTGCGATGTTGCTGATCGGTTTGCCGACAGGGCGCGCGAGGACGGACGATGGTACGCCAGAGACTTCGACCTCGCAGAACTGAAGTCCCTGCGTGTTTATGAGCGTATGAGCGACGATGGCAGCGCGGCAGCATTCCCGCGGCGGTTTCCATACAAGACAGGCGCCTTTAATTTTTCAACCCTGCGCGAAGAGATCGAGCTCACGCAGGGCTTGAATAGATCCACCGGGCGAAATGTGGGTATTTATCCGGAGATAAAAAGTCCGGCCTGGCATCACCAGGAGGGGGTTGATGTGGCCAGCCTGCTGTTGGCTGAGCTTAAGGAATTCGGCTACTCAAAGTCGTCCGATGCGGTTTTCGTGCAATGTTTCGATGCCCGCGAGTTGCGGCGCGTCAGGGAAGAACTGGGCTGTAAAATGAAACTTGTGCAACTGGTAGCCGAAAATTCATGGCATGAATCGGATACCGATTACGACCGGCTCAAGACTGTTGCCGGCCTGGCCGAAGTCGCCGAATATGCGGACGGTCTCGGACCGTGGATCGGACAGCTCTATACGTTGGCCGAAATTGACGGACAACCGATATCTACCGGCTATGTCAGGCATGCTCATGCAGCGGGCCTGCAGGTTCATCCCTTTACCTTTCGAGCAGATGCGCTCGGGCCAGGTTTTGAAAACTATGCTGAAATGGTTCGCTGGTTCACAGAAACGCTCAAGATCGATGGCTTGTTCACGGATTTCACGGATCTCACGGTTGCGGCACTTGCCGAGAAATAATCGGCCACCTGGTTGCCATCGATTGACTGTAAAGCGCCGTTTTTAAAGGAAAAACGAATTTTTGGCTGCACATTCGCGAGCAGTCGGAATATAATACGCACAGATTTAAGGCGCCGTAGTGAGACCTTGGTCCTTTCCTCATGCTAGAAAGTGCATAACCTGTTACGTTGCGCAAACCATCAGGATTAAGCAATGTTCATGGAGACCCCACAAACACTGATCATCATCACCGGAGGTGCATTCCTTCTGGGGTGGTTGGTGGGCAAAATCGGGGCCTATTTTGGCAACAAAATCGCCACCAAGAATCGTGACCCGCGCGATGATCGAATTCGATCACTTGGGGCTGAATTGCGCATTGCTCGCAGCGATGGCCAAAAGACCAGCGCAGAACTGGAGGAGAAATCCAAAGCGTTCACGGACGTTGAAAAGGAATTGGCGACCTCGAACTCAAAACTTGAAAAAGAGCTCGACATTACTGTGGCCTTGCGCAAGGACTTGAGGGATTCCGTCAAGAAAACGCGTGAACTGCGCGCGGAATTGAGTGACAGGGCAACTGAAAACATCAAATCGGAGGTTAAACTTCGGGAAGTCGAAACCGAGCTGTCCGTTGCTCAGGCATCAACAGATATGATTGCAACAGGTGTTCTTGATTATTCCATGGCGCCCGACGACGACGAAGAAGAAGTGCAAGTCATAAAATCAACTTTCTGAAGAGCAAATCCCTGGTCGCTCCGAAAGATTACCAGACGCACTACAAACCAACCTGTTCGTTGCTAACTTCAAACCTTGCCGTCAGCCGTGTTTGACGCCATGCGAAAAAGCTCATCAGCACATAAAGTTGCATCTGCAATGCAACAACCCATTCAATCGTATTCTCGGCTGCATCGGAATCCACTAACACACTCTTAAGCAGTAGATTGAGCGCTCCGAGCCCGAACGGAAGGAGCGAAAGTCCAAGCTGGATCCGAGTAATATTCAAGAGGCGGCCCACCGTGGTGGTGAGTCCAAGAACCGCACGTGCCAGTAAAAGTTGCGCCACGATCGTAAACGAAAAATAAAGATACACGCCAAATCGGCGCATGAATTCATAGAAGGGTTCCTGGCTGCCCAGGAAGCTTACATACAGAATAAGAAACAACGATCCCGCGACACCCAGTGTTGCAATGAGCCTGCCGCTTTGAGCCGAATGTCCGGCACAGCGTTCGAGCGATCGCAGCCAGGCGACGGCAAGTAACCAATAGACAACCAGAATAACCGCCTCTGGCAACATACCGGCTTTGAACAGGTAGCTGGCGGGTGGATGTCGCCCGGTCGCACTTATCGACGTACAACCGCTTAATAATGGTATACACCGGGGGACATGACCGGCAGAAAGACTGATCAAGTAGCTCGCCGCAACAATGACAATCGGCAGCAGACCGGCGATAAGCGGGACAATTCGAATGAACATCCGTAAAGCATAACCCGCTGGTGCCTCTATTTTGACGGGAGCTTTGCTGAGAGTATTATGATGTCCGGAAATTGGCTGATAATCATAATGTTAAGGTGGATGAAATGAGCATTTTATGGTTACAAAATTGCAGGGCAGGGGAGGCGAACGTGTGGACCAGCAAACGAAACGACAGTCTTGTCTGCCGTTCTCCTGTCGGTGTACATTGTTCCTCACTGCTAGAAAAATTGGAATCGAAGGATTAATCCATGGATAAGCGAACTTTTTTGAAAAACGCCGGCATGATGAGCCTTGCAGCGCCGTTGACTTTTGTCCACCTGGAGGAGGTCGTCGCCGCGGTCGAACATCTCGACCTTACTGAAGTGGCGAACGATGAAGACTTTTGGTTAAAGGTACGCGGTGACTACGCAATCAAGCCGGATTACATCAATCTCGAGAACGGTTATTACTGTTTCATGCCCCGGCAAACACTAGAGCATACGATTGAACACCTGCGTCACATCAATTACGAAGCATCGTACTACCTGCGGACCGTGCAACGGGAAAACAAGAATAACGTTGCCAACAAGGTCGCCGAAATCGTCGGATGTACCGGTGAAGAGATCGTCATCACGCGCAATACAACCGAGTCTCTGGATACGATTATCGGTGGCATTCACTGGAATGCCGGGGACGAGGCTGTCATGGCGGAGCAGGACTACGGCGCCATGCTCAACCATTTTGATTACATAGAAAAGCGTTTCGGCATCGTCAACAAGCGCGTCTCTTTGCCGAATCATCCGAAAAATGATGAAGAAATTGTCGAACTCTATGCCAAAGCAATAACAGACAAGACGCGTCTGTTGATGGTATGTCACATGGTCAACATCACGGGCCAGGTGTTGCCGATCCGGAAAATTACCGACATGGCCCATGCCCGCGGAGTGGAGGTAATGGTCGATGGCGCTCACGCCTTTTCACACATCTCATTCCAGATGAAGGACCTGGATTGTGACTATTACGGAGCGAGCCTGCACAAGTGGCTGAGTGCGCCACTGGGCACGGGCATGTTGTATGTCAAGAAAGAGAAAATCGATAGCGTCTGGCCATTGCTGGCAGAACGGGACCTTGAAGCCAGCGATATTCATCGCCTGAACCATACCGGCACGCATCCGGTGCACACCGATCTGGGGATTCTCGATGCGATCGCGTACCAGAACGCAATTGGGCTCGAAAGGAAAGAAGCAAGACTCAAGTATTTGCAACACTACTGGACCAGCAAATTACGAGGGTTGCCAGGAATCCAGATTAATACCCCCGTGGAAATGCATCGACATGGAGGAATTGGCAATGTCGGGATCGAGGGATTCGATCCAGGAAATCTTGCGAAAACCTTGCTAGATGACTACCGGATATTCACGGTGGCAATTAATCGACCCGGGGTGAGAGGTTTGCGCATAACACCGAATGTTTATACGACCACCGCTGAACTTGATTCGCTGGTACACGCTGTCAAAGAGCTAAGTGCGTGATGTCGATCAGCCGGGTAGAGTTTGCGTCCGGGGAGGAGTAGGACACCTAGAGGCGTATATGGCGTGCCTAAACTGACATCAATATCCTATTTAACATAATATACATTATACGCATACTGAACCATGCGTTATCGCGCCAACTCTCAGTTTAGGCCAGCCTGGGCTTCGAACCACAGCTGGAACAGCTTGGCTTTCTTCGAATGTAATCATCAAGTCTCTCGGGGAACAGCGTGCTCTGCGATCGGTCCTCACCTTCAATGAAACGCTTCATTCACCTGCCTTTATGCGGAGACAGTTACATTATAATCAATACAGCGTTTTCACACAGCCTCGGCCATAAGCAGCCGTAGTTGACCGCCGATCGCCGGTCAGTGTCCTATGCTTTTCTGAATGCGGAGACATGAATGGAGTCCCATTTGTAAGTCTGAGCGTCTGTGGTCAGGATGCGTCTTTCCATTAGCTTGAAACCGGCTTTTTCTACCCAGTCGATTAGTTCATCTGGCGTGGGGCCTTCTGTCCCGCTGAATCGGTATTTCAGCTTTTCGCGTTTTTGTTTTTCGGTGTAATACGTCCCGTCCCAACTGACATTGACCAGGTGACCTCCTTTCTTGAGAACCCGCCTGAGCAGATTCATCATTCGCTCAAACTCGGTGCCCCCAAACGTGGCGAACACACCCACACCGAAGACTGAATCGAATCGATAATCGGTCTCGGCCGCCCAGTCAAACACGCTTTCGGCGATGAATTCGGTTCGAATATTGTGCAATTCGACGTACTTCTTGCATTCGGCCAGTCGGGGATGCTGGCTCTGTTCCAGGTACTCGAATGTGTTCGTATTCAAATCGATGCCCACGTAGTGCTCGGGCACTTCGCCAAAATGCCATAAGTCTTCGTAAAACAGCGGGCCGCAGCCGACATTGAGCACTGACGTTCCCTTCACATAATTCAAGAACGACTGATAGAAGCCGTATTCTTTAGGGAAGAGTTCAGCCTTGCTCAGAGAGCCTTCATAATAATCTCGAATGTATTCAAGTGGTGCTAACTTTGGCATTGTCCGACTTCTTTGTGAGATTGGATTACTTGCCGTGTGAATTTAATTGAGTATAAGTAGGGTCAAAGCCGTTTTTCCAGAATTTCACAGTTACTCAGTCACTGGTTATCTCAGCATTTCACATGACCTTGTACACAGCCCGGTTGGTCCGTTTTATCGGGGCAATACCATTCGGCCAAAAGCAGCCATCCAATAAATTATCTATTAATGTCGTCGAAGAAATCCCGGACTTAAGGCCACAGAAAACTAGCCACGTAGATTGTGATACTGATAGTAAGCAGGATCACTAGGGTGAGGCCCCAATTCACAGTTGTTGCTCCATTATTGCGCCCGGTCCTAAAGGCTGGCCGAAGCTGAATTCGACGAAATTCCCGTCCGGATCGCGAACACCACAATAGTATCCAACAGGATAAGGGTCTTGGCATGGCTCCCATTCCAAAATGCCTTCAGCGCGGCCGGCATCGGCAATTGCATCGACTGATTCCCGACTTTCTACAGCAAATCCAAGATGCGAAAAATCGCCGGCGCTTTGATCACGACCAGGACCATCGGGAATAAGAACGAAGATAAATTCGTTTTCTTTTCCCGGTTCCGCCATCCAAACGATCCGCTTACCATCGCTGATACGATCATGGGTTAGCTGCATCTGAGCGTAAGTCTGATAAAAGCGAATACAAGCATCCAGATCGCGAACGTGTAGCGCAATGTGCGTAAGCGTTGGCATACCTAATTTTCCTTCCGGCTGTTGGGCAAATGGATCTATTCGAGCGGCTGCTTTGGGTTGTGACCTCAGCCGCTCGATGCAACATCTACACTCTAGCACTAGAGAAGGAGGTGTTGAAAATGAAGCAGCCACTCGACTACGCGAAAATTACAATGTGTAATTCGGTCAAACCGGTGTTATTTAAGTGATTTGCCCAACTACCCTCTTCCCTGCTACGCGACAACTAGTGATTTTCTACAGTTTGTAGTGTGACTCAGCGAATGAACGCACTGATAACAAACGAAAAAGGACGAATCCGAAGATTCGCCCTTGTATACATTATCCGCATCTCGCAAATTACAGATGCACATTAAGCGCTTTGCAGCGTCGTATTCCGCAGTGCTTTTCCCATAATACGTCCGCTTGTCAGGTCGATAACCGCGTGGAGTACTATTGCGATGTACAACGACCCACTGGACACGGTGAACAATGCCAGGACCAGACCAAGCAATCCGGTCTTCGCAATCCCGGAGATCCCTTGGTAAGCATGTCCTAACCCAAAGATGAGAGACGTAATAGCGACAGCCGGCCACGTGCCTACCAACGACACCAACGTCGCAAGCAACAAACCACGATAGAGAATTTCCTCGCACACACCGGCGGTGATTGAGACCATGTCGAACAAACGGTCTTCTCTAGGTGTTTGCGGGGCAAGATAAGCCAAATCCCCGATCTGTTTTTTGACCTCCGTTAACTTGTCGGCATTTCGCGAGACAATTGCCAGATAAATCACCTGCGCAAGTATGGCAAAAACGCCTATCCCTATGGCGACCCATGGCCAACCGTCTGCGACGGGAATGAGCCCGATTGATTCCAGACTGTTTCCTGACAGGAGCCACCAGGCGAGAAGCCCAATCGTCAACGGCCAATGGAACACGAGAACACCTTGGTAGAATTTCACACGCGCATCGGCGACGCCTTCATTGGTTCGACGCAAAAGAAGTCGATAATCTCGAACACCCAGTAGTGGGAATACCACCGCCAGGAGGAGCAGGATGATCAATATAAATAGAGTATCAAAACTCATTGCATTCACCTCGTTTAGGGTTTGCGCACGTCTCGTCCCTTGATGGGCAAGAGTGCAAGTGTCAAAGAAACGTGTTGGTCGTCGGGACCAAATTTGGATGAGGTTTTCTCGTTTGGCGTCAACAGATCCAGGACTGCATTCATGTGTTTGTTTATTTTGGCAAGGAGTTCAGGGGAGGCACGCAAATGCAATCGGAATGCATAGAAGTCCCGGTCCGGACCTTCCATCGGGCGATTGTCTGACCGAAGAGCAGCTTCCAGATCGCGTTCCGCCATTCGAAAGCCTGTCGCCATCACCTTGACCGCGCTGGCAATAACGTCTTCTTCTCCGGACGAAGTGTCGTATACGAAGCGAGAAGCCGTTGGGAGGTAGAGCGCTTCGTGTCGCTTCCCTTTCGGCCGCGTGCCTGTCTGTTTCAGGAACCCAGCGTCTTCAAGGATTCTCACATGGTGGTATAGAGAGCCAGCGGTGCGGTTCATCAAAGCGGCCATATCCGAAATGGCCAATGGATCCGCACTAATAAACAGGCCCAGTATCTCAAGGCGTAGCGGAGAGGCTACGGCAGCCCGTTGGCCTTTGTCTTTTATTTTCTTTCCTGTTTTTGTATTTATGCCCATGCAGAAAGTATAGGCAATCTATTTAATTATTGCCGTATTTTTAAATAAATATTCGTTATTTATTTAAATGTATATGAGATGGCACTTTTCTGACCATAAGCAGACACGCAGTACAGCATCCCTACCCCGAAAATTACAAAGTGTAGCGGCGCCCGAACTGATAACTAGTTGATGCGGCAAGAAAAAGGGCGAAACTTTCGTTTCGCCCTTGTATACACTGTACGCATAAGGTGCGGCGATATAGCAGAATCTCAAGCAAAACCAGTTAAGAGCCTCTGAGGCTGGGAGGCAATCTCGCTGGCTGTTTCTCGATGATCCAAAAAAGCTGCTTGATGTCTGTCATGATCTCTTTCAAATAAATCGATAGTGATACGAAGAATTCAATAAAAGGACAAGAATCTGAATGTCGAACCCGGGCATGGTGGGCAGACCGAGGCGCTAACAGTCACGCGGAGCACACGCTGGTTCTTTGGCAGCGGCGGACTGGTCTACGGTGTCATCGAGAACGCCCACTATTTCGTGCTCGTGTACTACAGCCAGGTTCTGGGGCTGTCTCCGCAGTTGGCCGGGCTGGCGCTGGGCATCGGGCTGGTCTTCGATGCGGTGAGCGACCCACTCGTGGGTTACCTGTCGGACAACACACAATCCCGTCTGGGAAGGCGCCATCCATACCTCTACGCCTCGGTTCTGCCGCTAGCGTTGTCGTACTTTCTGTTGTGGCATCCGCCGGCCTCGCTGCAGGGCGACATGAACCTTTTCTTTTTCCTGGTCGCCTGCAATGTCGCACTGCGCGTCAGCTTTACGCTGTTCCTGGTCCCGGCCTATGCATTCGTGGCCGAGCTGACGAGCAACTACGAGGAACGCACGCGCCTGCTGACCGGTTTCCACGCGGTGTTATCGGTGGTATCGAACGGCATGTCGGTCGCTATGTATGCCATATGGCTGGTGCCGACGTCTGAGTACGCGGACGGCATCATGAACGCCGAGGGTTATCAGCAAGCAGGGTTGATTGGGACTCTGGCGATTGCCGCGGCCATTCTTACATTCACGATCGGGCTGCACCGCTTAATTCCGCGTTCCCGTCAGCATGCAATTAAGCAATCGGTGGGCCCGAAACAATTCTACGTGCAAGTGCGCGACGTTTTGCGCCGCCGGACTACGCGCGCGGTCATCGCGTCGGGGATGTTGTACTGGGCTGGCTCAGGAACCTATGCAGCATTGTGGGTGTACATCTACAGTTACTTCTGGGAGTTCACGAGCGCGCAGATTTCACTAATCGTGGTGCCAATGATGCTTGGCGGACTATTTCTACCGCCGATAATGTCGCGCATTGCGCACGGGCGAGAGAAAAAACGCCTGGCAATCTTCGGCTTGCTCGGCGCAAGTGTCGTGAATGTGTTTCCGATCGCCATGCGATTGCTCGGGTTCTTTCCGGACAACGGCACTGAGGCCCTGTTCTACATCATGATGGGGCTCGCGTTCTTTGAAACCGTGTTGTATCTGGTTTACGACGTGAACTGGCGCTCGATGACAGCCGACATCACCGAACAGATGGAGCTCGAGACCGGGCGGCGCAACGAGGGCGTGATCTCGTCGGCGATGACGTTCGCGAGCAAGTGCGCGTATGCACTCGGTACCATGATTGCCGGCGCCATGCTGGCGTTGATCGCGTTTCCGACAGAAACCGCCGTCGGCGAGGTCCCGGCAGACACACTGTTCAATCTCGGGTTGGTCTATGGTCCGCTGGTCCTGGTCATCTGGCTTGGAGCTTGCTACGCGATCACTGGTTACAACATCTCCCGGGAATACCACTCGCAAACCGTTGCGCGCCTCGAGGAGGGCTAAGCGAGATCAGTCTTCTACCCAAGAGCCGTCCGGGTTTTGCCAGGCGCCAAGGTGGCCGTCTGGGGTGGGGTAGCGACAGTAGCCCATCAGGTGCTGTATCGTCTTGGAATGCGTCATGGCCACTTCACGCGGCACATTGAGGTATTGATTTTCTTCCTGGCGCAACCAACCAAGCGAATAGGTGTTGATCAGGCCGGCACGCGGCGCCTCGCTGCGATTGGCGCCGCCGCCATGCACGGTGGTTCCCAGGTAAAGCAACACGGAGCCTCGGGGCATGACGGCTTGCACAATATCCTCGCCAAAATAATCCATGTCATCACGGGCAGACGGCAGTTTGTTGTGACTGCCCGGCACCACGCGAGTGGCGCCGTTTTCCGCAGTGAAATCGTTCAGCGCCCACATGGCGCTGATCTGCAATTGCATGTCAGGCAGGCACAGGGGGTACATGCTGTCATCGAGGTGAAGCTCCTGGTCGCTCTCGCCTGGCCCGATCTCGATACCGGTCAGGCTCCCTATCCGGTAATTCGCGCAGTTGGGCAGCAGCACCGCGTCAGCCGCGGCCAGTACCCGGGGATGCTCGACCAGCTCCGCCGCAGCCTGTGAAACACCGAGGATGCCGCCGATGCGCCGGGTCTTGTAGCCATTGAAGTCGCTCTCATCGAATCGTCCGAGATCATCGAAAGGCGCCCGAAAATCGGCATTCACAGCATCGATGATCTCCGCCGATGCCTGGTTAAGAACTACGCAGGCGCCGTCGCGCTCGAGGGCGGCGACAACTTCCTGGTCTCCTGCGTCAGATTGGAAAAATTCCAGTGACATGTTGGCAACAAGCGGTGCTAAGTCGGGTCGCCAGTTTAATACACTGGCAAGATCAACTAAAGAAATCTAAGAACATTGGTGCATTACGATTCTACCGAGAAGCACCAGTCCAATAATTACAATGTGTAATTTGATCAAACCCTTGCTGTCTAAGGGAATTGCCGAATCGCCCTCCTCCCCATTACGCAAAATCAATCAGCGGCCGACGACCAGACCTACCTCCGAAAACAAAAGGCAATCCGATTCCTCCGCATGCTCCCTGTCCGTCACCAGCCGTTCAGCACAACGACTGTAAGACATCCAACGACGCCAAACCCTGCCAAAACTCAAATCGAGATCCCGCAACGCTTTCCGATGATCGATCATGACAACCGTCGCCGCGGCGAACATCGTGATGCGCCAGACGATCACAAACAATATTCGCTGCCATCGCCTGGGAGTCTGGGCGCGTAAGAAGCAGCAATGAAAATGCAAATGCGATCGCTCGTCGTTTACCAGCTCCGTTAATAGACTCTGCAAACGCGTTTTGGGCATCCTGGTAGCCAACAAATGGTAGTAGCAAATGCCCACAACCTCGGCAGCAAGCAGAACAAGAACTTTGAGGCGCAATCCCATCAGTCGTCGCCCGACGACAAAAAGACGTGCTGTCCAGTTATGACGAATTATCGAACCGCCAAGATTGCGCACACAAATAGCCAGAATCTCGGCATGCCGGTGTTCTTCCTTGACGAACAGCGCCATGGCATCCGCGTAATGCGCATCGATGCTTTTGTTAGAGCTGCTTCGGGCTTGTTGAATGATGTTACCGCCGCCAGATTCACCTAATTGAAAAATCGCGAGCGACCTGGCAACTGATGCTGGTATGCCGACATAGGTCTCAGGCGCATCCAATGTCGGCAATGTTCTGCTGCGACGTCCTGCAAAAAACCTCTGCCAGAGACGCCAATTAACACTATTAGACTCCACAACAATCCCCGAATGGCTAACCAGGGGTCGTTGTAGCGCACGAACACGGCATTCATGTGGAATAACTATGCCGAATTATGGCGATTGGCCAGCAAAAGTGGGCTAACGAACGCCGCTCGGCCAAGGTGTTACGGTGATATTTGAATTAGAGTCCGAATTCCCGGTCTGCTCGCGAATTCAGATCGGCTTGTCTGCTTGTTGAAATTTGGATCGGTAACCAATCATTCGAGTATAAAGCAGGCCAAACGCACTCTCCATTAGTGACGCCAGAATGATTCCGTCGACGTCGCAATTCTTTGCGAGGCGACAAAGTCTTTCAAATGTCCGCACGTAATTTCGCGTATGTTTTCTCCTGATTTTGGTAGCTAACAGCAATTCTTCGATTCCCTCCTCCTCCAGAGCATCTTTCGTAATGATCATTCTGGCAAAAATGGCGCTGTCGCCTTGTGCCGCCCTGGCAAAATAATCATCCAACTGTTCGCGCCCGAATCCGCCACTCCCGGCCGGTCCCATTGAGGAAGCCAGCAACATTCCGGATATACCGCCAAGCTGCTGTTTGACATTTTCAGCAATCTTGAAAAACGTTTCCTGACGCGCGTTCATTTCAGTGGCCGCAATAGCCTGTGTCTGCTTTTCTGACTGCTCCGATGTTTTGCGCAAAGCTTCCGTATTGTTTGCAAGTTCACGCTGCTGGATGAACATGCCGATCACCAGCCAGAGAAAAGCAAGTGGCGCGAAAACGCCCTCAAGAAAACTGCCGACGGCGTCGAGAGAAAAAAGCGCAGTGGGTGTGGATTCGCTGACGTGTAATACATACGAAAGACCGCTGGCCAACCAGATACCGCTTATTACGACGCCGAACCAGATACGCCAGTCGAGCTTGCCAAAATATCGCAAGACTTTGTGTTCTGTTGTCATCCCGGTACTTTAATACCAGATTCACCCATTGAACAGTTCGAATCAAATACGTAGTGTCAGGCGATCCCTGCCCGATCCCAGCTCGGCCAGTGAAGATGTGAACGAAACGGCAGAATCTGCGCGCTAAGCGTCACATACTGCCGGCATGAGCTTGTCGATGCTGATATTCCCGGTACTGATCCCCCTGCTTTTCTGGGGCGCCTATCATTATTACCATGACCGCCACCGCCCGGAGCCAATTGCCAACCTCCTGTATTGCATCGTATTGGGTGTCGCGGCTTCTTATCTGAGCCGTTATCTGTATTTGGGTCTTGAATTGCTCGGCCTGCGCTACGATGCCGTAGAACTGGGAATGACGAACTTACCGGGATTGCTGCTGTACTCCATTCTTGGCATCGGTTTCATCGAAGAATTCGCCAAAATGCTGCCCTTTCTTCTCGTCGTGCTGCGCTTTCGTGCGTTTGATGAGGTGCTCGACGCCATAATTTACGCGTCCTTCCTGGCGCTTGGCTACGCGCTAATCGAGAATATTCATTACCTGCAATACCTGACAAAAAGCGAATCCATCGCGCGAGGCTTTGCCGGGCCGTTGGTGCACATCGTTTTCGCATCGGTGTGGGCCTATCACATTGGTCTTGCGCATATCCGCGGGCGCGGTGTGCTCTGGGCGTCGCTGAAGTGGCTAACGGTGGCGGCCATTCTCCACGGAATTTACGATTTCATTGCGCTCGGATTACCGCGTGCAGCACTTGTATTTGCTGCGGTCCTTATTGTCGCTATCTGGATCTGGCGATTGAAATTGATCAGGCGATTGAGCGGCTCAACCCACGAAGATGCGCAAGCATAATTGAGCGATTTGCCGCTTAGCGTTGCAGCGTATAACGGTCGGGGTTTTCAGTCGGCGCGTCCGTCTCCGCAAGAGTCAGCTCAAGTTCACCGCCCTCTTCGCCCATAAGGGCCTCGCAGCGTTTCTGGATTTCGGCCAGTCGCAGCGATACGCTGGATTCGGATATTGGCTTGTCCATATTGTTATTCGCCTGTTTTACCGGGATTTATCAAAACACCGTCGCAATTTAGCGACAGTCCAAGTGTCGCAGTATAGAGACAGGATGGTCGCCAAAGTGTGAACTACGTCTCAAAAATGCCGCTTTTTCGTTATTTATCAGCTGCTTATGTTACATGCGCGCCATCTGAGTCGGCGCTCGGTGCCCAGTCAAAAGTCAGCCTTGGGTGCTCGAGTACGACTTCGCGCGGCGTCTGCAGCCCGTGCCACTAAAACCGTACGAGCGCCGATCCCCAGGTGAAACCCGCCCCAAAGCCCTCAAGTAACAGCAAATCACCCCGCTTAATCCGGCCATCACGCACTGCAACATCCAGAGCAAGGGGAATGGAGGCGCTCGATGTGTTGGCATGTTCGTCCACGGTGATGATCGTGCGCTCCAAGGGCAGATCGAGTTTTTTGGCGGCCGCTTTGATGATTCGCAAATTGGCCTGATGTGGCACCAACCAGGTGAGATCGTGCTTATCAAGATTATTGGCAGCAAGCGTCTCCAGTGCGATGGCGCCTAGCGTACTCACCGCTTTTTTGAACACTTCGTTGCCCTTCATTTTAATAAAGGCTTCTTGCGATCGAACGGTGTCGAAACCGGATGATATTCCCGCCGGTACGTGCAACATTTCTTCATGCGCCCCGTCTGCATGAATATGCGTGGAAAGAATCCCTGGCTTTTCCGCCGCTTTGAGGATCACTGCTCCGGCGCCATCGCCAAACAAGACACAAGTTGACCGATCGCTCCAGTCAATGATTCTGGAATAGATGTCCGCACCCACAACAAGCACACAGGTTGCTCCCTCCGTGCGAATGAAACGGTCGGCAATATCGAGCCCGTATACGAATCCAGCACAGGCTGCGTGCACATCGAATGCCGGAACGTTTCTTATGCCGAGTCTGCGTTGGAGGATGCAGGCGACGCTGGGAAATATCTTATCGCCGGTGGTGGTCGCGATGATGATGAGATCAATATCTTGCGCATCGATGTTCGCCCCCTCGATGGCCCGATTTGCGGCGGCAAGTGCCATGTCAGAGGTCGTCTCTTCTTCAGCGGCAATATGCCGGCGCTTGATGCCAGTCCGCTCCTGTATCCACTCGTCCGACGTGTTGACAAGGGCTTCGAACTCCTTGTTTTCCATCACACGTTCGGGCAAGTATCCACCGGTCCCCGCAATTGATGTAAATGGCATGTAGTGAGTTCCTATTCGATGTCAGGACTGCGCGGCCAGGAATTCGGCCAATTCGCGAATCGTGGGGTGATCGAAAAGATCGTTGATATCAATATTTCCGGAATGCCGCTCTTCAACAGCCAGCATGATCTCAGTCAATGTGAGTGAGCTTATACCCACTTCGAACAAATTGTCATCGGGTCCAATCTGCCTGTCCTTCGAAAACTCAGCGCAAATTGCCAGTAATTCGACTACCAGGGGCGTCTCGTCCGAGTTGGAGGCATCGCTGGCGTCTGGTGATGTAATTTTCTCAAGGTCTTCGAGTGCGCTATCGAACTCGCCATCGAGATATTCGCCTGTCAGTTTGGACCTTTGAATCTTGCCGCTGGTCGTTTTGGGAATGCGCGCAACCGGGATGACTTGATCGACCTCAAGGCCCGCATGTGTGCCAACTATGTCACGAATCTTCGCAGCCAGTTGAACAAATGATTCCAGATCCTGCCGATGAAGAACAAATACCAGGAGTTCTTCGACTCGGATGCCCGAGCGTTTTGCACCGCTTACGACAACCTTTCCCAGCTCGAATTCGTCCAGCCTGGCAATAATGTCCTCAATATCGTGGGGGTAATAATTCTGCCCATTGACGATAATGATGTCCTTGGACCGCCCGGTGATAACGAGTTCGCCGTCCGCGCGCGCTCCGCAATCGCCGGTTTTCAACCAACCATCGCTGGTATACAAGGCTTTGGAGTTTTCCGGGTCTCGATAAAGCCCACGCGTCATATTTTCACCGCGGATCTGGATGTTGCCGATTATGCCGTCTTCAAGGGCATTGTCACTGTCGTCGGTAATTCGGTACTCACAGCCATCGATAGCCTTGCCAATTTTGGCGAATGTAATTGCATCATCATCGTCAGCGTCGGTGACTTCGTACGGTGCGCCAATTTTCAAGCTATGGCGTTTTACCGTTAGGTAGCGGAAATTTTCACCGACCTCTGAAAATGTAACACCAAGAGTTGCTTCAGCAAGTCCATAGACGGGAGACATCACCGTGTATTTGAGGCCGAAGGGTGCCAATGCCTGCAAGAACTCATCGCAAAGAGCAATGGATATCGGTTCAGCGCCATTCATGATCAATCGTACGCCCGACAGATCCAGGTGTTCCGGCGGCTTTCGTGCGAACATTTTGAGGTAATGTTTATAACCAAAATTGGGCGAACACATGACGGTTGCCCCCAGTTCACTTGCCTTGGCCATCCACAGCAGGGGTCGGCGGACGAACAGGCTGGTGTCCATTATGGCGTGGTCGACGCCCAGGCTGACAAAACCCAGATGATACCCAATCAGCCCCATGTCGTGAGTTAGGGGCATCCAGCTAAATCCGACGTCACTCTGGGTTAATGCCACTGCCTTGTTGATCCCGCGAATGTTCACTGCGAGATTGCGATGGGTCAGGCAGACGCCCTTGGGATCGCTGGTCGAACCGGACGAATATTGTATGAACGCCAGATCATTTGGCGTACGAGCCATTGCCGTGCCCAATTGACTCGTGTCGTCATCCATTTGGGTAACGCAGCCCGTGTCCAGCAAAATATCCGGGGTGGCGATCTCTTGTTCTGATGCAAATGATTTGAGACGTTGCAGAACTTTTTCTTCGGTGAATAGCGTTGGTTTCCCGAGTTGACTGGCAATCCGAAATAATTTCAGGCGCTGCTCGTCGCTAATACCGATCGCAACAGGAACCGGCAGAATTCCACCCAGGATCGCCGCCCAAAACGCGATCAGGAAGCGCTCATTGGATCCGCTCAATATGATCAGTTCGTCGCCAGCCTCGATACCGCGATCTTGCAGTACGCCCAGGAATTGCAGCGCTCTCAATCGAAGATCGGCATAGCTGACGATACTTTCGTCATTTGCTCCAACAATGAAACGTACACCTTTGCCCGAATGTTGTTGGGCGTCGATCATTTCAATCAGTGTGCCGAAATTATTCATTCGGCGAATTGTTGCACAGATGGCCGCAGCATAATGTCATTTTGGGAACGCAGATTGATGCCCAGGTTCAGGCCCGGGAACTCGTCACTCACCTGCTCCAGGTGAAATCGCTGGACCAGGTAGCCGAGATGAATTTTCATTTCTAGAAAGGAAAAATACTCACCCAGGCAGCGTCTTGGACCCAGCGAAAACGGAAAATACGGACGACTCCCTTTCTTGTACATACCTTCGGGTCCGAATCGCGATGGATCAAATCGATCCGGATCCGGCCAGAATTCGGCCGTGCGGTGCAATATGTAGGGAGACAGATACAACTCTGTGTCTTTCGGCACATCAAAATCTGTCAGAAAATCGTCTTCATTCGACTTGCGCGAGTATATCCAGACCGGCGGATACAATCGTAATGTTTCCTCCAGGACCTGCTGTGCGTAGGTCATCTCGGACACACTCGCAGACTCGATCGGTTCATTTTCCCTGATGTGCCGTCTTGCCTCCGCAAGGAGTTCACGCTCCACCTCAGGGTGCGAAGCAATGAGTGACCAGGCCCAGTTCAATGTGCCAGCCGAGGTTTCGTAGCCTGCGACAATAAGGGTTATCAACTCATCGATCAGTTCTTTGTCGGTGAAGGAATTGCCTGACTTGTCGGTCGCATTCACGTACATGGCCAGGAAGTCGAATTGTTCCTGCGTTTCGGATTGCCGTCGCGCAGTGATGATTTCCAACAAAAAACTTCGTAAATTTCGCACCTTCATGACCACGCTCAGATCACGTGCGGAATCCTGGCTCAGGAATGAAAACGGGTTGCTGCCGTCCTTGACGATCTTTCCTTCATAGTCCACGCCAAAGATTGATCGCAAAATCAGTTCCAGCGCAAATTCGTTCATTTCCCGCGTGATATTGAGTACACCACCGGTTTTCACGACTTCATTCCAATGTTGCGCCCTCTTCTCACAACAATGCGTCATCTGCTCAATGAGCTTGTGCACATTCTGTCGTGAAAAGGCGGGCTGTATCATTGTTCGCGCACGTCGCCACACGTCACCGTCGCTGACGATGATGCCATTACCCAACAACATCTTGATGCGTTCGAAACCTCGCCCTTTCGAGTACTTGGCATGACGGCGGACGAGTATTCGGCGCACTTCCTCAGGATCATTGACGAAGCAGGATTTGCGCCCGCCAGGCAACATGATCGACACCATATTGCCGTACTCGCGCTGCAGACGCTGAAGCACATCCAGTGTTTCAGGGTCTACGTCGATGCGAAGGGGTTCCTCGGGGCCGGGCGGGAGGCGCAAAGGGTTGCTGGAAGCTGTCATTAAACCGGTGATTGGTCGCAAGATATCGTTTTTTCCAGCCCCAATATTACATTGACCGGCACAGGACTGATACTGCAAACTCATGCGCAATTGCTGCTTATTTGACCTGCACTGGCCGATTCATGCGTTGTTCAGCATAATTCCGGCAATATCGCCCCCGGCCTGTTTTGAACTTTGCTCGACAGGCTGAACTCTAATCCGCTTTGAGAACATGACAGACAATAATAGAAAAACTGATTTTGACGATGTTGAGTCCCGCCGCGGGTTCGTCGGCCGTCGCAAAATGTCGTCCGGCAGACGCATTTATTATTTTTTGGGTTTGCCTGTCTTGCGACTGGTTGTGCGCCTGTTTTGGTGGAGCTACCGGATCGAAAGGGTTATCGGCGAGAATGTGCTCGAGCGCATGCTAACGGAAGGCAAGGTGTACGCGCCCTGCTATTGGCATCAGCACAGCGTTTTATGCCTGCTCATGATCCGCACCTGGATCCAGCGCGGTTTCAAGGGCGGCTTTATCGTCTCGCCATCTGTGGATGGTGAAGTGCCTGCCAGGATCGCCCGCTCATGGGGGGCTGAAGTCGTCCGCGGGTCAGCGGAGCGAACCGGTGCCCTTGCGATGAGAGACATACACAAGGTGATGAAAAATGGAACTTCGATTGTCACGGCGGCCGACGGACCGCTTGGACCGATATATGAATGCAAGCCGGGTGTCGTATTGATGTCAAGGATTGGTTCTGCGCCGATGATACCGGTGGCCTGTGCGGCGGATCGCGCCTGGTACCTGAATCGCTGGGACGATTTCATGATACCCAAACCCTTTGCACGGATTGTGCTCGCCATCGGAGAACCTCACCCGGTTCCCAGTGGCGGTTCGATGGAGGAACTGGAATCACACCGGATGGCCATGCAGTCCGCTCTGATGGCCCTTATGGACGAGTCGAAGGAGGCTCTGCGACGTGAAACCTGACCAGCGATTGATGCAAAGCGTTCTGGGAAACATCTGTTCGCAAATCGTATTTTGCGCCCTGACCGTAATCGCTGTGCCGATGCAATTCGCAGTTGCTGAAGAGGGTCTCGTTGCACACACCGCGGTTTACAAAATCAGGATAAGCCTGCTCGGTGGATCGCTGAAGACAGTGGTGGAGCGAACGAAGACCGGCTTCACGGCGAAGTCGATTATCAAACCCACAGGTTTGGCTAATTTTCTATTGAACGGAACAATTGAGGAAAGCTCGGAATTCACATCCGGCCCAGACGGCATGCGTCCACTTGTCTACGATTCTTCGGACACGCTCTCGAAAAAAGACAAGTTCATGCATTTCGATTTCGACTGGGCCAACGATTCTCTAAATGGGCAAATCAATGGTGAGGATTTTGAATTTGAGCTCAGCGACAACGTACACGATCGAGTATCCATTCAGTATGAACTGATGCACAACCTTCTGAACGGAAAGATGAGCGAAGAGTACGGCTTGCTTGATGGTGAGAAACTAAAACAACTGCAGGTAAGAAAAATCGGCAGCAAAACAATCAAGACACCTTTTGGCACATTCGAGGCAATCGGAATCCAGCACAATGCAATCAATTCCTCTCGAGTCAGCACCTTGTGGTGTGCCGAAGAACTGGGTTACCTGCCGGTACTAATTGAACAACACCGCAGGGGGAAACGGCGGGTCCGCGCGATCCTGACCCACTATGAACGGACCTATCCAAACGATGCCACCGAAAATCCGGAGCAATAACGGCATCTTTGCTCTTCCCTCACTGCACCTTGCGTTCGTAAGTCAGAACACTAGTCACATTTTCACCTTTCTTGCTGCGCAAAATAACCTCCCGTTTTAACCGCGAGGCATTATCAAACAATTGATATCGTTCCGTTAGCTTCATTCCTTCCTTGCCCAGTGTTTCTACTACGTATTGTTCCCCCTCCCAACCGGAGACACGCTGCGCTTGTGCACCGCCAATACTTATCTCACGGGCTTCCCCGAATCGGTATTCCTCGACGACGGACCGATCAAAACTAATGAACAGGCCGCTTTCGGTTTGAGTGATTTTCAATGATTTGCCATTTTCCAGAAATACGTACACCAACCCGCCGGCAGTTGTTTGTGAGCGGCGAGAGCCACTCCTTTTTCGGGCGCCGCTTGTTTTTCGGATGGCTTTCTCAAACTGCTTCAATATGACGTCCAGGTCTTCGACCAGGTCCCACTGGCCGGAGAGGCTAAAGTCTGCTGGCGGATCTGCGCTTTTCCTGAGCAACGTTTCATTACTGCCACAAGCAGCAAGAGCGAGTGACAAGAAAGCAATCAAGACAATCGTGAGCTTCATGGGCAAACACATCCGTTCATTCGTAGTCTTTGCTCGCGACAAGTCCGGCTGGACCGCTTCGAATTTAATTTCTGTCCCGGATTGCCGTTCAGTCGCGATTGTAGCAACGTTATACTACAGTCTCCGCTGATCGTAACAGGACTCGCAAGGAAAGAGGATTGAATCAAACGTGACCGACAATATCGTATCTGCAATCTGGAGCGGTGATCTGAGTCCACCGCAGTCGATTCCGGAATCGGCGGACATCGTCATCATCGGGGGCGGCATCGTTGGCGTATCGACAGCGTGGTTTCTTGCACGCCAGGGCGTGAGTGTCGCGCTTTGCGAGAAGGGTTTTATCGCGGGCGAGCAATCAAGCCGCAATTGGGGTTGGGTCCGCGTGCAAGGGCGTGATCCCCGTGAGGTGCCCATGATGCTCGAGAGCCTGCGAATTTGGCGTACTCTTTCCGAGGACATTGAGGAAGACGTTGGTTACACCGAAAGCGGTTGCCTGTACACGGCGCGAACGCAAAAGGAGCTGGCGGGATTCGCGCATTGGCGTGATCTGGCGCAAGAATACGGGCTGTCCACAAAACTGATTTCGGGCAGTGAATTGACGGCGCAGGTAGGCGATGCGGCGTCACAATGGGTCGGCGGTATATTCACGCAAACCGATGGTCGGGCGGAGCCTCACAAAGCGGCCCCTGCGATAGCACGGGCGGCGGTAAAAGCCGGGGCTCGCATCATGGCCTCCTGTGCGGTACGTGGCCTGGAAACGAAAGGTGGCCGCGTGTCCGCCGTGGTAACCGAGCACGGCACTATACGCACATCGACAGTACTGTGTGCAGCAGGCGCGTGGTCCTCGATGTTTTGTCGCTCTGTGGGCATATCACTGCCACAACTCAAGGTTCGCGGTACCGTCGCACGCACGTCTGTCGCACCCAGTAACATCAAGTGCAATGTTTTCGATAACCTTATCGCCATACGTCCGCGGCAGGATGGTGGCTATACCGTCGCGCACGGCTCGATTCTCGATCATAATTTAACGCCCTCCACTTTGCGTTACGCGTTCAAGTTTCTCCCGGCTTTGCGACAGGAAATCGGTTCATTACGCCTGTCGATTGGTAAAGAGTTTCTTGACGAACTCAGAACACCAAAAATCTGGGCGCTGGATATTGAGTCACCGTTTGAAGCAACGCGGGTATTAAATCCGCCACCCAATCCGAAAGTTCTTGCCAGCATCAAAAAGAATCTGGCAAAAACATTTCCGGAACTTGCAAACGTCAAGATAGTTGAGGCATGGGCGGGTATGGTCGAAACCTCGCCCGACGTCGTACCGATTATCTGCGGTGAAGACAGCTTGCCGGGGTTCTTCATTGCGACAGGTTTCAGCGGACATGGATTTGGTCTGGGGCCCGGCGCGGGCAAAGCAATTGCGGCAATGTTAACCGGGAACGACGTTGGTATCGATTTGTTACCTTTCAGGCTCAGCCGGTTTTTCGATGGCAGTCCGATTCGGCCGCACTCCGCAATCTAGAAAACGCTCATAGGGGATAGCACAGTGAGAGGGTCACAAATTTTTCTGGTCGTGGCCGCGTTACTGTGGGCCGGTACGGCCCTAAGCGCCAAGCCACAAACAATGCGACTCGATTACTACCATACCGGGAACGACTCGATGGAAATGTTCAGCGTCGAGCAACTCGTGCTGGAACCACTGCCCTGGCCGGGCAATCCGGCAAGGCCGCTCGACGAATCACTGAGAGGAAAATATGTATTCGAAATAATTGCAGATGGGGCCGGCGATATTCTCTACTCACGAAGCTTCAGTAGCATTTATGGGGAGTGGGAAACCACAAGTGAAGCCCACCGCGTCAACCGCACGTTCCATGAATCATTGCGTTTTCCGGCACCCGACGATGCCTTCACTGTCATCATCAGGAAACGGGATTCAAAAAACGCTTTTCACGAAATCTGGCGTATACAATTGGACCCGGCAGATTATCTGGTGCACCGGGAAACCGCGGCATATGCCAGCGAGGTCGAAGCGATTCAATACAACGGTGACTCGGCTTTCAAGGTCGATATATTGCTGCTGGGAGACGGCTATACATCGGCTGATCGCGAGAGTTTTCTGAAAAAAGCGCGCGAGCTTACCGAGGCTCTGTTTGCATCGTCTCCCTTCGACAAGCGCCGGTCCGATTTCAACGTGTGGGCATTGGCACCAACAAGCAGCGAATCAGGCGTGTCGAGGCCCTCGACTGGCATCTATCGCGGCAGCCCCCTCGGGGTTAGCTACGACGCGTTTCGCAGTGAGCGGTACGTATTGACGTACGAAAACAAGGCTATGCGCAGAATCGCGTCATCGGCTCCCTACGATTTCGTCGAGATACTGACGAATACCGACACCTATGGTGGTGGTGGCATATACGGTTTGTACAGTACGGCAGCAGCCAATAGCGAATGGGCCGACTACTTGTTCGTGCACGAGTTTGCCCATCATTTTGCCGGACTGGCCGACGAGTACTACACCAGTTCCGTCGCTTACGAGCCGCCTGACGAAATATCGGAGCCTTATGAGCCCAATGTCACCGCCTTGCTCGATCCGGACACCCTGAAGTGGAAAGACCTTGTGGATGCAGGCACGCCCTTGCCCACCCCCTGGCCCAAAAGTGAATTCGAAGAGCACGCCCTTGCTTATACGGCCCGACGTAATCAGCTTCGCGCTGAAAACGCACCGGAATCCGACATGAACGCCCTGTTTCGTTCCAATCGGACTTTCAATGAGGGTTTATTTTCAGCGGCGAGCAACAGGAACGTCATCGGCGCATTCGAAGGAGCAAACTATCTTTCAAACGGCTTTTACCGCTCTGAAATGAGTTGCATCATGTTTAACCGCACAACCGACTTCTGCAAGGTATGTGGCAATGCCATTGAAGTAGTCGTAGACGAATATTCAAGGGATTAGCCCGGGCTAGGAGTCTGCGCCGCTACCCAGCGTTTTTGTGAGTTGCTGCGAAAGTGAACCGCGTCGAGCGACCTTTATTCGATCCAGATTCAGCCATGACGCCAGTTCGCGCAGTTCCCGTGCGAGCGCTGCTGCCACGTGGGCAGATTTCGCTCCTTCCTCGAGATGAGCGGCCCTGACCAGCAGGCATGAAGCTCCACGGTCCGCTTTCAGATCGACTCGCGCGACAAGTTTGTCACCGAGCAAATACGGCAAGACGTAATAGCCCCATTTTCGCTTGTGTTCGGGAACGTAAATTTCGATTCGGTAATGAAAATTGAACAAGCGCTCCGCGCGAGGTCGGTACCAGACCAGCGGGTCAAATGGTGAGAGCAATGCTGACGCCGCGACGCGCCGGGGCAATGTCGAGTCAAGTGCCAGATAGGCGGGCGCGGACCAATCCTCAACCCGCACTTCTTTGATGACGCCCTCTTCCACCAATTCGTCAATTCTTGGCAGCGCGTCTGCAGTTTTCATTCGATAGTAATCGGCAAGGTCCTTCGCCGTTGCAATGCCGTACGCACGCGCTGCTCTGCGAAGCAGCTCACGCCTGGCAGCGTTGTTGTCGAGGCTCGCCAGGCGATGCTTATCGTCAATCAGGCGCTCAGGAAGATCGTAAACACGTTGAAAATTCGACAAACGATTCCTGACGGCAAGCGTACCAAAGCCAAAGTGATATTCGAGAGCCCAGCGCGGTACCGAACGATGCCACTCGCCGCTTTTTCGTTTCGGGCCCTGGACGGATGGCAGATCAGCCGCGGTAACTGCGCCACGCTCTGCAACCAGTTCAAGTACCTCGGACAGGTATGCGGCAGGATCTTTGAGCTTCATTATCGGACTATTGGACCAGGGCTTGAACGCCCGACGCCGATGGGCAAGCAGCGGCCAGGCGTCCGCTGGAACAATGGATGCTTCGTGCGCCCATTGCTCAGTGAACTCTTTACTGCCGTACATTAGCTTATCGAACCTGGGCCTCTGGTAGGCCCCGAGACGCGAAAAGACGACGAGATAGTGCGCCGGTACCAGTACATTGACGAAATCGAGCTGCAACAAGCCGAGTGTCCGCACAACTCTCCGGATGTGCCGTTGGTCCACTCCATTTTCCGGGCGCTTCTTGTGCAGGCCCTGCGCCGCGAGTGCGATGCGGCGTGCCTGTGCTTTGGACAGGACTTCCCGGTTCATCCAACGCGTACCGCATCAAGGTAGGATAGCGTTTCAACCATTTTATTCCAGACCGGATTCGAGAAAACGCGCATGGGAAAAGAATACACGCAAATCGACGCACCAATTCAACGGTGGATCGAGCAACAGCATATATTTTTCGTTTCAACGGCGCCGTTGGCGGGCGACGGATTGATCAATTGTTCACCAAAAGGCCTGGACGGTTTTCGGGTTCTAAACCCGGGTAGAATCGGCTATGTCGACGTCGGCGGCAGCGGCATAGAAACGGTTGCTCACATCAAAGAGAATGGCCGAATCGTCATAATGATGTGTGCATTCACCGGGCCACCAAAGATCTATCGATTCTATGGTCAGGGCCGCGTCGTGGAGCCGCAGGATGAGGGATTCGATGATCTGTTGACGCATTTTGGACCGCAACCATCAGTGCGCAATATCATCCTGGTGGATATTGAACGGATCATTGATGCCTGCGGATTCGGTGTTCCTTTATACGAGTACCGGCAAGAGCGCGATTCCATGCCAAACTATTTTGCGAACAAAAGCACGGAAGAAATCGCAGAGTATCGTGCGACTCGCAATAACAAGAGTTTGGACGGCCTGCCCGGACTGGCACCACTTGATTGAAAGCATTCAATGTCGCATTGCTTATTAGAGAATAAACATTAGATACCGACTGTATACAGTTGTTTTAATTATTGTTTAACTTTCCAATGCTGGAAGATTCTGGCGAGTTCGTGCAGCCGACCATAACCCGGCGAAGGACACCAGGATATAGGCCGCAGTGTATCCCGCGATGCTCTCGAGGCTACCGTCGATTACACCGTAGGTACTCATGGCGCCCACAAGAAGTGGCGCAATCACAAAAAGGCGGGTTACCTCAAATGCGAACGCATTCGGTCGACGCTCGTTCAGGGCACCCAGTGTGTAGAGCGTCGTCCACAAGAGCAGGCACGGTAGAATTGTCACTTGTGCACCTTGCTCTGCGAACAACGCCCCGATCCAGACGATTCCAAGGATGACCAGAACAAACTGTGCAACCGTGTAACGCTGGATTCCTGCACTCGATTCCGGATTGAATTTTTGGAAATCCTGGAGATTCGCTTTCTTTTTGGGGTAGCGTGCTTCGACATCTTCCGGACGCCACCCGGTTCTCCGAAACCAGATGCCCAGTTTGTCCCGCCACCGCTCCGTATTGACTGCATCGAACCAGAGATAACGGTACACCTGAAAATTTGCCCAAAAAGGATTCCAGCTTTCAAGCGGTTTGCGCACCCCGAAAACGACGGGCTCCCGGTCGAGTTCTTCCTGAAAAGTGCCGAACAAGCGATCCCAGAGAATAAGTATCCCGCCATAGTTCTTGTCGATATAGACCTCGTTCTGCGCGTGATGTACGCGGTGATTCGATGGCGTGACGAAGACCCGATCGATCCAGCCGAGTTTGCCGACCTGTTGCGTATGCACCCAGAACTGATAAATAAGATCCACGGCGTTGACAGTAACCACGACCTCTATGGGCAATCCAATGAGGAATAACGGCAAGTAAAATATCCAGGTGAACAGGAATCCCGTGCTTGTTTGTCTCAGGGCCGTTGACAAATTGTAGTCTTCACTCTGGTGATGGACGGCATGC
>Ga0209988_10000014_pt1 | contig 78875 bp, 68 predicted proteins | sample N075metaG_FD_183115 | JGI IMG/M metagenome (GOLD analysis project Ga0209988, IMG submission 183115) | Deep subsurface microbial communities from Kermadec Trench to uncover new lineages of life (NeLLi) - N075 metaG (SPAdes) (version 2) | ecosystem: Environmental > Aquatic > Marine > Ocean trench... | reverse complement strand
GTTTCAGTTCCGGCATTGCGCCCCGGACGTGACGATCCGGGCTTCCTATCGGCAGGTCATACCCTTTACACTCGGCACATAGCGGGCGGGTGCGAAGCGGAATCCCTGCCACCGTTCCTCGATTCCGAATTGGTGACCATCGTAAACGAATCGGTCGAAGGTACACCCGGGATGACCGGCTTTCGGCAGACCATTGCCGCCAACAAATAGTTGCGCAAGTACGGGGGAGACAGGTGTGAATTCAGAAGCAGGATTTTGGTGGGGCCTTGTAGTTGCTACGCTGTCCGGCAGCGTACTGGCCGCGGATCCGGTCCGCGACGCCGATGCCGAGATGTTTCCCGCCGGCGTTGCCTACGACGCGGCAATCCCGACACCAGAGGCTTTCCTGGGCCGGCCACTTGGCGCGGCGCCCGTCCGTCATCACGAACTTGTGGACTACATTACAACCATCGCGAATATGTCGGACCGGCTCAAACTCGAAATTGCCGGTTACACGCACGAGCGCCGGCCGATCCTGTTTATCATCGCCACATCGCCCGGGAACCATGCCCGGCTTGATGAAATAAGAACGCAGCACAATGCATTGACAGAGCCAGCCTCTGGCCAGGAAGTTTCGGACAGCATGCCTGTCGTCACCTGGCTGAACTATGGTGTGCATGGTGCTGAGGCTAGCGGTATGGACGCATCGCTGCCGATCGTTTATCACCTCGCCGCGGCACAGGGCACCAGGATAGAAAACGAACTGGCCAACAGCGTTGTCCTGGTCACCGCAGTTTTCAATCCCGATGGCCATGCACAACGCGTGGCGTGGCTGGACGCGTATGGTAGTCAGGTTCCAAACGCGGATCCGCAACATGCCGAGCACGATATGCACTGGCAATTTGCGCGCACCAATCACTACTGGTTCGACCTGAACCGGCAGTGGATCAGTGTGACACAGCCCGAATCGCGTGCCTGGATGTCGAAGTGGTATGCATGGCGGCCGAACGTGTCAGTGGATTTTCACGAGATGGGGCCGAACAGCACCTATTATTTTCACCCGGGCGTACCCGCCAGGACAAATCCGATTATTCCGGCCGCCGCAGAATCGCTCACCGCGGCCTCCGTCCGATTCTCGGAGGAATTTCTGGATGCGGAAGGCAAACTTTATTATCACGCCGAAGGGTTCGATACCTATTTTCTTGGCAAAGGATCCGGACTGCCATTCGTCAACGGCGGCATCGGCATACTCTACGAAGCCGCGGCGGCCCGGGGCATCGAGTTGCAAACGCCACTTGGACTGCGCACTTATCGTGAAAACATTCGTAAGCACTTCCGCGCGAGTCTCGGCATGATCCGCGGCGCCCTTGCCTTGCGCCAGCAACTGCTTGATTATCAAAAGGACTTTTATGACTCTGCGCTAACCGAGGCAGCCGGCGACACGGTCAAAGCTTATGTGTTCGCGACCCCGGGCGACGATTCGCGGATGTATCATTTTCTCGATCTTCTGACCTGGCACCGCATACAGGTCTACGATCTTGCCCGTGACATCACTGTAAACGGAAGGGCATTCGCTGCCGGTGAAGCAAAGATCGTGCCGATGGGTCAGCCGCAATACCGGATGATTCGCGTGATCTTCGAGCGTTTTACTGAATTTGCGGACCCCACATTCTATGACGTGTCGACGTGGACCTATCCACTTGCCTATGATCTCGACTACGAAGCACTGTCCGGCAGAAATTTTCAGGAAAGCCTGCTTGCCGAGCAGTCCGCGGTCGCTATGCCGGCGGCGGCAGCTCCGGACGGGCCCGACTACGCTTATGCCTTTGCCTGGTCCGACTACTATGCACCGCGCGCGCTCAATCGGGTTCTGAGCGCGGGCCTGATGGCGCGCGGTGCGCTGCAGCCGTTTTCGGTTCGTACCTCCCAAGGCGATATGTCCTTTGACCGCGGCACCATTGTGGTGCCATTCGACAGGCAGGAGAAGAATCCCGATGAAATAAAAGCCATTATGGAATCGGTCGCCGCGAATGATGGTGTGACTGTGCACTCGTTAACATCGGGTCAGAGCACAATCGGCACGGCCGGTGTCAATGTCGGCGGCCGTTCTTTCGCAGAGCTCCAGCAAGTGAAAGTATTGCTGATCATTGGCCGCGACACTGACCTGTATAACGCTGGCGAGATATGGCACTTACTCGACTACCGTATGCAAATGGCGGTGTCACTGCACGATCGTGACCGGCTTGATGGCATCGACTGGAAGCAATACACGCACCTCGTCTTCCCGGGTGGCGAGTATGAAAACTACATGCCCGATTATGTGGATCGCATTCGACAATGGGTTGCAGAAGGCGGGACGATTATCGGTATTCGGCAGGGCGCTTACTGGGTGCGGGACAACGTGCTTGATTACGTTGAACCGGTAGAGGGTGAGGCACTCGTGCCCGACGAGGACCTGGAAACCGGCACAGGTCACGATGATTTGCTGGACGAGGAAGCAATCGAGACCGAACGGTACGATTACGCCGACAAGCAGGATATTGAAGCAGCAGACCTGATCCGCGGAGCAATTTTTTCCGGCGATCTCGACATCACGCACCCGCTCGGCTTCGGGTATTCGGACAGAAACATTGCATTGCATAAGAACCTGAGCGACATCATGGAACGGCCAGTCAATCCCTTTGCGACGGTGATCAGTTACCAGACGCCGCCTGTCCTGTCCGGATTCGCATCCCAAGAAAATCAGGCGGCTATCGAGGGAACTGCAGCGCTGATCGCCGAACGTAAAGGCAGCGGCAGCGTCATATTATTTGCCGATGATCCGAATTTTCGTGCCACCTGGTTCGGCACCAACAAGCTTTTCCTGAATGCCTTGTTCTATTCCAAAGCGTTTCAGGCACCGGCTGAGTGATTATGAAACGAGTAATGCAATGCGTGATACTCGTCGCCTTTTGCGCAACTGCGGCAGGGCAGGAAACAACGTCCGTGCAGTACCTGGCAAATGAAGGCGTCATGATCACCCATGGCGAGACCAAAATTTTGTTCGATCCGCTTTTTGATAACAGCTATAACAGATACCGCCTGGTTCCAGAGAAAATGCGTGACGCTATATTCGCAGGGCAAGCACCTTATGACGGTGTCGATGCGGTTTTCATCAGTCACAGTCATGGCGATCATTTCTCTGCCAGTGACATGATGCGCCTATTACGGGAACGGCAGGATATTCGCTTGTATGCACCGTTGCAGGCCGTCGCCGCAATGCGCGAGACAGCGACGCCGGATGACGAAGCCATATTTGAACGAGTGACGGCCTTTAACCTCGAGTACGGTGACACACCGGTTTTCGTCCGCCAGGATGGCTTGTTAATCGAAGCACTATGCATACCACACGCCGGTTGGCCTACCGCTCGCACCGACGTGCAGCATATTACCTTCCGGGTAACCCTGGAGGATACAAGCACGGTCCTGCATCTCGGTGACGCCGATGCGCGACTTGTTCATTTCGAACAGGACGAAGCCTACTGGGATGAAAGGCAGATTGATCTCGCGTTACCTCCATACTGGTTTTTTGTCTCGGAAGACGGCCGCGAGATTCTGGACGACCGTGTTCACGCCCGCCATTCGATCGGCATTCATGTACCTGCGCAGTTCAGCGAGGATCCGTCCAGCATGCCGGGTGAACTCCTGGGTGAGGATCTATTTAACCAACCGGGTGAGGGGCGCAGGTTTACTGGCATACAGTAATCTCCCATGAAAAACTTTTTCAGCGAACTCAAGCGCCGACGAGTTATCCGGGTATCGATCGTCTACATCGTCGTCGGCTGGGCGTTGATCGAGGCTGCGGCAACACTTTTTCCGATGTTCGAGGCGCCGGCATGGATGCCACAGGTGTTCACGATCGTCATCGTGCTGGGTTTTCCTGTTGCTGTCGTACTTGCGTGGGCGGTGCAGCTGACGCCCGACGGGTTCACCATTGAAGGAAAGCAATCAGCTGAACAGGGAAAAATTCGTTTTGTCTCCTCACGGGATGGCGTGCGAATAGCGTATGCGTTGTCAGGCAGTGGTCCACCGATAGTCAAAGTCGCGCACTGGCTCACTAATCTTGAGCTTGACTGGCAAAATATCATCTGGCGGCATTGGCTAAGCGGTTTGTCCGATGGCATGCAACTGCTTCGTTACGACGAACGTGGTTGCGGGCTTTCTGACAGAGATGTTGAAGACGTCAGTCTTGATTCGATGGTTAATGACCTGGAATGCGTAGTTGGTGCTGCTGGCTTCGAGCGTTTTGCACTTCTGGGTTCCTCGCAGGGCGGGGCGGTATCGATTTCCTACGCAGTGAGGCATCCCGAAAGGGTCAGAGCGCTGATCCTCTATGGCGCCTATGCAGAAGGCTGGGCGCAGAACGTGACTGACGAAGACCTTGAACGGGGGCAAGCGATGGTTGACCTCGTTCGTCTGGGCTGGGGCCAGGACAATCCGGCTTTTGTGCAGCTGTTCGGATCGCTGTTCATCCCCGACGCCAATGAGGAACAAAGATTGGCATTCGAAGTATTGATGCGCGAGAGCGCGACGCCTGAAATTGCCGCGCGCTTGCTAAGCGCTTTTGGTGATTTCAATGTCTCTGAATTGTTGGCGCAATTGTCAGTGCCGGTCCTGGTGTTGCATGCGCGAGGTGATGCGCGAATCCCCTATGCATCCGGCCGAGAGCTGGCATCCGTGATCCCTGGCGCGGAATTTAAGACCCTTGAAGGCAGGAATCACATTCTCCTGGAGCACGAGCCTGCATTCGAACAGTTCATGTTAGCAATCAGGGAATTTCTTGAGCGCCATCCGGCATAGCTGTTTGAGCGAATATCCTGCGTAGTTAATTGCGCGCTACGGCGTTGCCGGCAATATAAACACTTTGTATGGAATGCAGCGCACTAACGTCGGCCAGAGGATTTTGCGCGATAACGACAAAGTCCGCCCATTTTCCTGGCTCGAGCGTGCCAACATCATCCAGCTGCAGGCAACTGGCAGCCACCGAGGTGGCGCTCAACATGATTTGCCTTGCTGTCATGCCAGCTTCACGCATGAGATCGAATTCCATGTGTTCGAAATAACCAGGGAAACGGCCCGCGGGACCGGAATCGGTACCAAACGCAACCGGGACACCAGATCGCACCATTACGCGCAAGTTTTCCTGTGCCTGTTCCAGTGCCTTTCGATAGACTGCCGCCGAGGGGTTCGCCGCCATTCTTGCCATGAATTCGGGATCGCTGACACGATCGATCTCGCTTTGCTTCGCTGCCTCGAGGAAAAACGGATCATCGAAGAACGCCGGGCGCTCGCCATAGACAAACGTTGATACTTCTCGCACCAGTGTCGGTACATAACACACGCCGGAATCGAGCATGGCCTGCACAAACTCATCGGAAACCTCTTGGTCACGTACCGAGTGCGCGATCAGCCCGCTGCCCATTTCAAGCAGTTTCGCCGCGTCATCCAAATAAAAAATGTGTGTAGCGACGGGGACGTTTGCCTCTTTTGCAACTCGCAATGCTGCTTCCAGGGCATCCCAGGACATTTTTTCGATGGTGCCCAGGTTGTCATCCACGCGCAGCTTGATCCAGTCGACGCCCGCATCAATATTTGCGCGGGTCATCGCCGCAGCTTCGGCCGGGTCCTGGCTGAATACAGGCGGCCCCGCAAGGAGAAGCCGTGCGCGATCCAGAGAAAGGCTGTCTTGTGCCGCGCGAATTCCGAACGCGCCAGCGGGAGCGCCGCCAAGGCTCAATACGGTGGTAACGCCGTAGCGCGCGTAAAGCGCGAGATCAGCTGCTGCCCTGGCAGCATCGCCCTGAATCTCATCTGCAGCCCATCTACCTGATATATGCCCGTGCGCATTGATGAACCCCGGAATTATCCACTGACCATCGAGCACCACGATTTCGGCACCCTCCGGTGCTGGTTCGATGCTGACGCTCTCGATCCGGCCATCGCGAACCACGAGGCTGGCGTTATGCAGGGGAGCAGCACCGGTGCCGCTCCAGATATTGACGTCCGTGTACGCGACCGCTCCTGCCCCGGGCAATGTAACGGCTGCCGACCCGGTCGCTGCACCTGATTCCACCGGCGGCTCGGAGGAATCGCCGCAAGCAGTCAACAACAAGGCAAATGACAACAAGCCAAAAATTCGCATCATGGTCATCTCCAGTATGCCCCTATTGTACTCCTCACTCCGCTGAGCGGGCGGCTGAAACGAGCTTGGACAATTCCTTTCGCGTGAGCAATTTGCCCTTGCTGACAACAGCCGCTATTTGCCGGGTGTTTGCAATGTCCTCTAACGGGTTCGCGTCGAGCAGCACGAGGTCAGCTTTCTTGCCAACATCAACCGTTCCCATCTCGTTCTGTAGCGAGAAAAACTCTGCGGGCCTGACGGTCGCGGACCTGATTGCCTCGAGCGGAGACAGCCCGGCACGAACCAGCATCTCGAGTTCCGAGTGCAGACTGTAACCGGGCACGGATATGAAAATCGGCGTATCGGTACCAGCGCCGATCGGCACGCCGCGTTCATGCATGCGCCCTGTTAGAAAGAGGCTCCACTCGGCAAAAGCAGTGAATTCATTATTGGGGTTTTCAGCCAGCGCCGCCGAAGCTTCGCTCCAGTCTTCCCGGGCATCTGCGGGTATTCGCGACAGTGCATCGGCCCAGTCGTCCCTCCTGTAAGGCGGCGCCAGGTTCAGTGCGCCGAGGCGCAGTGTAGGCACCTGTATTGTCGACATCAGAGCGTCCAGTGTCTGATCGCAGCGCGCCTCGTCATAGTTCGCAATGGCCGGCAACCGTTGCAGGGAGTGAAGCGAAGAACGCAGGTCAGCTCCGGAAAGCCCATCTGGATTCCTGAGAAGCTCGAGCCGCGTTTCATGCAACTCCGGCGCGTTGCTGGCACAGTCCATCTCGATGTTGCGCAGATGTTCAATCGAATCTACTGACGGTCCAGCCATACTTGCCCGCAATGACAGCGGCACATGTGAATCAATCGGCAGTCCAAGTTCCTGCGCTGTCTCGACCATTGCGTCGAAAACGGCCGGGCTGACCATTTCATAGATCTTGATGAAATCGACACCCTGCTCTTGCAGGTTCCTGATCGCCGCCCGCGCATCATCCGGCGTCGCATTGCGCACACCAATCTCGGGACGAGACTCGCCGTCGTAGACGACGAAATTCCCATCGAGCAGAGGCCCGGCGAAGAACACCCGCGGGGCTACTGCACCGGGCGCGCGCATCTTCTCGACCACGGGCAACACCTTGCGCATGAGTCCGCCGGTGTCACGCACGCTGGTAATGCCGTACGAAATGAACAGCGCCGGCATGCTGCTGGTGAACCGGTCGTCGTAAGTCAGGTGAACATGAAAGTCCCACAGCCCGGGAATCAGGAACTTCCCGGTCCCGTCTATGGTCTCGGCAACGGACAGCTCCGCACCGGTTGATCCAACACTGGTGATTTCATCACCATCGAAGACGACAGTCTGATTTTCACGCACACCGTTGACCGCATCAATTACCGTGACGTTCGTGATCGCCGTTCCAGATGACTCCGGCTCCGCGCACGCTATCAGCAGTGCCGGGAAAATCCCCAGCAGAATAAGTTGACGCCTCATTTTTCTATGGCTGCAAATCGATCCGGTAACCTATCGCTACACTCAGAAAATTCGATATCTCGATCATGTCTTTGCCAACGAAGCGGATCGTGTGCGAGTTGACCTTTTCAACGTTCGGCAAATATGACAGCAATTCCACCGGGCGATAATGCTTGAGACTCAGCTCCAGTTCGATCGGCGTTTCCAGCACGTAGGGCTCGAATTCTTCAATCCGGTCGATGGCCGACTTCGTACGCGTGCGGATGACCTCGTACCCTGCCTCCGGCGTCAGCGTTCGCGCCGAATGGAAGCCGCTGGCCCACTTGACCACCGCTCCCTCAATATCGCCAATAATCACCTGGTTCTCGGCCACTGCAACGTCGCCCCCGGAAACCATGATGACCGGTACCCCGAAGTGACCGGCAATCGCGGCATTCATGCTGCCCTCAGTCATGGTCATGCCGTTCAGTCGCACGCTGGTTATATTGGCGCTAGACATCGTGTGTGCCCGAACACCGCGAGTATTGTTCGTACTCGCGTGATAGCCGATGAAAATTACCCCGTCGAATGAATCGTCGATACCGGCCATCATGGCCAGCTCCCGCGGCCAGGAGCGGATCACCGTCACATCGTCGGAAAACTGCTCAATCAGAAGATTCTGGCCGTTGCCGTGTGAGTCACTGATTACAAACTCGGTCGCACCTGCTGCACGAGCAGCGTCGATCGCGGCATTGACCTCGTTCGTCATGAACTCACGGAATCGTTCGTATTCGAAGCCGCCCGGACCAAGTTGCTCGCCGGTAACTACGCCAACGACGCCCTCCATATCAGCGGAGATGTAGATTTTGAGGCCATCCTGCGCATAGGAAATAGCGGAGACCGCTGCCAGCGCCAACAGGCATAGTGTCATTCTGATTTTCATTGTGTCCCCCGAATCTGTTATTCGCGCTTCGAGCAAAGCATAGGCGGCTCATGGGGTGAGGTCAAAACAAGTAATTGGGGTCAGAGCCCGGCTCTGACCCCAATTTCTTGCAGATTCGCCACTCGACGTGGCGCAATGCTGCGATCAGGATCCTTGCATGCCCAGGCCACCAAGAATTTGCATACCAGGAATTCCGCTGCACATCGTGCAGCGAGGCAATGATCGCCAAGACTGTTTTCGACAGAGGGGTGACTATCTCAGGTACCTCGGTTTTCTCGCCAAGTCAGCCCAAAAATATGAAGCTCGCGTGCATGCCTACGTTTTGATGACGAACCACGTCCACCTGTTGATGACACCAGGGCACAAAGACAGCGCTTCAAAAATGATGCAGAATCTTGGCCGCTGTTATGTTCTGGCATTCAATCGAATTCACGAACGAACCGGCACATTGTGGGAAGGACGATTTCGCTCTTATCCTGTCGCAACAGAAAATTATCTGTTTGCGTGTTACCGGTATATAGAACTTAACCCTGTGCGGGCGGGCATGGTCGAATCACCAGAAGAATATCCGTGGTCCAGTTTTCGAACAAATGCCCTCGGCGCGCCGAACGCCATTGTTCAGCCCAGTGCGGAGTGGATCGGCCTGGGCCAATACCGATGATGAACGGTGCGATCGTTATCAGCAGCTGTTCGACACCGCGCTCGATGAATCCGTGCTTGCCGAGATCAGGGCGAGCATCAAATCGGGGTCAGAGCCGGGCTCTGACCCCGCATAGAATGGGTTAGCGCTTGCCTTTGAGTTTTTGGGCGGCGCGGTAACGGGCGCGCGCCTCGGCCAGTTCCAGCTGGGCGCGTGCAAGATCGGTCTCTGCCGATACGCCTTTCAATGCTTCTTCGGCGTCCTGCTGTGCTTTCAGTGCCGCAGCTTCGTCGAGTTGCTCGCCACGCAGCGCCGTATCGGCAAGCACGGTGACCAGGTGCGGCTGGATCTCGAGCATGCCGCCGGTGATGTAGAAAAAATGTTCCTTGCCTTCCGTATCTTCGACGCGTACCTCGCCCGGCTTTAACGTGGTCAGCAACGGCGCATGACGCGGCGCTATGCCGACTTCGCCCATGCTGGCAGGCGCGTACACCATTTTCGCGTCGCCTGAGTAAATCTCGCCTTCCGCGGATACGATATCGACGTGAATGGTAGCCATTAGAGAATGCTCTTTTGCCTATTGCATGGTCTTGGCTTGTTCGACGGCTTCGTCGATCGAGCCAACCATGTAGAACGCCTGCTCCGGCAGATGATCGTAATCACCGGCAACGATGCCGTTAAAGCCACGAATCGTTTCGGCAAGCTGCACGTACTTGCCAGTCGTGCCGGTAAAGGTCTCTGCCACGAAGAACGGCTGTGACAGGAAGCGTTGAATCTTTCGGGCACGCGTAACCGACTGCTTGTCGTCTTCCGAAAGCTCGTCCATGCCTAAGATCGCGATAATGTCCTGCAGTTCCTTGTAACGCTGCAAAACGGCCTGGACACCACGGGCACAGTCATAGTGTTCCTGACCAATCACGTTCGGATCGAGGATTCGGCTGGTAGAGTCAAGCGGATCAACCGCGGGGTAGATGCCTAGCTCTGCGATCTGCCGTGACAGTACGAGGGTCGCATCAAGGTGAGCAAAGGTCGTCGCCGGCGATGGATCCGTGAGGTCGTCCGCTGGTACGTAAATGGCCTGGAACGACGTAATGGAGCCGGTCTTCGTTGATGCGATACGCTCCTGCAAGACGCCCATTTCTTCCGCGAGCGTCGGCTGGTAGCCCACCGCTGATGGCATGCGCCCGAGCAGTGCAGATACTTCGGTTCCGGCCAGTGTGTAGCGGTAGATGTTATCGATGAACATCAGTACATCACGGCCTTCGTCGCGGAACGCCTCCGCCATTGTCAGGCCGGTCAACGCAACACGCAGACGGTTACCGGGTGGTTCGTTCATCTGGCCGTAAACCAGCGACACCTTGTCGATAACGCCCGAGTCTGTCATCTCGTGGTAGAAGTCATTACCTTCACGAGTACGCTCTCCGACACCCGCGAAGACTGAATAGCCTTCATGTTCGTGTGCAATGTTTCGAATGAGTTCCATCAGCGCCACGGTCTTGCCCACGCCGGCGCCGCCGAACAAACCGACTTTGCCACCCTTGGTGATCGGCATGATGAGGTCAATGACCTTAATACCGGTTTCCAGAAGCTCGGAGGTCGCAGCCTGTTCCTCATAGGTCGGTGCCGCACGATGAATCGGCATCGTTTTTTCAGCGCCAATGTCTCCCTTGTTGTCGATTGGCCTGCCCAGCACATCCATAATCCGCCCCAGCGTTTTTTCACCGACTGGCACGCAGATCGGCCCGCCGGTATTGGACACCGCCATGCCGCGCTTCAAACCCTCACTCGAGCCCATAGCAATCGTTCGTACGACGCCGTCACCAAGTTGCTGCTGCACTTCGAGCGTGATGTTGACATCATCGATAAGCAGTGCTTCGTAAATTTTTGGAATCTGGCCGGATGGGAATTCCACGTCCACAACAGCGCCAATGATTTGCACGGTGGTTCCTGTGCTCATACCTGGGTCCTCTATCCCGTCACGGCGGTTGCGCCGCCGACAATTTCTGAAATTTCCTGTGTAATCGAAGCCTGTCGTGCCTTGTTATAGGCAAGCTGCAAGTCATCGATTATTTCGCCGGCGTTGTCGGTAGCCGATTTCATTGCCACCATCTTCGCTGCCATCTCGCATGCAAAATTCTCCACCGCCCCGCGATAGACCTGCGACTCGATGTAACGCATCAACACATCATCAAGCAGATCCACCGCATCGGGTTCGTAAATGTAGTCCCAGTGTTCCTGCAGTGTTTCTTCGCCGAGATCGATCGCGCTAACCGGCAAAACGGTCTTGACTTCCGGCTTCTGGCTTATCGTGCTGACAAATTCGTTATGCACGAGGAACACTCGATCAATGTTGCCGTCACTGTATAAGTCCAGCATGATCTTGATCGCACCGATCAGGTCATTGATTTGTGGCTTGTCGCCGAGGTGCATCGCGGTACCGACCACATTGCCACCCAGACGACGGAAGAACTGTACGGCTTTCGCACCGACAAGCGCGAGGTCGACGTCGACGTTCTGCTCCTTCCATTGCTGCAGCTCGCCTATCACGCGTTTGAACAGATTGACGTTCAGACCGCCACACAATCCCCGGTCCGTCGAGATGACAATATAGCCTACACGTTTTACTTCACGCTCGATCAGCCATGGGTGTTTGTAATCCGGGTTGGCGTTGCCGATGTGGCCAACTACGCGACGGATGCGCTCTGCATAGGGCCGCGATGCCGCCATCTGATTCTGCGCCTTGCGAATCTTGGATGCGGCCACCATTTCCATCGCCTTCGTGATCTTCTGCATGTTTTTCACGCTGCGGATCTTTGTGCGGATTTCTTTTTCGCTGGGCATGTCTCTTAGCTCTTTCCCGTATTTCGTTGTTTGTATCGCTCGCTGGGGCGAGCTCCTACGACCAATTTGCAGGAGCCCGCCCCAGCGGGCGATTTCCCACAAGATGTCATTACGCCGATCTATAGGCACCTTTCTCAGCAAAACTGTCACAAACCGCTTTCAGGCCTGCCTCGATCTCGTCGCTGTATTCGCCGGTCTCGTTGATCGTGTCCAGCAGATCGCCGTTGTTGGCACGAGCATAGTCATGCAATGCAGCCTCGTAAGCGCCAACCTTCGGTACTTCGACATCGTCGAGGTAACCCTCGTTTACGGCGTACAGCGACAGTCCCATCTGGGCAACCGACAGCGGTGAGTACTGCTTCTGCTTCATGAGTTCGGTAACACGCTGACCGCGTTCAAGCTGCCTGCGCGTCGTCTCGTCGAGGTCGGATGCAAACTGGGCGAACGCTGCGAGTTCGCGATACTGTGCAAGTGCAAGTCGGACACCACCACCAAGCTTCTTGATGATCGCGGTCTGTGCTGCGCCACCAACACGCGATACTGACAGGCCCGCGTTGATCGCAGGCCGGATACCGGCATTGAACAGGTCGGTCTCGAGGAAAATCTGCCCGTCGGTAATCGAGATTACGTTGGTCGGCACGAATGCTGACACGTCACCGGCCTGGGTCTCAATGATCGGCAGCGCCGTCAATGATCCTGTTTTACCCTTGACCCGGCCGCCCGTTACTGCCTCGACATAATCGGCGTTTACACGGCATGCACGTTCAAGAAGACGTGAATGCAGGTAGAAAACATCACCGGGATATGCTTCACGGCCCGGTGGTCGCCTGAGTAACAAAGAAACCTGGCGATACGCCCAAGCCTGCTTGGTCAGGTCGTCGAAAATAATCAGCGCATCCTCGCCATTATCGAGAAAATACTCACCCATCGTCGTTCCAGAGTATGGCGAGATGTATTGCATCGCGGCACTGTCGGCTGCGGCAGCCGCGACGACAATCGTGTGCTCCATTGCGCCTTCTTCTTCCAGCTTTCTTACAACGCCCGCGATTGAAGATTGTTTCTGGCCGATCGCAACATAGATACATTTGATACCGGTGCCAACCTGGTTGATGATCGTGTCAATCGCAATGGCGGTCTTGCCCGTCTGCCGGTCGCCGATAATCAGCTCACGCTGGCCGCGGCCGATCGGCACCATGGCGTCAATCGCCTTCAGGCCGGTCTGCACCGGCTGGCTCACAGACTGACGTTCAATAACGCCCGGCGCTACTTTTTCAATCGGCGCCGTTTGGTCTGTGTCGATTGGTCCCTTGCCATCAATGGGGTTGCCAAGTGCATCGACGACGCGGCCGAGCAGGGCCTCGCCAATGGGTACTTCGAGTATGCGCCCGGTCGTTTTGACCGTGTCGCCTTCCGTGATGTGTTTGTAGTCGCCAAGCACCACAGCCCCGACCGAATCCCGCTCGAGGTTCAGCGCCATGCCGAAAGTGTTGCCGGGGAATTCGAGCATCTCGCCGTAGCATGCGTCGGCGAGGCCATGAATACGCACAATGCCGTCTGTGACGCCGATAACGGTGCCTACGTCCCGCGCCTCGGCGCTGGCTTCGAATTTGTCGATTCGCTCTTTAATCAGTTGGCTGATTTCAGAAGCTTTGAGTGCCATTTTGGTTTCCTCTATTAAGAAATCAGCACATTCGCAAGACCTTCGAGTCTCGAACGCAATGATCCGTCAATTACAACGTCGCCGGCGCGAATGACTGCGCCGCCGATCAGTGTTTCGTCAATTTCTGTATCCAGTCGCACGGTGCGGCCGAACCGCTCCATGAGCGCCGCGGAAACGGCTTCCTTCTGGGCTGCACTCATCGGTACCGCTGATGTGACCGTTACATCAATCGTGTTTTCGATATTGGCTTTGAACACCTCGAAGTGTTCTGCAATTTCGGGCAACACGGAAACACGATCGTACTCCAGCAGCAGTTTCAGGAAATTATTTCCGTGCTCACTGCCACCCGCGAAAATCAAGGATTTGCCGCCAACTGACTTGAACAACTCCGTCAGGAAGCCGAGCCTCTGCTCATCAGTCAGCGCCGGACGCCCGAGAAACTTCACCGCCCGACCATCCGCAAGGACATCCTTCGCAGTGCTCAGGGCATCCGACCACCTGGCGAGATTGCCCTTCTCGTTCGCCAGTTCGAAAGCTGCGCGCGCGTACGGTCTTGCGATTGTGTTGTTGTCAGCCATTAGAGAGCCGTCCGAATCAGAGCTCAGCCGCCAGCTTGCTCAGGATGTCTGCGTGAGCCTTGCCGTCGATCTCGCGCCGCAGAATTTTCTCGGCACTGGCCACCGCGATCGCGGAAACCTGGCCACGCAGTTCTTTGCGCGCCCGGTTGGCTTCCTGCTCGATTTCGGCGCGTGCGGCAGCAACCTGGCGCTCCCGCTCCTTGCTGCCATCGGCCTTGCCCTCGGCAACGATCTCGTTCGCCCGCGCATGTGCCTGATCAAGAATCATAGTCGCCTGCTTGCGCGCATCGCCAACGACGTCGTCGGCTTCGGCCTGCGCCTTGTCGAGACTTTGTTGTCCGCGCTCGGCCGCAGCGAGCCCATCAGCTATTTGCGTCTGACGTTCTTCGATCGCATTCATGATCGGCGGCCAGATGAACTTCATACAGAACCATACGAACACGATCATCGCGATCGTCTGACCGATGAGGGTCAAATTGAGATCCACTGGAGACTCCTCGTTATAGTGTGATAGGAGAGTGTTAGCCCGCTACAGGAGCCAGGGCGTTTCTTAACTGATCGACGAACGGGTTGGCGAATGCGAATAACAGTGCAATACCAACGCCAATCATTGCCACGGCATCAAGTAACGCCACAACGATGAACATTTTGGTCTGCAGCATCGGTGCCAATTCAGGCTGCCTTGCCGCACCTTCGAGAAACCGTCCGCCAAGAAGACCCATGCCAATGCCTACGCCCAGCGCGCCCATACCGATCATAAACGCGACAGCGAGCGCCGTGTAACTAATAACCATTTCCATCAGTGTCTCCTCTTCGAGATCAGGCCAAATTACCGGAATAGTAATTCAACGAATTAATGCTCTTCAGTTGCCAGACTTAAATAAGCTATGGTCAACATCATGAATATAAAGGCCTGTAGGGTGACGATCAGCAGGTGGAAAACCGCCCACCCAAGATGCAGCGGCAACTGCCAGATACCGACTATCGCGATCAGGATAAAAATCAGTTCGCCGGCAAACAGGTTGCCGAACAGCCGCAGCGACATTGACAAGGGCTTTGCCAGTAACGCGACTGATTCAAGGATGAGGTTGAACCCGATGATGAACGGCGCTGCAATGAGGCCCGCACCCCTGGTTGGCGGAGCTATCGGCTGCATTGTCATCTCGCGCAGGAAACCGCCCACGCCTTTAGTCTTGATCGTATAAAAGATGATCAGCGTGAATACCGAGATCGACATGCCAAAGGTTACATTGATGTCGGTGGTCGGCACGACCTTTAGATACGGTATGCCGACAGCCCCTGCTGCCATCGGCAGCCAGTCGACCGGGATCAGGTCCATCAAATTCATCAGAAAAACCCAAACAAATACGGTTAGCGCCAATGGAGCGATTAGTCTGCTCTTACCGTGGAAAGAATCTTTAACGATGCTGTCGACAAAATCCACGATGATCTCGACAAAGGCCTGAAGCTTACCGGGCGTACCGCTGGTCGCCATTCTGGCAGCCTTACCGAACGTCCAGATAAAAAACAGGCCGAGCAGCATAGAAAAAAACATCGAATCGACGTTTATCGTCATCGGGTTGCCGGCGCATTGATTCCACGCCCACTCACCATCCACCTGACAAACCTGAAGGTTCTGAAGGTGGTGTGTGATGTAGTCACCCGGGGTCAGGGGACCGCCGTCACTTGCCATTTTCTGTTCTCTTTAACACTTCCGTCAGTACTTCTTTGTCCCGCATGAGAAAGCCCGCGAGGATCACCTGCTGCGCACCTATGAAGCCTGCGAACAACGGCCAGGCTGCAATGGGTCGCACCAGCATAAAGACCATGCTGAATATGAGCACGGTCAGCACCACCTTTCCGGCCTCCCCAAGGTAAGCTGCGCGAAGCAGCGCTCCAGCCCCGGGATCGCCACGCGGCACTACGAGCCGCAGCGCCAAAAAGGCGTTCGGGATCACGCAGGTCAGCCCACCGAGTAATGCCGAGTAAGCCGCCACGAATCCGTCAACCCCCCAAAACAACATGGCAAGAACCACGCTCAGGCCCAGCTGTGCCAGCAGCACTTTCGAGATGAGACTCAAGCGTGGCGCGCGCTTCTCTGCCCTCGCGTCCATTTCCCGCTTGCCTCCGACATTAAAAACGCCACGTCCATCGGCTAACCGGCGGTTGGTGGCGATACGAAAACGATCTTTCCAGGCGGGCCTGTGTTTAGCCCGCGCATTATAGTGTTGCAGGTGGGTCAAGGCAACAGATGCGAACACTTGAAAATCCTTACTTTTTCAGTGGTTTTATGGGGATTTTTGCTCTATTTTCAACGCCCCCTGGGACAGTTTACTGAATCGATTTTGGCGGGATCTCCGAAAAGTCGGTGATTAAGTCAATTAAGTAAACTGTCTCCTTAATTTCTCATTTGAATCGCTTGCCGTTCTTGATAACGGCCGTGACGCTCTCCAACACCGTGATGTCATCAAGCGGGCTTAAATCCACTGCAATGATGTCGGCCATTTTGCCGGGCTCAATCGTGCCAAGCGTATCCGACATTTCCAGCAACTCTGCCGCCACGACCGTCGCCGAGCGAATGGCGTCCATTTCGGTCATCCCATTCTCGACCATCATGCCGAATTCATCGGCATTTTCCCCGTGTTTGGTAACACCCGTATCGGTACCGAACGCAATTTTGACGCCAGCGTCGTATGCGCTGCCAAAGTTCGCTTTTGAGGCAGCGGCTGCGGCAAGCGCTTTGGCTTTTATTGCCTCGGTGAAAAAAGGATTGCCCTCCATCTGTGCCGGTATTTTGTAGCCAGGTGACAGTGTAGGTACCAGGTAAGCACCCGTTTGCCTGAACAAGCTGATCGATTCTCTATCGAGAAAAGAACCATGATCAATCGTGTCGACACCGGCCCGCAGGGCCGCGTTGATGCCATCGGTGCCGTGGGCGTGTGCGGCAACCCTGACGCCGAGCCCGTGTGCCGTGTCAATGATTTCTTTGAGTTCATCATCCGTCATCTGCTGGTCTGTACCAGTTGCAGTATCCGAGAGCACGCCACCCGTTGCGGTAATCTTGATCCAGTCTGCACCGTACTTAATCGCATAACGTGTCGCACGACGGCAGTCATAGGGCCCGTCACAGATCGTCTCCGGTGTCCACAGCGTCAATAGCTCGGCCTTCACGCCGTCGACATCCCCATGACCGCCGGTTGCCGCTAGCGAACTGCCCGCCGCAAAAATTCTTGGTCCCGGAACGAAGCCGTCATCGATCGCGTCCCTGAGCGCGTAGATCGCCTCGGGTTTGCCGCCAAGATCACGTACGGTCGTAAAACCTGCCTCCAGCGTGCGTTTTGCGTGCATTGCGCCTTTCAACGCCTGCATCGACGTCGTGACGTGTAACGCATCCGTCCGTGAGTTCGGGCCCAGCTCGCCGAGAAGGTGAACGTGCATATCCATCAGGCCTGGCAGAACGAATTTGTCCGAGAGGTCGATGACCGTGACGTCTCCGGACAAATCTGCCGGGTCAACGAATCCATCTTCAACCCGCACAATTTGCCTGCCCTCAATAATAATTGATTGCTTTGTTGCCGGTGCGTTACCGGGCACCGCAAGCAAAGTGCCTGCATGAATGATAGTCGTCTGCTCATCGGCGATTGCATCGTTGGCGAATAATGACGCCAGTATCACGCACATGACAAAACGCATGGCTCCCCCCTTATGCCCTGATGTTTGACTCTACATAGCCCGCTGCGTGATAACCTGTCAAGCACCACCCGGTCGCGAACAAGAATGTAAAGGGACGATAGTGGCCACCTCGATAGACGAATTGCGCGCACATAAATTACAGCAGGCAAGCGTTGCCTATCAGCGCCCCGGCTATCGCAACTTTGTACTTGGCCTGCTCACGGTCGCTTACGTCTTCAATTTTCTCGATCGCCAGGTCGTTAATATTCTCGGTCAGGCAATCATTACCGACCTGGGGTTGAGTGATACTCAGTTCGGCATGCTTTCAGGCATCGCGTTTGCAGCTATCTACGCCACATTGGGCATGCCTATTGCCCGCTGGGCGGATGCGGGCGTACGCAGAAACATCATCGCGCTTGCCGTAGCAATCTGGAGCGCGATGACCGCGCTGTGCGGGACAGCACAGAATTTCTGGCAGTTGTTTTTGATGAGAGCGGGCGTAGGTGTCGGGGAGGCAGGCGGCAGCCCTCCGGCACACTCGATCATTTCCGATATTTTTCCGGCGAACAAACGCGCCACCGCGCTATCGATTTACTCGCTCGGTATCTACGGTGGTTCGCTCATCGGATACGTTGCCGGAGGATACCTGGCATCAGCATTCAGCTGGCGCGTCGCTTTCGTTGTGGTCGGCCTGCCGGGCGTGCTGCTTGCCTTTCTCATCAGATTCCTGATTCACGAGCCTCCGCGAGGGCTGGCTGAATCGAGGGCCGATGTTAAACCGGCGCCTTTCACCGAGGTACTCGGCATACTCCGGACGCGCAGGTCCTTCCGCCATATCGCGATGGGATGCGCATTACACGCTTTTGTTACCTACGGGCTAAGCGCATTCATGCCGATCTTTCTGAGCCGCGTCCATGACATGCCCATCGAGCAGATTGGTACGATCCTGGGACTTGTTGTCGGTATCGGCGGCATGCTCGGTACCTATGGTGGCGGCTACCTCTCGGACAAGCTCGCGAATCGTCACGGTGAATTGCGCTGGCATATCTGGGTACCGCTCATCTCCACCGTCGCCGCCATTCCTTTCTATTTGTTCAGCCTGATGATTGCAGAAACGGGTGTCGCCGCTGCAATTACCTGGTTCGTGCCATCTATAGTCGCTGGCATGTACCTGGGACCTTGCCTGTCGATGACACACAGCCTGGTCGGCTTGCGCATGCGCGCCCAAGCCTCGGCGATTTTGTTTTTTGTGCTCAACCTGATCGGACTCGGCATCGGGCCCATGGCCACCGGTCTGTTGAGCGACTACCTGCGTCCGGAGTTTGGCGACCTGTCGATCCGCTACGCGCTGATCACCATGGTGTTCGTCAATATCTGGTGTGCCATCCATTATTATCTTGCGACGCGCACCTTGCGCGAGGATCTGGCCAGGGCGCCAGCCTGATTCGCCCGCTTAGGAACGGCTCCTGCGGTGGGAGCCCTTCCTAAGCGGGCAATGAATTTATTTGATGTGTTTGAGTATGCCATCGAGCTCGTCGAGGCTGTTGTAGCTGATGACGAGTTTGCCGGCACCTTTCTGCGTATGCGCAATACGGACTTTTGCGCCAAGCTTGCCGGAAATCTCGATTTCAAGCCTGCGAATATCCCCATCGGCAGCGCTACTGGCAGCTTTGGTTTTCCTCCCTCCCTGGTCTGCAAGAATCCGCCGGACCAGCTGTTCCGTTTCGCGAACTGACAATCCTTTCCTGACGACCTCCCGGGCGGCATCGAACTGCTGTGTCTCGCTGGATATCGGCAGCAACGCGCGCGCGTGTCCCATTTCAAGCTGGCGCGACTCAAGCATTTGCTTCACCCTGTCGGAGAGATCGAGCAGGCGCAGCAGGTTACTCACACTTGCACGGGATCGTCCGACAGCATCCGCTCCCTCCTGATGCGTCAGGTCGAATTCGCGAATCAATCGCTCGAGCGCCCGCGCTTCTTCAAGCGGGTTCAGGTTTTCTCTCTGGATATTTTCGATCAGTGCTGTCGCAATGGCCGCATCATCACCGAGATCACGTACCACTGTCGGAATCTCTGCCAGTCCTGCCATTTGCGCGGCGCGCCAGCGCCTTTCTCCGGCAACGATTTCGTAGCGTTGTACTTTACCGGCTTTCTTCTTTAGCGGGCGCGCAACGATTGGTTGCACGATGCCTTGCGCCTTGATCGAGTTCGCAAGATCTTGCAGCGTGTCCTGACGCATATCCACGCGTGGCTGAAACTTCCCGCGTTGTAATAGTTCGAGCGGAATGTGATGCAGGCCCTCCACCTCATGATCTGAAACCGAGACAAAATCAACCACTGGTTTGCTGAGTAGTGCATCGAGGCCACGGCCAAGTCTTTTCTTTTTTGTCATGCCAGTGCCCTGACCCGCTAACCTATCCGGCTTTCAGCTGGCGGGCATCTTCACGGCGTAGAATCTCGCCCGCAAGTGCAAGGTATGCAATTGCGCCGCGCGACTCTTTGTCGTGATACAGGACCGGCCGCCCGAAACTCGGCGCTTCAGCAAGCCGTACGTTTCTCGGAACAACCGTGCGGAATACTTTATCGTCGAAATGCGCGACGAGTTGCTCGGAAACCTCGTTCGAGAGATTGATGCGTGGATCAACCATCGTCCTCAGCAGCCCAAAAACTTCCAGTTCCGGGTTCACGGTGCTGCGAACCTGTTCGATCATATTCAGCAGGGAACTCAGTCCTTCCAGTGCGTAGTACTCGCATTGCATCGGGATCAACACACCATCTGCGGCGGTCAGTGCATTTACCGTGAGCATGTTTATCGAGGGCGGGCAGTCTATCAGAATGAAATCATAGAGACCGCGGACCGGCTCCAATGCTTTTCGCAGTCGCATTTCGCGGCCGATTTCCTGAAGTAACTGTACTTCGGCGAGTGTCAGGTCCTCGTTGCTCGGGAGTACCGCAAAACCGCCGACCGGCGCCGACACAATTGTGTTTGCCGCAGTTTCTTCGCCAAGCAAGACGTCGCAGGTGGAGCGTTCCAATTCCATCTTGCTGATGCCGCAGCCCATCGTTGCGTTGCCCTGTGGATCAATGTCGATCAACAGGACGCGTCGCTGCGTGGCCGCAAGCGATGCAGCAAGATTAACGCAGGTCGTGGTTTTACCCACTCCTCCTTTCTGGTTCGCGATGGCGATTATGCGTGTCATACAGTATTCACTCTGCGCAGGCATACAACATGACGCGCATGGGATTCAATTCCTGGTACCGTCACATCGGTCACATCATACTTCCAGCCGGATATTTCTTTTACCGGCGAAAGCTCTGCGGCCGGATATTTTCCCTTGAGCGCCAGCAATATTCCTTCCTCTCTGACCAGGTGGCCAGCAAGCTGCAGCAATTTCGGTATGGATGCGAGCGCCCGCGCGACCACGGTATCAAAGCGTTCGGCAGGTGCATAGTCCTCCACACGTGCTTTGATCGCGGATGCGTTCGCAAGCCCAAGCTCGCCGATGACATGCCGGACAAAGCTGATTTTCCTGCCGTTGGCGTCGAGGAGCCTGAACGTGATCTCCGGTTCGGCAATCGCGAGTGGCAGGCCCGGAAACCCGGCGCCGGTCCCGACATCGAGAATCCGGCTACCGCTAAGCATTGGCCGGACAACCAGGCTGTCGAGGATATGGCCGGACACCATGGCCTGCGGATCCCGAATGGCGGTCAGATTGATGCGTGCATTCCAGTGTTCGAGTGCCCTCAGCAGGCACGCCATTTTCGCGTCCGCACCCTCCGGCAGGTCTTGCCGCAGACCCGTTACGCCTGCCTTGATCGATGCAACGAGCTGATCTGTATCCACCGCGAACTATTCAATCTCCGCCAATGAGGTGTTCCTGCAGAAATAACACCGTCACTTGCTGGTAGATATCGCGATTTTCTTTCTTGCGATAGCCGTGACCCTCGTTCAGCGCATTCATGAACCACACGGTTTGACCCTGGCTGCGGAGCGCTTCGACGACCTGTTTCGACTCTGTTACCGGCATCCGCGGGTCGTTCTCACCTTGCACGATCAGCATCGGTATGGCGATCTTCTCCACGTTATTTAACGGGCTGATTTTCTCAAGATGAGCGCGCATTGCCGGGTCTCGTTCGTCACCGTACTCAGCGCGCCGCAAATCACGGCGGTAATCCTGCGTGTTTTCGAGGAAAGTAACGAAGTTGCTGATGCCGACGATGTCGACCGCCGCTTTTAGCTTGTCGCTGTAGTGAAATGCGCTCGCCAACACCATGTATCCACCGTAACTGCCACCGAATACTGCCACCCGATCCTGATCGAGATCTGGCTGCGTCGCAATCCAGTCCAGCAGCGCACCAATGTCTCGCACAGAGTCTTCTCGCCTGAAACCGTTGTCGAGCGACAGGTAACTCTTGCCGTAACCGGAAGAGCCACGAACGTTCGGAATGACCACTGCAATGCCCAGCTTTTCTACCCACATCTGGTAGGTGCTGCTGAAACCTGGCCTAGCCTGGCCTTCAGGTCCGCCGTGAATCGAAATAACCACAGGGAACGGCCCCGCACCACGCGGCTTGTACAGCCAGGCCGGAATTTGCCGTTGGGAATCGCCGTCATTGTCGAACGTTGGATACTCGATCAACTCGGGTGTCTGAAAGATAGACGTGTCGAGTCCGCCAACCTCACTTGTTGTCCAGCGAATCAGCCGACCGTGTTCCAGTGGCCCGTCGCCGAGTTCGAGCACAAAAGTATCGCTCGGCGTTGTCGCAGTATTGAGCGTCATGCCCAGATAGCGGTCGTCAGGACTGAAATCCAGCCCGAATAGGAGACCCGTCGGAATGTTGTCGACACTTCTATACTGTTTCGTTTCGGTATCCAGCAGATACAGCTTGGACCTGCCATTTTCATTGGCCGCAAAGGCGATGCGCCTGCGGTCATGGCTGATCTCACCGTTGTTAACATCCCAGGGGATGTCCGCGGTAACTATCTCCGGCTCCGCATCTGCTTGCAGCCGCTGCCAGGCAAGCTGCTTAAATTCGCCACCGGAATCTGTGACCAACCAGAATCCGCCCTCATCTTTATCAAAACCGAGCGGAATATTCGCGCTGGTCTTTTGCGCGCCACCGGCCATAAGCTTTTTTTCCCGGGAATCGAGATCCAGGATATAAACTCGCGAATCAGCGATGCTGACGTAATTCGAAATCAACAGTTTGCTGCCCGATTCCGAAAACTCTGCAGGGCCCCACCAGGTGCCGTCCGGAGACTCCAGAATCATTTCGCTCGCGGCCGGATCCATTGGGTCCATAAGCCAGACATCGTTTGCAGCGCCATTGCGGCGCGTGCTCTGATAAGCGAACCGTCGTCCCTGGCGATCCCACACTGTCGCGCCGTTTCGGGATTTGCCATCGGTGAGCAATTTCGTACTACCGTCCGCCGGATCCAGCATGAATATCTGCGTAAACTCGCTGCCGCCCGTGTCACGGGTGAAAATCAGCTTGCGGCCGCCCGGTTGCCGGCTTACACCACCCACGGGTTCTTTGTAAAAGGTGATCTGCTGCCGCGCACCTCCGGGCATATCCACCCTGTGTATCTGATTCACGTCACCGAACCGGGTCGTGATGTAGACGCCACGCCCATTTTCGGTCCAGTCCCTGAAACTCGCTGATCGCACATTTTGAAATTGATTGAGGTCGTTCACGATTGCATCGAGAATGACAGGTATGTCCTCCATAATCAGCTTGCCGTTATTCGCTTCAGTGCGCTGAATCGAATCTGCGGCAAGCACCGATACTGCCGTCAGAATAGCGACGCCAAATATTGATTTTCTGAATAATTGCATTTTCGTTCCCCGTCTATTGGGACCTCAGGCAACGAGCAACGCCATGAAGTCGTCCACTGCAGTAACCGCCAGCTGGTCCCGATTTGCACAAAGCTTGTCCAGCTCCTGCCACTGTCCCTGTTGCAGCCTGGGAGAGATGCTGGATGCAAATTTCTTCTTCAACAGAGGTATGCCTTCGACGCGACGTTGCCGGTGACCTGCGGGAAAATCAACAGCCACGCGGTCCGTGCTCGAACCATCGTTGAAGAACGCCTGTATTGCGTTACCAATATAGCGCTTCTCAGGGTCGAAGTAGTCTTGCGTATAGTCCGTGTTTTCCCTGACTACCATTTTGCTCCGCATCTGGTCGATTCGCGGGTCACTGGCAACTTCGTCCTCAAAGTCGGCTGCCGTGAGGCGTCCGAAAATCATCGGCACAGCGACCATGTACTGAATGCAATGGTCCCGATCGGCAGGGTTGTCGAGTGGCCCGGTCTTGTCGATGATCCGCATGGCAGGTTGCTGGGTTTCGATGACGATTTTATCGATGTCATCCAGCCGGTCCTTAACCTGCGGATGCAATGTCATCGCTGCCTCGACCGCCGTTTGTGCATGGAACTCGGCCGGATAGGAAATCTTGAACAGGATATTCTCCATGACATAGCTGGCGTACCCCTGTGGCAATTTGAATGGCTGGCCTTTGAACAACACATCGTAGTAACCCCATGTTTGCGCGGTGAGGGCGGATGGATAACCCATCTCCCCGGTCATCGCGATCAGCGCCAGGCGCACGCCGCGGCTGGTTGCATCACCTGCAGCCCAGCTTTTCCTCGAGCCGGTGTTCGGGGCATGCCGGTACGTGCGGAGCGAGCAGCCGTCGATCCACGCGTGGGAAACTGCGTTAATCACCGTATCCCGGTCGCCACCGAGCATTCGGGTCACAACCGCCGTTGTGGCAACCCGTACCAGCAGGACGTGATCGAGGCCGACCCGATTGTAGCTGTTCTCAAGGGCGAGAACGCCCTGGAGCTCGTGCGCCTTGATCATCGCCGTCAACACATCGTGCATCGTCAATGGATCTTTGCCCCGCGCGCGCCAAATGCGGCTCAGGTAATCTGCGGTCGCGAGAATACCGCCGAGATTGTCGGACGGGTGGCCCCACTCCGCAGCCAGCCAGGTGTCGTTGAAGTCCAGCCAGCGAATCATGATGCCGATATTGAATGCACCGGCCACCGGTTCCAGCTCGTATGAGGTGCCCGGCACGCGTGCGCCACCCGGCAGCGTGGCCCCGGGAACCACCGGGCCCAGCAATTTCGTGCAGGCGGGATAATCGAGCGCCTGAAAACCGCAGGCGAGCGTGTCCATAAGACAGTAATGCGCGGTTTCATAAGCGAGATGGCTATCGATCGTCGTGTTGCAGACGTAGTCCGCAATATCGACCAATACCTGGTCCGGCTCAGGCCGCGCAGCCGAGCATAAGTCGTTGGCAGACATTTTGTCTCCGTAAAACTTTCGTTTGAAAAACCGCAGCGGCCCGCCCCAGCGGGCGATCAAAACTTGACATCTGCGTTCTTGTCAAATCGCCCGGTGGGCCGGGCTCCTGCGAAACCGAACTACAATTTCGGACCGACGAATAATCAACAATCGCCGCTCTTTCAGCGACGCTCCTCGATCGGCACGAATTTTTGCGGGCCCGGACCAATGTAATCCGCCGCCGGGCGAATGAGTTTGTTATCGGCACGCTGCTCCATGATGTGTGCCGACCAGCCACTTATCCGTGAGCAAACGAAGATCGGCGTAAACAGGTAGGTTGGAATGCCCATGAAGTGATACACAGTTGCCGCAAAAAAATCGGCATTCGCGAAAATTTTCTTTTGGTCCCACATTACTTTCTCGATCGCTTCCGACACCACGTACAGATGCGTGTCACCGGCTTCATCAGCCAGCACCTCCGCCATCTTTTTGTTCACCGAATTGCGCGGATCCGATGTCGTATACACCCGGTGTCCGAAACCCATTATCTTTTCCTTACGCCCGAGCATGCCAAGTACGCCTTCAATCGCTTCTTCGGGAGAAGAGAATTTTTCGATCAGTGCCATCGCTGCTTCGTTCGCACCGCCATGCAGCGCACCACGCAAGGCACCGATCGCGCCACTGACTGCCGAATGAAAATCGGACAAGGTCCCGGCAATGATCCTGGCTGTAAACGTCGAGGCATTGAATTCGTGCTCCGCGTACAGAATCAGCGTGGTATCCAGCGATTTTCTGTGCAGTTCGCTCGGTCGCTTGCCATGCAGCATATGCAGGAAATGCCCTGACACGCTGTCATCGCCGGTTTCGACATCGATGCGTTCGCCGTCGGTCTGAAATCGATGCCAGTAAAGCAGCATCGAGGGCAGACATGCGAGCAGGCGATCGGCAACCAAGACCTGATTGGCGAAATCCCCTTCAGGCTCCAGGTTGCCGAGAATAGAAACGCCAGTGCGTAATACGGCCATCGGGTGCGCGTTCGCAGGAATAATCTCGAGCACCTGTTTCACCGGGTCCGGCAGCCCGCGCAACGACTTCAGCTTCGCGATATATTCGTCAAGCTCACCGCGGTTCGGCAGGTGTCCAGCTATGAGGAGATAGGCTACCTCCTCAAAACTGGCATTATCGCTGAGGTCGTCAATGTCATAACCGCGGTAGCTCAGGCCAGCACCCTCTCCTCCAACTGCGCACAGCGCTGTCTGTCCGGCTATTACACCGGCCAGTCCGCCTGTTTTCTTAATTGCTGTCATTCCGCTCTCCGATTCTCTATTAGTCTTTCTTGTCTATCAGGCCCTGCGCGGCGAACAATTGATCAAGTTTGGCCTCATATATGTGATAACCGAGTACGTCGTAGAGTTCGTCGCGTGTCTGCATGTCCTCGATGACCGATTTTTGGGTCCCATCCCTGCGTAGTGTTACGTACACTTTTTCCGCAGCTTTGGACATTGCCCGATAAGCTGACAACGGATAAAGCGCGAGGCTTACGCCGGCTTTCTTCAGCTCGGCGGTTGTGAACATCGGCGTTTTACCGAATTCTGTCAGGTTCGCGAGCACAGGGACGCTGATCGCTGCAGTGAATTGCTGGTATTCGTCCAGGGTCATCAGTGCTTCGGCAAAAATCATGTCCGCGCCAGCCTCGACATAGGCCGCCGATCTGTCGAGTGCTGCCTTGAGTCCTTCAACGGCGTGTGCATCGGTGCGTGCCATGACCGCGAATTTGTCATCGCTGCGGCTGTCGACCGCAGCCTTGATGCGGTCAACCATTTCCGCGGTCTCGACCAGTGCCTTGCCCGGGCGATGCCCGCACCGCTTGACGCCAACCTGGTCCTCGATGTGGCAAGCGGCCGCGCCCGCACGAATCATTTCACGGACGGTGCGGCCGATCATGAATGCGCCACCCCAGCCGGTATCCGCGTCCACCAGCAGGGGTAGCTCGGTCGCATAGCTGATGCGGCGAATGTCCTCGCACACATCGCCCAGCGTGGTCATCGCCAGGTCGGGAAGACCGAACGACGCATTGGCGACGCCGGCGCCGGACAGGTAAATCGCCCGGAATCCGGCTTTGCCGGCGAGCAGCGCCGAGTAGGCATTGATGGTGCCCGCCACCTGCAGCGGTTTTTCTGCCTCCAGGGCCTGCCAGAAGCGAACGCCTGCGCTCATATCGAGTCCTCATAACAGTTTCGAATGAAAATTCTAATGCGGATTAAAATTTCCGGGAGCGCGATTTTAAACCACCGAAGGGCCCATTCCCAAATTGAGCGAAATGGAAACAACGACAATTCGGGAATCGCTCGCTGGGGCGAGCTCCTACGTTAGTGGAGCGCACGAATTTTGCTGTAGGCGCTCGCTGGAGCGATTCCCTAGTTCGAACTTATTTCCACTACCGTGCGGCCGGTCACCGTCCCGTCGATATATGCCTGAAACGCAGCCGGTAATTCATCCAAGCTGATGGTGCGGCTGCCGATGATATCGAGGTGCTCAGGTTTAAGGTCCGTGCCGATACGCTCCCACACCTTGAGCCGCAGCTCGCGCGGCGTGTCGACCGAATTGATGCCGAGCAGGCACACTGCCCTGAGTATGAAGGGAATTACCGTCGTGTTGAGTTCATGGCTCGCAGCCAGGCCGATGCTTGCGATGTTGCCACCGTAATTCATGGTTCGTGTAAGCCAGGTCAGGTAATCGCCGCCAAGGTTGTCGATCGCGCCACCCCACCGGGCTTTCTCGAGCGGGCGTTGCCCCAGATCAATGTCGTCGCGAATGAGTATCTCCCCGGCGCCGATACTTTTTAGATAATCGCATTGGTCCGACTTGCCGGTAACCGCGACCACTTCGTAGCCGCGCCCGTGCAACATATCGACAGCGATGGAACCGACGCCGCCGGTCGCGCCGGTCACCACAACAGGACCACCATCCGGCGACTGCCCGTTTTGCTCCATGCGGTGAATGGCCAGCGCCGCAGTGTATCCCGCAGTGCCTATCTGCATGACTTGCGCAGCGTTCATGCCATCGGGTATCCGCACGATTGAATCGGCGGCTACGCGGGCGTATTCGGCATATCCGCCGTCGCGGGTTTCGCTGAGTCCGCAACCGTTTACCAGGACCAGGTCACCCTCAGACCAGTGATCGTCCTGCGAGCTCACAACCGAACCGGCGAGGTCAATGCCGCCGACGAGTGGAAATGTCCGGAGAATTTTACCGGCGCCGGTTGCCGCTAACGCATCTTTGTAGTTGATGGTCGAGTGGCTGACCCTGATAACAACATCGCCTGTCGAAAGGTCGTCAATGTTGAGCAGTGTAACGCCGGCTACAATCTTGCCGCCTTGCTGGTCAATGCGATATGCACGAAAGTCTGCCACTTCATTGCCTTGATAATTTCTACCGCTCGCCGGGGGTGAGCTCCTACAGTTTTATTAGTCACGCTCATTTCTTGCACTAAAGATCAATCCGCACCCATCATTGCGCATGCATTCCATTGTGAGGGCGGATTGGGAGCGGTCATGCTAGCATCCGCTGACCCAATGCCCTAAAAAAAGGGAATGCTGTGAAACGGTGGATTGTGTTTTTTCTGGTAGTACTTGCGGTCGTGGTCCTGGTGTCCCCAGGCATCGTTGGCCGGATGGCTGAGAAAAACCTGGAGGAACATATTGCGTGGGCCGAAAGCAAAAGTGGTGGCATCGAGTTTCTCACGGAAAGCTTCGATCGCGGCTGGTTTACGTCGGAGGGCCACCATCGCCTGGTCTTGAGTGGTGGCTCGCTCCGCGAAGTGGTGGAAAGCTATCTGCAGGAAACCGCTAACGATAAGTTACCCTCGCTGATCATCGACACGCGCCTCGATCACGGCCTGGTGCCGATCGGCTCGCTGGGCAGGGAATTCGGCTCCCTGATGCCGGTTCTCGCCAGCACGGTATCCACGTTCCAGATTGATCCCGGCAACGGCGAACTGGTGCCACTGCCGGGCTCACTGTACAGCAATGTAAGCCTGACCGGCGCGACTGACTCGCATTACCTGCTCGAGACCGGCAATTTCCAGAACGAGGAACTGCGCATCGAATGGGGGGGCGCAGACGTCGCGCTGCATACAAACAGTTCGGCTGGCTCGTTCGTGGTCGAGGGCCGGATCGAGCCCGTCACAATTTATAATAACGGTGAGGCCATTCACATCGGCGCAATATCCATCTCCGTGCATCAGGTCAGGAGCGATTTTGGCTTCAATGTAGGATCGGCGGAGTTCATCCTGGAGTCATTCGTGGTTGACCGCCCGGCCGCACCCGTAACGGTTGGCCATATCTCCTTGTCTGCCGATGCCAATGTTGATGATGCGCGACTGAACATCAGTTCGAAAATCGCGGTCGATGAGATCAACGTGCCCGGCATGGGAAACATGAATTTTGTCCTCAATATGGCGTTGAGCCGCCTGGATGCGGCGTCGATGCAAGTTATCGCCGGGGCAGTCAGCGATGCGCAGCGCTCGGCCGATCCTGAAGCAGCATTGGCTGATCTGTTGCCCCTGATCGAGGAAGATTTGCAAAAGATTTTTACTTCCGGAGCTGAATTCCGCATCGATCAGCTTGACGTGACATTACCACAGGGCAAAGTCACCAGCAGGATCATTATCGACATTCCCGAGGGGGATTCCTCTGCAGATTTCGCGTGGTCAAGCGTGTTGCTTGCCACCACTGCGTCAGCTGATATTCGCATGCCAACGGCTCTTTTCGAGTTTTTGCGAATGATGAACCCGCAGGCAGGCGCGCTGGTGGCCATGGGCATTTTGCTGAAAGACGGCGACGACTATGTCATGAACGCCGAGTACGCACAGGGGCTTCTCAACGTCAACGGCGCACCGATGCCAATCCCGATGCCGGGGATGTAGCAGCGCAGATCAATAGCTCAAGTCCAGCTCATTTGCCCGGTGGCACGCGACACTGCCACCGACTACTGATTGCAGCGCAGGAACCTGCTCACTGCAGCGCGCGACAGCGTACTCGCACCGCGGGTGAAACGGGCAGCCCGCAGGCGGGTTCAGTATCGACGACACCTCGCCTGCGAGCGGCACATCATCCGGCTTTGCATTCGGATCTGGCACTGGAACGGATTGGATCAGCGCCTTTGTATAGGGGTGCAGCGGCCGTTTGAAGATCTGTTCGTTGGTCGCTATCTCGCACACCCGCCCCATGTACAAAACCAGGACCCGGTGACTTATTTGCCGCACCACCGACAGATCGTGCGTAATAAAAATCAGTGAGAGGCCGGAATCTGCTTGTTCTGCCTGCAGCAACTGCAGAATATCGCCTTGAATGGTGCCATCCAGCGCCGCAACCGCCTCATCACAAATCAGCACCTTTGGCCTGATGACAAGTGCTCGTGCAATCGCCACCCGTTGCGCCTGACCTCCGGATAACTCGTGTGGAAACCGCTCACGCAACTCCATGCCAAGCCCGACATGTCGCAGCATTTTGCTTACATCCTGTTCGCGCTCAGCCTTCTTCTTTTTGGGTTCATGAATGATGATCGGCTCCGCAACAATATCGGCAACGCGCATTGCCGGATTCAGCGAGGCCACCGGATCCTGGAACACCATTTGCAGTTGACGACGAATGTTATTCGGTCGCGATTGCACGAGCCCGGGCAGTTTTTTACCGGCGTAACTGACCGTACCACTGCGCATCGGAATCAGCCCCAGGATAGCCTTGACCAGGCTGGTCTTACCGGATCCGGATTCGCCAACGATCGCTAATGTCTCACGCGGCGCTACCTTGAAGCTTAAGGGCCAAACCGCATGCAGCTGTCTTTTACCGCTCCCGTAGCGCTCCCTGAAACTGACCGATAAATTATCGACCTCTACGATCGGCGCCTCGCCGTCGGGCAAAGGTGACGTTTTGGTCGGCATATCAATGCGCCGTGCGGCAGCGATCAATTTCGCGGTACGTTCATTCGACGGGGCCGCGAAAATTTCCTTCGCCGGCCCCTCCTCAAGCAGCCGGCCGTTGTCCATCATGAGTATCCGATCGCAGTTTCCGGCAACCACACCAAGATCATGTGTAATCAGGAACAGGGCAGAATTCGACTGCGATCGCAGCTCGCGTAACAAGCCCAGGATCTGTGCCTGCACCGTAACATCGAGCGCGGTCGTCGGCTCATCGGCCACGAGTAAATCGGGTTCGCCGAGCAAGGCCGCGCCGATCATGGCACGCTGCCGCATGCCACCGGAAAGCTCGTGTGGAAATACCCCGTACTGACGTTCCGCGTCCGGTAATCCGACCCTTTGCAGCATCACCAGGGTTCGTTCGCGTGCCTCAGGCGGTTTGCAGATCTTGTGTTCCAGCAAAATACGTCGCAGCTGATCACCAATTCTTACGTATGGATTTAGCGCAGTCAGTGGATCCTGAAATACCATCGCGATACGGCACGCACGATAGCGATTCAAAACATCCGGTGCAGCACCCAGGAACTCCTGTCCATCGAAACGAATACTTCCGCTGGTGATTGCATTGGCCGGCAACAAACCCATCACCGCCATTGCCGTTTGTGTCTTTCCGGCACCGGACTCACCGACCATGCCGAGTGACTGACCCGCCTCGATCGAAAAACTTAAGTTTTGCACAACCGGCTTCGCGGAGTCCGCGTATCGAATGCTGAGATCCTTTACCTCCAGCAGACTCATCAGGTCTTCTTTTTCGGATCTGTGACGTCTCTTAGCCCGTCACCCAGAAAATTGAAACAAAGCAGGATTACCGCAAGCACGATGGACGGAATCAGCAACAACCATGGTGCCCCCTCCATGTTGCTTACGCCACCATTCACCAGCGCGCCCAGTGAAGTCTGCGGTTCCTGTACGCCCAGGCCGAGAAAACTCAGGAACGACTCGACCAGGATCGCCTGCGGAATCGTCAGCGTCATGTAAACGACAACGACGCCCAGCAAGTTAGGCGTGATGTGGCGCAAAATAATTCCAGGCGTTGATACGCCAATGAGTCGTGCCGCATCGACGAACTCTCGCTGCTTCAGGCTCAGTGTTTGCCCGCGGACAATTCTGGCCATATCCAGCCAGTTGATGGCGCCGATCGCTACGAAGATGAGCAGGAAGTTGCGCTCGAACACAACCATCAGGAGGATGACAAAAAATATGAACGGCATAGCATAAAGCGCATCGACTGCCCGCATCATGACCGCGTCGACTGTGCCGCCGACGTAGCCGGCAATAGCGCCATATGCAACGCCGATACCGAGGCTCACACAACTTGCAATAATGGCCACGAACAGCGTTATCTTCACACCGAGCAATGTTCTTACGAAAAGATCTCTGCCAAGGTCATCCGTTCCAAAGAGATGCCAGCCGCTTGCCGATGGCAACATGAGGGGATTCTCGAAGTCCGTGCTCGCATAATGGTGTGGGCTGAGCAGTGGTCCGATCAATGCAACTGCAGCAATCAGTAGCAGTATGCTGCTGCACACCACGATCGTCTTGTTGTCCCGGCTTTTGCGGATGAGCGGTTTGATTGCGGCGAGATAATTCATCGGCCACGAATCCTCGGGTCCAGGATGCCGTATAGCAAATCAACAACCAGGTTCAGCAAAATAAGCAGCGTCGCGTAGAAAATAACAATCCCCAGAACCAGGGTGTAATCGCGATTCAATGCGCCGCGTATGAAAAACTGCCCGATTCCCGGTATGCCGAAAATTTCCTCAACGACAACGGAACCTGTAAGTATCCCTGCAATTGCCGGGCCCATGTAGGAAAGTAACGGCAACATCGCCGGCTTCAGCGCGTGGTAACGAATAATCGAGATGGTTCTGAGTCCCTGTGACCTGGCCGTGCGCACGTAATCGCTGCTGAGTACACCGATCATGCTCGCCCGGGTAAGCCGCGCGATGTACGCAATCTGTGGCAACGCCAGCGCCACGACCGGCAAAATAAGCCGCGATATGCTGGTGCCACCGGTCCAGCTTGCCGGCAACCACTGCAGGTACACCGCAAACACCAGTACCATCACCGGCGCTACTACAAATACCGGCACCGAGATACCGGTCATTGCAATTCCGGTAACCAGCCTGTCTATGAATGAATTTTTGCTAAGCGCGGCGGTTAGCCCAGCCGCAACACCGGCGACAATCGCGAGCAACATTGCCAGCACCCCCAGCTGCATTGACACCGGCAGTGCATTGCCGATTAATTCAGAAACGCTGTAGTCACGATACCGGTAAGAAGGCCCAAAATCACCGCGGACTAAACCGCCAAGATAGCGGATAAATTGCTGCGGCAGTGATTCGTCGAGGTGATAAGCCCGGGCGATATTCTCCTCTATCTCCGGCGGTAGCACGCGTTCCGCGTCAAAAGGTCCGCCCGGCGCCGCATGCACCATAAGAAAGGCGAGCGCAATAACCAGCAACAATGTTGGTATTGCCCCGAAGATACGCAGAAGCGCGTAGCGCAGCACAATAATCAGTCGGTATCAGAAAGGCTCAGGTGCTGACTGTAATGGTAATTCAGCACATTGTCTTCCCAGCCGCGAACGCGCGGCCTCACCATGTTTTTATTGACATAAAAGTACAGGGGGATCACCGGGTGCTGCGCCAGTAACAATTTCTCCGCCTCCTCGAGGTAAACCTGGCGAACTCGCAAATCCGTCTGTACTGCAGCCTTGTCCATCAGTCCATCGTATTCGTCGTTGTGGAATCCGATCAGGTTGGAGGGATTGTCACTTTCCATGATACTCAGAAACGTGTGCGCATCATTATAATCGCCGGTCCAGCTCAAACGAAAAACCTCCGTGACATCCTGCATTCGAATATTTTCGAGCAACACCTGACTCTCTTCGTTAATCAAAGTCGACTCAACGCCGAGCACCTCCTGCCACATCGATTGCACGGCCAGTGCGATGCGCCGGTGCCCCTGCGACGTGTTATAGCGAATTTCTACGCTGAACGGCTTGTCCTCGCTGAATCCGGCCTCCCGGTACAACTCGCGCGCCTTCCTGTGCCGCTCGTCCTTCGACAAGGTCGCATAAAGAAATTGACGAGGTTCGTAATTGTTGATACCCGGCGGCACCCAGCCATAAGCCGGCACTTCGCCACGTGCAGTGACCTTTTCCGTCAGGATTTCACGGTCGATCGCCATCGACAGCGACTGCCTCAGTTTCGGATTGTCCCTGAAGGGCGGCCTGGTCAGATTGAAACCGTAGTAATAGACCGCCAGATATGGCGACACCCGCAGTTCGTGCGGGCGCTGCTTACGCATCTGCTGAAACGCCTCGGACGGTACACTAAACGTGATATCGAGCTCCCCGGCCCGGTAGCGATTCAGCTCCGTTGCGTCTTCCGGCGTTATATGATGTCGCACGCGGTCGATCGCCGTCTTGTCGTTATTCCGGTAATGCTCGTTACGAACGATCTCGATATAGGATCCAACTTCCCATGCCTGAAGTTTATAGGCGCCATTTGATACCAGGTTCCCGGGACGCGCGTGTGCATCGCCGTACAATTCGACCGACGGGCGGTGCATCGGAAATGTGCTTGGGTGGGTAAGCAGAGCGAGAAAATACGGTACCGCGTTGTTGAGCGTTATCTTTAATTGCAAATCATCGATGGCCTCAACGGCAAGATCCTCGGCGGGTCTCTTCCCCGCGACTATTTCCGTCGCGTTGACAACATCACCGAGAGACTGTTGCGCATAAAAGGCGGCGGTGGCTGGATTAACCAGGCGTCGAAAACTGAACACAAAGTCGTGTGCGGTGACACGGTCACCGTTGGACCACTTGCTCTCCGGTCGCAACCAGAATGTGTATTGCAGCCCGTCGTCTGACACTTCCACACGTTCTGCAGCAGCCAGCTCGAGCTGACCATCGGCGGTATATCCGCTAAGCCCCTCGCCAAGATCCCGTTGCACGTCTCCCGCCTGGTTGGTCCTTGCTTTGTGAGTGTCCAGTGACTCGGGCTCGGCGCCGAGACCACGATTCAGGACAGATTCCCGTCGCGCGTCCTCCACGCCACCGCAGGCAGACAGGAGAATTGCGATACAGGCGAAAATCCCCAGGCGCTGCCGGGAGAGGCACTTGAAAAAAGGAATCCCGTGGTTCATGCGTCTCGCAAGTTCGTCCATAGCCCTGGGGAGGGTCAGGATACCGCATCAGCCTTAAGAAACTGTCTACCCGTTCAATATTTAGAAATGGGCATTTATATCCGGACGCAAGAAAATTGTAGTAACGATTCATAGGAGCCCGCCCTGGCGGGCGATCTATTCGCGGCTGAAGCCGCTCCTACGCAGTTCGCTGCAAATTCCGTTTCTTGAGATGAATCAGCAACAGCGATACGGTCGATGGGGTAACTCCCTCGAGCCGCGATGCATGGCCGAGCGTTAGCGGACGTGCCCCTGCCAGCCGCTGGCGTGCTTCAGTCGACAGGCCGGTGACACTCCCGTAGTCGATGTCCTCGGGAAGCACCAGTGATTCCTGCCTGGCATGTTTGTCGATTTCGCGTTGTTGTCGCTCGATATAACCTTCGTACCTTGCCTGCACCTCGAGTTGCTGCACAACCTGTCCAGCCTGTTCGTCAGACATGTGCTGTTGCCAGCGACCACTGCCTACCGATGACAGCGCAGTGATGTCCGCGTAACCGAGATCCGGCCGGCGTAACAATTCTGCTGCGCGGCATTCTCTCTGCAGCGCGCCAAGAATGCGCCGGTCGCTGTCGTTAAAGCGCTCCGGACGCACGAAAATTCCCTGCAAGCGGTCCTGTTCCTGCACCAGCGCATCGCGTTTTTGGTTGAACACCTGCCAGCGATGATCATCAACCAGACCGAGATCGCGGCCGACCGGTGTCAGGCGAAGATCTGCATTGTCTTCCCGGAGTAGCAACCGATACTCGGCGCGGCTGGTAAACATGCGGTAGGGTTCGCTGACACCGCGAGTAATCAGATCGTCTACGAGTACGCCGATATACGCATCGCTGCGTGCCGGATACCAGCCATCCCGACCCATGGCCTGACAGGCCGCATTGATACCCGCCAGTATCCCCTGCGCGCCGGCTTCTTCGTACCCCGTCGTACCGTTTATCTGGCCCGCAAAATAAAGTCCGGAGACGAAGCGTGTTTCCAGGGTCGGTTGCAGGTCGCGCGGATCGAAATAGTCATACTCGATCGCGTAACCAGCTTGCGTAATATGCGCGCGCTCGAATCCAATGACAGACCGCACGAAACGAACCTGCGTGTCGTAAGGCAGGCTCGTTGAGATACCGTTTGGATAGACTTCGTGCGTGTTGAGCCCTTCGGGCTCGACAAAAATCTGGTGTGAATTCTTGTCTGCGAAGCGCACGATCTTGTCTTCGATCGAAGGACAATAACGCGGCCCGACACCTTCGATGACGCCTGTGTACATCGGCGACTCGGACAGGGAACCGCGGATGATATCGTGCGTCTCCTGCGTTGTGTGCGTGATGTGGCAGCTCACCTGTTCAGGATGGTCGCTGCGCTTGCCGAGGAAAGAAAACACCGGAGTCGGTTCATCACCCGGTTGCTCGCTCATCACATCGTAATTCAGTGTCTTGCCATCGAGTCGTGGCGGGGTGCCGGTTTTCAGGCGCGCGACGCGAAACGGCATTTCCCGCAGACGATCTGCAAGCCTGATCGAGGCAGGGTCTCCCGCGCGTCCGCCAGCCTTTTCCGTATCGCCAATAAGGATGCGGCCGCCAAGGAACGTTCCCACCGTCAGCACCACAGCTGTGGCAAAAAACTTCACGCCAGCTCCGGTGACGACGCCGGTAACGCGATCGTTTTTGATCATGAGATCGTCGACCGACTGCTGAAAAATCGACAGTCCTGCCTGACCCTCGAGAATATTGCGAATCGCCCGGCGGTAAAGTTGGCGGTCCGCCTGGGCACGCGTCGCGCGGACGGCCGGCCCCTTGCTAGCATTCAGGGTACGAAACTGGATGCCAGCCTGGTCTATTGCCTGCGCCATCGCGCCGCCCAGTGCATCGATTTCTTTTGTCAGATGACCCTTGCCAATGCCACCGATGGCCGGGTTACAACTCATCTGGCCGAGCGTCGCCATGTTTTGCGTAATGAGCAGTGTCCGCGCACCGGCGCGCGCGGCAGCAAGGGACGCTTCGGTGCCAGCGTGGCCGCCGCCGATAACGATGACATCGTATTTCGTGTCTGCAGGCATTGAGCAAAAAATAGTCAGTTTTCCGGGGCCGCTATTCTAATCGCGGCTACGGGGAAGTGCCATAACGCTTTACACGGTATGAGCATATCGGGAATATAGCGCCGCTATTGCTATTGCAAACGGAAGCCGAATTGAGACATTTAGTCATTATCGCGGCCGCGCTGCTGGTGGCCATGCCGGCCGGTGCCCGGCAAACAGGCAATGAGCCAACGCTGGCACTGGAAGACTGCCGCATCCGGGCAGGGCGGGGCTTTCCGGGCATCAAGGCCCGCTGCGGCCGGCTTGCGCGCAACGAGGACCCTGCCAATCCGGAGTCCCCGCTGCTCGAGCTGTTTGTTGCCGTGGTGCCGGCGCTGACCCTCGAGCCGGAGCCCGATCCGTTTGTGCCCATTGCCGGCGGACCTGGACAAGCCTCATCCGATTTCTACGCGGCATACAGCGCCGCGTTCGAAATGATCCGGCGGAATCGCGATATTGTCCTGCTCGATCAGCGCGGTACCGGCCAGTCCGCAGCGATGAATTGCGAGGAAGATGAGGAAATTCTCGAGGGGCGTTTCTCCCGTGAGCAAACCATCGCCGATACCAAAGCGTGTCTCGATCAATTGCCTCATGATCCGCGGTTTTTTACGACCAGTGTTGCGGTACGTGACCTCGAGGCGTTGCGTGTGGCGCTTGGCTACACGAAATTCAACCTGTACGGCATTTCCTATGGCTCGCGTGTTGCGCAACATTTTGCGCGCCGGTATCCGGAATCGACGCGCACCGTTATCCTGGATGGGGTAGTGCCGCCGCAGATCGCGCTCGGCCCCGGCATTGCCGTCGACGCACAAAACGCGCTCGACGCGATATTTGACCGCTGCGCGAAGAACGAGGATTGTGCACAGGCGTTTCCGGACATACGCGAGGACTTCGGCAGGCTGCGTGACGCGCTGGAGGATGAGCCCGTAACGATCACCCTGCCAAATCCTGTCAGCGGCAGGCCCGAAGAGATTAATTTTGGCCGCCCGGAAATGGCTGCCGTGCTGCGCTTGCTCAGTTACCACCCAAACTCGGTGGCTATCATGCCGATGCTCATTAATGAGGCGATCCAGGGAAACTATGCGCCGCTCGCGGCGCAATTCATTATGATTGCCGACAGCATGTCGGACGCGCTGAGTCTCGGCATGCACAACACCGTTGTCTGCACCGAAGATGCTCCCTATTTTGCAGGTGAGAACGTCGGGCGCGATGCGCTGGATGCAACTTATATCGGCCCGGTGCAACTCGACGCCCTCGAGGCTATCTGTTCGGTCTGGCCCGTGGGCCTTATCGACGATCAATTCAAAATGCCGCTGGCCAGCGACGTGCCGGTCCTCCTGCTCTCCGGCGAGGCCGATCCGGTCACGCCGCCGCGCTATGCCGAGCTTGCGGCTATTGATCTCGGCAACGCACGATTACTGATCGGCCATAAGCAGGGCCACGGCCAGGCGCCACGCGGCTGCATGCCGGACGTGATCGCGGATTTTGTCGAAACAGCGGACCCGCAGACACTTGAAACCGATTGCCTGGAGCGCCTGTTTGCGATGCCGTTCTTCCTCGATTTCTCGGGGCCGTCCGAATGATCCGTGTCAATGGTCTACACAAGTCATTCGGTGAGGTGCGTGCCATACGCGGCATCAGTTTTGAGGCAAAGGACGGTCGCGTCACCGGTCTTCTTGGACCAAACGGCGCCGGCAAGTCCACGACGCTGCGCATCCTGTACACGGTCCTGAAGCCCGATTCCGGCACGGCAACCATCGATGGCGTGGATGTCGTTGGCGATGCCCTTGCGGCGCGCGGCCGAATCGGAACATTGCCGCACGGATCCGGTTTATATCCGCACCTGACAGCGCGTGAGAACATCGCCTACTACGCAATGCTCTGTGACATGTCGCCGGAGATCATCGATGCGCGCGTACAGACGGTGATCGATCAGCTTGATATCAATGACTTCGCCGACCGGCGCACGAAAGGTTTTTCGCAGGGTCAGCGTACCAAGGTATCGCTGGCTCGCTCCCTCGTGCACGAACCGCAGAACATCATCCTCGACGAGCCGAGCAACGGCCTGGACGTCATGGCGACGAGGTCTCTGCGTGAGCTGATTCGTCAGCTTAAGGCCGCCGGAAGGTGTGTTCTCTTTTCAAGTCATGTGATGCAGGAAGTGGCGGCGCTGTGTGACGAAATCGTCATCATTGCGGAGGGCAAGGTTGCAATGCATGACAGTCCGGACGGCATTCGCAACGCGACCGGCTGCGCCGATCTCGAAGAGGCGTTCGTTAAGGCGATCCTTACGGTGGAGCCGGCAGAATGAAAACCATTCACACCGTGTTCTTCAAAGAGATCACCGAGAACTTCCGCGATCGCCGCACCTTGCTGACCGCACTACTGATGGGGCCGCTGTTTGGCCCGATCCTTTTCGCATTCGTTATCAACCTGTCCGTCAAGCAATCGCTGAGCAACGAGAGTGAGGCGCTCGACCTGCCGGTAATCGGCCAGGAACATGCGCCGAACCTTATTGCCTTCCTGCAAAGCAGCAACATCAACATCATGGATGGCCCGGCCACGCGTGCAGCGGCGATCGAGGCGGTGACGAACGGCGAGCACGATGTCATCATCGTAATTCCGGACACCTTTGCTCAGGATTTGGCCGCGCTGATTCCGGCGACTGTCGAGGTGATTACAGACCAGGCAAACACCCAGGCCGAGCGTGAGAGCCGCCGGGCACGGCGCGCGCTGCAGGCGTACAACCAGGAACTCGCCGCATTGCGGCTGACGATCCGCGGTGTCAGCCCACAGGTAATGCGTCCACTGAACATCGATGAGGTCGATGTTTCCACGCCGAGCGGCCGTTCCGCGATACTGCTCGGGATGTTGAGCTACTTTTTCATTTTTGCGCTGCTGACCGGTGGCATGAATCTCGCCATCGACGCCACCGCCGGTGAGCGCGAGCGCGGCTCGCTCGAACCACTGCTGTGTCTCCCGGTGAAACGCGATCACCTCATATTCGGCAAAATTTTCGCAGCCTGCCTGTTCATGGCCATCTCCCTGAGCCTGAGCCTTACCTGCTTTTACTTCACACTGAAGTTCATGCCGCTGGTGGAACTCGGCATGACGCCGAATTTCGGTCCGCTGGTTGTCTTGACCGCTTTTTTGTTGCTGGTGCCCTTTGCACTCGTCGGTGCCTCGCTGATGACGATGGTTGCGTCGTTCACCAAGAGCTTCAAGGAAGCACAGACCTGGGTAAGCGTGGTATTGCTCGCGCCGACCTTGCCCATACTCATCGTTTCGATCCTGATGGTGCGGCCGACTACGGCATTGATGTTCATCCCCAGCTTAAGCCAGCACCTGTTGCTGGTTGGCCTGATCAGGAACGAGCCGGTTAACATTTTGCATGTTGTCGTTTCCGTCGGCGGCACATTGTTAATCGGTGCACTTCTGACCTGGATTTGTGCGCGCCTATACCGGCGAGAGGGACTGCTTGGCTGATCGCGGCGGCTCAAATGCGGGCCGCACGGCAAAACGAACTAGACACTGCGTACATAAAAGGCCGCCAAAGCGGGGTGCGCGGTGCACCTTGCCGGGCACTTGTTTGAGAGTGAGGTCAGATCAGGAGATTGCGTCACTTGCCGATGCAAAACTCCGAGAAGATCCGGCCGAGCAGGTCGTCACTGGTCAATGAACCGGTGACCTCGCCAAGCGCCTCGTGGGACAACCTGAGATCTTCAGCCAGCAACTCGCCCGCCGCGTTTTTTTCGAGCGCCTCCAGCCCACGCTGGAAATGATCTGCAGCCATGACGATCGCATCTACATGCCGGCGGCGCGCCGTAAAGGCGCCCTCGCCAAGGTCCTGGTAACCGGCCAGCTGGCGAATAGTTTCGCGAAGATCGTCGATACCGGCACCGGTCCTCGCGGACACATTCAGGGTTGTCGGATTTTCCTTCAGTGGTCCCGGCGTATCGCCCGTAACATCGATTTTGTTGCGCAGAATAATGACCGGTATTTCACCTGGAATCTCTTCGTCCAGTTCCCCGGCCTCGGGGGCACTCGCATCCTGAATCCACAAGACGCCGTCGGCATGCTTCAGCGCTTCGCGCGCGCGGCGTATACCCTCTGCCTCGATTCTGTCCGGGTCGTCCCTGAGTCCGGCAGTGTCAACGAGCTCTACCGCCAGCCCATCGATTTCAATTCGTTCTCTTATGATATCCCGCGTTGTGCCCGCAACTTCCGTAACGATTGCGGTTTCCTGCCCGCTCAACAAATTCAACAGGCTCGACTTGCCGACGTTAGGTTTACCGACAATGACGAGTTGCAGCCCGTCGCGCAGCACGCGGCCGATATTTACCTCGCGCCGAAGCTTCGCAAAGGCCTCCGCACATGCTTCGATTTTTCGCAGCAAATCCTGATCTGACAGAAAATCGATTTCCTCTTCCGGAAAATCGATCGCTGCCTCAACATGCAGCCGCAGGTTAACGAGTTGTTGCTGCAGATTTTCAACCGCGTGAGAGAACGAACCGCTTAACGACCGTAGCGCCGCCCTTGCCGCTTGTGAGGTGCCGCTATCGATCAGGTCTGCTATGGCCTCCGCCTGAACCAGGTCGAGTTTGCCGTTCAGGAACGCACGCTTCGAGAATTCTCCCGGCTCGGCGCGTCGCGCCCCAAGTTCAACCGCGGCATCAATGACAGATGCTACGACGACCGGCCCGCCATGCCCGTGAAATTCGAACACGGATTCGCCGGTGTATGACGCGGGTCCGGGGAAGTAGAGCGCGATACCGCTGTCCAGCTCATCGCCGTTCCTGTTGCGTATTGTCGCGCACGTCGCCAGGCGCGGTTGCGGCACCTTGCCGAGCATCGCCAGCGCCAGCCAACTCGCGTCGTCACCGGACATACGCACGATGCCGATTCCCCCCTTACCCGGCGGGGTCGCTGCCGCAACAATTGTGTCCCTTGCATATTCCGGCATATCGGTCTCCGGATTCCCGGCCTGGTTCAGGACTTTGGTTTGTCCTTGCTTTTCTTACCGCTGCGCGCAGCGGCTTCTTCGTGCACGATTTTGTTGATGTACCACTGCTGCGAGATAGAGAGCAGCGTATTCGTAACCCAATAAAGCACGAGCCCAGATGGGAAGAACGCGAAAAATCCGGTGAACATGATCGGCATCACCTGCATGACTTTTGCCTGCACCGGATCGGCCGGTGCCGGGTTGAGTCGCTGCTGGAAGAGCATTGCGCCACCCATAATGAGTGGCAGAATAAAAAACGGGTCGCGCGAGGACAGATCAGTGATCCACAGGGCGAACGGCGCCTGGCGCATTTCCACGCTTTCCAGCAACACCCAGTAAAACGCCAGGAAAAACGGCATCTGAATCAGGATCGGCAGGCAACCGGCAGCCGGATTTACCTTTTCTCTCTTATAGAGCTCCATCATCGCCTGGCTCAGCGCCTGGCGATCGTCCTTGTACCGGTCCTGAAGGGCCTTCATGCGCGGCTGAATTTCACGCATCTTCGCCATTGACCGTCCACTGGCTTCGGTCAGCTTGTAGAACGTCATCTTGATAAGGATGGTCACCAGGATGATTGCCAGGCCCCAGTTGCCAACGAAAGAATGAACCTTGTTCAGCAGCCAGAACAGCGGCTGCGAAATTATCGTGAGCCAGCCGTAATCGACGGTCAGTTTCAGGCTCTCGTCCAGCTGCTCCAGCTGATCCTGAAGTTTCGGCCCGACAAAAACAGCGGTTTCGAAAGTGAATTCTGAACCGGAGCGCACGTAAATCGACGGGCTCCTGATAAGGCTCGCCACTGAGGTGTCACCAGTAACGGAAACCTTGTATCGATATTCAGCATCTTTTGCGGGCACAACCGCGCTCAGAAAGTGGTGCTCTATAGATCCAACCCAACCATTCGCCGCCTTGATCTCGTACGGTCCATCGGATAACAGGTCATCACGATCAAGCTTTTCAGATTTGTCACCGTCGTAAATGATCGGTCCGTCAAATGAATAGGTATCGACATTGAACATCGAGCGTTCGACTTCGCGGGAGCGTCTCTCGATCTGCGCATACTCTGCGCCGCGCCAGTCTGCACCACTCCTGTTGACGAGCCGCTGCGTTATGTCGATGCGATAGCTGCCGCGCGTGAAACGAATTTCTTTTGCAACGCTGATGCCCTGCCCGTCGGTCCAGGTAAACGGCACTACGATTTCATCGGCGCCACGCAACTCGTACTCTGTCCTGGGCGATTCGAACACCGCGAGATGATTCGGTTCGGCGCCGTCGCCCTCCGCGATCAGGCCCGTCTGAATCATTCCGCGAGCGGGTCCTGCCGGGCTCAAAAGCTCGACCAGTGTGTCCGGTTCGTCCTTGTTAACAGGGTAATGTCGAATGACAGCGCGCTGCAAAGTCGCGCCCGTGGTGTTGATTTCAACCTCGAGTACATCCGTCGTTACGCGGACGATGCGGCTATCAGCTTGGCGGATTACCTCGCGCTCGACATCCAGGCTCGGTGTTTGCTGGCTCGCTGGTGTCGAATCGGCAGCCGCAGCCGGCAATGAAGGTAATACACCAGCGCCACCCTGGGGGCCGCCGGTCTCTTGCGCAGCGGGCTGGGTCTCGAGTGCGGGTACCAATGCATAATCCGCTTGCCAGGCCTGGTACGTCAGCCACGCCAGCATGCCGAACGATGCCCAGACCAGCAATCTTTGATTGTCCATTACGCGTTTATCCCACTTCACTTGCTTGGGTTGAACGACATCTTTGCCAATGTTGATGCAAACTGTCAAAAAGCGCTTGATTACCGGCTCGCATTGCTCCCAGTTGGTTCAGGACCACCACGTCAAGACCCTTAAGGTCCGCACAGTGGTGCCGAAAAGATTCCCTAACGACCCGCTTTAGCCGGTTGCGTCGAACTGCAAGCCGACAGTGTTTTTTGGAAATTGCCATACCGAGCCGTGCTTCCTGCTCGCCGTTTTCTTTGTAAAGAACCGTAAACATCCTGTCGCGGCTGCGTTTTGCTTCCTTGAAGACGCGGCTGTAAGCAGAAGCATCAAGAAGCCGGCTACGCCGTTTGAAGAGGCGCTTCGCCATCGTGCCTGCTATTGGAATTTTTTCCGTTGGATGCGTGGTCGCGGATACTTAGTGCTGCGGCGAGAGCTGCGCTCGTCCCTTCGCGCGCCGCCGCTTCAACACAAGGCGCCCCGCCTTAGTCGCCATTCGTGCTCTAAAACCATGCGTGCGTGCCCGCTTCAGATTACTGGGCTGGAAAGTGCGTTTCATGTCACTGATACCTGCATGTCATTTTGCGCCGTTTCAGCGGCTTATGATATCTCTTAACGAACCGAAGACCGTTGGAAAGAAGGGCGGCAAGGGTACGCATAAGGTCCAATTCTGTCAATAGAATAAGACCTTATGCAGCATATTAATAATCGCTCCAAATGCAGCTGCAGTGCACAATATGCGCAAATTCAGATCGTCTGGCGAAGCCTCAATAGACGTTATAGACTGCGCGGTCTCCAATCCAATTAAAAACACCTTCCGTGCCCCGGGGAAATTTTTTGCAGGCCGAAACAACACTATGGAATCGCTGTGTCCGCGACCTTCAGGCTGAACTGCCGGAGCAGCAGTTCAATACCTGGATCAGGCCATTGCAGGCAGTGGAAGATGGCAGTGTTCTGAAACTGCTGGCTCCCAACCGGTTTGTGGTCGACTGGCTGCAGCAGCATTACATTGAAAGAATCCTTGAGCTGATTGACGGCGCCAGCGAGGTAGTGGTTGAAGTTGGCTCGCGGCAGCCAGCGACACCGATGGTTACGACTTTGTCATCACCGGTCAGGAGCAATGCCACCACTACAATCACCTCGCGGCTCAACCCGGAGTTTACGTTTCAAAATTTTGTCGAAGGCAAAAGCAACCAGCTCGCCCGGGCTGCCGCAATCCAGATCAGTGAGAATCCCGGCAAATCGTATAATCCGCTGTTTATTTACGGTGGCGTCGGACTGGGCAAGACACACCTCATGCACGCAATTGGCATTGCCATGCTCGCCCGCAATCCTGACGACCGCGTTTGCTATCTGCACTCGGAGCGATTTGTCGGTGACATGGTTAAAGGACTGCAACACAACACGATTTCAGAATTCAAGCGGTTCTACCGCTCGCTCGATACCTTGCTCATAGACGACATACAGTTCTTTGCAGGAAAAGAACGGTCGCAGGAAGAGTTTTTTCACACATTTAATGCCCTGCTCGAAGGTCAGCGGCAAATTGTGCTGACTTGTGATCGTTACCCCAAAGAAGTAAATGGTCTTGAAGAACGGCTCAAATCACGATTTGGCTGGGGACTTACGGTTGCAATCGAGCCACCGGAGCTTGAGACATCGGTGGCGATTTTGATGAGTAAAGCCGCCGGTGAAGGCGAGATGCTCCCTGAAGAAGTCGCTTTTTTCATTGCTAAGCGCATTCGATCGAACGTTCGTGAGCTCGAGGGTGCCTTACGTCGAGTCATCGCCAACTCCCGTTTCACCGGTCGGCCGATCAGCGTGGATTTTGCCAAAGAGGCGCTCAAGGATTTACTTGCTTTGCAGGACCGACTTGTTTCTATTGAAAATATCCAGAAAACAGTCGCGGATTACTTCAAAATTCGTGTTGCGGAGCTGCTGTCAAAACGGCGCAGCCGATCTATCGCGCGGCCAAGACAAATTGCGATGACGCTAGCCAAGGAACTGACAAACCACAGCTTATCGGAGATTGGAGATGCTTTTGGCGGCCGTGACCACACAACAGTTCTGCACGGTTGCCGCAGAATAGCGGCTTTGCGCGAAACCGAAAACCGGGTAGAGGAGGATTATGTGAATCTGTTGAGAACCCTGACCACTTGATGTGGATAAACCGTGAACAAAAATCACGGCTTTATTTACGCACAGCTAATACATACCACCCAAGCATCGAATACCGTGGTTTTCGCTTGCTAAATTCATATGTAACATATTGATTTTAATAAATAAAATAAAGTTATCCACAGGGCCAGGTACACCTAATAATAATAATAATAGCCGACTTATTTTTAATATTTATTAACAGGTGGCATCAATGAAGTTAACCGCAAGTCGCGAGGCCTTACTTAAACCATTACAGGCTGTGATTGGTGTTGTTGAGCGTCGGCAAACCATGCCAATCCTCGCGAACGTGTTGCTGATTGCCAGGGATGGACAAGTTGGGATGACAGCAACGGATCTTGAGGTAGAACTCGTTGCGACGACAGAGGTCGAGGTTGAGACCGCCGGAGAAGTGACAGTACCTGGGCGTAAGCTGCTGGACATATGCCGGGCGTTGCCGGCCGACGCTAAAGTGTCGATGAATCTCAGCGGCGAGAAGCTGACTGTAAAATCGGGCCGAAGTAAGTTTACCCTCATGACATTGCCGGCAGCGGAATTTCCGACGATTGAGGATATTAATGCAGGGGAAAGTCTGCTGGTGTCGCAGGTCACATTGTCGAAGCTGCTCGATAAGACACATTTTTCCATGGCGCAACAGGATGTGCGCTATTACCTTAACGGGTTGTTGCTGGAGACCGGGCAGAAGTATTTGCGGGCGGTGGCGACAGATGGGCACAGGCTGGCGTTGTGCGAAGTAGAGTTGGACGATAAGAAAATGCCAGAGCAGCAAGTGATTGTCCCGCGGAAAGGTGTGCTGGAGTTACAGCGTCTATTGGGGAGCGAGGGAGAACTGGAGATTGAGCTTGGCAGCAATCACATTCGTATTCAGCTTGAGGGAATACGTTTTACCTCAAAGCTGATCGATGGGCGGTTTCCCGAGTATGAACGCGTGATTCCGCAGGATACGAGTAACGAGCTAACAGTAGACAGGGAAGCCTTGCGTGGGGCGCTGCAGAGGACAGCGATCCTGTCGAATGAGAAATACCGGGGAATCCGGTTAATCATCAAGAAAGACGGGTTGTTGCTCCAGGCGCATAATCCTGAGCAGGAAGAAGCCGAGGAAGAGGTGGAAATATCTTATGCCGGTGATGACATTGAAATTGGCTTTAATGTGAATTACCTGCTCGAGGCCCTGGCGGCGATCGATTCAGAGGAGGTAGCGCTCGCAGTGGTAGATGGTAATTCGAGCTGCCTGCTTCGGGAGCCCGGTAACGCCAAATGCAAATACGTCGTGATGCCGATGCGGCTCTGATGATGAAGTGGTCGGTTGCCACTCAATAAATTTACATGCACTGACTTCCGCTGCCTGGCCTCTGCAGAGCTTGAGTTTGATGCCCACTACAACCTGATATTCGGCCCTAATGCTTCGGGTAAGACCAGCCTGCTGGAAGCTATTGCTTACCTGGGTCGCGGCAGGTCTTTTCGCGGGGCGCCAACACAGAATCTGGTTCGGCATGGCGCCAGTGAATTCGTGCTTTTTGGCAAGGCAGATACTGGGACGCGGGAAACGGTGATCGGTGTCAGAAACAGCCGTGAAGGTCTGGAAATCCACATTGACGGCGAAACCGTGGCTGGCGCCGCTGGCCTCGCTGAAGTGCTGCCGCTGCAAATCGTGGACCCGGATATTCATAATCTGATTGCCGGCGGCCCGGCGGAGCGTAGACGCTACATCGATTGGATAGCGTTCCACGTGGAACGGGGCTATCTTGATCAATGGCGGCGGTTTCGCCGCGCGTTGAAACAAAGAAACGCGGCGCTCAAGGAGAACGCGAGTCATGATGCGCTCGCTGGCTGGGACAAAGAGTTCGTGGAAACCGGGTATGAGGTCCATGAAGCACGCCGTCGGGTGCTGGCTATCACCCGGCCAGCACTCAGAGACATTGGGGCGGCACTCCTCGGCAGCACGGTTGATATCGAATACCAGCAGGGCTGGAGCACTGAGAAATCGCTTGCACAAGTGCTCACGGCCGGAATGGATCGGGACAGGCAATTGTGCGCCACTCAGGCTGGCCCGCAGCGCGCAGACTTGAAACTTGTTTATGACGAGCACCAGGCCAGGCGGCTGGTGTCGAGGGGACAGCAGAAATTACTGGCCTGTGCCCTGATTCTCGCCGCCACGGCGGTGGTGCAGTCGCATCTCGGGCGCGCGCTTCTTTTATTGCTCGATGACCCTGCCGCGGAGCTCGACAGTGATTCGCTGACGCGGCTGATGGCGGCTGTGGTTGAACTCGACTGCCAGGTAATTGCCACTTCTCTGAATCCTGACCTGGTGCTTTTTCCGCAGCCACCGAGGACGTTCCACGTGGAACAGGGCGACGTCGTCGAGTGCACCGCGAAAGAATCCTGTTAGGTAAAAAGACGTCATTGCGAGCGCAAGGGCAGCGTTTTTTTGACGATCTGGTGGTGCTGGACGAGCCACCATTGAGAATAGAAAAACCTTGCTAAAACATGTCTTCGAAACGGTTTCTGAGGTCCTTTATTTAGCCCTAAATGGTACAATGTTCTGGTTAAGTTCAAGGGACCTCGAATGACCGACGACATAGAATATACTTCCAGTAATATCAAGGTGTTAAAGGGCCTTGAGGCAGTCCGGAAACGCCCGGGAATGTACATTGGAGATACCGGCGACGGGACCGGTTTACACCACATGGTTTTCGAGGTCGTCGACAACTCGATCGACGAAGCACTGGCCGGTTATTGCAGCGTCATCACGGTAACCATTCACGCCGACGAATCAGTCACGATCACTGACGATGGCCGTGGAATTCCAGTCGATTTGCACCCGGAGGAGGGGCGTTCCGCCGCCGAGGTCATCATGACCGTGTTGCACGCTGGCGGTAAATTCGATGACGACTCCTACAAGGTGTCCGGGGGCCTGCATGGCGTCGGCGTTTCGGTGGTTAATGCCCTTTCCGAGCACCTGGTGCTGACCGTCTATCGTGACGGCAAGGTCCACCAGCAGGAATACAGGCATGGCGAGCCGGTCGCACCGATCGCGGAGACGGGAGACACCGACAAAACCGGCACGACGCTGCGCTTCAAGCCCAGCCCCAATACCTTTACCAACATCCAATATCACTACGACATACTGGCAAGGCGGCTCCGCGAGCTGTCATTTCTGAATTCCGGTGTGCGCATCGAGCTGGTCGACGAACGCGACGAAAAAGAGGAAGTGTTCGAATATGACGGCGGCATTCGTGCCTTCGTTAAGCACCTGAACCGCAACAAGACGCCGATCCATCCCACGGTTTTCCATTTTCAGAAGGAAAAGGACGGAGTGACGGTTGAGGCGGCGCTGCAATGGAACGACGGCTACCAGGAGAACATGTTCTGCTACACGAATACCATCCCGCAGCGGGATGGCGGCACCCACCTTGCCGGCTTTCGTAGTGCGTTGACGCGGACCCTGAACAGCTACATTGAAAAAGAGTTGTCCGGGCGCAAGGACAAATTTACGCCGAGCGGTGATGATGCGCGCGAGGGCTTGACAGCAGTATTGTCGGTCAAGGCCCCGGACCCCAAGTTTTCGTCACAAACCAAGGACAAATTAGTTTCATCTGAAATCAAAGGCATTGTAGAATCAGTGATGGCCGGCTGCCTGGAGGATTTTCTGCTCGAGCATCCCCAGGAAGCCAAGTTAATCGTCTCGAAGATTATCGACGCCGCCCGCGCCAGGGACGCCGCTCGAAAAGCGCGTGAAATGACACGCCGCAAGGGCGCACTCGATATCGCAGGACTACCGGGCAAGCTGGCGGACTGCCAGGAAAAAGATCCGGCATTGTCTGAACTATTCCTGGTGGAGGGTGACTCTGCAGGGGGTTCCGCGAAACAGGGTCGTGATCGCCGCACACAGGCCATCCTGCCGCTGAAGGGCAAAATCCTGAATGTTGAAAAAGCCCGTTTTGACAAGATGCTGTCGTCGGTCGAAGTGGGCACATTGATCACTGCACTGGGCACGGGAATCGGGCGGGAAGATTTTGATGTTGAGAAGTTGCGCTATCACCGCATCATCATCATGACTGACGCGGATGTCGATGGCTCGCATATTCGTACCTTGCTATTGACGTTTTTCTATCGGCAAATGCCGGCGCTTATCGAGCGCGGGCATATTTATATCGCGCAACCACCGCTCTACAAGATCAAGAAGGGCAAGCACGAGGTTTATGTTAAAGACGACGCAGAACTGAATGCGCACCTGTTAAACACCGCGCTCGATGGCGCGGCCTTGCATGTGACTGCCGATGCCCCGGCCTTGCCCGGCGCGGCCCTGGAGGCGCTGGCGAAGGAACACATGACAGTCGAGACCATCATCAGCCGCTTGTCGAATCGCTACGACGAAACCGTATTGCGCACGCTGAGTGAGTTAGCGGAAATCACAGACAAGACTTTAGAAGATCTGGATGCACTATCTGCCTGGACGAAGAAACTTTCAGCAGCCCTGCCGAACGAAACCGGGGATCGCGCTGTGGCAAGTAACGGCGGTGCCTATATTGCAGAGCTAGATCGCGGTGATGGCGAGGGCGAGGGTGTGCGCGTCGCGGTCCGTAAAATGCAGCACGGTATAAGCGCTACCCGCTACATCCCGAGGGAGTTCTTCGGCACGAACGAATACCGCCACATCATGTCCCTGGCCGGCAAGCTGAAAGAATTGCTTGGTGACGGTGCCTATGTAGAGCGTGGTGAAAAACGTCTGTCTGTCAATTCGTTTGCAGAAGTCATCGACTGGATGATGAGCGAAGCGCGCAAGGGCCAGTCAATCCAGCGTTACAAGGGCCTTGGTGAAATGAATCCGGAGCAGTTGTGGGACACCACGGTAAATCCGGAAACGCGCCGCCTGATGCAGGTAAAAATAGACGACGCCGTCAAGGCAGACGAAATCTTTACGATGCTCATGGGTGACCATGTCGAACCGCGCAGAGAATTCATCGAGAAGCACGCCATGATGGTAACCAATCTGGATATCTAGACAATAACGCTTGCAAGTTCACTTGTGTCCGCGACGATTGTGTCAGGCTCTATGTCCCACGGGTCAAAAACAACAGTTGAACTGCGCTTTACCCATGCAGTTCGCCAGCCAGCCGTGTGGGCACCGATGACATCAAACGGATTGCCCGCCACGAGCCAGGTTTCTTCCGGTGCAGCAGCGGTTTCCTTAAACGTCGAATGCCAGTGTAATGTTCATCGAAGACCGCGCCGCCCCATCTCATAGTAACCCGGTTGCTGGTATCACTGTTCTTCCATCACCTCAGCTTCGTCGTCAGGTGTGGGGGCGGCAGCAGGGCAGTTACTGTTGAAGATGTCGTACATCATTTGCCACCCGCCATCCCCTTGGTGCCAGGCTTCAACCTGTTTGCCCCCGTCGACGAGAGCGCCCGCTTATTCTGACGGCGCGCCATAGCCAACACTGATCTCGCACATCTTGGTTTCGATCCAGTCCTGCACAATCCGGTTGGTCTCTTTGGCTGGCCGGCCGGCCGGGTCTACCGGCGGCCCGATGCAAAAACGGATCAGGCCGGGCTTCTTGATAAGCCCTCGCCGCGGCCATAAATCACCGGCGTTGTGTGCGACCGGGACGATGAGGCAACCAACCTCCCTGGCCAATGCCGCGCCGCTGGCCCCAAACTTTTTGGTCTGGCCCGCTGGCACGCGGGTGCCCTCGGGAAATATCGTTATCCAGATCCCCCTGGCAAGACGCGCGCGCCCTTGCGCAATCACCTGTATCACCGCGTAGCGGCCGGCGCTGCGATTGATGGCGATTGGGCGCATTGCGGCGAGCCCCCAACCGAACAACGGTATCCACAGGAGTTCCCGTTTCACTACCCAGGTTTGCGGTGGGAAGATGGCGAGCTGGGTGTAGGTTTCAAACACCGTGGTGTGTTTGATCATGATGACGCTGGGTTCCGTCGGGATATTTTCCCGGCCTTCGATCACATAGTCGAGACCGCAGACGATACGCCCAACCCAAAGCATGCTTTTGCTCCAGTGCCTCGCAATTGCAGAGCGCACCGCAAAAGGAAATGGCCACATCAGGAAAATCGACATTGAAGCGATGGCGACCGAGGCAAAAAAATAGACCTGGAATACGAGCGATCGCAGCAACAACATGTCAGGAGGCCTTGTTCCTGATTTCCGCGATCAACTGTGTTGCTGCAGCAGCCAGATCCGCAAAAGTTTCTACGCTGTCTCCGCGTTGCCGCAGGTCAGCAGCGGTTTTCCTGCCTTTGCCCGATAACACGAGAATCGGTCGCGCATTAACCGCCCGCGCAGCGTCAAGGTCACGTTTGGAATCGCCAACAATCGGTACACCATCGAGCGGTACCCCATACTGGCGGGAGAGTTGCCTGTATAATCCCGGGGCCGGTTTTCTGCACTCGCAGCCATCGTCCGGATGGTGTGGACAATAAACAATACGATCCAGATCGCCGCCAGCGTCTTTCACCAGTGCGCGCAGCCTGTCATGCATCGCATTGAGTGCCGGTTTGTCGAGGAGTTTGCGGCCAATGCCGGATTGATTCGTGGCAACAGCGACTGTGAAGCCGGCGCTGGACAGCCTTGCAATGGCCTCGATGCTGCCATCAATCGGCAGCCATTCAGCAGGCGTCTTGACGAATTCGTCCGAGTCATGATTGATCACACCATCACGATCAAGAATTACGAGCCGTGGCGACAAAATTCACTCCGGTCCGGGCGTCAACCGGGATACGTCGGCAATATTCAGAAACAATGCGCGCAGCTCCGACAACAACGCAAGGCGGTTCCGCCGGAGTGTCTCATCGTCAGTCATCACCATCACCTCGTCAAAAAACGTGTCGACGGGTTGCCGCAAACTCGAGAGTTCCATCAACGCCTCTGTGTAAGCGCGCTTCTTCAATAACGGGCGGACTTCCCGCTTCGCGGTCTTCAGTGCTTCGTACAACGCTTTCTCTGCAGCATCGTCGAGCAGTGCCGGGTCCGGTTTGCCGCTATCATGGTATTCGGCCTGGCGCAGAATATTCGCCGTCCGCTTGTTGGCGGCGGCGAGGCTCGCAGCGGCACCAAGCCGGGAAAACGCAGCGACGGCTTGCAGCCGCTGATCGAAATCATTGAGCGAAGCCGGCCGTTTTGCGCGGACGGCTGCAAACACTTCTGCCGTCACGCCAGCGTCCCGCTCAAGGTAATAGTGACGCAACCGGTCCACGATAAAATCGTAAAGCTCCGTCCTGAGCGCGCCATGGTCAACGCCCGAGGCCGGCTGCTGAACAATTGCAGCCTTGAGGGCTTCCGCGAAATCGATGTCCAGCGATTTTTCAATGAGTATGCGAATGACGCCCAGGGCGGCTCTCCGTAAGCCGAAAGGATCGCGGTTTCCTGAAGGCTTCTTGCCCAGTACAAAGATACCGGCGAGGGTGTCGAGCTTGTCGGCAAGCGCGAGCACCTGCCCGGCCGCGGACGTTGGCAGGTAATCCCCGCCGAAACGGGGCAGGTATTGCTCGCCGATCGCCGTGGCGACGGCCGCTTCCTCGCCACCGGATGCAGCGTAGTAGCGGCCCATTACGCCCTGCAATTCGGGAAATTCCCCAACCATGCCGGTTAGAAGGTCGCATTTCGCAAGGACCGCCGCGCGGGTGACCGGTTCGGGATCAATCCCGAGTTGCTTCGCTATCAGGCTCGAGAGCGCGGCGATACGAATGGACCTGTCGTGCAAGCTGCCGAGTCCTTTCTGGTAGACGACGTTTTCCAGCGCATCGACCCTGCTACCCAGCGTTGCCTGCCGGTCTGAAGCCCAAAAGAAAGCAGCATCCGCGAGCCGCGATTGAATAACCCGTTCATTGCCTTTGCGAACCTTGTCCGGATTTTTGCTTTCCAGGTTTGCAATCGTGATGAACGCCGGCAATAGATCACTCCTGGAATCCACAACGGGAAAATAACGCTGGTGACCCTTCAGTGTGGCAACAATGACTTCCTCGGGTAACGCCAGGAACGACTCATCGAATTTGCCGATCATCGGTACCGGCCATTCCGTCAATGCGGTAACCTCGTCGAACAGTGCTGTATCGGTAACGGCTGTGCCGTTCGTCTTGTTTGCCGCCTCCGTTACCCCGTCAACAATTCTCTCACGGCGGGCATCGAAGTCGGCAATCACGAATCCCTTGTGTTCCAGCAACGAAAGGTATTTGCTGGGCTCGGAAATTTTGATTTCCCCGGGTCCGTGAATACGGTGACCGCGCGTCACGTTGCCCGAGGACATGCCGAGCACGGATCCCGGTACCGTGTTCCTGCCGTGCAACATCAGGAGCCAGTGCACCGGCCGTACAAACTCGGTATCATGGTCTCCCCAGCGCATGCGGCGGGGAATCGGCAACGCATTGAGGGCGTGTTCCACAATGTCGGGCAACAGCGCATCGGCCGCTTGTGCCTTTTCAACTGCGCTGTAGCTCAGCCATTCACCTTTGTCATTTTTCTCGCGTGCCAGCCTGTCGAAATCGACGCCACACTTGCTGGCGAACGCGAGCCCTGCTTGCGTAGGATTGCCCTCGTCATCAATTGCGATCGATACGGACGGACCTTTCTTAAGTGTTTCACGTTCTTCCTGAGTGAACGCCAGGCTGGAAACCAGCGCCGCAAGGCGGCGTGGGCTGGCGTAGCCAGCAACACCTTTATGCCTCAGCCGGTTCCGGGTCAGCCCTTCGGCCAGGGCGGCGGCAAACGCATTCATCAGGTTCCGCAATGCCTTGGGCGGCAGTTCCTCGGTTCCGATTTCCACCAGGAAATCAGCGGTATCCGCTTTGGCCACTAGCTGTCCGCCTGCCTGGAGGATGAGGCCAGCATTGGAAAACCCAGTGTTTCCCGGGTCGCGCGATAGGCCTCGGCAATGGCGCTCGCTATCGTGCGCACGCGCAGAATGAATCGTTGTCGCTCGCTGACAGAAATGGCCCGACGCGCATCGAGCAGATTAAACGTGTGAGAAGCCGTCAGCATTTGCTCGTATGCGGGCAATGGCAGCCCGCACTCAATCAGCCGCCGGGACTCACTTTCGGCCTGATCAAAAGCTGAGAACAACGCCTTGATGTCCGCTTCTTCAAAATTGTAACGGGATTGCTCGACTTCGTTCTGATGATAGACGTCGCGATAGCTTATGCGTCCCAGCGGACCGTCTGTCCAGGTAATATCGAAGATGCTTGCCACGTCCTGCAGATACATGGCAAGCCGCTCGAGACCATAGGTGAGCTCGCCGGTCACCGGCTTGCACTCGAGACCGCCGACTTGCTGTAAATAAGTGAACTGCGTAATTTCCATGCCATTCAGCCAGACCTCCCAACCGAGGCCCCAGGCGCCGAGCGTTGGCGACTCCCAGTCGTCTTCGACAAAGCGAATGTCATGTACGGTTAAATCGATGCCAATCGCGCGCAGCGAATCAAGGTACAACTCCTGAAAATCCTCTGGCGACGGTTTTAACACGACCTGGTACTGGTAGTAGTGCTGCAAGCGGAAGGGGTTATCTCCGTAGCGACCATCGGTGGGCCGCCTGCACGGCTGCACATAGGCGCAACGCCATGGCTCCGGACCGATGGCTCGCAGAAAGGTGGCCGGATGAAAGGTCGCGGCGCCCATTTCCATGTCATAGGGCTGTGCAATCACACAGCCGCGTTTTGCCCAGAATTGTTGCAGCGCGAGAATCAGCTCCTGAAAGGTCTGCATCGAGGGCGGGATTTCCTTGTCGATCAACGAATTTGAGCAGCCTGGCCGCCCCAATCGAGCGGCTTCGAGGCGCGCAGTATAACCGCATATTGGGCCGCTGTGATGGCTTGAAAATCATGCCTGGCGCGGGCTCCCGCACATTATCGCGCCAATCCGGTGCAATGGAATTGTTACTGCACTAAACTGGTGCGCATCACTTTGAATGTGCACCGGACTGGTGCAATGCTGCGCTGGCAAGCGGACAAAGAGTTGTTAGAAATCAGTTGTTTAAGTGTCCGTGCGAGCTGGCACAGTTCCTGCACTTCAGAATGATATTCGCGACGAACCGCGCCCCGCCATGCATGGCGGGGCGCGTAACTCGTCCTTTCATATTTAACGCGAACTGGAGAAATGACCCATGACCCCTGCTGAGATTCTCGGTCTGATCAAAGAAAACGAAGTCAAGTTCATAGACCTGCGCTTTACCGATACCAAGGGCAAGGAACAGCATGTCACCGTCCCGGCACACGTGCTGAATGAGGATCTTTTTGAAGAGGGCAAAATGTTCGACGGTTCTTCGATTGCCGGATGGAAGGGCATCAACGAGTCAGACATGATTCTGCTACCTGATGCGGCGTCCGCGGTACTCGATATTTTTTCGGAAGACACGACGCTGAACCTGCGTTGTAACATCATCGAACCAACGACGATGCAGGGCTACGGTCGTTGCCCGCGATCGCTGGCGGATCGTGCCGAGGCTTATCTGAAATTGACGGGCGTTGCCGATGCCGCCTATTTCGGGCCGGAAAACGAGTTCTTCGTCTTTGACGACGTTCGTTGGGACGACACGATGCAGGGCACGTTTTATTCGGTGGATTCAAGCGAGGGCGCCTGGAATACCAGCCGCAGTTACGACGACGGCAACACCGGTCACCGACCGACCGTCAAGGGGGGTTACTTCCCGGTGCCGCCGGTCGACTCGCTGCACGACATACGTTCTGCAATGTGCCTCGCGCTGGAAGAAATGGGGCTTGAAACAGAGGTGCATCACCACGAGGTGGCTACTGCCGGACAGTGCGAAATTGGCGTTAAATTCAATACCTTAACGCGCAAGGCCGACGAGGTGCAGATTTTCAAGTACGTGGTACACAACGTCGCACACAGCTACGGTAAGACGGCGACCTTTATGCCGAAACCGCTCGTCAACGACAACGGCAATGGCATGCACGTGCACCAGTCATTGTTTAAAGACGGTGTCAATCTGTTCACAGGTGATGGTTACGGCGGCTTGTCGGAAACGGCGCTCTATTACATAGGCGGCACCATCAAACATGCCAAGGCGCTGAACGCGTTTACAAACGCTGCAACAAACAGTTACAAACGTCTCGTGCCTGGCTTTGAAGCGCCAACCATCCTTGCGTATTCGGCGCGAAATCGCTCTGCATCGATTCGTATTCCCTATGAGTCAAATCCAAACGGCCGTCGCATCGAAGTCCGTTTCCCCGATTCGATGGGCAACCCCTACCTGGCGTTCTCGGCAATGATGCTCGCGGGCCTCGACGGCATTACTAACAAGATTCATCCGGGTGACCCGATGGACAAGGATCTGTACGACCTGCCGCCGGAAGAGGAAATGAATCTGAAGGTAGTTGCGTTCTCGTTGGACGAGGCGCTGCAGGCTCTCGATGGAGACCGCGAATTTCTGAAGGCCGGCGACGTATTCAGCGACGACCTGATCGACGCCTACCTTGAACTGAAGAACGAAAATGTGGTCCGGTTGCGCATGGCCACGCATCCGGTCGAATTCGACATGTACTACAGCCTCTGAGTCCAGGTGGAGGGTCCAGGCCGGAAAGCGCTGGATTGCGGGCCCCGGGGCACACAAACCTGCGCAAAAACTGTGACCCGGGCGGCACTTTACCGCCCGGCTACTGGTCAAAATGAAGGTAGCACTGCTATGCTAAGCCTATGCCTAAACGAACAATTATTACGCTCATTGCCACTCTTGCCGCCGGGGCCGTGCTGGCGCAGGCTTACAAGTGGACGGATGAGGACGGCATCGTGCATTACTCAGATCGGCCGCGAGAGGGTGCGGAACGGGTACAACTGGTTTCCGATGGACGCCGTCCGCGGCCCGCGCCACCACCCGTTGCAAGAGCTGATAGCGGCGCGGCCGGCGAAGCGGCTGCAGAAACCCAGGCATTCAGATTCAGCTACGAGTCGCTTACGATTGGTGCGCCGCTTGCAGAAGAGACGCTATGGAACATAGAGGGCGTCCTGCAGGTCACGCTCAACCTGCAACCGGCACTGCAATCAGATCATCGCATTCGAGTGTATTTCGATGGCACGCCGAGGATGGTTCCTCGCACGAGTTTCGAGATCGAAGAAGTCTACCGGGGCGTGCACAACATCCAGGCGGAGATCATCGACGCCTCGGGCACGATGATGATTCGCAGCATGCCGAACCGCTTTTACGTGCAGCAGAACACCATCAACAGGCGCCCCGCCAACAACTAGGCGCCGGCAAATCCCCAGGCAGGAAAACCAGGCAAGGTGGTGATTGGCCGCAACGCGGCCAGCTGATCGAGCACCTGAACACAGCTGTCATCATCATCGATCAAAATCTTCTTATCGAAGACCTCAATCCCGCGGCGGAGAATCTGATCGGCATCAGCCAGAATCGAGCGTGGGATCAGTCGCTGTTACAGCTGCTTGGTGATGACCCCGAGTTCAAGGACATTCTCATGCGTACGCTGGCAAGTGGGATTACCTATGCCAATGAAATGCGGCTTGGCAGCACAGAGGTGCACCCCGAGGAACGCATGATCGACTGTCGCGTTTCGTTGCTGGATGAGCCGCCAGAGAAGGCTCATCTCCTGGTCGAAATGAGTGACGTCACCCGCCGTTTCAGAATAAGCAGGGAAAACGCACTGATTATTCAACACGGCGCCGGCCGGCAAATGATTCGGAAACTTGCACATGAAATTAAAAACCCTCTTGGCGGCCTGCGTGGTGCTGCGCAACTGCTGGAGCGACAGCTAGACAGCGATGAACTGAAGGAATACACGAGCGTCATTATCAGCGAAGCCGATCGGCTCGCCAGCCTTGTTGACACATTGCTGGGACCCGGCGGGCCACTGAAAAAGCAGGCAGTCAATGTACATGAATTGCTTGAATATGTTGTGCGACTGATAGAGCCGGGACAGGAAAGAATAAGAATCCGGCGAGATTACGATCCGAGCCTGCCGATGTTCTATCTGGATCGGGATCAGATAGTGCAGGCATTTCTAAATCTTCTGCAAAACGCGATCATGGCGCTGGATGGACATGGGGAGATTACGCTACGCACTCGCGCCATTATGAATTTCACGATTGGCAATATACGGCACGCCGCTGTGGCAAGCATAGAGATTGAAGACGATGGCCCGGGGATACCTCCGGACCTGCGGGACACTATTTTCTATCCACTCGTGACGAGCCGGTCGGACGGTACCGGTCTCGGTTTGCCCGCAGCGCAGGAACTCATAAGCCGGCACGGCGGCCTGATAGAATTCCAAAGCCGGCCGGGGCGCACGGTGTTCCTCGTCAGGATTCCGCTGACCGAAGCGGAGGCCACAGTTGTCGGCTAGCAATGAACTCGAAGTCTGGGTCGTTGACAACGATCAGTCGGTGCGCTGGGTGCTCGAAAAGGCGCTGCGCCAGGCCCACATGCGTACGCGAAGTTTCGAGCGCGGCGAACATCTTCTGGATGCCATCGAGAATGAAAAACCGGACGTCCTGATAACGGATGTGCGTATGCCGGGCCTGGATGGCCTGGCGTTGCTCGAGCGGCTGAGCCGCACTTGTCCTGACCTGCCGGTCATCGTCGTAACCGCCCACACTGATCTGGAGAACGCTGTGGCCGCGTATCAGGGCGGTGCGTTTGAATACCTGCCCAAGCCATTCGATGTGGATGAAGTAATCGAGCTCGTCAGGAAGGCAGCGAGGCAGGTCGGCCATGTGCCGGGCAATGATACTACGAGCGATACCGCGAGAATGCCGTCGCTAATTGGTCAGGCGCCCGCTATGCAGGAGGTATTTCGTTCCATTGGCAGGCTTGCGCGCTCGAGCATGACGGTCTTGATTACCGGCGAGTCCGGAACCGGCAAAGAGCTCGTTGCAAGAGCATTGCATCAGCACAGTCCGCGCGCAGAGAAATCCTTCGTCGCGCTCAATACTTCCGCTATTGCGTCAGAACTCCTTGAGTCCGAATTGTTCGGTCACGAACGCGGCGCATTTACCGGTGCCGATGCAAGGCGCATCGGGCGCTTCGAACAGGCTGATGGCGGCACTCTGTTTCTCGACGAGATCGGCGACATGTCGCCGGCCTTGCAGACACGTTTATTGCGCGTGCTGGCAGAAAGTGAGTTCTATCGCGTCGGCGGACAGACCTCGGTCAAGGTGGATGTCCGCGTCATTGCTGCAACAAATCAGGATCTGCCGCGGGCTGTCGAAGAAGGTCGTTTTCGCGAAGATCTGTACCACCGGTTGAATGTTATGCGTATCAATACACCGCCGCTGCGCCAGCGGCGCCAGGATATACCGCTGTTGCTGCGCCATTACATGAACGACGCGGCCAGGGAACTCGATATACCGGTAAAAACGCTGAACAGCGAGGCAATGGAAATTCTGCAAAGTTACGAATGGCCGGGAAATGTACGGCAGCTGGTTAATGTAACCCGGCGAATGAACGTGATCGCGCCGGGCGGCGTCATCTCGGCAATGGACATTCCGGAAGACCTGGGCGGGTTGGCCGGCAAAGGTGCGCAGCAGGAATGGACACAAAGCCTCGCTTACTGGGCAGAGCAGGAACTCGGTTCCGAGGAGCAAAGCCCGCTCATCGAAGCGGCGCTTCCGGAGTTCGAAAAGACCCTGATAAGAATCGCGCTCGACCAGGCGAAGGGACATCGGCAACAGGCAGCGAAACTCCTTGGTTGGGGCCGGAATACATTGGCGCGAAAGATTCGCTCTCTTAATCTCGAATAGGAATCGCCCGCCTCGGCGGGCGATTCAATGGCAGGATTCGTAGCAAGGGATCTGCCCCATTTTCTAATTTATTTGGCTAACCCGATCTGCTTGAGCAGATCGGTGAAGCGCGGGTCGTCACGAATGAAATCGTAAGCGGGATTTATCTTCATGCTAAGTACACTGCGCGACCCGGATCGATCGTCGGTGGCCTGCTGCAGGGCGCGCAGCGCTCCTTCGCCGTCGCCGACGAAGGCAAGCACCTGGCCAAGGTCTTCGCTGCCGAGCAATGCGCGGCTGATCAGATCCGCCGACACGTTACCGACCGTTCCATCATTGGCATAGGCGATGAACATGTCGCCAATCTCCCACGCCGCCACAGGGTCACCGCCGGCGAGCGTAGTGTAAGTTACGAACGATGCAGCCCCATCTTCCGTGTGCCCGGCGCGCAGTTCGTGCAAATAGAGATTGCGTCGCAAGGCGGTGTAGCCCGGGTCCAGGCTACCCGTCCGACTTGCGATCGCCAGCGCTTCGTCGTATTGCAGCGCGTCGATCAGGATGTAGGCGAGATTCATCAGCATCAGTTGGGAGTCTGGTTCGATCTCGGCCGCACGCCGAGCGTGTTTGAGTGCCTCCTCGTGGCGACCCTGCCACGACACTGTATGTGACAGCCAGTGCAACACGTTGGTGTTGTCTTGCTGGACCAACAGGGCATTTCTGAAAGTCTTCTCGGCGCCCGCCCAGTCATAATCGCGAATAAGTTTGGACCAGGCGATGGTGCTACTGACAAACGGCAGATCGGCATCAATGGCCATGGCCCGTGCAACAGCTTCGTCGGAGCGGAGACGAAGCGCTTTTCGATCTGCAGATGCCGAGTATTCAGGAAGCAACATAGCTGCGTCAGCAAGCCCCGCCCAGCCGAGGGCGAAGCCAGGATCGAGCTCAACCGTTCTTTCGAAGTACTCGAGTGCCACCGTCAGGGATTCGCGCGTCCGCTCTTCGAGAAGTTGCTTGCCAACGAAGTAAGTATCCAGTGCGTCAATGCTTTGTGTTGGCACGGCGCCGAGTCTTTGCAACTCTTTCGGAGTCAGCGCCGCTCGAAGCTCACTGGCAATGGCGGTTGCGATTTCACTCTGGATCTCAAAAACATTCGCTGCCGTCAACTCTCTGTCATACGTCTCGGCCCAGATATGTTCGTCCAGCTCCGCGTCGATAAGCTGCACATTGATTCGAATCCGGTCGCCTGATCGCTGCACGCTGCCCTCAAGTATTGTTGCGACATTGAGTTCGTCCGCGATTTGCGGAATCGTCTTGGTCGTTCCCCGGTACTGCAGCATCGAAGTTCGCGATACTGTCCGCACCGACTTGATTCTGGAAAGGTGAGTCAGCAGGTCATCATGAATACCGAGTAGGAAGGGCTCATTGGACTCATCCTGAGTCATGTTCGTGAACGGCAAGACGGCAACTGATCGAGCAATGCTTCGCTCGGCGGGGGCATCACCAAATATGAATTTGTCGGCAACGAAGTACACGACGGCAGCCGCGAGCGTAACGATGATGACATTGTCCAGTGTCTGACGGTTGGACCTGCCCGGTATTTCGGCGTCGCTGTCACGTTTTAATCCGGATGGCGTCAGCTCAAGCACCCAGGCGAGGATCAATGCAACCGGAAATCCGATCGCGATCAATACGAGCACAATCCTCTGTAATGAGTCTGGCAGGCCAAGAATTGGGGCGATTGTCGCCACAACCTGCAACAAGAGCCAGGCCGCAGCGAGGTACACTACTGCGACCCGCAACATATTTCGTCGCTTGATCTCAGCGAGGATGGAAATGAGATTTCCCCCGGCAACTGCCTAGTGTTGCAATGATCCCACTAGATCGGATACAGACGCCATTTCGTGGTGCTCAAGGTATTGTATCAGTCTGGAATTTATCTTTTCGCAGGCGAATGGATCGTAGAACAGTGCTGTTCCAACGCCAATCGTTGCGGCGCCAGCGATTAGAAACTCGATCGCATCGTCCGGCGTTGTAATTCCACCCTGGCCGATGATGGGAATATTTTTGGGGCCAGCAACCTCATAGACCTGCTGCACCTTGAGAAGCGCAATCGGTTTTATCGCCGGTCCCGACAAGCCGCCGCGCACGTTGTCGATGATCGGCTTTCGCTCCTCAATGTCGATTGCCATACCCATGATCGTGTTGATAACGGCCAAGCCGTCGGTACCCGCCTCGATGCAAAGACGCGCGTTCTCCCGGATGTCTGTCTGGTTGGGTGACAGTTTGGTGATGATAGGTTTGCTCGTCTGGCGGCGGCAGGCTTCGACGACACGCGCCGACATTTCAGGATAGTTGCCGAAATGGACGCCGCCTTCCTTGATGTTCGGGCAGGAAATGTTGATCTCGATGGCGTCGATTGCTGAGTCGTCGAACCGCTTGGTAACGGTTGCGTAATCCTCGATGGTAGAACCGCAGACATTGGCAATGAAGCGGGTTTCGGAGAAATCGAGGCCGGGCAGGATTTCGTCGACGACGACGTCCATCCCCGGGTTCTGCAGACCGATCGCATTCAGCATGCCCATCGGCGTTTCATAAACACGGTGTGGATTGTTGCCGAGGCGTGGCTCGCGAGTCGTTCCTTTCAGTACCACGGCGCCGACATCGCGGTTGGAAAAACCTTCAATGCGCGTGTACTCCTCACCAAAGCCAACACAGCCGGACAGGAGAACGATCGGCGAGTTCAGAGAGAGCCCGCAATAATCAACGCTTAGCGGACTTTGCTCCGGCTTGAACGCTACAGCCATAGGTCATTCATTCGGGTACTGAAACTCTGGCGCGATCATACACAGCATTGCGGTCATAAGTGATGCAAAATGTGAGCACGATGTTCAGCCTGATACTTTACCAGCCGGAAATACCACCTAACACGGGCAACATAATACGCCTGTGCGCAAACACCGGGACCGGTCTGCACCTGATTGAGCCGCTGGGGTTCGAACTGGACGAACCAAGGCTGAAACGCGCCGGGTTGGACTATCGCGAGTTTGCAGATGTAGCAGTGCACGAGAATCTCGAGGACTGCCTGCAGGCGCTGAGCGAACCCCGGCTATTTGCGCTCAGCACGCGCGGCGCCACCCGCTATTCACACGCACAATTCAGCCCCGGCGATGCGTTCCTGTTCGGGCCGGAAACGCGCGGCCTGCCGAAGGCGGTGCTTGATTCACTGCCGGCAGAACAAACACTGCGGTTGCCGATGCAGCCAGACAATCGCAGCCTGAATCTGTCAAATGCGGCGGCGATAATCATTTACGAAGCCTGGCGGCAAGCCGGTTTTGCAGGAGGCGACTAGAAGCGGTCTTACTATTCGGGTTTCAGCGCCCGGCCCATCAAAGCGACAACTGCTTCTCGCGGTGCAAGACCTTCATAAAGAATACGGTAGATCTGCTGGGAAATCGGCATCTCGACCGACATCCGGTCAGCAACCTGCTTGACAGCTTTCGCGGCCAGCACACCTTCTACCACCTGTTGTATTTTTTCCTGCGCCTCTTCAATCGACTTGCCGCCGGCAAGCGCAAGACCCATGCGCCGGTTGCGCGAAAGATTATCCGTGCAGGTCAGCACGAGATCGCCCATGCCGGCCAGGCCCATGAAAGTATCCTGATTGGCGCCGAGTGCCACGCCGAGTCGCGTCATTTCGACCAGGCCGCGATTGATAAGGGCAATGCGTGTATTGGCGCCAAAGCCGAGTCCATCGGAAATGCCGGCCCCGATGGCGAGTACATTTTTAACAGCGCCACCGACTTCAACACCAATCATGTCTCCGGATGTGTAGGCCCTGAAACTGTCACCGGAAAGCGCCGCCGCGAGGTCGTTTGCAAATTCTGCATCGGTCGCAGCAATCGTCATTGCGGTTGGCAGGCCGGCGCCCACTTCTTTAGCAAATGTCGGGCCGGACAAAACGGCCATTGCGCAATCGTCGCCCAGGACTTCGCCAGCGACCTGGTGCGGAAGTTTGCCCGTACTCAGTTCGAAACCCTTGGTCGCCCAACAGATCCTCGCGGAACTATCGAGTAGCGGCTGCACTTTGATCAGGGTTTCACGCAGGCCGTGACTGGGCACGGCAATCAGGATGTCCTTGACACCATCGAGACATGTCCCGAGGTCTGCTTCAACACGCAGATTCCCGGGAAAAGGCACATCCGGCAAATAGCGCCTGTTAACGCCGTCGGCGTTGATTGCTGCAAGCTGCTCCGCGTCGCGGCCCCACAAGCGAATTTCCCGGCCGCTGCGCGCGAATTGCAATGCCAGCGCCGTGCCCCAGGAGCCGGCACCGATAACTGCGATCGGCTGATCGAGCGCTTGCATCGCTGTACCGCTGATTAGGCGCTACCTCCGTTGCCCCCGCCATTGCTGCCCGCGGCTGCAGGCTGCTCCTGTGATTTTGCCCGGGCTTGTGCCATACCCTGCGCATACAGGGCGTCGAAGTTGATCGGTTGCAGCAGAAATTCGGGAAAACCGCCCTTGGACACAATATTGGCCACAGATTCGCGTGCGTACGGGAACAGTATGTTCGGGCAGTAGCTGCCGACGATGGCTTTGAATTCGTCTTCATCGTAGCCCGCTATGCGGAACAGGCCCGCCTGCTGTAATTCAACCAGGAAGAAAGTCTGGTCGCCTTCCTTCGCTTCGATGGTGATTGTCAAAATAACTTCGTGGTTATTGTCCGACCCCGTCGTATGGCTGCTGCGCAGGTTGAGATTGGTCTTCGGTGACCAGTCCGATCTCGAAAATACTTCGGGCGTGTGCGGAGATTCAAAAGAAAAATCCTTTACATAAATTTTTTGAATCGCAATCTGTTTCTGAGGTGTGTTTTGATCCTGATCTGCCATTGTTTATTCCTGCTAATGAGTTCAGTCTTCTTGCTCATGCTTCCAGGCCGAGCAAACGGTCGAGTTCACCGTTTTTTTCGAGCGCATAAAGCTCGTCGAAGCCACCTATGGCCTGTTCGCCAATGAATATCTGCGGAACGGACGGACTGCCACTGCGCGTAATCATTTCCTGGCGTTTTTTCGGGTCCTTCGAAACCAGCACATCATCGTATGTGAGTCCCTTTTTTTTCAACAGCATGCGGGCTGCGGTGCAATAGGCACAGGTGTCAGATCCATAGATAGTAATGTGCGGGCTTGTGTTCATCAGGAACCAGTCAATGCCGCGTGCTACTGCCTGTTACTTCTTATTTTTCGTCTTTTTCGCAGTGACGAGCGGCAGATTGGCTTGAGTCCACGCTGCAATACCACCCTTCAAACCATAGACATTCTCAAGACCCGCCTTACGTAGTGTATCGACTGCACGTGATGAGGCGACGCCGGCATCGCACACGGCGAGTATCGGGCGTGATTTGTACTTCTTGAACTTGTCCTGGTTGGCGGTTAACTCGTCCGAAGGAATGTTCTTTGCATTAACAATATGTCCCCGGGCGAACGCTTCATTGCTACGGAGGTCGAGAACAACCGCGTCTGCATTAATAAGCTTGACGGCATCCTGCGGTTCGATGTTGGTGATTCCCTGCGCCTTTCGCTTAAGCTCCACGAAGATCACCAGGAAAAAACTGAAAAGGAGTGCGGCGACCAGCAGCGTGTGGTTGGCGGCGAATTCGAGGTAGGTGTCCATTAATTACTGTTCTTAAGTCTTACGCTACTGTTGGCGTGTCGGAAACGACCAGTATACCAGTGCGCCGCGGTGGATGAGCCGGGGCTTAAGGATTTCTTCGGCAGACTGGTACACGACAGTGTATTGGACTTACACTTTGGCGCGATGACAAGCCATATCCGCATTCGCCTGATCCGTATCCTGGCCCTTGCCGCTTTCATGTCCGGCGCGCTCGCGCAGGAGTCGGACCTGACGCAGATCAAGGAACAGGAACTCGAGGAGGTTCGCGAACAGATCAGCCGCCTCAAGCAGAGTATGGACAGAAGGGCGGCGGCTCGCGACAGGATTACCGGGGAACTGCAGGCGGCTGAGGTCCGCATCTCCGAAACGCGACTGCATTTAAGGGAACTCGAGCGGCAGCACGCTTTTAGTCGGAAGAAAAAGGCTGAGCTGGACGGGCGCCTTGAAGTCAAAGCGACTGAGCTTGCGGAAGAATCGCGGCAGCTCGCGGCCCAGGTGCGGTCTGCCTATACCAGCGGTCAGCAGGAACGCATGAAGCTGCTGCTTAACCAGCATGATCCGGCAACGCTCGGCAGGCTCATGACCTACTACCGGTATTTCAGTGAATTTCGCAGCGAAAATATCGATGCGGTCAACGGCCATATTCGCGAGCTTGGCGATCTCAGGGAACAGGCGGCTGCCGAGGAGATCAGGCTTGGCGGTCTGGCGCGCGCGCGCACCGCCGACTTGAGGGAACTCAAGACAGCGCAGGAAAAAAGGCAGGGCCTGTTAACCACACTGCAATTCAAAATCGCACAGGAAGGTTCGGAGATCGAGCGGCTTGCCGCACAGGAACAGGACCTTGCAAGGTTGATTGCCGAACTCACCACCATTCTTTCAGACTATCCGATTACCTCGGAGGAACCGTTCCGTGATTTGAAAGGCCGTCTCACTTGGCCGATCGCCGGTAGCCTGCTGCATGACTTCGGTCAACCGCGTGCCAGCGGCCACCTGAAGTGGCACGGTGTTGTCTTGGCCGCACCGCGTGGGCGTGAAATCCGTGCGGTCTATCATGGCCGCGTGATTTTCGCGGATTGGTTAGCTGGCATGGGGCTGCTGGTTATCGTTGATCACGGCGAGGGTTACATGACGCTGTATGGTTACAACGAAACGACGCTCAAAATCGTCGGCGACTGGGTGGCTCCCGGCGATGTGATTGCGACCGTCGGTGACAGCGGCGGGCAAGTCCGCTCCGGGCTTTACTTCGAGATTCGCCAGGGTACCAAAACGTTGAATCCCCGATCCTGGGTGACCAGGCAGCCAACAGTTCATTAGTCTGCGTTTCACAGCGCGGCATGCGGCATCTTGCTATGCTACCGTCGAGCCGCTAGCGGCGCCCGCAAAGGCCCGGGCAATAACGCCAGGAGAATTGCATGTCATTGAAAACCCGGGGTATTCTCGTCCTGGTCATCGGCACGATCATGGGCCTGAGCCTGTCGCTGGGCGGCGGTTTTGTGGCCAACAGGAACGCCCTGGACAACACAGAGCTGAGCTGGGAGCAAACGCGCCTGATCGCAGAAGTCATGCAGCGCGTCCGTCGCGATTACGTGGAGCCGATCGGTGATAAGGAACTCATGGACAGTGCGGTTCGCGGCATGGTCTCGGCACTCGACCGGCACTCGGAATTTCTGGATGCGGAGGAGTACCGGGAAATTCGTAACAGCACCCGGGGCAGGTACTCGGGCGTGGGTTTGGAAGTCAGCACGCATGAAGGCGCGATCCTGGTCATTTCGCCGATTGACGATACGCCGGCGCAGCGTGCCGGCATCGAAAGCGGTGATGAGATTATTGAAATTGATGGCGTATCGGTGCGCAATGACCGGCTGAACGACGCGATTGGCAAAATGCGCGGGCAGCCTGGCACGCCGGTAACAATCAGGGTACGCCGCCAGAACTATGATGATCCGCTGACGTTTCACCTGACTCGGCAGAAAATAAAAATCGCAAGCGTGCGCTATGAACTTCTGCAGCCGTCGTATGGTTATGTTCGCTTAAGCCAATTCAACGAATCCACCGCAGATGAATTGAGTCGTGCGATTGATGAAATGACGGACGAGGTTCAGGAGCAGACCGGCGATATGCTTACCGGGCTGATTCTTGATTTGCGAAACAATCCGGGTGGCATCCTCGATTCAGCGGTTGAGGTTTCCGACCTGTTCCTCGATGAAGGAATTATCGTTACCGCAGAAGGAAGAACGCCGGAATCCCGTTTCAGACGCTATGCAGAAATCGGCGACGTTATGGACGGCGGCACCGTCGTGGTGCTGGTGAATGGCGGATCAGCGTCTGCTTCCGAAATTGTGGCGGGCGCGTTGCAGGACCATGAACGGGCGATGATCATCGGCACAACAACTTTTGGCAAGGGTCTTGTGCAGACGGTGATACCGCTGTCGAGAGGGCGTGCAATCAAGCTCACGACGTCTCATTACTACACCCCCTCTGGCGACTCGATTCACGAGATCGGCATCGTACCGGACATCGTGGTTGAGGGGTCCGGTGAATATCCGGGGTCGAGCGCTAGCGCTACCGTCGATCGTGAGAACGACGCGCAGTTGATCGAGGCGCTCGAGCAGATTCGCAATCAGCGAGTCATGCATTCACAGGCGCTTTGATCCAACACCAGGTGATGACCCTCTGGCGCATAACCCTGAGTGCTATCAGCGTCCTGGCGCTGGCCGATGGTTCGCACACGATGCCGCGCATTGCCATCATTATTGACGACCTCGGCTACGGACTGGCCGCCGGCGAGCGCGCTTTGCAATTACCAGGCCCGGTGGCCTACGCGGTGTTGCCCGCTACACCAAGGGGCGAAGCGCTGGCAGAAATGGCGCACGCGAGGGGCAAGGAAGTACTGTTGCATCTTCCACTCCAATCGGTAACACAAGCGGCAAGCGAGGAGCCGGGTGGTTTGCTGCTGGACATGACCCGCCGGCAGTTTGCGAGTACGTTTGCAGAAGATTTCGAATCGGTGCCGCATGTCATCGGCATTAACAACCACCGTGGCAGTTTGCTAACCCAGCACCCGGGGCACATGGCCTGGCTGATGGAGGAGATCCGGCTTCGTGGTGACCTCTTTTTCGTGGACAGCTATACGACACCCGCAAGCATCGCGCTCAAACTGGCGCATGAGGCGGGCGTGCCCGCTGTCAGGCGCGATGTTTTCCTCGACCCCGATCAGGCACCTGGCACCGTGCAGCGGGAATTCAGGCGGCTGAAGAAACTGGCGAGGCAACGAGGCTTCGCTGTTGGCATCGGTCACCCGTACCCGGCGACGCTGACGATGCTGGAGGGCGAGCTGCCCAAGCTGGCGGACGAAGGATTCGAACTCGTCGGTATCAGCACTTATATCTCGATGAGGAATGAAATGTTAACAAGTACGCAAGAAGGCGTAGAAGCGGAGCAACATGTTGAACCTTTATTCGAAAGAGGGGACATAGATTGAGCTGGTATGAAGAACGAATACTGCCGCACATGATCAACTTCGCCTGTTCCGCGAGCCCGAATCAAAAACAACGGCAAAAGATCGTGCCGGAGGCCGAGGGAGAGATCCTGGAAATCGGTTTCGGCAGCGGTCTCAATGTGCCCTACTACGATCGGACGAAGGTCAGAAAGATCTGGGCACTGGAACCTTCGGCAGGAATGCGGCGCAAAGCACAACCGGCCGTTGACGAGACCGATATGGACATAGAGTTCATTGATTTACCGGGCGAACAGATCCCGCTGGATGACAACAGTATTGACACCATACTTATGACCTACACTTTGTGTACGATTCCGGATACGAAAGCGGCGCTTGAAGGAATGCGCCGTGTTCTGAGGCCTGGGGGGCGATTGCTCTTTTGTGAGCATGGGAGGGCCCCTGACAAAAACGTGCGGCGCTGGCAAAAGCGGCTGAATCCGGCCTGGAGCAGGATTGCCGGTGGCTGCAACATGAATCGCGACATACCGGCGCTCATCAATGAGGGTGGGTTTGCTATCAAAGTGGACGAGAGGATGTATATTCCCGGCGCGAAGGTTCTTTGTTACAACTACTGGGGCAGTGCAGCAGCAAATTGAACCTGCATTGGCGGACTGCATCTGAACCCGCAAGGTCCACAACAAATTTGACGATGATCAATCCATTGAAATTCTTAATCAGCCTGTTGTTACTGGTTGGTTTCTCTGTTACTGCCATGGCGGATGCAGAGTCGCCGTTCCTGCTGGCACAGGCCAAAGATTCGGTTGCCTGCACGATGCAGTACGACCCGGTTTGCGGCGTCGACGGCAAAACCTACAGTAACGACTGTGTCGCTGGCGCAGCGGGCGTCGAGATCGCCAGTATGGGTGAGTGCGTTATCCAGACAGGGGAACCCGACGCGGCGTCGCTCGGTTGCCCGCAGGAAATTGATCCCGTATGCGGCGTGGATGGTAATACATACGATAACGAGTGCATTGCCATAGCGACCGGCATGGAGGTGGCATCAACGGGAGCCTGTGCTGGTGACCTGGTTTGCGCCGATAATTTCGAGCCGGTTTGTGGTGTGGATGGCAACACTTACAGCAATGAGTGCCTGGCAAGCGGATTTGGAGTAGAAATTGCGTCAGTCGGGATTTGTGCCTCTGATATCGAAAGTTGTAGCGAAGACTTTGAACCAGTTTGCGGCGTCGACGGCATCAGCTACAGCAATGTCTGTTATGCGAGTGCAGAGGGTGTCGAAATTGCAGGACTCGGTGCCTGTGAAACGACCGGATGCCCGCGTAACTATGACCCGGTTTGTGGTGTTAATGGTCGCACCTACGCTAACCATTGTGAAGCAGACGCCAGTCGCATTGCCGTGCAAAGCGCCGGCGCCTGCGATGTAAACAACTGTCCGAATATCTACATGCCTGTTTGTGCCTCGGATGGCGAAACCTATGCGAATGCCTGTGAGGCGCTCGGCGCCGGTTTCGAAACTGTAACGGAAGGCGGCTGCAATACGCGGCCATGTCCACAGATGTATATTCCTGTCTGCGCAGCCGACGACCTGACCTACGGTAACGCCTGCCTCGCAGAACGTGCCGGTGCGCGCATCCGGCACGCCGGTCTCTGCCAGTCACAGGGACGCAACTGTCCGCGTGTTTACCTGCCGGTTTGCGGCCTCGACGGCGTTACCTACGAAAACGATTGCCGGCTCGAAAACGCCGGTCAGACGCTCGCTTACGCTGGAGTTTGCCTGGGGCAGTAAGCATAAGGCAGGCGGGGCAGGGCACTAAGTCTCGTTTGCGGAGGCAACCCGATACATCCAGATGACAACCGCCGCAATAATGACCAGGCCAACACGCCCACCAAATTGCATCGCCTCACTAAGCGCAAACACATCAGGATTGCCGGATTTCACGATCGGTATTGCCATGAAAATGCCGACGAGCGCTTCACCGGTAATAAGTCCTGCCGCAAACAACATCCCATGCCGCATGCTCTTTTCGCCATCCACGCCACGTCTCGCGTGCGCCTTTTGGGCAAAATGAGCGATCAAGCCGCCAACGAAAATGGCGGAAGACAATTCCAGCGGCAGGTAAATGCCCACGGCCACCGCGAGTACCGGTGTACGAAAGGTCGAACCCCTGGACTTCAGGATTTCATCCGTCGCAATTACGATGGCACCGATTACTCCACCGATAATCACCATGGCCCAGGGAAGCCCGCCCTTAAAAACTCCCTGCGCTACCGAAGCCATCAAAGTAGCCTGTGGCGCGGTAAGCGGATCAGGGTGCTCAGCCGTCGGCGCGCCGATACCGTAGGCCTGCAGCAATAAGTTCAGGATCGGCGCCATGACCAGTACTGACGACACGACGCCAACACCCTGCATAAGCTGTTGCTTCCAGGGCGTGGCACCGACGATGTAACCAGCCTTAAGATCCTGCATATTATCGCCGGAGATTGCCGCCGCGCACGCGACGACTCCACCAATCATGATTGCTGCCGGCGGTCCTACCGTTGCTTCCGGACCCATCAATGCCAGCAGTATCATAGACGCGAGCAGAATCGTTGCAATCGTGACTCCGGATATCGGATTGTTTGATGACCCGACCAGGCCAGCCATGTACGCGGCAACCGAGCTAAACAGGAATCCGGCAATCACCATGATGACGGTCATCACAAGTCCGATGCCGACACTTGCCACAATACTTTGATAAAGCATGAAGATTGGAATGACGAAGACACTGATACCGATCAGCACGTACTTCATCGGCATATCCATATCGGTATGGTCGGTGACAACGGTCGAACCGCTGCGATATTGTGTGAGGCCGCTCTTGATGCCATCCAGTAGCGAGCCACGCATGGATACCAGCGCCCATGTGCCGCCGACAACCATTGCACCAACACCGAGATAACGCACCTGTTGACTCCAGATTGCGCCGGCAAGTTCTTCGGCGGTTGCACCCGATGCATGCATCGCGGCAAGTTCCGGGCTGCTGTCAAGGAAAAATGTTGAGAAAATCGGAATGGCGATGTGCCAGGAAATAGCACCGCCGGCAAAAACCAGCACAGCGATATTCAGGCCAACAATGTAACCAACGCTGATCAGCGCCGGTGACAGGTTGATGCCCATATATCCAATAGTACTCTGACCCACGTAGGTTCCTGCCTGCGCCGTACCCGGCAGGAGTTTGAGCCCGGTTGAGCAGAACTTGACGAGAGCACCTGCCAGCGCCGCCATGCCGAGGTACTTGACACCCGATGACGGGTCCTGTCCAACCTTGAGAACCTCCGCTGTGGCCTTGCCTTCCGGGAACGCGAGTTGCTGCTCGACAATCAGCGATCTGCGCAGCGGGATAGTGAACAATACGCCGAGCAAGCCGCCGATCCCTGCGATGGCCGTGATCCACCAGTAGTCGAACACGCTCCAGTAACCCAATAAAACGAGTGCGGGAATTGTAAACACGACACCGGCGGCCAAAGATTCTCCAGCAGATGCGGCCGTCTGCACAATGTTGTTCTCAAGAATATTCGAGTTCTTGAACATCCTGAGAATTGCCATTGAAATGACTGCCGCCGGAATAGACGCGGACACCGTCAAGCCAGCGAACAAACCAAGGTAGGCATTTGCACCTGCCAGCACTACCGACAGGATGATGCCGAGCAAAATCGCTTTTACCGTAAGCTGTGGCGGTACAGACGGTGAATTCATGGACCCCTCCCGTTCTTATTCTGGTGACGTTGTCGAAGAGCGCATCAGCACTTCAGGCATTGACTGCGCATTCTAGCCAAATGACACAGTTATGCCTATCAACCCCGGGCGCGGGTTGCGGGCAATCCTGTGGTACCTTTTGTTCTGCCAGTGTCCTGATGGACAAACTCTTACAATAAATGGCGACTGCGAAGGGCTTTTCCACGCGACCCGCATCAGAAATAGAGAGTTACGAAAATGACCCACACGATCTTTGTCGCAAGCTATGTACTGATTCTGATCGGCGTTGCCGTCCATAAGAGCCGCACCGTCAAGTCCGCGGACGATTTTATAGTCGCCGGTCGCAGCGTTCCGGTCTACATGCTGGTCGCAACACTGGTCTGTACCTGGATCGGGTCTGGCAGCCTGTTCGGTACTGCTGGCCTTACGTTTCGAACCGGCATTTCAGAGCTTTGGTTTTCCGCCGGCGCATGGGTCGGGATACTCGTGATTTACATGATTGCCGCAAGAGTGCGCCGCATCGCTCAATATACGCTGACGGACCTGCTCGAAAAACGCTACAGCCAGGCGGCCAAGGTGCTGGGCACGATCACAATCATTATTGCCTACATGGTGATCGCCGGATATCAGTTCAAAGGCGGTGGCCGATTCATCGCGATTCTCTCGGAGGGCTCGATTACGCCAGAGCAAGGCATGCTGATCGCTTGTGCACTGATCGTCGGCTTCACAGTGCTGGCCGGCATGGTTTCCATTGTCTCGATCGACATTTTCAATGGCATAATAATGCTGCTCGCGATGATCGTCACACTTCCCTTCGCGATCTCGTCGCACGGCGGCATTGATGCGGTGATCGCAACGATTGACGCAGCCGCACCAAGCCATCTGTCACTATTTGGCGACCACGACTTCGTCTGGGTGGTTGGTATTGCGCTGCCGACGTTCCTGCTGTTAATGAGCGAAAGCAGCATGTACCAGAAGTTTTCTTCAGCAGATAACGCAGCGAATGCGAAGAAGGCTGTCCTTGGTATGTTCATTGGCGTCGTACTGGTTGAATTACTGATGATGCTTATCGCGCTGGTCGGCTTCGCAATCTACGCAGATGACCCGCGCTTCTTCCTGGCCGACGGTTCGATAAATCGCGCGATGGCCGAGGAAATTATCCTGCGTATCGGTTTCGAACAGCTGCCTGTGCTCATTGGCTCGTTATTGCTCGCCGCAGGCGCCGCAATCATCATTTCTACCGGCAATACTTTCCTGATGGTGACCTCGACAAACGTGACCAGAGATATCATCCAGGCATTCATCTACAAGAACGCGAGCCCGAAACAAATTGTCGTCATACAACGCGTCACCATCATTGTCATTGGCGTACTGGCATTCCTGATGATGAGCCAGTTCGAGACCATCCTGGAGATGGCGCTGATCTCCTACACCATGATTGGCGCGTCACTGGCACCCGCGTTGATGGCGGCATTCTTCTGGAAACGCGTAACCCGCATGGGTGGATTGGCATCCATTGCCTCCGGGATGATCACGGTAATTGGCATTACGGCAATGAATTCGATTTACAAGGGTAGCGCGGAAGGACCACAAGTCCTGGGCATCTCATTCCCGATGGACACGGACTACATCGCAATTCCGTCAGTCATCATTTCTGTTCTTACGCTGCTTATCGTCAGCCTGGTGACGGCAAAACCCGACCACAGCGAATGGCGGGAATTTATCAACGACTGATCGCAGAAGTCCGCTAACGGTCCCTCCCTCCCCGGCGCCTTCAATCATCCAGATTTCGGGCAGGAGTTACCATACAAGCCCGCCCCAGCGGGCGAATTAGGTCGATCCGCCCGCTGGGGCAGGCTCCTACTGGTCAGCCGGCGGAACTTCTTCTTTGTCGTCGTCCCTGCGTACGAAGATCTTCGACATCAGGATGCCGAGCTCAAACAGCAGGTAAACCGGCACAGCGAGTAAGGTCTGGCTGATGACGTCAGGCGGTGTCAGGAACATGCCCATGATGAAGGCGCCAAGGAATACATAGGGGCGCGCTTTCGAGAGTTTTGCGGGGGAGGTCAGACCGGTCCAGACAACAAGAACCGTTGCGACCGGCACTTCGAACGCGATGCCGAAGGCGAATACAATCGTCGTTATGAAATCGAGGAACTGCGTGATATCAGTCTGAACCTCGACACCTTCCGGCGCTACCGCGGTGAAGAATCTGAACATCAGCGGAAAGACGACGAAGTAGGCAAACGCGATGCCAAGATAAAACAGAAATATGCTGGAGGCGAGCAACGGAATCGCAAAGCGTTTTTCCTTCTTATACAAGCCGGGCGCAACGAAGGCCCAGATCTGGTAGAGCACAATCGGCATCGCGATAAACAGCGCCACAAAAAATGTCAACTTGAATGGAGTGAGCAATGGCGAGGCAACCTGCGTGGCGATCATCGCGCCACCCGGAAGTACGGCGCGCAGCGGTTCCGAGACGAGAGTAAATATGCGGGTCGAGAACGGCAGCAGAGCCACGAACACGACGACGACCGCCGCGGAAACCTTGAGTAGCCTGCTGCGCAGCTCAACCAGGTGAGATAGCAGCGTACCTTCCGCAAGAGGCTCGGAATCTTCCTCGGTGCTCTCGGTTTCTTGTTCTTCGGTCACAAGGTTTTTTGGGCTTTTTCTTCTTCTGGCGCCGCCGCGTCGGCGGTCTCTGCTATTTCCTCTGCACGCGACTCTTTTTTGCCTCGATCTACCGTAGTATCCGCAAGATCGTCATCATCTTCGGAGAGCTCGTGGTTACCAACGCCGGTGCCGGCGTGGCCGTCTTCATGTGCCTCAGAAAAATCGTCGTCGTCGCGCGGTGGAACGTAGCCTGGTTGTGAAGAGGGTTCGCGATTGGGCGGCTTTATGTTCAGGTCTTTTTCGAAGTTGAGTTCATCTTCAAGCTGGCGTTTCATGACGCGCGTCATGCGACGCGCCTGACCCAGCCAGTTGCCGAGTTGATTGGCCACGCGCGGCAAACGCTCCGGGCCCAATACGATGAGCCCGATCAGGGACAGAATGATCAGCTCAAAAAACCCGATTCCGAACATCGCAGTATGCCTGTCTAACTGTGCTTTTCTTTGCTGGGCTCATCGACCGGCGTGTTGTCAAAACTTGCGTCACTTGACTGGTCGCCGATCTGTTCGGTGGGTTCTTTCTCGGCTTCATTGATTGCAGACCGAAATCCCTTGACGGCGCTGCCGAGATCGGAGCCGAGTGTGCGCAGCCGCTTGGTGCCGAAAATAGCGAGCACGATGACAAGAACGATCAATAGTTGGACCGGGCCGATGTTGGCAAACATCTTCAAAACTCCTGGGGCGGAGCCCCTCTATAGTGTCAGGCTTTGTTTCCGTCTCTGTGGCTCGAGCGGGGGCGAATTATGTTCATGATACCCCGCCAACGCAATAAAAACGTTCACAGATCACGCCTCCAGCCAGAACGTAACGGGGCCGTCGTTTTCCAGTGATACTTTCATATGGGTCCCAAACCGCCCGGTTTCAACGGCTGCCAGCCGCTTACTGCATTCGACCACGAACTGGTCAAATAACTCCCTGCCGAGTTCAGGTAATGCGGCACCTGTGAAACTGGCCCTGGTGCCCTTCCTGGTGTCAGCTGCCAGCGTGAACTGTGGTACGGCCAGCAGGGCGAGCCCTTCATCCAGCAGGCTTTTGTTCATGCGACCCTCTGCATCGGAAAACACCCGGTAGCTGAGCACCCTTGCTGCGAGTCGCGCCGCTGTCGCAGGCGCATCATCCGGCTGCACCGCAATAAGCGCGAGCAAGCCAGGCCCGATCGCGCCAACTGCTGCGCCATCCACTGTTACACGGGCTTTTGATACGCGCTGTATAAGGGCAATCATGGCTGCAGCTTCCTCCGGAACCATCGGCCGGGCAACATCTGCTGCCATGATACCGGCCTTGAAAGGCTCACCAAACGGGACGAGCGCTGCACAAACCGGCGTTTATCGGCCGATCCACGAATTTCACCGGCAACAGCAGCCGCAGGTTCGTGGCAGGCTGGTAGTTGCGGGAGGAGGGTCCCGTCCACGCTGTGCGAGGAGCAAGTGGCGGGGCAACAGCCGGCCAGGGACGGTCAAATCTGTCTTCCCGCGCCAGGGATGGGGGCCTCGGTCGCAAGATCGAGGCCCTTTCGTGGAGATTTTCTTCACGTAATTCCACAAATATATGATTTCGTGCGGATCGCGGTGAGATTTTCCCACTTTATTGAAAAAATAATCTTAGTGGGAATATGCGTCAATTATCGAGAAAAAAGGGCGCTTCTGCTGGGTGAACACAGCAGCAGAAAGGGATTTTCAGCGCACTTCAGGCCCACTACACTGGACGGCCAACGACTCACAAGTGACGAGACGCGCCCCATGAAAAGAAGAGACTTTGTCAGTGGCTTAAGCCTGGCCGCAGCAGTAACGGCCTGTGGCCAGCAGCAAGCGGACTGCGGGCCTGCCGATGGTCCATCCCGGGAGACCTTTGCGTGGAATATCGTCACCTCGTGGCCGCCGGGGTTACCGGGGCTTGGCGTTGGTGTCGAGAACCTTGTCAGGCGAATTGAAAAAGCAACGAACGGCCGCCTGAAGATCAAGGTATTCGCTGGCGGCGAACTGGTGCCTGCTCTTGAGGTCCTGGATGCTGTGAGTCGCGGCACGGTGCAGATGGGGCACGACGCTGCTTACTACCATCGCGGCAAGGTGCCCGCTGCGCAATATTTCACGACCATCCCGTTCGGCCAGACAGTGCATGAGATCAATGCATGGATCTATTACGGTGGCGGCCTGGAGCTATGGCGCGAACTGTATGAGCCCTTCAACGTAATTCCGTTTCCGGCGGGCAACACAGGCGTGCAGATGGCCGGCTGGTTCAACAAGGAAATCAATTCCGTCGATGATCTCAAAGGTCTCAAGATGCGCATACCCGGGATGGGCGGTGAAGTGATGCAGCGCGCGGGC